>Ga0111538_10006001_pt1 | contig 16497 bp, 15 predicted proteins | sample SoiMethybrSBSTD1_FD_79669 | JGI IMG/M metagenome (GOLD analysis project Ga0111538, IMG submission 79669) | Bulk soil microbial communities from a Populus tree surrounding site in Tennessee, USA - Soil MetaG P. TD hybrid SBSTD1 (version 2)... | ecosystem: Environmental > Terrestrial > Soil >...
AAGCGCAGGTCGTACCACTCGGCGTCCGGGCAGCGGCGGGCCAGCTCGGCCCGCAGGCCCAGGAAGTCGAGCAGGCGCGGGCGGTAGGGGGCGCCGCCCATGAGCAGCGTCTCCCCGCTGCCGCGCAGCACCACGCGCACGGCGCCCTCGCCGTCGACCTCCACCTCCGACACCTCGGCCCCCAGCGGGCCCAGGTCGGCCAGCAGCTCGCCCGCGCGGTGCGCGCGCTCGCGGCGCGAGCCCTCGTCGGCCTTGGCCAGGCCACGCACGATGGGCAGGTCGAAGCCGGCCGTGCGCGGGCCGTACACGTCGATGAGCACGCCGTCCCCGTCCATGAGGTAGAGGCGCTCCACCTCGGCCAGGGCCAGCGGCGTGCGCTCGCGCACCTGCACGCGCAGGGTGTCGGGCAGGCTGCGGGCCACCGTGGCCCCGGCCACCCAGGGCGAGGAGCGCAGGCGCGAGGTGAGCTCGGCGATGTCGAGGGAGAGGATGTTCTCGCCCAGGGCCGGCCCCAGCAGGTCGCGCACGTCGGCCTCGCTCAGGAAGTGGCTGCCCCGCACCTCCAGGTGCGCGACCTTGAGCCGCTCGGCGGCCATGACGCGGCTGTAGGCGCCCCAGGTGGCGAAGAGGGCCACCAGCAGCCCGGCCACCACCTCGGAGACCAGGATGAGGCGCCAGGCCAGGCCGCGGCGCGCGCGGCGCACGCGCGTGCGCCGCTCCGGGCGCAGGAAGGGCGGCTCGTCGCTCTCGATGGGCGGCAGGTCGAGCGGCACCAGCTTGAGCCGGCGCTGGCGGTCGGCCGCGCTGGCGCCCCTGGGCAGGCCGGAGCGGGGGCTCATGCGCCGCGCCTCTTGAGCAGGTCTTCGCCCGCCGTCCACACGCTGCCCGCGCCCAGGGTGAGGACCACGTCGTCCGGACGCGCCTCCTCGGCCAGGGCGTCCATGGCCGCCTTCAGGTCGCCCACGTAGCGCACGCTGCGCTGCCCCTTGTTGGCGATCGCCTCGGCCAGCGCCTGCGCGCTGGCGCCGGGCACCGGCTCCTCGCCGGCCGCGTAGACGTCGGTGAGCAGCAGGACGTCGGCCTGCAGGAAGCAGCGGCAGAACTCGTCCCACAGGTGCTGGGTGCGCGTGTAGCGGTGGGGCTGGAAGAGCACCACGCAGCGGCGGGCGCCGGCGAACGTGCGCAGCGCCTCCAGCGTGGCCCGGATCTCGGTGGGGTGGTGGCCGTAGTCGTCGATCACCACCACGCCCTTCTGCTCGCCCCGCTGCTGGAAGCGGCGGTCCACGCCGGTGAAGTCGTGCAGCCCCTCCCGCACCTGCTCGAAGGGGATCTCCAGGTCGAGGCCCACCGCCACCGCGGCCAGCGAGTTGAGGACGTTGTGCTGGCCGGGCACGCGCACCTCCACCGGCCCCAGCACCTGGCCCGCGCGCACGGCCGTGTACAGGGAGCCGGTGGGGCGGAGCTGCACGTCGCGGGCGGAGATCTCCGCGTTGGGCGAGATGCCGTAGCTGAGCACGCGCCGCTCCACGCGGGCCAGCACGTCCTGCAGGTTGGGGTCGTCCAGGCAGAGCACGGCCGAGCCGTAGAAGGGCACCTTGTTCACGAAGCCCAGGAAGGCCTCCTGGATGTCGGCCAGGTCGCGGTAGGTGTCGAGGTGCTCGCGGTCGATGTTGGTCACCACCGCCACCGTGGGCGTGAGGCGCAGGAACGAGCGGTCGGACTCGTCGGCCTCCACCACCATGTAGTCGCCGCGGCCCAGCTTGGCCCCGGAGCCCAGCACGCCCAGGCGCCCGCCCACCACCACCGTGGGATCGAGGCCGCCCCGGCCCAGGACCATGGCCACCATGGAGGTGGTGGTGGTCTTGCCGTGGCTGCCCGCCACCGCCACCCCGTGTTTGAGGCGCATGAGCTCGGCCAGCATCTCGGCCCGCGGAATCACGGGCACGCGCAGCCGGCGCGCCTCCAGCACCTCCGGGTTGTCGGGCCGCACGGCGGTGGAGGTGACCACCACCTGGGCGTCGCTCACGTGGCCGGCGGCGTGGCCCTCGAAGATGCGCGCGCCCAGCCCGGCCAGCCGGTCGGTGGTGGCCGAGCGGCGCAGGTCCGAGCCGGAGACGCTGTGGCCCAGGTTCAGCAGCACCTCGGCGATGCCGCTCATGCCCGAGCCGCCGATGCCCACGAAGTGCACGCGCTGGATCTTCCTCAGCACGCGCGGCCCTCCAGGAGGTCGGCCACGCGGGCGGCCGCGTCGGGACGGCCCAGGGCGCGCGCGGCCGCCTCCATGGCCTGCAGGCGGGTCGCGCTGCCCAGCGACTCCACCACCGCCGCGGCCAGGGCGGGGCCGGAGAGGCTCTTCTCCTCGATCATGCGCGCGGCCCCCGCCGCCTCCATGGCGGCCGCGTTCACGCGCTGGTGGTCGTCGGCCGACCGCGCGAAGGGCACCAGCACCGAGGCCTTGCCGGCCGCGGTCAGCTCCGCGCAGGTGGTGGCCCCGGCCCGGCAGACCACGAGGTCGGCCTGGGCCAGGCGCTGCTCCATGTCGTGCAGGAAGGGCACCACCTCGGCCTCGCGCCCGGCGGCGGCGTACGCGGCCGCGGTCTCGTCGTGCATGGCCGGGCCGGTCTGGTGCACGACGCGCAGCGCGGCCGCCGGGGGCAGGTGGGGCAGCGCCTCCACCACGGCCCGGTTGAGGATGCGCGAGCCCTGGCTGCCGCCGAACACCAGCAGCGCGTGCGGCAGCACGTGCGCGCGGGGGGGCAGGGCCGCGAACCCGCCCCGCACCGGGTTGCCGGTCATGACGCCCTTGGCGCCGAAGGCCACCCGCGCCTCCTCGTAGCTGCAGGCGGCGTGGCGGACGAAGGGCCGCAGCACGCGGTTGGTGAAGCCGGGGCGCGCGTTCGGTTCCAGGATCACCGTGCGCACTCCCATGAGGGCCGCGGCCAGCACGACCGGCCCGCCCGCGTAGCCGCCCACGCCCAGGACCGCCTCCGGCCGCAGCCGGGCCACGGTGAGCGCGGCCTTGAGCAGCCCCCAGGGCAACACGAGCAGCCCCTTGAGCAGGCGCGCGAAGCCGACCGCGTTGAGGGGAAGGATGGGCAGCAGGACGAGCTCGTAGCCGGCCCGCGGCACCAGCGTGCCCTCCAGCCCCTTGGGCGTGCCCACGAAGACGACGCGCAGCGCCGGGTCGCGCCGGCGCAGCTCGTCGGCCACGGCGATGCCGGGGAAGAGGTGCCCCCCGGTGCCGCCGGCGGCGACGAGGATGGTGCGCGGTCGCTGGGCCATCGTCCCTTCTCAGTCCACATGCTGCGAGATGTTCAGGATCAGCCCCACCGCCAGCAGCGTCAGCACCAGCGAGGTGCCGCCGGCGCTGATGAGGGGCAGCGGGATGCCCTTGGCCGGCAGCAGGCCCAGCACCACGCTCATGTTGATGAGCGCCTGCATCACCACGGCCAGGGTGAGGCCGGCGGCCAGGTAGGTGCCGAAGGGGTCGGGCGCCTTCCAGGCCGTGCGCACGCCCCGCCACAGGAGGAGCACGAAGCCGATGAGCACCGCGCCCGCGCCCAGCAGGCCCAGCTCCTCCCCGATCACGGCGAAGATGAAGTCGCTGTAGGGATAGGGCAGGTAGAAGAGCTTCTGGCGGCCCTCCATGAGGCCCAGGCCGCTGAGGCCGCCGGTGCCCACCGCGATCAGGCTCTGGATCACCTGGTAGCCCGACCCGCGCGGGTCGGCGTAGGGGTTCAGGAAGGCCTCGATGCGGTCGCGCCGGTAGGCGGCGGCGGTGACCGCGTGGTAGAGCAGCACCGCCCCCGGCAGGGCCAGGGCCGCGAAGTAGCGCAGGCGCACGCCGGCGATGAACAGCATCACGCAGCCGATGAGCACCAGCGTGGCCGCCGAGCCCAGGTCGGGCTGGATGAAGATGAGGAAGGCGAACCAGCCCAGCAGCAGCAGGGCCGGGAAGAGCGACGACAGGAAGTCGTTGATGCGGTCGCCCCGCCGCTCCAGGTGGTAGGCCAGGAAGAGCACGATGGTCAGCTTGGCCAGCTCGGCCGGCTGGAAGGACAGGGCGCCGATCTTGAGCCAGCGGTGCACGTCGTTCACCGGCCGCAGGAAGAGGACCAGGATGAGCAGGAAGGTGGAGCTGCCCGCGGCCAGGTACACGGCGCCCGGGCGGCGCAGCTTGCGGTAGTCGAAGCGCATGGCCGCCACCATGCCCGTGAGGCCCACCGCCGCCCACACCACCTGCCGGACCAGGAAGTGGTAGGCGTTGCCGTGCGCCTCCTGGGCCAGCACCGACGACGCGCTCCACACCATGACCAGGCCCACGCCCAGCAGGGCCGCGGTGGCGGCGAAGAGCACGCTGTCGGAGGAGAGCTTCTTAGCCACGGTTCCCCCGGCGCGCGGCCAGCGCGCGCACGGCCTGCTTGAAGGCCTGCCCGCGGGCCGCGTAGTCGCGGAACATGTCGAAGGAGGAGCAGGCCGGGGCCAGCAGCACGGTGTCGCCCGGCCGCGCGCGCGCGAAGGCCCCCTCCACCGCCGCCTCCAGGGTGGGGCTGCGCACCACGGGCAGCGTGGAGGAGAGCGCCTGCTCCACGCGCGCGGCGGCCTCGCCGATGGCCATCACCGCCCGCCCGTGCACGCGCAGGGGCGCAGCCAGCTCCCCGAAGTCGCCGCCCTTGTAGTGGCCGCCCAGGATCACGATCACGGGCGTGGTGAAGGACTCGATGCTGCGGCGGGCCGCCTCCACGTTGGTGGCCTTGGTGTCGTTGTAGAAGGCGACGCCCGCGATCTCCTCCACCCGCTCCAGCACGTGTTCGATGCCGCGGAACGCGCGCACGGCGCCCCGCACCTCCTCGGCGGAGGCGCCCAGCAGGCGCGCCGACGCGCCGGCCACCAGCAGGTCGAGGGCCAGGTGTGCACCCGGCACCTTCACCTCGTCCAGGGCGAAGAGCGTCTCGGTGGCGCCGTCGCGGCGCAGGCGCGCCTGGCCGTCCTGCAGGAAGGCGCCGTCGCCCGCCGCCGGCGGCTGCACGCTGAAGGGCAGCCGCCGCGCGCGGGAGGCGCGCGCCTGCTCCATCACCAGCGGATCGTCCGCGTTCACCACCGCCCAGTCGGCGGCGTCCTGGTTGGCGAAGATGCGGGCCTTGGCCGCCGCGTACTCCTCGAAGCTGGCGTGGCGGTCGAGGTGGTCGGCGGCCAGGTTGAGGAACACCGAGAGCCGGGGATGGAAGTGCACCGTGCCCTCGAGCTGGAAGCTGGACACCTCCAGCACCCAGCGCGTGGCGGCGGTGGCGCCCTCCAGCAGCGAGCAGAGGGGCAGGCCGATGTTGCCGCCCACGCGCACGTCGCCGCCGCCCGCGGCCAGCATGGCCCCCAGGGCGGCGGTGGTGGTGGACTTGCCCTTGGTGCCGGTGATGGCGGCCATGGGCCCGGTGATGGCGCGCGCGCCCAGCTCCAGCTCGGCGATGACCTCCACCCCCGCCGCGCGCGCCGCCTGCAGGTCGGGCTGGTCCCAGGGCACGCCCGGGGACACCACGACCATGTCGGCGGAGGTGAAGCTCTCCCGCCGATGGCCGCCGGCCTGCAGCTCGATGCCCATCCCGCTCAGCTTCATGGCCTCCGGCGAGAGCTCCCCCGTCCCCTTGCTGTCGGTGGCCACGACGCGCGCGCCCGCGCGCGCGAGGTATTCCGCGGCCGCCACCCCCGACCGCGCCAGCCCGACGACGACCACCCTTTGGCCCGCCAGCCCCATGGCGACCTCATCGATCCCCGTCCGCCAACGAAACGGACACGGCTACGGCAAAGACGCCACAGAGGCACAGAGCCACAGAGACCCTTGAATGGGAAAACAGAGCCTCGCGCCTTGATTCCGTCACTCGCATTCGCCCTCCGTTCCTTTCCAATGCCGTTTCTCTGTGCCTCGGTGGCCCTGTGGCGTCTCTGCCGTTGCCGTGGTCCGTTGCGTCATCGGAGCTTCAGGGTGGTGATCGAGAGGAGCGCGAAGATCACGGCCACGATCAGGAAGCGGATGATGATCTGCGGCTCCTTCCAGCCGATGATCTCGAAGTGGTGATGGATGGGAGCCATGCGGAAGATGCGTTTCTTGCGCAGGCGGAAGGAGGCCACCTGCAGGATCACGGACAGGGCCTCGATCACGAACACCCCGCCCACCACCACCAGCAGCAGCTCCTGCTTGATGAGGATGGCCACCGTGCCCAGCGCGCCGCCCAGGGACAGGCTGCCCACGTCGCCCATGAAGATGTTGGCCGGGTAGCAGTTCCACCACAGGAAGCCCATGGACGCGCCCACCATGGCCCCGCAGAAGATGGTGATCTCGCCCGCCGGCGGCAGGTACAGGAGGTCGAGGTAGTCGGAGAAGACGCGGTGCCCGGTCACGTAGGCCAGGCCGGTGAAGGTGGCCGCGGCCACCAGCGTGCAGCCGATGGCCAGCCCGTCCAGGCCGTCGGTCATGTTGACCGCGTTGGAGGAGCCCACCAGCACCGCCACCGCGAACAGGATGTAGAGCAGGCCCAGGTCCGGGCGCAGGGCCTTGAAGAAGGGCACGATCACGCGCGTCGAGTTGTGGTTGAGCTCGTGCAGCGAGAAGTAGTAGACGGCCCCGCCCACGGCCAGGCCGATGGCGATCTGGCCCGCCATCTTGGCCCGCCCGCGCAGGCCCAGGTTGTGCTTCTTCACCACCTTCAGGTAGTCGTCGGCGAAGCCGATGGCGCCGAAGGCCAGCGTGGACAACATGGCCACCCAGATGTTGCGGTTGCCCAGGTCGGCCCAGAGCAGGGTGGGGATGATGATGCCGGTGAGGATGAGCAGCCCGCCCATGGTGGGCGTGCCCGCCTTCTTCTGGTGCTCCTGCGGGCCCTCCTCGCGGATGTACTGGCCGATCTGCAGGCGGCGCAGGCGCTCGATCATCCACGGCCCCAGCAGCAGGACCAGGAAGAGCGCGGTCAGGCTGGCCACCATGGTGCGGAAGGTGATGTAGCGGACCACGTTGAAGGCCGAGACCTCGAAGCGCAGCGCCCCCAGCAGGTGGTAGAGCACTAGGCCTGCTCCTCCCCGCCGGCGGGGCCGAAGTGCGCGCGCAGCGCCTCCACCACCTTCTCCATGTGCGACCCGCGCGAGCCCTTCACCAGCACCGCGTCGCCCGGGCGCACCAGGCCGGGGGCGGCGGCGGCCGCGGCCGCGGAGTCGGCGAAGTGGGCCACGGAGGCCTCGTCCTTGCCCGCCTCGCGCGCGCCCGTCACGAAGGCGGCGGCCAGGGGGCCGGTTCCCACCACCACGTCCAGCGCGCCGGCCACGGCCGCGCCCGTCTGCCGGTGCAGCTCTCCCGCGGTGGGGCCCAGCTCCAGCATGTCGCCCAGGAAGGCCACCCGGCGCCCGCGGGCCGAGAGGGAGAGCGCGGCCACCGCCGCCTCCACCGCGGCCGGGTTCGAGTTGTAGCTGTCGTCGAGGAGGGTGATGCCCTGGGCCAGGCGCACCACCTCGCCCCGCCGCGCGGCCGGCTTCAGCTCCAGCGCGCGGGCGGCGATGGTGTCGGGGTCCACGCCCAGGTGATGGGCGGCCGCGGCCGCGGCCAGGAAGTTCATCATGAAGTGGGGGCCGGCCAGGGGCAGCGCGACGTCGAGCTTGCGCCCGGCGAGGTACATGTCGAAGCGCATGCCGTGGACGGTGCCGCGCCAGTTCTCGGCCGAGACGTCGTAGGCGCGGTCGCGCCCGAACCAGATCACGCGCCCGCCGTGGCCGGCGGTGGCGTGGCGGATGCGGGCGTCGTCGCCGTTGAGCACGGCCACGCCGTCCGGGGCCAGGCCCTCCAGGATCTCGGCCTTGGCGGCCGCGATCTCGTCCACGGAGGCGAAGAACTCCAGGTGCACCGGGGCCACCATGGTGATGATGGCCACGTCGGGGCGGGCCAGGGCCGAGAGGCGGCGCAGTTCGCCCGCGGCCGACATGCCCAGCTCCAGCACGGCCGCCGTGTGCTCGCCGGTGAGGCGGAGCAGCGTGAGCGGCAGCCCGTACTGGTTGTTCAGGTTGCCCTCGGTCTTCAGCACCGGGCCCCGGGCGCCCAGCAGCGCGGCCGTCATCTCCTTGGTGGTGGTCTTGCCCGCCGAGCCGGTCACCGCCACCACCGGCACCGCGGCCAGCGCGCGCACGTGGGCGGCCAGGCGGGTGAGCGCGGAGGTGGTGTCGTCCACGTTCACCAGGGGCAGGTCCACCGGCTCCTTGAGCGCGTGGTGGACCACGGCCCCGGCCGCCCCGCGGGCGGCGGCGGCGGCCACGAAGTCGTGGCCGTCGAAGTTGGGCCCGGCGATGGCGAAGAAGAGCTGGCCGGGAAGGAGCGTGCGGGTGTCGATCGACACGCCGCTGATGGGGACGCCGGCCGCGGGCGTGGCGGCCAGGGACCCGTCCAGCGCGAGCGCCACGTCGGCCGTCGTGAGGGCGGTGAGCCGGGTCATGGTGCTCAGGCCTTGGCGCCCTTGGCCGCGCGGGCCAGCGCGGCCCGCGCGATCTGGCGGTCGTCGAAGGGAACGGTGCGGTCGCGCAGCACCTGGTAGGTCTCGTGCCCCTTGCCGGCGATGACCACCGCGTCGCCGGGGCCGGCCATGTCCATGGCCAGGGCGATGGCGTCGCGGCGGTCCACGCGCACGTGTTTCTCCGCCCGCCGCCCGCCGTTGCCCATGCCGGTCAGGATCTCGTCGATGATGGCCTCCGGCGGCTCGCTGCGCGGGTTGTCGGAGGTCACGATGGCCACGTCGGAGAGGCGGGCCGCCACCGCGCCCATGAGCGGGCGCTTGGTGCGGTCGCGGTCGCCCCCGCAGCCGAACACGGTGATGAGGCGGCGGGGGCGCAGGTCGCGCACCGTCTCCAGCAGGTTGCGCAGGGCGTCGTCGGTGTGGGCGTAGTCGACCACCACCGTGAAGTCCTGTCCGGCCAGCACCCGCTCCAGGCGCCCGGGCACGCCGCCTACGGAGGCGATGCCCTCCAGCACCTTGTCCGTGGGCAGGCGCAGGGCCGTGGCCACGGCCAGGGCACACAGCACGTTGGCCACGTTGTAGCGGCCGATGAGCGGCGTGTGCACCTCCACGTCCGCCCCGCCCAGGCGCACGCGGAAGTGGGTGCCCTCCAGGGAGAGGACGACGTCCCGGGCCACCAGGTCGGCCTGGCTGCCCTCGCGCAGGCTGTAGCTGATGGCCGGGGCCGGGGAGGCGGTGCGCAGCTCGGCCTCCCGCTCGTCGTCGGCGTTCACCACCGCGTGTCCGTCCTTCCGCAGCAGCGTGTCGAAGAGCACGCGCTTGGCCGCGAAGTAGGAGTCCATGTCGCCGTGGAAGTCGAGGTGGTCGCGGGTCAGGTTGGTGAAGGCGGCCACGTGGAAGCGGCAGCCGTGCACGCGGCGCAGGGCCAGCGAGTGGGAGGAGACCTCCATGACCGCGTGGCTGCAGCCGGCGGCCACCATCTCCGCGAACAGCTCCTGCAGGTCGGAGGCCTCGGGCGTGGTGCGGGCCGACTCGGCCAGGCGGTCGCCGATGCGGTACTGGATGGTGCCCAGCAGGCCCACGCGGTGGCCGCACGCGCGCAGCACGGCGTCCACCAGGTAGCAGGTGGTGGTCTTGCCGTTGGTGCCGGTGACGCCCACCAGGGTGAGCTTCTCGCTCGGGTCACCCAGCACGGCGGAGGCGAAGACGGCCAGCGCCTCGCGGGCGTCGCCCACCTGGATCCAGGGGATGCCGGGCCGGGGCGGCTCCTGCGAGGCCACCGCCACCGCGCCCTTCTTGCGCGCGGCGTCCACGAACTGGTTGCCGTCGGCGGCCGCGCCGCGGATGGCCACGAACAGCGCGCCCGGGCCGGCCCGGCGCGAGTCGTGCGTCACCTGGCCCACCTCCAGCGCGCCGTCGCCGGAGAACACGGCGCCGGGCAGGCGCGCGCACAGGGCGTCGAGCCTCACGGCGCGCTCCCGGCCGGCGGCGGCGGGGCGGAGATCAGGGCCTGGACGGCTTCAGGGGTCACGTGGTCGAGGCGCAGCGCGCACGCCCGTCCCGCTTCAATCGGCGTGCCAGCGGCGATCTCCTGCTGCACCACGCGTCCCGACCCCTTCAGCTCCACCATCAGCCCGGCCCGGGTGGCGGCCACCACCACCTCGCGGGCGGAGAGGCCGCGCAGCTCGGGCACCACCCCCGGCTGCACGACCACCGGCGCCGGCCAGCCCGGAGAGAGCGCCGGCATCTCCGGGGCCGGCGCGCCCGGCGTCCAGGAGGCCGGCACCACCCCGTTCGCCGGCGGATGGTAGGCGGCCAGGCGCAGGCTGCGGTCGGGATCGTCGGCCGGGATGCCGAGCTGGCGCAGCGCGTGTTCGGCCACGCGGGCGAAGAGGGGCGCGGCCACGTCGCCCCCCTGGTTGCGCGGGCCCTTGGGGCCGTCCAGCGACACCAGCACCACCAGGGCCGGCCGCGAGGCGGGCACGAAGCCGGCGAAGGAGGCCACGTGGTCGATCATCGAGTAGTGGCCGCTGGCGTCCACCTTCTGCGCGGTGCCGGTCTTGCCCGCCACCACGTAGCCGGGGATGGCCGCCCGCTTGCCGGTGCCGCCGGTGACCACGCCCTGCAGCACGTTCGTGAGCACGGCCACCGTCTCCGGCTCCAGCACGCGGCGCACGGCCAGCGGCTTCATGGCCTTCACCACCGTGCCCTGCGCGTCCTCCACCTGGCGCACCACGTAGGGCCGCATGAGGTAGCCGCCGTTGGCCACCGCCGCCACCGCGCTGGCCATCTGCAGGGCGGTGACGCCCACCTCCTGGCCGAAGGAGATGGAGGGCAGCGACAGCGCGCTCCAGCGCGCGGTGGGGCGCAGCAGGCCGCCGCTCTCGCCGGGCAGGTCCACGCCGGTGGGGGCGCCGAAGCCGAACTCGCGCACGTAGCGGTGGAAGCTCTCGCGGCCCAGGCGCTGGGCCACGCGGATCACGCCCACGTCCGAGGAGTGGGAGATCACCTCGCGGAAGGGGAGCTGGTCGAACACCGCGTGGTCGTTGATGCGCACGCCGGCCACATCGATGGACCCGTGCCCGCAGTCGATGACCTCGTCGGGGTCCACCACCTTCTCCTGCAGGGCGGCGGCGGCGGTGATGATCTTGAAGATGCTGCCCGGCTCGTAGGCGTCGCTCACCGCCCGGTTGCGCCACTTGGCGCTGGAGAAGGAGCCCAGGCGGTTGGGATTGAAGCCGGGCCGGTTGGCCAGGGCCAGCACCTCGCCCGTGTGCGGGTCCATCACCACCACCGTGCCCGCGATGGAGCCGGTGTCGGCCACGGCCTGGGCCAGCTCCCGCTCGGCCGCGTACTGGATCGACTCGTCGATGGTGAGCACCACCGTGTGCCCGTCGGTGGAGGGCTTCTCGGTGTGGCCCACCGGCCGGCGGCGGGCATCGATGTGCACGGTGACCTTGGCCGCCCGCCCGCGGATGAGGTCGTCGTAGGAGTACTCGACCCCGCTCATGCCCGTGTTGTCGAGGCCCACCCAGCCCAGCACCTGCGCGCCCAGCTCGCGCTTCGGGTAGTAGCGGCGGTTTTCGGTCAGGAAGCCCACGCCGGGCAGCTGCTGGTCGCGCACCTCGGCCGCCACCGCCGGGTCGACCTTGCGCCGCACCCACACGAAGGCGCGGTTCTTCTGCAGGGTGGCCAGCAGCTCCTTGCGGCCGGCGGCGTCGAGGCCCAGCGCGCGGGCCAGGGCGGCCGCCGTGCGCACGGGGTCGTCCACCTCCTGGGGCACGGCGTAGATGCTGTCGGCGTCCACCGACACGGCCAGCGGGCGGCGGTCGCGGTCCACGATGGGGCCGCGGCGGGGGTCGAGGTTGATGGTGCGCTCGCTCTGGCGGGCGGCCTGGCGCGCGAACGCCTCGCGGCCGAACACCTGCAGCTGCACCAGGCGCGAGAGCACGATGAGCGCCCACAGGCAGAGCGACAGCGTGACCAGCATCAGGCGCAGGCGGAGCAGGCGCTCCGCCGAGCCCGGGCCGGCCGGGGCCATCACCGTCAGCGCGGGCGGAGTCTCAGTGTTCCTGGGCATGGGCCAAGAGCGTCCCGTCCGGCGCCCGCTGCGCCGGGCGCTCCACCACCGTCACCGCCTCCGCCGGCGGCTTGCGCAGGCCCAGCTCGCGGGTGGCGATGGCCTCCACCCGCCGCAGGTCCTCGAGGGCCGCGCGCTCCAGCTTCAGCTTGCGGTTCTGCTCGATCAGCCGCTCGCGCTCGCGCGAGAGCTCCTCCTTGGCCGTGGCCGCCTGGCGCAGCTCCAGGTTGGGCCAGGCGTAGAGCACCAGCCCGGCCACCAGCGCCGTCACCACCATGAGCAGCGTCCACAGGTCGCGGCTGGCCCGGGGATCGACCTCGCGCACCACCTGCGAGTTGTCGATGGCCTTCTGCGGGAAGGCGATCACGCGGCCACCTTCTCGATCGCGCGCAGGCGCGCGCTGCGCGCGCGGGGGTTGCGCTGCTCCTCCTCCGGTCCCGGCCGCACCGGCTTGCGCGTGAGCAGGCGGAAGCCGGGGCCGGCCAGGTCGCGGAAGGTGTTCTTGACCTCGCGGTCCTCCAGGCTGTGGAAGGCGATCACCACCAGGCGGCCGCCCGCGGCCAGCGCGTGGGCCAGCGCCTGCAGGCAGGCGCCCAGCCCCTCCAGCTCGCCGTTCACCGCGATGCGCAGGGCCTGGAAGGTGCGGGTGGCGGGGTCGATGCCGCCGGGGCGGTGGCCGGGGCGGAAGAGCGAGCGCCGCACCACCGCCGCCAGCTCGCCGGTGGTGCGCAGGGGCGCCTTCTCGCGCGCCCACACGATGCCGCGGGCCACCCGGCGCGAGGCCCGCTCCTCGCCGAACTTGAAGATGAGGTCGGCCAGCGCGCGCTCGGGCAGGCGGTTCACCAGCTCGGCGGCGGTGGGCCCGGCCGACTGGTCCATGCGCATGTCCAGCGGGCCGTCGTGGCGGAAGCTGAAGCCGCGCTCCGCGTCGTCGAGCTGCAGCGAGCTCACGCCCAGGTCCAGCAGCACGCCGCGCGGCGCTTCTTCCTTCTCCAGCAGCCGCGGCAGCTCGCGGTAGTCGGCCTGCACCAGGCGCGTGCGATGGGCGTCCGGAGCCAGGCGCGCGCCGGCCGCGGCCAGGGCCTGGGCGTCACGGTCCACGCCCAGCAGGCGGCCGCCGGGCGCGCTGCGGCGGAGCATCTCCTGCGCATGCCCGCCCAGCCCCAACGTGCCGTCCACCCACAACCCGGAGGCGTTCACCGCCAGCAGGTCCATCGTCTCCTCGAGCAGGACCGGCTGGTGTTGGATCTCCATGCCGTATCGCTGCCGCCGCTCATATCCCGAACCCGGAAAGGGCGCGGCCGTCCTCGTCGGTGAAGGGCTCCTTCTTGAAGAGCCGCTCCTCGAGGCGCCGCCGGTTCCACACCGCCATGTGGTTCTGCAGGCCCAGCACGCTCACCTCGCCGGCCATGGCCGCCGTCTCCCGCAGCACCTGCGGGATGAGCAGGCGGCCCTGTTTGTCGATGGCCAGCGACTGGCCGAAGAAGTTGACGCGGTCAAGGAATCGCAGCTTGGACGGATTGGTGGAGGGGACCTCGGCCAGCTTGCGCTCGATCTCCAGCCACACCGGCATCGGGTAGAGGCGCACGTATTCGCCGGTCACGCTGGTCACGAACAGCTCCGCGCCGTACTGCGACTCGACGAGCGTACGGAACCCGTTGGGCACCTTGAGGCGCCCCTTCTCGTCGATGCGGGCCGGATGGTTGCCGCGAAGCATTTTTCTCGGTCGAGGGTCACCCTCTCCCTTCAATCAGGAAGACGGACGACCACTTTTTTCCACAAAAGTCCACCCAGAGTCTAGGAACCCTACAGCGGGCCTGTCAAGGTGAAAATGAACTAACGGCTGGGTTTTCCCTGTGGATGCCTCGCGCCGGGAGGAGCTGGCGGGGGGGCCGCGGCCGGGCCCGGGACGGGGGGCGGGGGCCAGTGGACCCCGAGGGACACGTCGTCGAGCAGCCGCTCCGACTCGCGCACGAAGTCGTCCCAGCCCTCGGGCGCCCACAGCTCGAAGCGGTCGAGCACGCCCACCACCACCACTTCCCCCGCCAAACGCGCACCCTGGCGGAGGGAGTGGGGCACCAGGATGCGGCCCTGCACGTCGAGCGGGCAGTCGACGGCGCGGCTGGTGAGCAGCCGCGTCAGCGCCTTCACGTCGCGGCTGAAGGCGGGCAGCTGGCGCAGCTGCGCCTCCAGGCGCTGCCACTCGGCGGCCGGATAGACGGCCACGCACTGGTCGAGCGGGGTGGCGATGAGAGAGGCGCCGCCCCTCTCGCCGAGGGCGCGGCGGAAGGCCGCGGGCACCGGGAGGCGCCCCTTGCCGTCGATCCGGTGGCGATAAGTCCCTTTGAACACAGCGAGCTGGGAGTATTCCACACTTTCTTCCACTTTTCCACACCAGGACCCACTCGGGCCCGCGGCCGCGGCCGCCATTGACAAGGACGGCCCCCATCCCTAGCCTCGTTGGCGATGTCTTCTTCCGGGGGCCGTGGCCGCAGCGCGGCCCGCGACGCGCTGCGGGCCTGGATCGCCGGCGCTGCGCCGCCCCGGCCGCGCTCCGGCGCCGAGGCCCAGGCCCTGGTGGACGCGGCCCTGGCCGAGGGCCTGGCGCCGCTGCTCTCCGGCGCCATCGACGCGCCGCCCTGGCCCGCCCCGTCGGCCGAGCTGCTGCGCGCCCAGGAGCGGCGCGCGCTGCACACGGCCGTGCAGCAGCTCGACACGCTGGCCGACGCCTCCGCCCGCCTGCGGCGCGCGGGCCTGCGCGCCCTGCCCCTCAAGGGTGCCGCCCTGGCCGAGGAGCTCTACGGCTCTCCGGCCGAGCGGCCCATGTGCGACGTGGACCTCCTGGCCCTGGACGACTTCGCCGGCGCCTGGAGCGTGCTGGGCGACGCGGGGCTCGTGACCATCGACCGCGGCGACCACGCGGTGGCGCTGCGCGCGCCGAACGGCGTGGTGGTGGAGCTTCACCAGAGCCCCACCTCCTGCCCCGGCCTCTATCCTCTCGACGCCGAGGCGCTGTGGGCGCAGCGGCGCGCCGGCGCCGGCCAGGTGAAGGAGCTGCCCTCGCGCGAGCACCTGCTGGTTCTGCTCGCGCTGCACGCGGTCTTCCAGCACGGCCTGGCCCTGCGCCTGGTGCAGTACCTCGATCTGCGCCGGCTGCTGGACGTTCCGCTCGACCCCTCCTCCGTCTTCGCCGCCGCCGATGCCTGCGGGGCGCGGGCCGTGCTGGGCGCGGCGCTGCTGGCCGCGGAGGTGGTGGTGGGAGCGCGCGTGCCCGAGGCGCTCCGCCCCGCGCTGCACGCGCTGCCACCGCGCGACCGCGCCCGCGTCGCGGCCTGGGCCCGGGCCGCCGCCGCGGGGACGCTGGTCCCGCCCACCGCGCGCGTGCGCTGGATGGCCGCGCGCGGCCGGCGCGCGGCCCTGTTGCGCGGCACGCTGCGCGGCAACGCGGAGGGCGCGGCCCTGCCGCGCGCCTTCACCCTCCTGCGCCGCTGGGCGCTGCCCACGCTGCGCTCGTGGCTCCCGCAGCGCGGAAGGGCGGCGTGAGCGCGCCCGTCCCCCTGACGCTCGGATCCGAGGCCGCGGTGGAGGTGCTGTCCACCTGCCTGCGCGACTTCGGCGCGGTGCACTTCCGCGTGACCGGCGGCTGCATGGAGCCCCGCCTGCGCGAGGGCCAGGAGGTGGTGGTCTCCGCGCGCCGGCGCCCGCGCTGGGGCGACGTCGTGCTGGTGCGGCAGGCGAACGGCCTGCGCCTGCACCGGCTGGTGGCCCGTCCGCTCTTCTCCGCCGCCGGCCGCTGGCGCACGCAGGGCGACCGGCTCCCCGGCCTCGATGCGCCCCTGGCCGCCCGCGACGTGCTGGGCACGGTGGTGGATCCGCCCAGCCGCTCGCGGATGCGGGCCCTGCGCGCCCTGGCCGCCGCGGCCTGGAGGCGCATGGGCACGCGCGCGTGAGCCCGGAGGGACCGCCGCTCAGCGCCGTCTTCGCGCGCGCCGAGCGCATGGTCGGCCGCCGCATCGCCGACCAGTTCCTGCTGGTGCCCATCGTCTCCCGCGGGGCCGACGTCGACTCCCTCTACAACCTGAACCGGGTGGGCACCTTCATCTGGGAGCAGCTCGACGGCCGCACGCCCGGGTCCGGCATCGTGGAGGCGCTCGTCTCCCGCTTCGCCGTGGAGCGCGCCCAGGCCGAGGCCGACTACCTGAGCTTCGTGGCCTCCCTGCTGGAAATCCAGGCCGTAGAGGCAGTTAAGACGCCTGCCCCCTGATCCGCGGGCCGCCGGTGTGTGCCCGCTCACTCCCCCGGGGGGTCGCCTTGACATAAAGGGGGGCCGACTCCACCATGTTGATTCCCTCCATGCTGGTCTGGGTGGGAGGAAGGGCGATGCGGGCGACCTCGGGGCTGAAGGGACCACTGGCCGTTTGTCTCCTGGCCGTG
>Ga0111538_10006004_pt1 | contig 16492 bp, 12 predicted proteins | sample SoiMethybrSBSTD1_FD_79669 | JGI IMG/M metagenome (GOLD analysis project Ga0111538, IMG submission 79669) | Bulk soil microbial communities from a Populus tree surrounding site in Tennessee, USA - Soil MetaG P. TD hybrid SBSTD1 (version 2)... | ecosystem: Environmental > Terrestrial > Soil >...
ACGAGTGCGCGCATGACGGCAACCCGCACCGGCAGCTGATGGCGGCCGTCCTGCAAACCGCCGTCGATGACTACTGGGATTCCTTCCGCCCGCGATCGGCCGCCTATGGCACTCGCGGCGCGCGACGAAGATGCCGTCAAGCGAGGAGCTACATGCTGAACAAAGATCGCGTGTGGCCGTTCAGCTTCGAGAACCTCTGTGATGCGCTCGACCTGGACGCCCGCACGCTACGACGGGCGCTGCTCTGGGGAGCGCCCGTGCTCAACGGCGAGCACCCGAGGGGCCGGATCACGATCGAACGCATCCTCGAGTGGTGGCGGGCCCGCGAGCTCTCCGCGTCTGAAAAAGTGGGCGAGACACACGTGGCGTCGGCCAATCAGGAACGTCAATGACGAGGCTATGCGTCAGCAATTTGTCGTCGGAGGTGACGCAGGGCGACCTCCGTGAGGCATTCGCAGCCTACGGCCCGCTGAGGTCCGTGTACATCATGATGGACGATTCGGATGGGGGATCGAAGAGCCTGGGCTTCATCGAGATGTCGTGGCAGGCGCACGCGGTGGCGGCCGTTCAGGGCCTGGATGGTTCCGAATTCAAGGGACGGACCATGCACGTCGGCCGCGCCCGTCCGCAAAGCGACGGCGGCAGCCGGGGGAATCCGCCACGCGGTTGGGACATCATCGGCGGTGGACGCGATCATCGTCAAACGGTTTGACTTCTCGCCACGCAGACAGCAATCCGGCGCCGTCCGTCAACCGTCACAACTGTTCCCTGCGCCAAAAGACCGTTGACCACCGAATCCCGTGATCGGTAGAGTCCGCGTACGTCTTCGACGCTCCCAAGCTCCGCGGTAGGACGGCCCGGATGACGGCGCCGGCTGCACGGGCCGGCGCGACGCCCGCGAAGCAGACGAACCATATCTTCGTGTCGTCCACCTCGGTCGACCTGCAGGAGTATCGTGCCAAGGTCACCGAGACGGTGCTCCAGCTCGAGAGCGTGCCGGTCGACATGAAGTTCTTCGGCGCGGCTCCCGAATGGCCGCTGGCCGAGTGCATCGCCCGCGCGAAGTCGGCGGATGCGCTGATCGCGATCGTCGCCAATCGCTACGGCTGGCGTCCGACGCTGGAGCAGGGCGGCGACGGCAAGAAGTCGGTGACCTGGTACGAAGTCGACGCCGCACTCGCCGCGGGCAAGCCGGTCTTCGGCTTCATTGCCGACCCGAAGATCGTCTGGAATGAGCCGGCGGAGCCCGAGGACGAGGACGCGCAGCGCTCGCTCGCGGAGTTCAAGACCTTCCTGCGAAGCCGCCTCGTCGTGGTGAATTCGTTCACCACGCCTGACGATCTGCGCGCATGGGTGGCGACGAGTCTCGCGTCGTGGCTCATCCGGTCGCTCGCCGGTGACAAGCCCGTCGCGTACGGGCTCCCGCTCCTCGAGTTCCGGCAGGTGCATCGCTACCTGAACGATGCGGGCGATTTCGAGACGGAGTTCACCTACACGGTATCCAACGACACCCGGAACCCCATCAGCCTGCTCCTCCCCGATTCCGTCAGCTTCCTGGTCGCGGACCCCGAGGCATTGGAGAAGGTGACGGAGGTGAGCTGCGGCGCACTCAAGGAACACGCGCGTGTCGCCAAAGTCCAGATGGAGCAGATCTCCTACACGCCCGTGAAGACGACCAAGCTCGACGGCAGCGTTCACGAGATCACGCGCATCGCCTGGCGCCCGCGGGTGATGCCCGCGCTCGGCCGTGAGCTCGTGCTCCAATACTTCTGCCGGATTGCAACCAAGGGTACCGAGAAGGCAGCCTTCTCGAACGACGGTAGCTTCATCGGATTCGCGACCGTCTACGACACCAAGACCTTCACCTTCGCGGCTGAGGCCCCGCCCGGACATCACTTCGATCCCGACACCCTCGTGCCGTATGGTCGCACCGAGGACGGCTCCATGGTCGACGTGGCAGGGCTCCCCACGCCCGTGCTCGAGAACGACAACCGCCGCATCACGTGGACGTTCGACGACGGCCTGGCGGAGATCAACGTGAACTACCTGCTGCGCATCCGCTTCGTGCGCGACGCGGTGTCGGCATGATCCCGGCCTTCGCGCGCGGCGTCCGGTTCGGCTGTACGGCGTGCGGGAAGTGCTGCACGAAGCTCAAGGGCGACCTGCCACTCACTCACGACGACGTTGTGCGGGTGAGCGCGCACCTCAAGCTGTCGGTCCGCGCCTTCGTTGCGAAATACTGCCGGCACGTCGTCGATGTCGTACGCACCAGCGGGCGCACCGTGCGGATGCCGTCGATCGAGCTGCGCGTCCCGCCGTCCGGACGCTGCGTGTTCCTAGACGACACCGACCGCTGCTCGATTCACGAGGCGAAACCGTTCATCTGCTCCCAGACGCCGTTCATGGCGTTCGTCGCCGAGGGTTCGCCGGGCGTGTGGGACGAAGCACGCTCCTACTGCCCAGGCGTCGGCCAGGGGGAGTGGTTCAGCCGGAAGGCAATCGACCGGCTCCTCCAGGAGGAGCGCGACGTGGAGCAGGGAGACCACGAGCGCTTGCGGACCCACCGCGGATCGCTCGCACGCGTGTTCGGCTGCCGTCTTCCACGGCCGGTCGTTCGCCGTTGGAATGCCCCGGCCCACCGCACAGTCGTCAAGGAACGCCACTAACGGCGAGAAGGAGGAAGAACGATGTCGGTTCCCGGACCCAACGTTGCGCTGGAGGTACAGAGAAAGGCCCGCGCGTGGCTCGACCGCTCCGCGCGTGAGGCGCAAGGAACGGTGCGCGGCAAGAAGCGCACGACGGCCACCAAGAAGCCCGGCAAGAGGTCCTGAGATTCGCCCGTCCGCCCGATGCGTCCTGCTCGAAGGGCGCATCGGACGGTCAGGGTTGCCGCACGGTCTCCTCGAGTCCTTCACCGATGGTTCTTCGAGGCGGCGTGCGCAAGAGGAGATGCATCTGTGATCGTCTTCGTGTCCTATCAGCGTGCAGACACGCTGTACGCCGCCCACATGATCGCCTTTGCGCTGCGGCTCGCGGATCACGAGGCGTTCGTCGATACGGGAAGTATCGACGGCGGGGAGCGCTACCGAGAGACCATCAGCAATGTCGTCTCCAGCGCCCATGTGATGTTGGCCCTGATCGGACCTTCTTTCAGCTGGCAACGACTGCAGGAGACGACGAGCGTCGTGGCCTTCGAGTGGCGGCGCGCGCAGTTCTACGGGTCGGGCGTCGTTCCGGTACTCGTCGATGATGGCAAGATCCCACCCGACGAATCGCTACCGGCCGAGTTGCGATGGTTCACGAAGCGCGATGCGTATGCGCTGCGTGCCGCGTCCCTGTCGGCCGATGTGAAGATGCTCGTCGATGCCATTCCGGTTCTGGCCGGCACGCCTCGTCGCGCGGCACGCGTGCTTTGGGTGGACGATCGTCCCGCCAACAACGAGGGCGAGCGCAGATCGTTGCGACGTCACGGAATCGTCTTCGACAACGTCGTCTCGACCGAAGAAGCCCTCGCGCAGTTGGCCAACGAGACCTATGACCTGGTCATTACCGATCTCGGCCGAAGACGCTCATCAGATCAGTCTTCAGACGCCGGCATCGCATTCCTCGAGCACCCTGTTGTCAAACAGGGCGGCCCTCCGGTGATCGTGTACGCCTGCCTGAGCGCGGGGAGAGGAAGGGCGGCGCTCGTCAGCCGCGGGGCGATCGACGCGACCAATGATCCCGGGCAGCTGATCGAGAGCGTGCTCCGCGCGCTTGGCCGGGCACCGGAGTCTCCGGACCTCCTCGTGCGGTGATCGAACCGGAAGTCGGGCCACAGTCGTCACCGGCTTACCCCGGGATCGGCGAGATAGGCCGGCTTTCGCCAATTCTCGGTTTTCTGCGGCGCGCCGTGTTGGTGCATATCTCGATGCGTGGCGCCGCACATCCCGATCTGGCGGCGTCACTCGACGACAATCTCCACTCGGCGGTTCTGAGCGCGCCCTTCCCTTGTGTCGTTGCTGGCAATCGGCCGCGATGGCCCGAACCCGCGAGTCGTCAAGCGGGACGGGGCGATGCCGTGTGCAACGAACCAGTCACGCACCGCCGCCGCGCGGCGTTCCGACAGCCGCACTCCGCCGCCCTCGCTCGCATCTGCGTGCCCTTCTATGGAGACGTTCAGGGAAGGCTTGTCGCGGAGCACGCGGACGGCGTCGTCGAGCCGGTCTGAATCCTCAGGGACGACTGCGTCGTTGAAACGGAAGTTCGGTCCGGGGAAGTCGCGGATTTTGGTCGCGGGAGCCGGTGGCGGCGGCGGCGGTGGAGCTGGAACTGGAGGTGGAGGTGATGGCTCCGTCGCGTCGTGCGTGCCAGGCGGTCCGAGATAGCCGCCGGTCCGGAGCAGGATCCCACCGCCGAGCGCGACTACGAGAACCATTGCGACGGTGCTGAGCCGCCTCGCGTGCCACCGCGGACGGGACGACGGTGGACGCGCGCTCGGCGTTGGGCGGGGCCGCTCAGCGGGACGCGGGAGCCGGAAGTCCAGGTCTACCCGGGGAGGGCGTTTGCCAACCACGGTATGGTCTTCCGAGTGAGGCGAGGCGGTCTCGGGTTCGGCCTCGGACTTCTTCTCCAAGGGTAGTCGATAGAAATGCAGCGCCATGATTGCGGGCGGTGGCAACCCTCTGTCGGGCGCCGCCGGTAGGGGCTCCTCCCAGTACGTGGGGCGGATGAAGTCGCTCTTCTGCAATTCGAGCGCGTACTCCCATTCCTGGCGAACGAACGCGGACTCCATCGAGTTCCGCGACCAGAAGAGCTGGAAGACATCGGCCTCGCGGATGAAATCTTTCAGCCGCTCGCTCCACAGCTCGCCGGCCCGGAGCGTCGTCACGTCGCGCAGGTACCTATCGCCCAAGGCGGCGAACGTCTCCTCCATGTGCTGTACGACCCATGCGTCTTTGTGGGAGTACGACGGGAATATCGCCCGGTAGCGGCGACCGCTCGTCGTGTCGACCTCCTTCGTACCCGCCGCGGATGCATCGACTTGGATCACGACCGTCACGTCGGCGATGAGAACCGTCCCAAGATAGACTATGAGCACGCCTCGCAGCGTGCGCCCGTCGAGCTCGGGCCGCGCCCAGATGCGGAACTCCTCGCGATGGACGTCTTCCGACCAGCGGAATGTTCGTTGCGCCGGGTTGACTTTCAACTCGGGCACGTCGAGCACGAATGACAGGTCACCGCCGGCCGGCACGCCCAGCCGCGCGTCACTGGTCGCGTCGGCGAAGTCGGCAGCGTCGGCGCCGAGCACCTGCTGCGCCTGCCGTCGCACTTCCGCGAGGGGATCCGGTGCGTCCTTGGGTGCATCCGGACGTCGTTCGGACAGATGCGCGAATGCCAGCACCGAATACCACCGAGAGGGCGCGATGCGGCGGGGACGATACACCGTGAACTGCACGTTCTCGTCGACGCGAGGTGCGGCAGCTGACGGCTGGGGCGCGGCCGGCGGCGCAGCCGCCGGCGGTGGCGGCGCCGCCCGCGGTGCCGCCACCACCTTATCGTTATCGCCGAGTTCAAGCGCGACCATCTCCCGCTCGGAATCCGCGAGCTCGGCCGTGACGCCCCAGCCGTCGCGCAACGCCAGCGAGAAGCCCCACGCCACCCGCTGAAGGGCTGCGATCGCGTCACTGTCTACCGCTTCCCGCTCGAACCCGGCGACCAGCCAGCCGATCGGGACGTCTCGATCCCCGCGTGGCAACGGCACGCCGTAGACCCGGCCGGCACTCACGCCGACGCATGCGGCGACATCGGCGACGACATCCGCAGCTGCGTCACGATGAGCCAAGTCACGCAGCGAGGTCGCCGGTGGACCGTCCATCGTCGCTCGCGCGACATAGCGGAACGCCAGCCCGTCGTCCGGGACGTTCTCGGTCAGTATCGCGACGGCGGCGGCGCTGCATGTGGACCGCAAATCGTCCGTGACGCGCTCGACGACCCGGCGCAACGCGTCCCAGTCGACATCCTCAGCGCCGGCGAGTAGCTCGAGCAATGGGTCGAGAAGGTTCGGTCGCTTGATCTCGGCGCCAAAAGCGCCGCCTGGTCGGTACGGCTCGAGGACGATCGTCGCGACGCCGCTCGCGTGATCCACGGACCCTCCTACGCTCGCGCGCCCTCGCGGGGCAACACGTGGCGGTGTAGTGCGACCTCCGGGTGACGATGCGTCAATCCACTCGCTTCAGTAGGACAACACCGGCACGCCAGACGTCCTCGCCTTTGCAGATCGCAGGCCCGAGCTTGTGAAACATCAACTTGAGATTGTCCAATTTCGAGAACCAATCCACACACTGATCCCAGTCGAAACGGGCCGATCGAAGCGCGACGTACTTCGAGACCGAATCGATGACCTCGATGGTGTCCGACTTCGGCACGCTATTGTGCGCGACGCATTGGGTTGCGATGCGCTTGTCGAACAGCTCGAGCAGCTCACCTGCGGACGGTGAACCCAGACGCGTCGCGAGACCCCCACTGACAAAACGGCGAAAGCTCTCAGGGTAGTCGGCGATGCTCATGCGAGGATCCTTGTCGCCCGCCCACGCGCTTCCCTTGGCTGGGATGTCCAGCAGCACGTAGTCCCCGGCCATGAGCCTCGCCTTGAAATGCGTGATCCATTGGAGCGCGTCGTCGTCGAGGTCCCCGAACGTTCCGCCGAGCATCGTAATCAGAGTCGGAAGTCGGGGAGTTGCCGGCTGATCCTCGCGAACCGGCCAAATCTGGTCGGCGATGTACGTGAGGCCACGGGGCTCTTCGAAATCGCCTACCACGCCGAGCGGAATTGCCAATTCCTGCCGCCGGTAGATGGTGAACGTCAACAGCCCTTGGCTGATGTCGACGGGGATCCATTCCGGCGTGGCACCGAGACCCTGCATCTGGAGCAAGAGATTGTGCTCGGCTCGCCCGTCGGCGGGGCCGAGCGATACTACTCTGTCGATGGTCTTGATCTCGGCCTTGAGAGAATCGATCGCTGCCGCATGGAGCGCTTGCACGTCGAGGCGATCCGACATGCACCACGAGTGGTAGGCCGGATCGGTTGAGACTGCCAAGAATCGGGCGCCGCCGTCGCCCAGGTACAGCGAACGGCCCGAGTAGTTCGGCGGGATTTTCTTGTAGTCCAGATGCGATTCGTACACGCTCTCGTCTACGGCGACCGGAACGATCTGCGGAGATTTCGGCTTCGTCACGGGCACCAGCTGATCGACGAGCGTCCGAGCAGCGGTCTCGAAGTCGCTGCCATATCGAATCACCGTCGTGCCAGCGACATCGGAGGGCATATTGATCGTGGTGTGCGCGAGAACACCCGTGCGATATGGGCCGAGCTTGCTGAGGAAGAGGCCGTACTCGAGGTAGCAATTGTCGCGCGCCGTGGCGATCTCGTGGTTGCGAAGCCAGATCTTGTCGTCGGCATCCCAGATCACGACAGCCCCATCGACGTAGTCCGTCAGCAGACGAAGCCGATCCAGCGTAGCATCACCCGGCTTGAACACCGTCCACCAACGAAGCGGCGTCAGCTCCTTCTCCGACAAGACGCGGGCGAGGATTTCCGCCTTCGACTTTGCCTCCATGGAGCTGGCAATGAACACGAGCGCCGCCATCGCTGATCTGCACACCGAGCAATCAATGTGCCCAAGGTGGCGTAGCCCGCCAAATTGCCCGGCGCGGTCAACCCCCTTCGCGGACGGCAATTCATGCGTCGTGGTGTCCATTCGAAGCGACGCCACGTCCGCACGACCGGACACCGGCGCGGCCGGGGCCGTTCCGGCGCCGCTCGCCGGTGCGGGCACGGCCGTTGCTCTGCTCTGCTGTGCCACGGTATTGCGTCGCCGCGGTCACACACACCAAAGGGGGACCCCATGGACGGCAAAACGAACTTCGGAAAGTGGGAGCTCTGGGGACCGCTGCGCGCTCGCTACGAAGCCCGCGCGAAAGCGGGTGGCCCGTACCGTCTCCTTGCGCTCGACGGCGGTGGCATCCGCGGCCTGATCACGCTCGAAGTGCTGGTGCGACTGGAGCATCTCCTCGGCGAGGCGCTGAAGGATCAGAGCTTCCGGCTCTGCAAGTTCTTCGACTTCATAGGCGGAACCAGCACGGGCGCGATCATCGCGACAGGACTCGCGCGCGGGATGCGCGCGACCGAGCTCCTCGAGTTCTACAAGCAGTTCGGGAACGACGTGTTCAAGAAGCGCAGCATCTTCGAGCGATGGAAGAGCCTGTACAACGACGGCGCGCTCCAGAAGAAGCTCCAGGAGTTCTTCAGAGAGCCCGAGAGCCTGAAGCCCGAATTCTTGCAGAGCCTCCTCCTGGTCGTCACGCGCAACGCGACGACCGATTCGGCCTGGCCGATCAGCAGCAATCCGTGGGCGAAGTACAACGCCCCCGATCGCCCGGACTGCAACCTTTGCGTGCCGCAATGGAAGATCGTGCGCGCGAGCACCGCCGCGCCGGTCTATTTCCCACCCGAAGTCATCGCGTGGAGCGATGGTGATCCGTCGAAGTCGTTCGTCTTCGTCGACGGCGGGACGACCGCGTACAACAACCCCGCCTTCCTCATGGTCCGGATGGCGACGGAGCCCGCGTATCGGCTCTGCTGGCCCAAGGGCGAGGACAAGATGCTCGTCGTCTCCATCGGGACCGGGTCCGGCCCGACGCTCGGCCTGACCTCGGACGATCCCGAGACCAACCTGGTCGCCAGCGCGGTGAACACGCTGAGCGCGGTGATGAATCAGGCCCAGGTCGACCAGGACGTGAACTGCCGGACGATCGGCCGCTGCACGTTCGGCTCGCTCCTCGATCGCGAGGTTTTGGACTTCGTTCCGCGCGACGACGCAGGGAACGTCATCCCGCTCGAAAAGAATTCCGGACGCGCTTTTCTCTATGCGCGGTACGATGCCGAGCTCACGGCGACCGGACTGAGCGCGCTCGGGCTCGAACACCTCGATCCCGCCGCCGTCTCGAAGCTCGACTCCGTCGCCAACGTCGACGATCTCTCGGCCATCGGGAAGGCGGTGGCGAAGCAGATCGACCTCCGGCACTTCGGACGATTCGTGCAGGCCTGACCGTGTCGGTCTTCATCGTCCGCCCCTTCGGGAAGAAAGGCGACGTCGACTTCAACCGCGTCGAGGCCGAGCTCATCCAACCCGCCATGGCGGCGGCGGGCGTGACCGGGGGCACCACCGGCCTGATAGCGCGGTCGGGCAACATCCGCCTCGACATGTTCGAGCGCCTGGTGCTCGCCGACCTCGTGGTCGCGGACATCTCGATCAACAACGCCAACGTCTTCTACGAGCTCGGCATCCGGCATGCACTGCGACACAGGCCGACCATCCTGATCCGCTTCAAGGGCTCGAGAGATCTCCAGGAGAAGAGCGCAAACCCCGACGACGTACCGTTCGATCTCCGCACCGACCGCTATCTCGAGTACGATCTCGCCGACCTCGGCGCGGGGGTGCCGTTCCTGACAGGCGCCATCACCGACTCGCTGCGCGCGAAGAACGTCGACAGCCCAGTCTACCTCCTGCTCCCGAAGCTCGAGCCGCCGAGCACCGATACCTTGCGTGGCGTGCCCGAGGAGTTTCAGGAGGCAGTACTGCTTGCCGTCGCGAAAAAGGACTGGCCACGGCTTGGACTCCTCGCCGAAGAGATCGATGACCTCGATTGGACCGCCCGTGGCCGGCGCCTCGTCGCGAAGGCGTTCTTCGACAACGGCGCTTGGGCCGGTGCCCGGATCTGGTACGAAGCAGTGCGCGAGAAGCAGCGCGACGACGTCGACGCCAATCTCAAGCTCGGGACCGTTTATCAAAAGCTCGGCGACCTGCCACAATCGAACGCCGCGCTCGAGCGCCTCCTCGGTCTCAACAAGCTCAGCGCCACAGTGGGCGCCGAGAAGCGCGCCCTTCTCGCGTCTAATCGGAAGACGCAGTGGATGGCGAAGTGGCAAGCGGTTCCCGCCGAGACGCGCACCAGGACGGCGCTCGCCAAGTTCCCGTCGAATGCCATGGACGCCTACGATGCCGGCTTCGTCGAGGACCAGAACCATTTCTACTCGGGCCTGAACGCGCTCTCCTTGCGCGTCCTCCAGCTCGAGCTCGCGACGCTGGAGCCGGGCGCCTGGAATGCCGACTTCGAGACCGAGGAGGAGGCGGCCGCGGCATTGAGCAAGGCGCGGGCAGAGTGCGAGGCGCTCAAATGGGCCGTGGATCGCTCGATCGATGCGGGCCGAAAGCGCCATGCCGCCCTCGTCGCGCGCGAGCCGACGACACAGCCCGACGTCTGGATGGATTTCAGCCTCGCCGACCTTCGGTTCCTCACCTGGAAGAGGCCGGCCGCTGTCGCGGCTTGCTACGACGAAGCGATGAGCAACGCGGGCGGCAAGCGATTCTACGCCGAGGCCGCGGCGCGGCAGCTTCGCATGTTCCGCGACCTCGGCGTCTTTGTCGGGAAGGCGGAAGCGGCGCTGGAAGTGCTCGGCGAGCCGTTCGAGCTTCCGCCAGCTGAGCCCACGCCGCGCCAGCGCGTTATCGTGTTCTCCGGGCATCGGATCGACAAGCCCGGGCGCAATCCTCCGCGTTTTCCCGCGACGCGCGAGCGCACTGCCACCGCCGCGATCCGAGCGCGAGTCGCCGCCGAAAAGGGGTTCGCGAAAGAGGGACCGATCAAGGGCATCGCCGGGGGCGCCAGCGGCGGCGACATCATCTTTCACGAGGTCTGCCAGACAGAAGGTATCCCGACCACGCTCCTGCTCGCCCTGCCGGTGCCAGCCTACGCTGCCGCGTCGGTGAACGACGGCGGATCCTCGTGGACCGAGCGCTACAACCAGCTCGTACAACGGGTGCCACCACGCATCCTTGGCGGTTCCGAAGAGCTGCCGGCCTGGGTGGCGGAGCGACGGGACTACTCGATCTGGCATCGGAACAATCTCTGGACGCTCCACACCGCACTCGCCGAAGAGAACGCCGACGTCACGCTGATCGTCCTATGGGACGGCAAAGCCGGCGACGGCCCGGGTGGCACTGCGGACATGGTGAAGCTCGCGGAGAAGCGCGGAGTCAAGATCGTCCGGATTGATCCGGCCGAGCTACCCGACGAGTAGGCCGCCCCGTTGCTCGACGCTCAAAGGAGGCAGGCATGGCCAAGACGGCTACCGGCACGCGGCGCGCACTCTGCGTCGGCATCAACGACTACCCGTACAAGGACAACGACCTGAAGGGGTGCGTCAACGACGCGCGGGCCTGGGCGTCCTTGCTGACGGACCACTTCGACTTTCCTGCAAAGAACGTCACGGTCCTCGTTGACAAGCAGGCGACGAAACGCGGCACCCTGAGCGCGCTGAAGGCGCTCTTCACGCGCGCGAAAGCAGGCGACGTTCTCGTCTTCACGAACTCGTCGCACGGCTCGTACGTGATCGACAAGGACGGCGACGAGGAGCGCTACGACGAGGTGCTCTGCCCTTGGGACATCGACGACAACGACATCGTTGACGACGAGCTTCGTGCGCTGATTGAGGACCTGCCGAAGGGCGTCCGCCTGAGCGTCGTGCTTGACAATTGCTTCTCGGGTACGGCTACACGCGCGCGCATGAACACGCCCGACGAGCGGCGCATCCGGTTCCTGAGCCCGGCGCTCCGTGGGCTCCCCGTCCTCGACAACCCGTGGAAGGCCAAGCGGAAGCGGGCTCGATCATCGGAGTCCCGCATGCGCGAGGTCTTGCTCTCCGGCTGCACCGACCGCGAGTATTCGTACGACGCGAATTTCAGCGGGGTCTTCCACGGCGCCCTCACGTACTATGCACACCAGGTGATCCGCACCGCGAACTACCGCCTGACCTTCGAGCAGCTTCACGGACGGCTGAAGCGCGCGATCAAGGACTATCCGCAGCATCCCCAGCTCGAAGGCAGCGCCACCAACAAGAAGCGGTCGTTGTTCAGCTAGCGGCCATGCCGGAACTGCATCCGAACCTCATCGCCGCCCACCGCGCGCTCGCCGCCGGAGACATGACGGCGCTCCGCGAAGCGGTGCGCTCCCTCGACCAGAAGGAGCGCGAGATTCTCGAAGCCCGGATCGGCGCGTCGGCCCTCGCGCGCCTCGAGCGTACCGCGCGCGGGGGCCGGCGGGCGAAGCTCCGTGGGCGCGTGGTCGTCATTCACGGCATCATGGGCTCCAACCTCGACGTCACGGACGGCGGGGGCGACTCCGACAGGGTCTGGGTGAGCCTGTGGCGCCTGGCAAAGGGCCGCATCTCCGATCTGGCGCTCGCGGCCAGCGGCCAACCGCTTCCGAGCCCGCGGGTCGACGTGGCGGGTCTCTTCCCGCTCTACCTCCCGCTCATCACCGAGCTGTCGCAGGAGTGGGCTATCCTGCCGTTCGCCTTCGACTGGCGCCTCGACATCGACGACAGCGCGCGCCGAATGGCCGCCGCGGTCGGGGACTGGAGCCACGGTGAGCCCGTGCACGTCATCGCACACTCGATGGGCGGGCTCGTGACGCGCCGGATGATGCAGCTCGCGCCCGACGTCTGGGCCACCATGCTCGACCCCAAGGGCACGCACCCGCGCGGGGGCCGGCTCATCATGCTGGGAACACCCAACCGGGGTTCCATGGCCATTCCGCTCGCCTTCTCCGGCGAGGAGAGCCTCGTCCGAAAGCTCGCGCTGCTGGACCTCCCGCACAGCCTCGGCGAGCTGCTCGAGATTCTCTGCTCGTTCGTCGGGTCGTATCAGATGCTCCCGGCGCCCGAGCCCAAGGGCGACGACCGCCTGCGCCTCTACGACCGGGCGGAGTGGGGCTCCTTCCCGGTCACGCAGCGTCACCTCGACAAGGGACGGGCCTTTCAGGAAGCGCTGGCGCAGGTCGTGACGCCGGAGCGGCTTGTCTACGTGGCCGGCTACGATCAGGAGACACCCTACCGCATCACGGTGCGGAGTCCCGGCCGCTTCGAGTACCAGACGACGGCCGACGGCGACGGCCGCGTGCCGCACGAGCTCGGCCTCCTCGACGGCGTCTCCACGTTCTGGGTCAAGGAGGCGCACGGGGATCTTCCAAAGAACGACGAAGTGCTGAACGCGATCACCGACCTCCTTCTCACGGGGACGACCACGGCGCTCAAGCGCCAGCGTCCGCGCTCGCGCGCACGCGGATCGACGGCCTGGAGACCCGCAGAGCAGTTCGAACACATCGATGCGGAGTTCAAAGCGGTCCTCGCCGCCGGGACCAGAGGCGGAGTGGTGACCGACGAACGTCAGGCGGCGCGCGCGGAGGCACTGCTGGTCGAGGAGTACCTCGGCACACCCGGACGCCGCACGGCCGAGCCCACGGCACGGCGGAGGCCAGAAGGGGTTCGCCGCGCCGCGCTCACGATGCAAGTGGTTTGGGGCGACATCACGAAGGTCCGCGGCGACGTGTACGCCGTCGGCCACTACCGCGGCGTGCTCCCCCAGAACGCGGAGCTGGCGATGGATCGGGTCGTCTCGCCCAAGAACGGGGACGAAGGACGCTTGGTGCTGACGTCCCTGACACGTCAGGGGGTGCTTCGTGGTGACCTCGGCGACATCAAGACGGTGCCGTGGGCGGACCGGAGCCGCCGGTTCGTCGCCGTCGCGGGCATGGGCTACCCAGGGACGTTCGGCCGCGCACAGCTCGTGGGCCTGATTCGGAATCTCACGCTCGCGATCGCCGCGCTGCCGAGGGTACGAAGGGTGTGCTCCGTCCTGATCGGATCGGGGGCAGGCAACCTGCCCATCCCCGTCGCGGTGGACGGGATGGTCGCGGGGCTCATCGAGGCAATTGGCGCCGGTGCCTGGTCGGGCACCCTGCGCGAGGTTCAGATCGTCGAGATGGACTATTGGAAGGCGCGTCAGATCCGAGAAGCGCTCGACAAGCGCGGCAAGCCGGACAAGACCGGTTCCCTCCGCCTGCGCGTGCCGCCGCTCAAGTACGGCCCGGATGCTTCGATCGGGGAATACGGTCTCGAGCTCCTCGTAGGGGCCGCCGCGCTTGCCGAATCCCAGCCGAAACGGAGGAAGGCCGTCACCCAGCTCCTGACAGGCGTCGAGCCCAGACACCGCGACGACATCCGTCGCGCGCTGAAGCGCATCGCCCGCCGTCCCGAACCCGAAGCCGGCACGTTCGGCACGCCGCATGAGATCGCCGACTTCCGCATGACCCCCAAGGACGATCCCGTCGATCAGCCGACACGCTTTGCGTTCCTCCGCAAGGATCGCCTCCACTCCGCCTCGGTGATCACGCAGACGGTCGTCGTGCCGGAGCGCGAGATTGGCGTCGACCCCGCGCTCCTCGACGAGGCTGTCGAGAGGATGACGAATCCCAATCCACTGGACGTCGGCCGGCTGTCCCGCCTCGTCACGCGGCTGACCGTGCCGCGCGACTTCCGCGAGCACCTCGGCCGCGCCCGGTCGCTGGTGTGCGAAGTGGACCGCAATACCGCCCGCATCCACTGGGAGATGGTGTGCGACCTGTCGGAAGGGGCCAGCGGCGCCCTGACCTTCGGGCAGAGCGTGCCCATGGCGCGGCAGCTCCGGACGGCGTATAGCCCGGCGCCTGCCCCCGCCGCCGCACGAACGCGGCGCGCGCTCGTCATCGGAGATCCGGGCGAAGGACAGTGGTCGCTACCGGGTGCACGCCGTGAGGCGATCGAGGTCGTTTCGCTGCTGCGCGAGAAGGGTTTCGATGTGGTCGCCCTCATCGGGTCGCCGACGGACACCGACGAGCGATTGGCCGAGTTCTCCCGCGCGTCACGCCTCGCCGTGCTCGAGGCGCTTCTCGACGGCGGATTCGACCTGCTGCACTACGCGGGCCACGGCGACTTCGATCGCGAGAGCCCCGAGAACCGCGCGGGATGGCTCTTCGAGGGTGGGCGCCCGCTTCTCGCCCGCGACATCGAGATGCTCGAGCGGCCACCCCGCCTGATCGTCGCCAATGCGTGCCTCTCCGCGCTCGTGGCCGGCCCGCGAGGCGAGGGACGTCGCGAAGCGGATCTGCTTCCTGGCCTAGCGGACGAGTTCTTCCGGCGCGGCGTGCAGAACTACGTCGGAACGGCGTGGGAGATCGACGACGCGGGCGCGATTCTCTTCGCGCGCACCTTCTACGACCGCCTACTGTCCCCCGGCTGGGGTGCCACGATCGGGGAATCGCTGCTGGAAGCACGGAAGGTGCTGCACGAGCGTCAGGAGCTCGGATCGCTCTGGGCAGCCTACCAGCACTACGGCGATCCGAATGAGCACTGGTGATGCCCGACTCGCGGGCGCTGGCCGCGATGCCGTAGAGGCGGCACCCTGATGGGATGACGGAGAGCGCCGAGACCCGCTCGTTCCGCTGCGCGATCGCCGGCGGCGGCCCCGCCGGTATGATGCTCGGCTTCCTCCTGGCCCGCGCCGGCGTCTCCGTCGTCGTCCTCGAGAAGCACGCCGACTTCCTGCGCGACTTCCGCGGCGACACCATCCATCCCTCGACGATGGAGGTCCTCGCCGAGCTCGGGCTGCTCGACGAGTTCCTCCGGCTCCCGCATCAGGAGGTGCGGCAGCTTCGCGGCTGGGTCGGCGACGTCGAGCTGACCGTCGCCGACTTCAGCCACCTGCCCGTCCGCTGTCCGTTCATCGCGTTCATCCCACAGTGGGACTTCCTCGACTTTCTCGCTCAGCATGCCGCGCGGTTCCCGTCGTTCGCGCTGCGGATGCAGGCGGAGGTGACCGATCTGATCGAGGAATCGGGTCGTATCGCGGGGGTGCGGGCGACGACGGCCGCCGGGCCGGTGGAGATCCGCGCGGACCTGGTGGTCGGTGCCGACGGCCGCCATTCCGTGATCCGCGAGCGGGCCGGCCTCGTCGTCGAGGACCTCGGCGCGCCGATGGATGTGCTGTGGTTTCGGCTTCGGAAGAGGCCGGAGGATCCGGCGGCCACGATGGGCCGCTTCGACGCGGGCCGTATCGTCGTGATGCTGAACCGCGACGACTACTGGCAGCTCGGCTACATCATCCCCAAGGGATCGGCGGCGGAGCTACGCGCGGCCGGCATCGATCGCTTCCGCGAGGGCCTGGCCACCGCCACGCCGTTCCTGCGCGATCGCGTCGATGAGCTGCGGACCTGGGACGACGTAAAGCTGCTCACAGTGAGCCTGGACCGGCTGCGGCATTGGTATCGGCCCGGGTTGCTCTGCATCGGCGACGCCGCCCACGCCATGTCCCCGGTCGGCGGCGTCGGCATCAACCTCGCCATCCAGGACGCGGTGGCCGCCGCCAACCGGTTGGCCGCGCCGCTCCGCGAAGGCCGCGTGACGCTCGACGATCTGGAGGCCGTGCAGCGACGCCGCCTGCTGGCGACGCGCATCACCCAGCGCCTCCAGGCACTCGTGCAGCGGCGACTCATCACGCGCGCGCTCGCGGCCCGGCAGTCGTTCCGGGCGCCACTCGTGGTCCGGCTTCTGCGTCGCTTCCCGGGGCTGACGCGG
>Ga0111538_10006005_pt1 | contig 16492 bp, 16 predicted proteins | sample SoiMethybrSBSTD1_FD_79669 | JGI IMG/M metagenome (GOLD analysis project Ga0111538, IMG submission 79669) | Bulk soil microbial communities from a Populus tree surrounding site in Tennessee, USA - Soil MetaG P. TD hybrid SBSTD1 (version 2)... | ecosystem: Environmental > Terrestrial > Soil >...
AGATCGACATGGCGTGGGCTCTTTTCTTCGAGGGGCGGGCCAACTGCTCGAAATCGTTGTCCCGCTCACGCCGCCAGCGCCGTTTCCGGCTCGCTGTTTTCCACCCACCAGGCGCTAGCGCGGTCCTGGGTCCACTCGGCCGCGAGCTCGAGCAGCGCCTTCTGCAACGCCGCCGCGCTCGCCGGCCGCTGCTCGGGTGACTTCGCGAGGCAGCTCAGCACGAGCTCCTCCAGCTTCCGCGGCAGCGGCGCGCCCAGCCGTTCGGACGGCGGCACCGGAGCGCTGTGCAGGTGGTGCCCGCACACTTCGACCACGTTCTTGCCGCAGAACGGCGTGACCCCAGTGAGCAGGAAGTAGCCCAGGGCGCCCACCGCGTAGAGATCGCTGCGCGCGTCGACGCTCTCGGGATCCACCAGCGCCTCGGGCGACAGGTAAAGCGGCGTGCCGACGATCCGCTGCACGTCGGTCTGCGTGAGGTTGCCCGCTCCGCCGCCGATCTGCTTGATCAGCCCGAAATCGAGCACCTTGACCACGTCGAGCGCTCCGCCGCGCTCGCACAGCATGACGTTCGCCGGCTTCACGTCGCGGTGGATCAAGCCGGCGCCGTGCGCCTCCACCAGCGCTCCCGCGAGCTGCGCGAGCAAGTGCGCCACCCGCGCCGGGTGCTGCGGCCCGTGGCGCTCGACCAGCGTTTGCAGGTCGATTCCGTCGAGATACTCCATGGCGTAGTAGAACGAGCCTTCGCTGGTGCGGCCGAAGTCGTAGATCGCGATCGTGTTCGGATGCGTGAGCTGGCTCGTCAGCTGCACCTCGCGCTCGAAACGCTTCAAGCTCTCCTCGCCGCCGCGCTCGGGAGCCAGCAGCTTGATCGCCGCCGGGCGCTGGAGCAGCTCGTGATTCGCCTTGTAAACCACGCCCATCCCGCCCTCGCCGATCTTCTGGTCCAACGTGTAGGCGCCGACCTTCGCCGGCACCGCGCCCGAGCGTCGCAGCCGCCAGAGGCCGCGGGCGACCAGGCCCACGACCGCGATCCCCAGCGCCCAGAACGGCGCGCCCTCGACGCGAGCCGCGAAGCAGGTCAGCCCGAACGTCGCGAGCAACGTCGCCGCAACCTTCACCCCCGAGCGCAGCGAGACGGCCGGCGCGACCGTGACGCGCGAAGCGAAGCTGATGGTTTTGCGGGTGACGTTGCTCGAAGACATGACGACTTCCTCGGGTCTCGAAGACCTCGCAGAGCGAGCCCCTGATTCGTCACCCTTCCGATCGTTTGGAGCGGGTCCGAATCTCGGCTTCACCCTGTCGACGATCGAGCCCGGCCGAAATCGACACCTTCGACGTTTTTTTTCGTGCCACCCCCGGAAGTGCCCGGATCTACAGCATTCGTTCAGCGGCCGCGAGAAGCCGCAGCCCGCTCCAGCAGCAGCTCCCGCTCCCGCGCGTTCCGCGTCAGCCCGGCCGCCCGCTCGAACTCGCGCCGGGCCTCGTCGAAGCGACCGAGCTTGAACAAGAGGTCGGCCCGCACCGCTGGCAGCAGGTGATAGTTCCGGAGCGACGGCTCGCGTTTCAAGCCGTCCGCGATCGAAAGCCCCGCCTCCGGACCGAATGCCATCCCGACCGCCACGGCTCGATTGAGCTCGATCACCGGCGTTGGAGTGCGCTGCATCAGCGCGTAATACAAGAGCGCGATCCGCGACCAGTCCGTCTCCTCCGGTGTGCGGGCGCGAGCGTGACAAGCCGCGATCGCCGCCTGGAGCATGTACGGTCCCCCGCCTCCGGCCGTCTGAGCACGCTCGAGCGCGGTGAGCCCGCGCCGGATCAAAACCTGGTCCCAGCGCCCCCGGTTCTGCTCCAATAGCAGGATCGGCTCACCCGAAGGGCCGACGCGCGCCGCCGAACGCGACGCCTGGATCTCCATCAAGGCGACCAGGCCGTGCACTTCCGCCTCTTCAGGCACGAGCTCCGCCAGGATTCGCCCCAGCCGAAGCGCGTCCTCGCACAGCGCGGGGCGCATCCAGTCGTCCCCCGCCGTCGCCGAGTAACCCTCGTTGAATACCAGGTAAATCACCTCGAGCACCGACGACAGGCGCTCGGCGAGCTCCGGCCCGCGCGGGACCTCGAACGGAACCTTCGCCTCGGCGAGCGTCTTCTTCGCCCGCACGATGCGCTGCGCGATCGTCGGCTCCGGCACCAGAAACGCGCGCGCGATCTCCTCGGTCGTGAGCCCTCCGAGCACGCGCAACGTCAGCGCGACCCGGGCGTCGGTCGAGAGCAGTGGGTGGCACGCGGTGAACACCAAGCGCAACAGGTCGTCACCGATGTCGTCGTCGAGGGCGGCCTCGAGGTCCGGCACTGCTTGCTCGGACACCGCATCGATCTGCCGCCCGATCTCCTCGTGCTTGTGCTCGACGCGCTTGTCGCGGCGCAGCTCGTCGATTGCGCGATGCTTCGCCGTGGCCATCAGCCACGCCCCCGGATTGTCCGGGATCCCCGTCTCCGGCCAGCGCTCGAGCGCCGTCACCAGCGCGTCCTGGGCCAGCTCCTCGGCCCGACCCACGTCGCGCACCATCCTCGCCAGCCCGGCGATCAGCCGGGGCGACTCGATCCTCCAAACCGCGTTGATCGTGCGCTGAACGTCGGGGGTCGACACGCCACCCCGACTAGAGCACCGCGGTCACTGCATGCAAGCGGAGAGCTTCAACACGAATGCGGCCCTTCGCCCGGATCCATGATCTGGCGAATTTCTCCGGTCCCGTCACCGGCAACCTTGAAAAAGCGGCGACTCGCCTCGATCGCCTCCTCGCGGGAACCGACCTGGACGATCGCCCAGCCGGCTATTTGCTCCTTGGTTTCGGCAAACGGCCCGTCGATGACGGTCAGCTCACCGCCCGAGCAGCGAACGCGCGCACCGCCCATCGAAACCGGCAGGAGACCGCCCGTGGCCAGCAGCACGCCCGCCTTGGTCTCCGCTTCCACCAGCTTTCCCATCTCAGCCATCATTTCGGGACTGGGCGGCTTCTTCGCCTGCTCTTCGTCCGGCGTGTACATCATGAAAAACTTCATGCGCTTCTCCTTCGGCGGCACCTACCAACCAACACGTCAAACGACCGCCGCCGAGATCGACACGCCCCTTTGTTTTTTTCGTACCGCCGCGTTCAGGGGTGCTGACACCCCAACGGCGCGCTTAGCCGCGACGAGCGGCGAGCTCGGCTTCGAGAGCCGCGATGCGCTGCAGGGCAGCCTCCTTCGCCGCGCGCTCGGCTTCCTTCGCCGTGCGTTCGGCTTCCTTCGCCGTGCGTTCGGCTTCCTTCGCCCCGCGCTCCACTTGCTCGAGGGTTAGCCAGCAGCTCCGAGCGTCGGGATCGTCCGCGATGCGCAGCCGCTGCCCTCCCTCCGCCGGAGCCCACCACGCTCCGAGCAGCGGCGAGAACCCGCCCGTGCTTGCGGCGTGCACGCGAACGAAACCTTGTCCGTCTATCCGGCGCCAGATCTGAAGCAGATGAGGCCCGCCTCCGATCCGAGGCCCGGCGAGCTTCGGATCGAACACGACCAGCTCCCCGATACCCGCGGCCGCACACTTCTCCGGCACCTCCGAATAGTCCTTGTGCGGATGATTCGGACTCACCACTTCGATCAGGAGGGAAGGCGCCGCGTGGCGGGGCTGCCAGAGCCTGAGACTTTCGAGCTCGCCGCCCTCGGGAGGCGCGGGCTCGACCAAGCACAGGTCCGGATCGAAGCCGACGTTGGGCCGATCGGAGCGCACGCGAATCGCCAGATTGCGATAGACGGCCGCTGCCCGCGCCGTGCGGGCGAGCCAGGCCACGAGCAACGCCTTGAGCAGCTCCACACAAGCGTCGTGCCAGGCGCTTTCAGGCACCGGCTGCTCCGGAAGCGTCCAGCGCTCGGCAAAGCCGGGCACCTCGTAGCGCAGGACCGATGCCGTCATCGTCATGGAGCTTAACCCCGGTACCCATCGCGGCAAATCACGTCCCTCATCGGTCGCCGCGAAGACCAGTTGCCGAAAATTTTGACGCGAACCCCCGCTGCCCCTCGAACGACCTACTCAGAGCGCTCGCACGGACAGGAGCACCTTCTCGACCGCGCTCCAGTCGAAGAACGGGAGATTGCGCTCGCGGGCACAAGCCGTCCACGTCTGCCCGACGCGTCGCAACGCTTCGGTGCGCGTGGCGGCGCGCTCCGTGATCACTACTGCGTCCTGCCCGCGGCTACTCTGAGCACCGACGAGCCAGTGACCGACGGCATCCAGGGATTCGCCGGTCTGGTCCTGCGCGACGTGAACGTCGAGCGTGAGACCCGCCTTTTCGAGCTCATAAACAGTGCCGTTGCGGCGGTGGTACTGCATCGTGATGCGCAGCGCGTTCGGCTCGGCTTTCGCCGACCGCTCGGACTTCTCGGGTCTCATGATTTCTTAGGTCCTTTCAGTCGTCGCCCGCTGTTGGCACTCGCGGAGTCGAAGTTGCGCGCACTACGCCCGACTCGTCCGATCCGCGACTCGATGCTGATCGAACAGCGGCGATTTGTCACGCCGGGATTTGCCACGCGAAGAGCGCGCGCAAAAAGCCGCTTGCGGCCACGAAGAATCACGTTGCCGCCCCGTCCTCATTCGAGCGCCGCGGTACGGCTTTTGAAGTTTTCCGCGACGCGTGAGCCGGCGGTGTTGCCGCTCGATAACGACGCAATCTTAGGCTTGTTTCTCCGATCGCGCAAGGCCGGCGCATGCAGCACGACGTTCTGTCGACAAATTCCACGCTTCCGCGTTTCGGCCAGAAACAAGGAGACAAGACGTCAAACAGCAGAAAGATCGAATTCGTAGATAAAGGAATTCGAGACACAAGAATTTGGATCGCGACGCGATCGAGCTCGAGCGCCGCGCGGCAATTTGAATTGGACGTGGCTGTTCATCGTGCTAGAAAGAAGCCTGGTTTTCAGAATTGACCTGTTCGGTCTGGTCCCGTCCTCGTTGACTCTGTCTACCGCCCGTCTTTCACGGGCAACGAGAGCGAGAACGCAAGAAAAATGAAAACCAAATTGTTCGTCGGGAATCTTTCGTATTCCACCGGCGATGCGGAGTTGCGCGCGGCTTTCGAGTCGCATGGCCGTGTCGTCGCCGCCGAGGTGATCATCGATCGCATGACGGGGCAATCCCGTGGCTTCGGCTTCGTCGAGTTCGGCGAGGTGGAAGACGCGAATAACGCCCTGGCCGCGCTGCACGAGAGCGTGCTCGACGGCCGGACCATCCACGTGAACGCCGCCCGCGAGCGCGGCAGCAGCGGTGGCGATAGCGCCCCGCGCCGCGCCGGAAACGGCCGCGACCGAGGGTGGTAGCGATCGCCGGCACCACGCCGAGAGCCGCGTTCAAAACCGGGAGATCAAAAATGGATCGCAGAGTGACGGCCATCAAGAAGGACCGAAATGGAAGGATCATCGCGCTCTGCAACCCCGGGGAAAAATGGTCCCCTCGGCGCAGTGCGGACGTCGTCAAAGACATCCAATCGAACAAGAAGAGCTACTACGTCGAAGAGGCACGACGCCGCAAATACGTGCGCGTGATCGCTGGAGGCGTCCTTCAGACCACTTCCGACGCGTCGAGTAGTACCAGCCTGGATCGGTTGCCCGGCGACTGATCACAGTCTGACCACAGAAAGAAAAAAATGGATCCCAATCGGCTCGCAGGTGGAAACCACTCTGCCGAGCAACTGCTGATCCTCAGTGCGGTCATTCTGATCGCGGTGAGCATGCTTATCGTCTCGCACTGGCTCGGTACGCGGCGTCATTCGCGCGCGACGAAGCCAGTCGAAGCGACGGCGCCTCAAGAGACTGAATCGGTCTTCGTCGGTGCCACTCCCTTGCCTCGCGGAACGCCCACCGTGGCCGCCACGCCCGTAGCAGTGGCGAGGGCGGTGCCCGCCACGGCGCCGGACCGTGCCTAGTGCCAGCGTTGCGATACGTCGTTCGGAACTTGAATCGACAGCGACCGAACAACCGCGCAGACGGCAAGGTGTGGGGACCGCGCGGCGAATGCGCGCCCCCGATCCGGGATCAGGCGGACGCTTTCGATCGCGCCAGCGACGAGCAGAGAATGTACGGCGATCCGGTCGTCGTTGAAGACACCAACGGTGCCCTGATCCTCCAGCTACCGGCGTGCCAGTGAAATAGAACGCGTAACGTCGCGTCGGTGAACGCGTTCTTTTAGCCCGACACCGGCACCGTCGACTACGGAGCCGCGAAGGCCGCCCTGGTCAACCGCCCTGGTCAACCTGACCAAGGCCCTGTCGCAGGAGCTCGGGCCGCACGGTATCCGCATCAACGACGTATCGCCGGGCCCGGTGACCACCGATCTCTGGCTCGGCGCGGGCGGTATCGCGGAGACGGGTCGCGAAGGCCGCCGGCGTGGATCCAGAGACGGCGAAAAAGAACGTCATCGCGAGCATCGGTGCTCTTCCCACGGGGCGCTTCACGACGCCGGAGGAGGTCGCGGCGCGGACCCGACGCCCACTCGCATCGAGCCCTCCGAGGAACAAAACGGCCCGCCTCCGACATGATCCAGCTGGAGCCCGTCGTTTGTTCGTGCTCGATCTTTTTCCCCGCGCGTAAGTCACTGAAATCCGTACCTGATCCGCGATCCCCCGCGGCAAAGCCGCCCTGACCACGCAGCACCCATGTCGAAATCCGGCTGCCTCGATCGACGTATCCCTGAGGCCCCGATGCTCCGAGCCCCCCTCCTCGTCCTGACGCGCACCTTCGACGCCCCCCAGCGCCGCGTCTTCGAAGCCTGGACACGCCCCGACCGGCTCGCCCGGGGCTGGGCGCTCCCCGGCTTCACCGTCACGGCCCTCCAGAACGAGCTCTGGCCCGGCGGCACTCACCGCACGACCCTCCGCGCCCCCGACGGCGCCGAAACCCAGATCGACGGCGTCTACCACGACATCTGCCCACCCAGCCGCCTCGCGCTGACTCAGCGCTGGAGCGAAAACGGGGAGCTCGGGCCAGAGACGCTCATGACGGTCGATTTCGCTCCCCGCGACGGAAACCGAACCTTCGTCCGGCTCGAGCTCTCGGGGTTCGCGTCGGAAACGGAGCTCGCGCTCCACCGCGCGGGCGTGAGCGAGTGTCTGGATCGCATCGCGGACTATCTGGCGGAGACTGCGCCGTCAGGACCCGATCGCCTGCGGCAGTGCCGTAACTTCTGCGATCGGGCGTAGCGCCGCCGGTCGCGCCGTCTTTTGATCGAGCGCGTCGAGCATAGCTTGACGGCGCTGAAGCTCGCGCTGTCCCTCGCCTTGGCCGCGCCCGGTGTGGAAGAAGCCTTTGAGCACGTCGAAGCGCCCGCGCAAAAGGGCCGAGAGCATCCAGGGCGCGAGCCCCTTCATCGGCAGCATGTCGAACGGGGACAGCTTGCGATCGGCGACCAGCGCGGCGCGCCCGGCGAGAGCGGGATCCTTGGCCATGCGCTCCATGACGAAGCGCATGAACGCGCTGTTGAAGCCCACTTCGCCCTGCCCGAGGGCATCGAAGTGGAGCGGCAGCGTGGCCACGTCGCGCTGTCGCCAGTAGCGCTCCATCGCGAGCTCGCTTCCGTCGAGCAGCGCCGGTGCCAGGCGCTCTGCATCGAGCAGCGCGTCGGTGATGCCTTGACCGGTAACGAAGTCCTTGAAATGCCCGGCATCGCCCACGAGCGCAAACCCCGCACCCACCGGACGCCGGTAGAAGAAACGCGTGCGCAAGAGGCCGATCACCTTGCCGACCGGCTCCTTGCCGCGAGCGAGCGGCGCGGTGACCTTGCCGCGTAGCAAACTTTCATGGAGGCGAGTGCGGTATTCCTTGCCCCAGCGGTCCGTGACCGCGCGCGGCTCGGCCGCGACCATGAGCACCAGATCACCGTCGCATCGGAAGACGTAGCGCAGCGTTTCTCCCTCGTGCGCGATGATCCCGTCCCAATCCTCTTCCCAGCGCTCGGGTGCCGGGTAGTACGCCCAGTAGCCGCCGCGCGACCCCTCTCTGGCCAGATACTCCTCGGCACCGGTGAGCTTGGCGATCGTGGAGTGCATGCCGTCCGCGCCGACGACCCAATCCGCACCGATCGTTTCCGTGCCGTGCGGCGTCCGCACCACGACTCCCGAAACGCGTTCGCCTTGCTTCACCAGATCGACGACGCGATGCCGATCGCGAAACGTCGCTCCGGCGGACTGTGCCGCGTCCTGCAGCCAGCCGTCGAGAAAGTTGCGCCGGATGCAGTAGCCGGCACGGCCATCGGGGTAAGTGGTTCGAACGCGGACGGCGTCGAGGTCGAGCGCCAGCGATCGGCTCGGGGGCGCCGCGGCGCGCACGTGGTTGCCGACGCCGAGAGCGTCGAGCACGTCGATTCCCGGTGGGTGCACGAAGTGCGTGGACATCGGCATGTCCGTGCCGCGCTGGGCGGCTTCGAGCAGCAGCACCCGCGTCCCACGCTTCGCGAGCAGAGCCGAAAGCGCCGCGCCCGCGCAGCGGGCGCCAACCACGATCACGTCGAATTTCTTCTGCTCGGCCATGAAACCCTCCACTGCTGAGACCGGTGCGATAACGGATACCTTGAAGTATAGATAGTGGATAGTATCCACTATGTCAAGACCCATCCGAGGCCAGCCGCGTCTGGCAGACTGGGCCCCCGCCTGCATGAAAGTCTCCGAGCTAAGCCACCGGGCCGCGGTGCCCTTGCCCACCATCAAGTTCTACATCCGCGAGGGGCTGCTACCCCCGGGGGAGCGGACCGCGAAAAACCAGGCGGACTACACGGAGGAACACCTCGAGCGCCTGTCGCTGATCCGCACGCTGAAAGACGATGCCGGCTTGAGCATCGCGACGATCGCGAAAATGCTGAAAGCCTCCGACGAGGGCGGAAAAAACTTCATCCCCGCCGCGCTCGGCGCGATCGAGCGACCGGTCGGGCCCGAGCTCGACGAATCGAGCGCGGAGTTCGCAGATGCACGCGATGCGCTCCTGCAAATCGGTAGCGAAATGGGTTGGGCTGCCACGGACTGGGGTGCCGCGTTGCGCGACGCGACGCGAGCTCTGGTCCGGATCCGGCGCGCATTTCCGGTCGACTCGGTACCGGTCATCAAGATGTATGCCGAGATCGCGCAGCAGTTTGCGCTGCTCGAGATTCCGGAAGACTGGTCGCCGTTGCAACCACGCATGGCGACGCTGCGCTACGCCGTGCTGGGCACCTTGCTGTTCGAACCGCTGATTCTCGGGCTACGCAGGATGGCCCACGCCGCCCGCGCGACCGCTCTCGACAAGCGCTTCTCGGCCGCCGGCGACGAGCCGACTGCGCGCCCGGAGCCGACCCCCGAGCGCCGCACGCGGCCGACCGCGCGCCGGACCAAAAAGCGCAGGCGTTAGGCTTTTTCGTACTAGGCTGCCGGGCCCGAGAGTGAGGTTTCCCCCATGTCGATCGCGGCACAAGTATCGAAAGCGCTCCCCGTCGTTGCTCTCGTTTTGACCGTCAGCGGCTGCGAAGAGGAGAAAAAACCCGAAAGCACGGCACCCTCGGCGACGATCGCGCCGAAGCCGACGGCACCCACCACGGCCGCCCCTCCCCCCAAGCTCCGGGACGACTGCCCCGAAGGCTCGAGTGGCGAAGGCACCTTCAACAACCCGTGCGAGGGTAAGGGCCCTGCACGGCAGATGGACGTGGTCTGGACCGGCAAGATCGGCGACGACGGCCCGTCGTTCAAGGTCACGAACAAGGCGAAGAAGGTGATCCTCTACGGCAAGATCGTCGTCTATTTCTACGACAAGGACGGCAAACAGATCGAGATCGCCGACAAGAAGGATCCGGAGAAGAAGCGCCACTACGAGACGTGCGCCGGCAACATCTTCGGCGGCGTGATGAAGGTCGACGAGAAGGCGGTGCTGACCTTTTCGTGCGTGAAGAAAGACTCCGTCCCCGAGGGCACCAAGACCATCGAGGGTGAGATGTGGATGGTCGGCTACACCGGCGCGAGCGACGACAAGGTGGAGTACTACTGGCGCAACACGGATCTCGCGGCCAAGGAGCGGCCCAAGGGCGGCCTGAGCGAGCCGGGCAAGAGCGACAAGAAAAAGAAGAAGTGATTTTAGAGCTCGGCGTCGAGCCACTGTGCCATGCGCTCGGCGATCATCAGCGTCGGCAAGTGGATGTTGCTCGACGGGATCGTGGGCATCAGGCTCGCGTCGACGACATGGAGGCGCTCGAGGCCGAAGACTCGGCCGCGGCCGTCGACGGCGGCGTCTGCGCCTGGCGCCGTTCCCATCGGCACCGTGCCGCTCGGGTGGTAGCCGGAATCGCACAGAAAACTGACGGCTTTGCCGAGGAAGCGGCGGCTGCGTAAGAGGCCGGTCCACGGGCAGAACGCGCGTCCCATCCGCGACAGCGCCCGCGTGTGGAGCAGCTCGTCCATGCGCCGCAGCGACGCTTCGGCGATCGCGAGGTCCTGCGCGTCTTCGAAGAAGTGCGACTCGATGATGGGAAGCGTGCGCGCGCCAGCGTCGGGGTAGCGCAAGCCGCCGGTGCCGCGCGGCTTGCCGACCATCATCACCAGCGCGAAAAACGGCATGCCCTGGAAGATCATCGTGTAAGAGACCGGTTGCAGCAGCACGTCGGCGCGGTTGTCGCAGAGGCCGGACGAGTAGCGGAGCGCGGTTTGAACGATCGGCAGGCTGCGATCGACGGTCGCGCCGCGCTTGGCGAGCACGAAAATGCCGGTGCCCGGATGATCGAGAAGCCGCCGGCCCACCGCGGGCGCATCGAGCACCGGTTCGCACTGCAGGCGGCGCACCTCGCTATCGGGACCGACGCCGGAGCGCAGCAGGATCCCCGGCGTATTGATCGCCCCTGCGCTCAAGATCACGTGTCCGGCCGCGATGCGCTCGGTGGTGCCGCGGGTTTCGATCTCGACGCCCGTGGCGCGTTTGCCCTCGAAGAGCACGCGCCGCACCAGCGTGTCGGGACGAATCTTGAGCTCTTTTCGCGCGCGAACGTCGGGAGTCAGGTACGCTTCGGCGGCGCTGATACGCCGGCCGTTCAGCTTGTTCATCGCGTGCGGGCCGAAGCCGATCTTGCCCGGCGCGTTGCTGTCGGGGCAAGGCTCGAGCCCGAGCTCCTCGCAGGCTTCGATGAAGGCGGCCTGGAAGGGCGCGAGCTCGTCGGGCGGATGGCGGCGCACCGGGAGCGGTCCGCTCGTACCGTGATACGAGTCCGAAAAATCGAGATCGCGCTCGAGCCGGCAGAAGGCAGGCAAACACGCTTCGAAGCTCCATTCCGTTAGCCCGAGGCTCGCCCACTCGTCGTAGTCCTCGGGTTGCCCGCGCAGCGCGATGCAGGTGTTGACCGCCGACGAGCCGCCGACCACGCGCCCGCGCGGCAGCGGCGACAAGAGAGCCCGGAGGCTCGGCTTGTGCCGGTAGCCCCAGTCGTGAGCGCGCATCGAGTTGCGAGTCCCGTCGACCAGGTCGCTCGGCAGATGGGCGGGCAGGTAGTCCGGCCCGGCCTCGAGCAGCAGCACCTCACGCACGCCGCGCTCGGTGAGCCGGCGCGCCAGCACCGAGCCGCTCGAGCCGGCGCCCACGATCACGACGGGAGCTGACATGTCGCCCGAGGAAAGTCGAGTTTTGCAGGCTGCGCAACCGCGAAGCGCACGACTCGGGTAGGGTGGTGTTGGATGGCGATCCGCGCGCCGACGGAGTATCGGATTCACGCCGCGCCCTCGGTCGCGTGCCAGAGCTGTGGGGCGCCGCTGCCCGTCGATCCGACAGCGCTTCACGTGTTTTGTCCGATGTGCCGGCGCTGGCAAGCGGTGCCGAACGAACTCCGTGCCCGCGCCCATGAACACCTGCGGGCCACGGAGAAGATCGGCGAAGCGCGCGCCGCGCAGCTTTTGCAGGTCGAGGCGCATCGCGCGGCGGCCCAGAAGAGCAAGCTGCGCGGCATCATTTTCCTCGTTCACGCGGGGTTCATGATCGTGCCGGGGCTCCTGGTCATGGTCGCGTACGTGGTGTTCGGCTCGATCGGTTTCTTGAGCGAGATGAGCGATGAGTACGAGCCCTGGGCGGTCGCGCTGGTCGCGGTCGGCGGCGGCGGCGGCGCGCTGCTGGGGCTGGCGGTGACGGTGGGTGGCGGCTGGGCGCTGTACCGGCTGTTCACACGCCACAAGCGGCTCGCGCGCCGCGGGCAATCGCAGGAGTGGTTTGGCGGCGGCGAGCGCAGCGCCGGGGCGATGTGCGGGGTGTGCGGCGCGCCGGTGGCTTTTCAGCTCGGCGAGACGGCGGTCAGCTGTGGGTTCTGCCGGTCCGTCGTGGTGGCGACGGAGCACCACGCGCGGCGACTGATCAGCGTCGCGCTGGCTCAGGCGCAGCGGGCCGCGCTCGAGCAGGCGAAGGCCGAGCGCCAGAAGATCAAGGCCGAGCTCACCGCCAAGCGGCGACAGCAGGCGTACATGGCGTACGCGTTCGGCGGGTCGATGGCGCTGCTCGCGCTGCCGGTGCTGCTCGGGCTCTACGTCTGGCGCACCGTCACTCACAGCATCGAAGAAGCGATGTTGCTGCTCTCGAAGCGACTCTCCGGCGACTTCGGCGCGGGTATCGACATGCCGTTCGAATGGCTCGACGTCTACTGGATCGGCAACACGCCGGCGCCGCTGCAACGAACCGAGCCCTTTCAGAGCCGCTGGTCGATCGAAGCGGTGTTTCACGATCGGCCGGTGCTGGTCAGCGCGACGACGTCCTGGAGCGATCGCACGGCGAAGCAGCTCGTGCTCTTGATGGCGCGACCGCGCGAGCGCGATCTGGCGGCGCTGGTCGCGTCGCCGGGGGCCGCGCGTTGCCGGGCTCGCGGCTTCGGCGTGATCGCCGACTATGCCGGCGTCGCGCTCGAGCGCAATAACGTCCCGCAGCGCGAGATCGACGACCGCTTGCTGACCGAGATCGCTCAGAGTGCTTACGAGCTCTGCGAACAGCGTTGAGCTTTACAGCCGGCACGCCGCGAGGGACCATGCCGCCCGATGCGCGCGCGGGGTGTGATCTTGATGGTGCTGGCGGCGGCGCTCGTCGCGCTCGTGGCGCTCGTGGTTTTCCTCGCGCGCGGTCGCGGTGCCCGGCGCGAGGCGGCGAACCTCGCGGGCGACCCGACGACGATCCCAGCGCTGGAGGCCGACCCCGAAGAGGGACTCGAGCTGCGGGTGGAGCTCACGGAGCAGGCCGGTCTGCGACGGCTGCGGCTCCAGATCAACGGCGGCGAGGCGGTGCTGATCCTGCGCGGGCCCGGAAAGCCCAGCGAGAGCGGGTTCGCGTTCGGCAAGGCCGTGCTCGAGCCCGTGGCCGATCGCGAGCGCGGCGCGAAGTTCGTGGAGGCCGTGGCGCGGTGGCTCAAGATCGATCTTCCGCGCCCGACCGACGCCCAGGGCGCGCTCGTGGCGTTTCCGTGCAACTACGTGAACCTCGGGGCGGACGACGAGTGGGAGGCAAACAAGCTTTTTTTGGAGGCCGGCCACAAGCAAGCCGAGGTGTTCGTCAACGTCGCGCACGACGGCCGGCGCGTGCGGCTCGTCGAGAAGGACGAGGAGTATCGCGAGGACCTGGTCGCGCTGCTCGCGTCGATCCTGCGCGACGGCGTGCCACCGCGGCGCACGCCGGAGAGCGATCCCAACCTGGCTTCCGGGGAGCCACTCGCGAACGCGGCGGCTCCGGTTCCGGGCGCCGAGGAGCAGCGCACCGGTGCCTGGCTGGCTTCGGGCTACCTGGGTGCGCGCAGGATCGAAGACAAGAAGACCGCGCTCGTCCGCTGGGGACACCCGCGCGAGGTGCCGCGACAGATTGCGACCGTGGAGGGCTGGGTCACGGACATCGCACCGGCGCCGCGCTCGGAGCAGGCGGCGCTGAGCCTGGTGCATCCGAAAAGCGAGGCTGCGTTTTCGAGCGAGGATCCGGGATCGCTGCTGCTCCTCGACGCTCGAGACGCCTCGATCGTGACGCTGACGAAAGACGAGGCGGGCAGTCTTTTCGGGCCAGTCTGGTCGCCGGACGGAAGCAAGATCGCGTTTCGCGTCGCGGACTCGAAAGCCGAAAAAGCATCGACGCAAGTGTTCGACGTCGTCAAAAAGCAGCAGCTCGCGACCAGCGATGCGGCGCTCGACGCGAGCCCGCTGCGCTGGGACGAGCAAGGGCTCGTGCTGCAACACTACGAGTTCGGCCCGGGGGGAAAGGACAGCCACAAGTACTTCCGATGGAATCCCGGTAAGGGGGCGCCGGTGGAGCTCCCCGCGCTCGACACCAAGGTCTCGCCGGACGGGAAGTTCAAGCTCACGATCGAGACGGATGCGATCGAAATCGAAGGCGTCGCGAAGCACTCGCTCAAGTTTTCGCGCGCGGACGACCGGGAAGCGCTGGAAGCGCTGAGCGACGAGGGAGAGCTACGCTGGGTCGGCCGTAACCAGCTCGTGCTCGACCTCGACGAGCCGATGCTGCTCGACCTCGCCAGCGGGCGCCTGCGGATTCTTTTCCGCGACCGCTCGTTGCGCTTCGAGAGCGCGAGCCCGGACGGGCACACGGTGCTGGCGCGAGACGGGAACGATCGGCTGGTTTGGGCGCAGCTGCCGTGAGCGGGCGCGCTCAGGTCCGCGTCGGCCGCGCCTGCTCCATGCTCACCTGGGGGAACCCCCAGCCGGTGAGCGCGACGAACACACCGAGGGCCGCGCAGGCGATGAAGATCGGGAGCATGGCGTGCGAGAGCGCTTCCGACGTGCTCGCGATCAGCGCCGGGTCGAGCCCCGCACCGCGCTCGGGACCGAGCACGCGGCGCAGCACGTCGGCGGGCACCTGGGGCCCGACCGCGTGCGCGAGCACCACGCCCAGCGCGCCGACCGCGACCGCGCCGCCGACGTTGCGGAAGAACATCGTGCTCGCGGTGGCCACGCCGCGTTCGCCGAAGTCGACGCTCTGCTGAACCGCAATGATCAGCGCGGTGTTGGCGAGCCCCATGCCGACGCCGAAGCAGAAAATCGTGACCCTGAGCGCCCCGAGTGGCGCGTCTTGCGCGACCACCGCGCAGATGGCGAGGCTGGCGAGGCCGACCACCGTGAGGCCACCGCGCACCAGGATCCGGTAGCCGATTCGCGGCAAGATCCGGCCGCTGATCGCGCTCGCGAGCGGCCACCCGACGAGCATCGGCGCGATCGTGGCGCCGGCCTCGGTCGGGGTGACGTGCCGCGTCGCCTGCGCGAACAACGGCGTGTAAGTGATCAGCGACATCATCGACGCGCCCATCAGCGCGCAGCAAAGGCTCGAGCCGCTGATCGCCGGAACGCGAAACAGCGACAGCGGCAGGAGCGGCTCGGCCGCGCGCTGCTCGGCGCGCAAAAACGCGAGCAGCAGGAACGCCGAGAGCGGCAGGAGCAGCAGCGGCAAGAAATCACTCACGCCGGCGAGCAAGGCCAGGACCGCGCCAGTCAGGAGCAGCGCGCCGGCCACGTCGAAGCGATGCCGTTCGAGGGGCTGCCGGCGCTCGGGCGCATAGAACGCGAGCAAGAGCCACGCGCACAGCACGCAGGGAGCGACGTTGATCCAGAACACCCAGTGCCAGGAAAGCGAGTGGACGATCAAGCCGCCGATCAGCGGCCCCGCGATGCCGGCGAAGCCCCACACCGCGCCGAACAAGCCCTGGATCCGCGAGCGCTCCTCGAGCGTGAACAGGTCTCCGATCACGGTCAGGCCGATCGGCTGCAGCGCGCCGGCGCCGATTCCCTGAATCACGCGGGCGCCGATCAAGACGGGCATCGCCCCGGACAGCGCGCAGCCCATCGAGCCGAGCAGGAATGCGGCGAGCCCGGTGAGCAAGGTCGGCTTGCGCCCCCACTGGTCGCTGAGCTTGCCCCAGAGTGGAATCGTCACCGTCATCGACAGCAGGTACGCCGCGGTGACCCAGCCGTAGAGCTCGAGGCCGTTGAGATCCGCGACCACGCTGGGCAGCGCGGTGGCGACCACCGTTGCCTCCATCGCGGCCATGAACATGGAAAGCAAGATCGCGATCACGGTGAGCGGGCGATGGGTACGTCTGGGCAAGCCTCACGTATCTAGGGCCGGCGCGCCCGCTCGAAAAGACCCATCACCAGGCGGTGCACGACGGGCAGCTGTGGCTCATGCACCCCGAAACCTGCTCGAGCAGCCCCACCGCCGAGGAATGCGCGTTCATCTGGTTTTCGCAGGCGTTCATGCACGAATCCAGCCCGTCACAGCCGCCGGTGAAGCAATCGAGCAGCGCGCGACAATCGGAGTCGGTGACGCATTTGAGCAAGGTGCTGCCACACGCATTGCAGACACATCCGCTGCAGGCGGCGCCCCCGGCCCCCGACGGAATCAACGCCTGGCCCAGGCTGCACAGCGTCGCGTCGCTGGCCGATGCCGGCGGAAACCCGCCCGCCTCCTCCGCCGGATGGCCGACACCGTCCGCGTCGGCCCAGACCAC
>Ga0111538_10006006_pt1 | contig 16488 bp, 13 predicted proteins | sample SoiMethybrSBSTD1_FD_79669 | JGI IMG/M metagenome (GOLD analysis project Ga0111538, IMG submission 79669) | Bulk soil microbial communities from a Populus tree surrounding site in Tennessee, USA - Soil MetaG P. TD hybrid SBSTD1 (version 2)... | ecosystem: Environmental > Terrestrial > Soil >...
ACGTACGGTCGGGGAGGCACCGGAGGCTTCGGCGGAACCTACGGCTGGGGCGGAGCGAGTGGCTTCGGTGGTGCGGGCGGCACGAGCGCTGACTTGTGTCGCACGCTGCGCGAAGCATTGAGCAGCGCGCTGGCGAAGGCGCAGGTGTGCTGCGCCGATTGTGTGGGACCGATGGCTCAGTGCACGGGCACGGTGCCGGGGCCTTGTTGCCCGGAGACCGTGAACTACCCGGATTCACCGGAGGCGCAGGAGTATCTCGGCGCGTACCAACGCTACGCCGCCGCGGGATGCATCTCGGCCTGTCCCGCGGTGGTCTGTGAACAGGTGCCGTCGAAGGTTTGTCTTGCAACCAGCCAAGGTGGACGATGTCGATAGTCAACTCGCGAGCACTGTCGTGTGCGATGGGTGCGCTGGTTTTCGTCGCGACGGCGTGCGGCGGCAGCACCGAAAACCCGTTCAAGGAGGGTTCGAAGGGCGGCACTGCGGGGAGCGGAGGCGCGGGCGCGGCGAGCGGTTCCGCGGGTGTCGGCGGTGGCTCGGGTGGTTCCGGGAACACGAGTGCCGGTGGCACTGATGGTGTCGGTGGCATCAGTGCCGGCGGAAGCAGCGCGGGTGGCGCTGGTGGGATCAGCTCCGGCGGTGCCGGCGGTGTCAGTGTCGGCGGCGCAGGTGGCGTCAGCGTGGGCGGTATGGGTGGCGTCACGGGCGGATCCGGCGTCGGTGGCATTGCAGGCAGCTCGGGTGACGCTGGCTCCAGCGCCGGCGGCGGCTCCGGGAGCACGGGCGTTGGCGGCATGGGCGGTGTCGATGGGAGCGGCGGAGTTTTCGGGAGCGGTGGAATTTTTGGAAGCGGCGGCATTGCGGGCAGCGGTGGTTTCGGCGGTACCGGCGCCTTCGGAGGGATCGGCGGCGTGGGCGGGATCGGTGGGATCGCGGGCAGGGGCGGCACCTTCGGCGGCGGCGGCACCGGCGGGAACGATTGCAATGCCTTGCGCAACGAGGTGCTCACGAAGCTCGCGCAGGCGCAGATATGCTGTCCCTATTGCGACGCCCTTCAGTGCACGGCGATCGTCGAAGGCATGTGCTGTCCGGTGCTCGTGAACTCGAACGGTCAGCAGACGCAGAGCTACTTGGCCGCCTTGAAGAAGCTGCTTCAAACGCCCGGGTGCGCGCCGATCTGCCCCGATGTGTTGTGCAGGGAACCGCAGATTGGCAATTGCGTGGCCAACGCCGTGGGCGGTGGCAGCTGCCGTTAGGCGCCAGGACTGCTCAAGCTCGGGACCCGAGACGACTCACGCGGAAGGGGGGGGCGATGAGACGAGCGCCGAGAAAAGAGACGCGCAAGCGGCTCAGGTGCCGGGCGGCCAGAGCTGCTGCACGATCTTGGTCAGGTCCTCGACCGCGCTCGGCGTCATGCCCGTGTTCGGGTGCGGCCAGGCGAAGCCCTGCGCGGCGACCTGGTTGCACGAATACGAAATGAGAATGTCGTTCGGCATCGCGCCTGGGCCGGGGACGAACGAAAGGCCCATCTCGGCGTAGAGACAGTTCGCGTGCTTCGAATCGAAGTTTTTCTCGCGGCCGAAGACCTTGGCGAGCTCCTCTTTGAGATCGGGATCGAGCACCGGGGTCTGCTGGAGAATGCGAAAGTTGTGAAAGCGTGGCGTGGGATCGGGAACGCCGGGCAGCCGCGGTGACGCCGGCTGCTGGCCCTGCTGCTGACCGCCGAACATGCCGGGCGGCAGAAGGCCCGGAGGAAGCAGCTGCTGCAAGCCGCCCGCACCGCCCTGGACCCACTGCGAGATTTCCGGTGGCAAACCCGGAATGCCGCCGCCGGCAGCGCCCGGGATCGGTGCGCCGGGCACCGGGCTCGGAGGCTCGTAGTTCTGCAGCCGGTAGGCCGTCACGTTCGCAGTCTTCAACGCGTCGAAGGGAGGGGCGAGTTTGCCGGCGCAAGCGGTGCTGGCGAGTGCAGACAGCGCCACGGCGGCGAACGATCCGATGGTGGAGCGATTCATAGGTTCCTCTGGTAGCACATTCGCTCGATCCGGTGGATCTACGGTGGGACCGGTCGGAGTGCGCCCCGATCGACGGGCGCGCGGCATTCCGTGTTCAAATCAAAGCGTGGAGTGGTGCGAAATCGCCACAAAAGCCGCCCCGAAACGGCAAAGGTCACGCGCACCTAGCTCCCCGGGGGCCCGGCTCGGGGCATTTTCGCGAGGGGGCGAGACGAACGCGGGAAGAGAGGTTATGTGAGCGTGGTCGTGAAGCGCGTGTTGATTGCCGGCGGGACCGGATTCATCGGACGCCATCTGGTGCGTGCGCTCGTCGAGCGCGGTGACGAGGTGGCAGTGTTGTCGCGAAGCACCGAAAGCGTGGAGCGCGTCTTCGGTGCGACGGTCAAGGCGATCGCCTACGACCCGTTCGCGCGCGGAGACTGGTACGAGGCGCTGAACGGCGTCGATGCCGTGGTGAACCTCGCGGGCGAACAGCTGGTCGGCAAGCGGCTCACCAGCGAGCGCAAGCAGCGCGTGCGCCAGAGCCGGCTCGAGACCACGCACCGTCTGGTGGAGGCGATCGCCGAAGCGGATCCGCGGCCGGCGCATTTGATCAGCGCGTCCGGCGTCGGTTACTACGGGGCTCACGAGGGAAATAGGGCGCTCGACGAAAAGTCCGAGCCCGGCTCCGATCCGATCGCGCGGCTGTGCGTCGAATGGGAAGCCGCCGCGCGGCGCGCCGAAGCCTACGGCGTGCGCGTGGTGTGCACGCGCTTCGGGATCGTGCTCGCGTCGGACGGCGGCGCGCTCGAGCAAATGGCGCGACCGTTTCGGCTCTTCGCCGGCGGGCCGATCGGCAGCGGCGAGCAGGTGGTGAGCTGGGTGCACATCGACGACGCGGTGACGATGTTGCTGTTCACCATCGATCAGCCGGCGCTGGCCGGCCCGGTCAACGTCGTGGCGCCAAACCCCGTGACCAACGCCGAGCTGGCGCGCGCGATCGGCCGCTCGCTGCACCGGCCGTCCTGGCTGCCGGCGCCGGGCTTCGCGCTCAAGCTCTTGTTCGGTGCCGAGGGCGCAGCACCGATTTTGACCGGGCAGCGCGCGATGCCGGAGGTGATGCGGCGCCATCACTTCGTGTGGCGCTACCCGCACCTCGACGCGGCGCTAGCGCAGTCGCTCGGTTGAGCTTCAGCGCTCGGAGCCGTCGCCGCGGCCGACCAGCACCTGATCGATGGCTTTCCTCAGCCGCTCCGAGGCTTGCGGGTAGGAAGCGCGCGCGACCTCGACGAAGCGCGTGCCGCGCCCGTGGCGGAGCTCGTTGATCGCGATTTCGCGCTCCGCGGGGCCGCCGTGGTCGAGCACACCGAGCAACAGCTCCGCGGCCTCGACGACGTCGATGCGTGCGATCGCCCGCAGCGCAGCGAGCCGGATCGGCGGCTCGGTCGCGCCGCGAAAGATGCGCGACAGCGGGTCGAAACCGTGCGCGAAGTGCATCTTGCCGAGCGCGCCGATCGCTTCTTTCACGACTTCGGCGCTCGGGTCGCGCAGCGCGAGCTCGAGCGTCACGAACGTGCGCTTGTAGAAATAGCGGGCCAGGGCCGCCACTGCGGCGTGGCGCACCTCGGGATCGGGCGCGCGGTAGAGGCGCTCGAGCACGCTCAACACGCTGTAGAGGCCGATGCGTTGCAGGTAGCGCGCAAGCACGACGCCCGCGCCCCCGCTTTCGCCGTCGGCGCTGAGCGCGACCAGCCGCGCGAACAGCGCCGAGCGCCGGGTGATGCGATCGATGCGATCTTCGGGCTCGAGCACGATGTCCGCGCAGACTTCGCCGGCCGAACCCTGCTCTTCCCACTCCAAGAGGTCGACGTGCCACACGTCGGGCGGCGCGACGTACTCGGCGGGCCGCGTGTCCTGGGGGGCGGCGTCGAGCGGCGCGTCCGCGACGTTGTCGTAGCGGAGCTTGACGCGGGCATAGTGCTCGCGCCGCGCCGCATCGAGATCGAGCTCCGCGAGCCGGCCGTAGAGCGCGCCGACCTTCTTGTACTGGCCGGCCTCGGCGCGGGCGAGCAAGCTCGCAATCAGCGCATTTTCGGCGAGCTCCGCTGGCGCATGGCGCGCGAGCGCGGTTTCGGCGACCTTTTCCCAGAGCTCCGCCTGGCGGCGCATGCCGCGCGCCGCGATCCTGAGCAGGCTGTGCTTGCGCGCGTACTCGGTCATCTCACGGGCGAGTGTCGCGGCCGCGGCGTACTCCTGGGACTCGGCCGCCGCGGCCAGCGCAGTCTCGTACATGCTGAGCGCGTGCTGGCGCAGGTTGTCCTCGCTCAGGATGCGGATCGCGTTGACCGTGCCCTCGAGCACGTGCTCGAAGGTCGCGGTGAGCTCGCCGATCGCGATCAACACGTGGAAGCAGTCGAAGGCGCGCTCGCGCTGTCCGACGGCCTCGAAGTGGTCGGCCGCGGCCTCGAGCCGGTGCACCGCGGCGACGGTGGCGGCGCGCGCCGCCCGCTCGTCCCCGGTTTTCTGGTTCATGCGCGCCAGGTTGAAGCGCGCCAGGCCCGCCGCGTAGTCCTCGCCGCTCTTCTGGTCGAGCAGCTCGGCGAGCCGCGACCAGAGCGCGCGCGCCGCCACGTGATTGTGGCTGCGCTCGTAGTGGATCGCGGCACGCACCAGAAACCCCGCCTGTTCGAGCGCGGCCGCGGCGCGGGCGTGGAGCGCCTGCTGCGTGCTCGGTTCCCGGGCGGCCTCGGCCCAGCGCGCGAAAGTGCGGGCGCGATCGCCGGGCGGCACCGCGTCGAGCAACGAACGCTGGCCGGCGACGTCGCCGCTGTACCAGCTCAGGGTCAGGGCTTCGCGCGGCAAGTTGCGCTCGCGGTAGAGCGTGGTCAAAAGCTGGACCACGCGCGCGTACGACTCTTCTGGCGCGTGCGTGTGGAGCAGCGCCGCGATCAGCGTGGCGAACGCCTCGTCCGGGCGGCGCCGGATCAGCTTTCGAGCGCGCGAGTACATCTCGTCGATGTAGTCGTCCTCGCGGGCGCCGGCGTAGAGCTCGAGCAGTGCCGTCATCAGCCGCTCCGTGAAACCCGCTCGGCGCTCGCGGCGACGCCGACGTCGTCGAGGATGCGCCGCGCCTCGGCCGCGCGCGCGCTCTTGTTCTCGAGCGCCTTGTGGTCGACCACCCAGTGCGCGTCGAGCAGATCGAGGTAATCGAGATCGAGCGCGCCGCCCGAGGGCAGGATGAACACGGCCGCGATCTTCGACTTTTCCGCGATGCGCGCCACGATTTCGCGCGGGATGTACAGCGCCGAGTGCGTGAACAGGTGAATCAGCGGCTGGCGCGCGTCGCGGCGCATGGCAAGGTCGAGCACCGTGTCGAGCTCGGCGAACACGCGCGCCGGATTTCTTCCGCGTTCGCCCTTGAAGCTCAAGAGATACGCGACCGGCAACTGTCCGGCGCGCGCGGTGTGGGGCTCGTAGAGCCGCGCGTCGAAAAAGCGGAAGGTCACGTCCTCGCCGGTGAGCAGCAGCTTCTTGGCGCCGGCGAGCGCCATGCCGCGAGCGAAAGTGGCGCGCTCGCCGCGCATCGAAGCCGAGGCGTCGATCAGAAAGTGATGCACGCGCGCTGCTTCGTCACGCGCCTGCTCGCGCGCGTAGTAGAGCACCTCGTCGTCGGCGATGCGCCGCATCAGCTCGAGCTCGTCCCAGGCGAGCTCGGTCAGGACCAGGCTGTCCAGGCTGCCCTTGCGCGCGAGCCCCGAGTAGCCGTAGGCGGCGTGGGTGCTGGCGCCGGGACGCGCCTTGGCCTCGAGCACGCTCGGCAAGATCTCGAGCGAGAAATTGACGATGTCGTGAGCCTCCGGGCTGCCGAGCGCGCCGAACAGATCGACCTGCGCGATCACGCCGCGCGCCGCATCGCCGCCGAGCATGCCGAACAGCTGCAGCGTGTCGAGGTCGAGCGCGTCGACGACGGTGAGCACGTAGAGTCGCGCGGCGACCAGCTCGCGCAGTACAGCCAGGTCGTGCTCGCGCGGCGCCGCGCGGAACAGCTCCGGCAGCTGGTCGTCCACGCGTTCGACCAGCGCCGCGTCGAGCGGCACGCCGCTCGCGTAGCCGGGAGTGACGATGCAGCGCTGCGCCACGCCGCCGAGCAGCCGCGCCAGCAGCACGACCACCACGTCGTCCGGCATCTGCAGCGCGCCCGAGCGCCGCGCCGCCTCGCTGCGCGCGATCTCGCCGATCAGCGCGCGATACTCGTCGGCCACGCCTGAAAGCGCGCGCGCCCGCGCGCCGAGCAGCTCGTCGGTGTTGGCGCGCGGCCCGATTTCGAGCTGCTCGTTCGGGCACGCGAGCAAGAGTCCGAGGTCGTGGGCGAGCGCGAGCGGAACCGTCACGCCCAGCCTGAGCAGGTCGCGGTGCCAGCGCAGAGCCCGGAGCGCGAGGGTCGGCGTGCGCGGCCGGACCACGCTGAACGCGAGCGAGCCGAGCGGACCCGCCACCGCGGGGTCGCGCGCGAGCTCTCGCGGGACCGGCATCGATCCGAGCTTAATATGCTAGCGCTGAGGCGACGCTTGGATCTGCGACGGGCGGGCAGGCTCGGGTTGGCCGTCCGTGGGGTCCAGCGGGCGCGGCTGCGGCGCTGCCAGCGCGCGGGCGTGGGCCGCGGTCGGCATGGTCCAGTCCCACGAGCGCCACCCGGTGATCAGCCGCGCGCCGCTCCGATACGTCAGGTACTGCCAGGCCCAGTTCAAAAGCACGATCAGGCGATTCCGGAAGCCGATCAGCAGCAGCAGGTGCACGAAGAGCCAGGCTAGCCAGGCGATGAAGCCCGAAAGTTTGAAGCGGCTGGCCTGAACGACCGCGCGCGAGCGCCCGATCGTCGCCATGATCCCCTTGTCGAAGTACTCGAAGGGCGTGCGCAGCTCGCCGCGCAAGCTGCGCTCGATGTTGCGCGCGGCGTGGCGTCCCTCCTGAACCGCGACGGCGGCTAGGCCGGGCAACGGTTGGGTCGCGCCCGCGGGTATCAGGGTCGCGTTGTCGCCGATCGCGTACACGTCAGGGTGACCCGGGACCGTCAGGTCCTGCTCGACCACGATCCGGCCCGCGCGATCGAGCTCGACCCCGAGCTTCTGCGTGAGCCGGCGCGCGGTGACGCCCGCGGTCCAGAGCACGGTGCCGGCCTGGATCAGCTCGCTGCCGATGTGGACGCCGCGCTGGTCGATGCTGTCGACCCGGGTTTTCAACCGCACCTCGACGCCGAGGTCCTCGAGTTGTTTCTTGGCGCGCTCGGACACGTCGGGATCGAAGCCGGCCTTGAGCACGCGCTCGTTTTGCTCGATCAAGACGACGCGCGCTTTCGACGGATCGATCATGCGAAAATCGCGAGCCAGCACCGCCCGCGCGAGCTCGCGCAAGGCTCCGGCGACTTCCACCCCGGTCGGCCCGCCGCCGATCACCACGAAGGTCATCAGCTTCTCGCGCAGCTCGGGGTCCGGCTCGCGCTCTGCGGTCTCGAACGCGAGCAGGACGCGCGTGCGGATCTCGAGCGCGTCCTCGACGTTCTTCAGGCCGAGCGCGTAGCGTCCCCAGTCCGCGTCGTGGCCGAAATAATTGGTGCGGGCGCCCGCCGCCACCACCAGGTAGTCGAAATGCAGGATCTTGCGGTCGTGCAAGGTCAGCGTGCGATTGCCGAGATCGGCGTCGACCACCTCGGCCAAGAGTGTGACGGCGTTGGCGTTGTTGCGGAGCGCGGTCCGGATCGGATATGCGATGTCCGGCGCCGAAAGCCCCGCAATCGCTACCTGGTAGAGCAGCGGTTGAAATAGATGGTGATTCGAGCGATCGACGAGCGTGATCCGCACCGGTACGTGACGGAGCTCGCGCGCGCAGCGCAGACCGCCGAAGCCGCCGCCGACGATCACGACGTGCGGCAGGTCGGTCCGGGCGTGGGGCGTTTCGGGGGAGTCGCTGTCCATCGTCCTTCGAGGGGCGAGTGTTCGCCCTCACGCGGTTTCGGTCAATCGGGTGTGGATCTGGACCTTCGATTGCAGCGTCTGGTGGACCGGGCATTTGTTCGCGATTTCGAGCAGGCGGGCGCGCTGCTCGGACGAAAGCGGCCCGTCGAGGGCAATTTCCCGATCGATCAAGGTCAAGAACCGCTCCTCCTCTTCACAGTCTTCGCAGTCCGCGACGTATTTGCGCTGGTGACGCAGCCACACCGTGACACTTTCGAGCGGCCAGCGTTTGCGCCGCGCGTACATGCCGATCGTCATCGAGGTGCAGCTGCCGAGCGCGGCCAATAACAGGTCGTAGGGACTGGGCCCGCGGGCGGTTCCCCCGGCCTCGATCGATTCGTCCGAGTCGAAGTGGTGGCTGCCCGCGGTGACCTGCTGGAAAAAACCGCCGGCGGAGCCGGTCACGGTCACACTACCTTCGGTTGCGGAGTTGCTCACGATGGGCTCCTCGGCTTCGAAATGCCCGGCGGCGTTTCGTGATGTTGCGTGATACCTCGGGAGTGCGGCGCGCGCACGTACTAGAGGCAGGAATCGATGAAAACCGACGTCATCATCATCGGAAGTGGTCAAGCCGGAGTACCACTCGCGACCCGCCTTGCTGGAGCGAACAAGCGGGTCGTGCTGTTCGAGCGCTCGGAGCTCGGTGGTACCTGCATCAACAGCGGCTGTACGCCGACCAAGACCATGGTTGCGAGCGCGCGCGCGGCGCACGTTGCGCGGACGGCCGATCGCCTCGGCGTTCACGCGGGCGGCGTCGAGGTCGATTTCAGCGCCGTGATTGCGCGAAAAGACGCGATCGTGCGGCGCTGGCGCGACGGCATAAACAAGCGACTCGACGGGGTGAAGGATCGGGTCGAGCTCGTCCGCGCTCATGCCCGCTTCGTGGGCTCGCACGAGGTCGAGGCGGCCGGCAAGCGTTACAGCGCGCCGATCATCATCGTCAATACCGGCGCGAACGCCATCGTGCCGTCGATCCCCGGCCTCGATCGGGCCGGCCATCTCGACAACATGAGCGTGATGAACCTGTCCGCGCTGCCGCGCGAGCTCCTGGTCATGGGCGGCGGCTACATCGGCTGCGAATTCGGGCAGATGTTTCGCCGCTTCGGCGCCGGCGTCACCATCGTCGACCACAATCCGCACCTCTTGGCGCGCGAGGATCCCGAAACCTCGTCCGCGCTCGAAGCCGTCTTCCGCGCCGAGGGAGTGCGGCTCGTGCTCGGGGCTCGCATCGCGCGCGTCGAGAAAACCGAAGCGCAGCTTTCGCTCGAGCTCGCCGACGGCACTCGGCTCACCGGTTCTCACCTGCTCGTCGCCACCGGCCGCAGCCCCAACACCCGCGAGCTCGGTTGCGAAGTCGCCGGCATCGAGCTCGACGCCCGCGGATCGATCGAGGTCGACGACGGCTATCAGACCTCGGTGCCCGGCGTTTACGCGGTGGGCGACGTCACCGGCGGGCCCCAGTTCACGCACACGTCGTGGGACGACCATCGCCTGCTCTTCGAGCGCCTCAGCGGCGGCGCGGCGCGCTCGCGTTCCGGGCGCATCTTCCCCTCCGTCGTGTTCACCGACCCGCAGATCGCACGCGTGGGCTTGAGCGAGCGCGAGGCACGCCAGCGCGGCATCGCGTTCGAGGTTGCGAGCATGCCGTTCGGCAACGTCGCGCGAGCGATCGAAACCGACGAGACGGCCGGCACGATGAAGGTTTTGATCGACCCACAGAGCGAGAAGATCCTGGGCGCCACCCTGGTCGGCGTCGAAGCCGGCGAGTTGCTGCACGTCTTCGTGGCGCTCATGCAGGCCGGCGCCAGTGCGCGGGCCATCGTCGATGCCGAGTTCGTCCACCCGACCTTCTCCGAGGGCGTTCAGACGCTGGTCATGCGGTTACCCCGCTACGCGCTCTCGTAGTTGCCCATCGACGCTCGCATCGTCCCGAACGAATCAATCAGCCTTGGGCAACTACGGCGAGCGAAGCGAGCCCGCGATGAGCGGAGCGAATCGCGTTGGGGGTTCGGGGGCTTGCCCCCGAGGAGGATTACGGCGGGGGTGGGCGGGCGGGAATGCTAGTAGGGGTTAAGGGCTCGGTTCGGCGGTGGGCAGTGGCGGTTCCGCGAGCGGAGGGGCGGCTGGCGGCGGCGCGGCGGCAGGTGCAACGGCTGCGGCGCCTCGCGACAGCGAGGCCTGGACGCGCCAGCCGATCCACTTGAACAGCCGGCGCGGCGCATCGAGCGTGAGCACGATCAGCACCGGATCGAAGGGCACCCGCATGCGCGGATCGCCGAGAAACAGGTAGAGCGTGAGGATCGCGCTCGAGAGCGCGAGCGCGAGCAGCACGCGCGGCGCTGCTTCGGGCCTCAAGAAGCGACCCGAAGCGAAGAGCCACAATATGTGCAGCATGGCCGGCAGCACTCCGAGCCAGAAAAAAACCTTCGCGTGGCCGGCGAGCAGCCTGTCGTGCCACGGCCAGCCCGGCCAGTAGTCCTGCTTGCCGGCTCCCGCGCCTTCGACGAGGTTGTCGAGGGCGCGTACGAGACGCGACGGCTTTTCGCGCAAGAGCTTGAAGCCGCGCTGGTAAAAGTACTGTTCGTTGTAGAGCGCGGTCCGGTGGATCTCGTCTTTGTCGTAGCGTATGAGGTTCGGAATCGGCGTGATGTGGTGCTCGCCCGCCTGGCTGACGGACTTCAGCGTGCGAATCTCGGCGAAGTTCAGATAGAAGTTGGCGCCGCCGTTGGTGGCGAGGCCGACCGGGCGCTTGGAGCGAATCGAGTTGTGGATGACGGCGGCACTGATCGGAATCAGCGCGCCGAGCACGAGCTGACCGCACAGAATCCACGCGCGGCGCTTCTTTTCCCCGCGCAGCGCCCACGAGAGAAAGAGCGGCAGGAGCGGGAAAAAGGCCATGAGATTCGAGCGCACCACCGTGGCCACGCCGAGCGCGACGCCGGCCCAAACCGCGCTTCCGAAGGTGCGCTCCTCGAGCGCGCGCAGGATGAGCCAGAGCGCGAGCGTGACCGCGAAGCAGAACGGGACCTCGGTCAATAACAGGCCGGTGTAGACGATCAGCGGCAGGTGCACTCCCACCGCCAGCGCCGCGAACAAACCGAGCAGGCTGCTCGACCCCACGCGCTGCGCGATTCGATAGGTGAAGACGACGGTGAGCCCGCCCATCAGCGCCTGGACGACGCCCACCAGGGTCTGGCTGGTGTCGCTGATCGAGTAGAGCAGCGCCAGCATCGCGGGGTAGCCGAGCGGCTGAAAGGTGTCCCCGAGATCGAAGGTGCCTTCCATCACGCGGTGGGCTCGCATGTCGTAGACCCACATGTCGCTCGTGACGTGCTTGCCGGGCGGGTGTTCCCAGAGCACGAACCAGAGGCGCAGCGCGGTGGCGGCGAGGAACAGCACCCAGAGCACACGCCGCTCCACCGTTGGACGGCGGATCCAGAGCTCAACGCGCGACAGCGCTCGTCCCACGGCCCTGAGAACTTTCATCGCCCGCCCGCGAGCGTAGTACGAAAGCGGGGTTCATCAATGGGCCGGAGCGCCCGGCTCGTGACCCGGACAGCGCAGCACCGGCAGGCGCGGGTACTTCGCGAACGCCGGCTCGCGATCGGCACGCCCACAACGCCAGAACTCGCTGCCCTTGCTCGAAACCACGGTCTTTGCGTGCCGGCAGCCGGCGCAAAGGCCGACCTTGCGCAGGCGTGCGGCGTCGGTCACGAGGGCGCCTCCGGCGTTTTCCAGAAGAAACCGCGTTCGACGCGGTCGCTGCGGAAAGCATCGAGCGCGCGGAAGTCGACCGGAAAAACGCGGATCGCCGCGTCGCCGACGGGCTGAAAAAAGAGCGCCGGATCGGTCAGCGTCGGATCGGCGAAGCCGGCGACGCCGCTCGCGAACAGCGCCGGCAGCTGGGAGGGATGACCCCAGTCGCTGACGCCGACGTAGCAGCCGAATTCGTAGGCGCGGGCGATTGCCAGGTGCCGCCACAAGCTGCGCGAGTATTCGGGGCCCGGTTTGCGGGTGACGCTGAGCGCCGGCACGAGCACCAGATCGGGCAGCACGCGGGCGCGCTGAAACACGTCGGCAAACCAGAAATCGGCGCAGATCAACACCATCACGTTGCGGCCGTCGATCGCGAATTCGCCGAAGGCGTTGCCGGGATGCGCCCAGAGGCGCTCGGCCGCATAGGGCCGGAGCTTTTCGTAGCGGCCGACGATGCTGCCGTCCGGAGCACAGGCGATCCCCGCGTTGATCAGCTCGCCGCCCGCGAACTCACCGTGCGAACCGCCGACGACGTGGCAACCGAGGTCTCGAGCGAGCCCTCGGATCGCTTCGAGGTAGCCGCTGTGCTCGACGTCGACGTAGAAGCGCTCGGGCAGCAAGAGCACGTCTTCCGCGCTCGGCGGCGCGGAGAGCGTGTCGACCAGGCGCCGGATCTCGGCGAGGTTTTCCGGGCCCGAGCCATGTCCGAGCTGGGGCTGAATGAGAACGAGCCGCACGCGGTCAGGCTACCGCGGCGGCTCGCTGCGAACGAAAGGAGTAAAAGGAAGGAAGCTGGTGAGGCGAGGGGCTTGTCAGGGTTCTAGGGATTCGAGACGGTCCGTGAGGCAGGGCCGGCGCTACTAGGTACGGGGGCAGCAGGTGCCGACCAGGCTCTTGGGGGAAGCCCGGTTCAGGCGAGCGCCGGAGTCGGGAGGAGGAGCCGTTCGAGAAGTTTTCGGAGTCGCCGCATGATTATTCGGTCTCTGGGCTCTGGATACCTACGTTGGGCATCCATGTGCGCCGATGTATGTCGCCTCCTTACACGAAAAGGCTTGGCTGCGTCAAGGGCCTGCGCGAAGAAGTCCCCATGGAGTCGATCGCGGGGCCCGTCCATAGTTCGGGCGGGAGCTCGCAAGTGCAGTCGGGGCCACGAATTTTGGTCGTCGGGTGCGGTGCGATTGGTGGGGTGATCGCCGCCCACCTGGCGGAGCTCCAGCACGACGTCACGGTGCTCACGACCAATCCCGCGATCGCTGCAGCGGTGCGGACGCACGGGCTGCGTGTGCGCGGTGAGTCGCCGCCCGCGCCCTCGGCGCCGCGCGGAGTGCTCGAAGCGCTCGCTCCCGACGTGGCGCCGTTCGATTACGTGCTCCTGGCGGTGCAGCCGCCGCAGGTCGAAGCCGCTGCAAAGTCGGTGCTCGGGTCGCTGAAGGGCGACGGCAAGCTGGTGTGCTTTCAGAACGGGCTGTGCGAGGAGCGCATCGCGGCGCTGCTCGGCGCCGAACGCGTGCTCGGCGCGGTCGTGGCCTGGGGTGCGAGCATGGTCGAGCCCGGCGTGTACGATCGCACCTCGGCCGGCGGTTTCGCGATCGGCCGCCTCGACGGAGCGACCGATCCGTCGCTCGAGGAAATCGGGCGCGTGCTCGAGGCCGTGGGTCCGGTGACGCAGACTCAGAATCTGCGCGGCGCGAGGTGGAGCAAGCTCGCGATCAATTGCGCGATCTCGACGCTCGGAACCATCGGCGGCGATCGCCTGGGGGCGTTGATGCGCCTGCGCTACGCGCGGCGGCTGGGGCTCGAAGTGATGACCGAAGTCGTCGCGGTGGCGCGCGCCGAACGCGTGCGGCTGGAGAAGGTCTCGGGCACGATCGACCTCGACTGGATCGCGCTGACCGACGCGGAGAGGGCCGCCAGCGGCTCGCCGAGCCTGGTCGCCAAGCACGGCTTGATGCTCGCGGTCGGGGCGCGCTATCGGCGCCTGCGCTCGTCGATGCTGGCGGCGATCGAGCGCGGGCGGGCGCCGGCCGTCGATTTTCTGAACGGCGAGGTCGTCGAACGCGGTAAGCGCCACGGGATTCGCGTTCCAGCCAACGCCGCGGCGCACGAGCTGGTCTGGGCGATCGCGCGCGGCGAAGCCAACCCCGCCCACGCCACGCTGCGCGACCTCTACGAGCGCACGCGGCGAGGATAAGTGCTAGAGCGCGGGCGATGTTACGCCGGACCGTGCTCGCGCTCGCCCTCTTGGTCCTCGCGCCGATCGCCGGGTGCAAAAAGCAGGCGGAGCTTCCGGAGCTCGGCCGGCTCGACGGCTTCGCGCTGACGCGCGAAAACGGCCAGCGTTTCGGCAGCGCGGAGCTTCAGGGTCAGGTCTGGGTCGCGGCCTTCATGTTCACGCGCTGCCCGACGGTTTGTCCGCGCATCACGCAGCGCATGCGCGACATCCAGCAGAAGGCCAAAGCGCGCGGTATCCCGCTCACACTGGTGAGCTTCAGCGTCGATCCGGACAACGATACGCCGGAGGTGCTCACCCGCTACGCGGCCGCGCAGAACGTCGATCTCGCAAACTGGCGTTTTCTAACGGGCGACTATGCGCTCCTGCAAAAGACGGCGGAGCAGGGTTTCAAGCTGACCTTCGAGGGCCGCGCCGACGCCGCCGCCGAGCACTACGGCATCACGCACGGCTCGCACCTGGTGCTGGTCGACACCAAGCTCACGATCCGCGGCTACTACCGCAGCGCCGACGACGATCAGATGGCGCAGCTCCTCGAAGACGCCAAGCGTCTGACTCAGTAATAACCAGCAATTCCCATCGAGAGGCCGAAGCTCGTGAGCTTGGTGTCGACGTCGTCGGGGTTGCCGCCCGTCGGCTCGGGATCGAGCTCCACGCTGCGCGTGCCGCTCACACCGAAGTCGACGAAAGGTCCGATCGTGATCGCGAAGTTCTCGATCGGGGAGATCACGACCGGCACCTCGAGCGTCAGCGCGAGCGTGTTGATGGTCGTAGTGGTCGTCGAGTCGCCGGTGGCGGGCGGGATCGCGGTCTCCGTTTGTTCGGTCTTTTCGCTCGCGTAGGTGATGCCGCCGCGCGGCCAGATCGCGAACGTCTCGTCGATCACGAACGAATAGCCGACGCGCGGCTCGAACAGGATGCCCTGGACGCTGGGATCGTCTCTCGTAACCGAATCTCCGGCGTCGGGCTCGGTCTCGGTATCTCCCGACCGGTGGTAGTAGATGAACGAGCCGCCGACGCTGAAGCCTTCGATGATGAAGTAATCGAGCGTGAGCCGGGGCGTCGAGTGCGCATTCGCAGCCGCCATGCCGAATAGGCCGATCTCGGTCGTGGACTGGGTGATCGTCGCACCTTCCGGCTCGAACTTCTGGCTGTGAGCAAACACGCCGGTCACGCGGTCCACGCCGAACACGAACTGCCCGTCGGTGCCGCCGATGTTGTCGGTCTGGGCGGGCCGCTGGTACGACGGCTGGTACGTCCCGCCGTACTGTCCGCCGGTCTGCCCGCCGTACTGCCCGCCCCCCTGAGCCGGGTACTGTGCGAGGGCCGCGCCGCTCATGAGCAGGATCGAGGAGCCGACAAGTAGAGTGATCGCTTTTCGCATTGAAACCTCCGACCTTCGGCGCCCGAGTCTAGGCGTCGAGCCCCGCCAGATCCAACTCTTTAACCTCGAGCGCTCGCGGCGAGGATCGCCTCGAGCTTTGCCACGCCGGCGTCACGGGTTACCGCGTCGCTGCCGCAGAAGGTGATGTGACCGAGTTTGCGGCCCGCCCGCGCCGGCTTACCGTAAAGGTGTAGGTGCGCGCCTTCGACCGCCAGCACCGCCGCGCGCTCGGGGACGTCACCGACCAGATTGATCATGGCGCTGTGGCCGATCAGCGCGGTCGAACCGAGGGGGAGCCCGGCCACCGCGCGCAAGTGATTCTCGAACTGACTTGTTACGGCGCCCTCGATGGTGAAATGCCCCGAATTGTGGACGCGCGGCGCGATTTCGTTGGCGAGCAGGCCGGCCGGCGTCTCGAACAGCTCGAGCGCCAGCACACCGGTATAGTCGAGGCGGTCGAGCAGCTTTTTCCCCATCGCTTCGGCTTCGGCCTGCAGCGCCGCCGTGGCGCGCGGAGCGGGAGCAAGGCTGAGCCGCAGGATGCCGTCCTTGTGCTGATTTTCGATCAGCGGGTAGTAACCGATCCGGCCGTCCGTGCCGCGCACTGCGAGCAGACTGAGCTCGCGCGCGAATTCGACGAAGCGCTCGAGAATCGCCGGCACCGAGCCCAGCGCGCGCCACGCGGGGACGGCGTCGGCCGCTTGGTGCAGGATGCGCTGGCCTTTGCCGTCGTAGCCGAGGCGCCGCGTTTTGAGCACCGCGGGCAGCCCGATCGCCGTCACTGCCGCCTCGAGCTCGCGTTCGTCGGACACGCCTCGGAAGGCGGCGGTGGGGATGCCGAGCGTCTGGCACAGCGTCTTTTCGTGCAGTCGATCCTGCGCGACGCTCAGCGCCTCGGGTGAGGGTCGCACCGGAACCCGGCCGGCCAGCTGCCGTGCGGCAGCTTCCGGAACGCTCTCGAACTCGTACGTCACGACGTCGGCGCGGGCGAGCTGCTCGAGCGCCGACGCGTCCTCGTACGGCGCGACGATCTGCTCGGCGAGCTGCCCGGCGGGCGCGCCCGCGTGGGGATCGAGGAAAATGCAACGCACGCCGAGCGGGTAACCCGCGAGT
>Ga0111538_10006008_pt1 | contig 16483 bp, 15 predicted proteins | sample SoiMethybrSBSTD1_FD_79669 | JGI IMG/M metagenome (GOLD analysis project Ga0111538, IMG submission 79669) | Bulk soil microbial communities from a Populus tree surrounding site in Tennessee, USA - Soil MetaG P. TD hybrid SBSTD1 (version 2)... | ecosystem: Environmental > Terrestrial > Soil >...
ACTCCGTCCGTTTCGCCAAATCCATGACCTGCCTGAACATTGGCTGCCCGCTCGGGACAGGCATCTGGGAAGGCGTGCCGCTGCGCGAACTGGTCTGGCTTACTCAACCCCGCGAGAACCTGCGCCGCGTTTCTTACCATGGCTACCATAACGACGACCCGCAGCAGATGTTCCGCAGTTCCCTGCCAATCGACCGCGTGCTGGAAGATCCATTCGACCTGCCGCCTGTCATCTTGTGCTACAAACTCAACGGGCAGTGGCTCGACAGCGAGCGGGGCGGTCCGGTCCGCATGGTGGTGCCGGAGGCCTACGGCTTCAAATCGATCAAATGGCTGACGCGCATTGTCCTCACCAATCTCTATCACGCCAACGATACTTACGCCGAAGGCAATAACGATGTGGACAGCGCGCTCAAAACCTTCGCCGCGACATTGTCCGTGCCGGAAAAAGTCAAACCCAACCAACCGATCCCCATTACGGGCTACGCTCAGGTCGGAATCTCGGGCCTCTCCAAAGTTCAGGTCTGGATTCAATCCGACGCCACGCAACGGCCGCCCGGCGACAGGTACTTTGCGACTGCGCCCTGGACCGACGCTCAGATTCTTCCCCCGCCGAAACATTGGGGCCTTTCAGATGAGAAGATATTGAACGGCACGATCGGCTTTGACCCGGCGACCGGCCAACCGCTGACGTGGCCGATGCGCCTGACAAGAATTCATTGGGCGGCCCTCCTGCCCGGTCTTCCCGTGGGCGAGTACACCTTGCGCAGCCGCACCATCGACGGCAAAGGGGTTGCCCAGCCGTTGCCCCGCCCTTTGCAAAAGTCCGGCCACTCCGCAATTGAACAAGTGAACATTTCTGTGAAGGCGTAAGGATCCGGCACGGTGGAATGCTTCCATTGCAATAGCGGCCGCAGGTCAAACAACCAGCCCAGGGCAAGCGGCTGTAGTTAGACTTGCCTCAGGCTGGCGGCCATGTCGCGTAAGAGGCTGCTCACCTCCTCCACCGGGCCGGTCTCGTAAGACTCTTCCGTGTGGGTTGTGTGTGCATCGCCGATCTTCCCCTGCTGTCCGCTGCGCGTGATCAGCCTGGGCGCCGCGAGCACGCTGACTTCAGGCTCCTGTTCCAGCGCACTCAATCACATTTTTTTCTGTTCTTCTACTCGACAGTTATCGCAGATTCCAAAAGATATGAACGCTTTTGGGTGCTGTTACTGACGCTCTATCGCAACCTCATCGGCGACTTCACAAATGCCCGCACTAGAGTTGACCCTCCTCCCAATCTGATGCTCAAGATCATCGCAGCGACAATCATTTCAGCGATCGTCATTCTCTTGGCCATCCTGTTGATTCGCTTCAATCGAAAGCGATTGCACATCGTCCGCTGCGGCAAATCGGCCGCCGACGAACAACTGGAGGCCATCTATACTCAGATTGAACGCCTCAGTACCGAGCCGCCTTCATGTGCAGTTCTGGCGCGGACCAATCGTCGATCGGCAAGCGACGACGACTGGACGATTCCCGTGCTCTCTTATGTTGAACCCTGGGCGAGGCAGGTGATTATAGCTGATCCTGGTTCCGACGTAACCTTTCGTCTCTCTTCCTCCACGGCGTCTGAGCCGATTTTACGTGGCCAAGTGTATCGAACCCTGCCCGTGCCTCGCCATCTGACAAAAAGCGGAAAGGCCCGCAACCAGTTTTCTCCCAGCAAGTATATCGCCGCCAATCCCCAGTTGCTCGCCGCCCTCGCCGCCGTTTGTCCCGCGTATCCAACCGACCTTCTGTCCTACTTGCTCATGGCTGGCGCCGACACCTTCGAGTTCGATCCCATGTTTCAGGCGCGGGTTGGAGGGAGTCCCTCATGGGTTCAGGATGCAGAGTTTCCTGTGTGCGACGAGTGTAAAAAGCGGATGAGTTTGATTCTGCAACTCCCTGGAGAGTTGTTGCCCGGCAAGAAGTTGCCTGAAGGGACATTTTTCTTTTTTGGTTGTGCCCAGCATCCAAACAACACAAAGACAGTGGCTCAATTCGCCTGACCGTCCCACTGACGTCACCCTTTGGTGGGAATGTTCGCGTCCGCCTGGCTAATCCACGCCAGGCATCTCCCCGGCTATTCCTGCGCATCTATTCGTAATCAGCCGTGGCTGACCACCCGCAGACAGCCTGGGGCGAGGGGTCGCGAGGGGTCGGTCCCAAGTATTTACACAAGACTTACTGCTTCTTGAGACGCATTTCCGCAGACAGCCGAAGATCAATCGAGCGGCCGTCCGCAGCGATGGATGGAACCATGTCCAGCACCGGCACTGTCTCATAAGACTCTCCCGTGTGCGTCGCGTGTCTGGCTCACGTCGCCAGCAGATCACCATGAGCATCCACTTCAATTCGCGACACGCAATCGACTTGACCGTTAACCTCCATGAGCCGAACTATGCGTCCAATATCAGGCAGAAATCTGTTAGGCCGCTACCCACGATGCTTATGAAAATGATACCCGCCATCACCACCTTACCGGCAGTCCTGCTATTCGCAGGTTGCTCGAAGTCAGACAGCGGCACACCCTCGGCCAGCGCAAGCAGCGCCTATCCGAAGGACGCTGCGTCGGTTACGTCCGACCCCGCTTTCAAGCTCGCATTCAAGAGCGACCAGACAGGCATATCTTATTACCTGCGACGACTGGCGAAGGAGGAGGTCAGCAAGATGCCGGCGGATTTTGTTATCACGGGCGAGACCGCTTCGCTGGTCTTCGTTCCCGTCAAGGATGGCAAGATAGTTGAGGCGCCAGTGTCAGATTGTGCTGCCCTGGGATACAAGATTCCAGAGGAGATGCTCAAGTGACGAAGCGCTCGCAGGCCGGGTAGGCACCGGGCCATGCATCCATTCTGGACATCATTCGCGGTCTTCTTCGTGATTCTTTGCGTCGCGTCCTGGTATCATTGGCGATTCCTGCGGCGCGTTCGTCGTGAGTTCCCGTCGCTCTGGAAGGACATGGGCCGCCCTACCGGTTGGACCGACTGCACGCTAGTCGACGCCCGCGGCACATATTGGTATCTTTTCCAGCGTCGCTACCAGCAGCGCGGTGTCGCCGATGAGATCAGGTTTTGCGAGCAGTTCAGAGTGCCGATGCTGATCACGTACGTTGCGGCCCTGGCTTCTGTCGCGGTATTCCTCGTCGGGCTTTTATTCTGGGGTAAGCCATGAGCACGGATCCTCCGCGAGTCAGCGAGATTCGCCCTACCCTCTTCAACCGCATTTCCGCGGAGAGCCGCAGATCGATCGAGCGGCCGTCCGGTGCGATGGATGGTACCAGGTCCAACACCGGTCCTGTCTCGTAAGCCTCTCCCGTGTGCGTCGTGTGTGCATCGGCGATCTGGCCCTGCTGTCCGCTGAGCGTGATCACCCTGGGCGCGGCAATCGACTTGACGGCTAACCTCCATGAGCCGAACTATGCGTAAAAAATGAGGCAGAATATCTGTTACGCGACACCGCGCGCTTGTGTTTTCTGGCCGGCCGTTCACGCTCGCAACAATTCAGCATCAAATTAAAACCATATGAGTTACCTGCTTACATTTTGCATTATCAGTCTGCTAATTATTTTGCATGAACTGGGACACTTTCTGGCGGCAAAAAGGATGGGTATCCCCATCGCACGTTTCTCGGTCGGCCTGGGCCCAAAGATATGGGGATTCAAAATCGGTGAAACAGAATACTGGTTGTCCATGATCCCTTGTGGCGGCTACGTGATGCCCGCGCTGAAAGATGAGGAGGCTTTCAACAAAATACCCTTGAAAAGTCGCATCCTGTTTCTCTTGGCCGGTCCCGCAGCAAATATTCTGGGAGCGTTTCTCTGTCTGTCTCTGATGAATATCGTAAAGCTTGGTTTCTCTGTTAATTCCGTCATTTATCTTCCGCTCGAACAAATCTGCCAGATGGCGCTGCAGATCGGCACTGCTATTCCGTTACTCTTCAGCCAGCCAGAAAATCTTTCCGGCATTGTGGGAATCGTCGCGGCGGGCGGGGCTTATGCAGGATTGAGTTTCGTTAAACTTCTCCAGTTTTCCGTTCTTTTGAATGTGAATCTCGCCGTTTTTAATTTGCTTCCGATCCTGCCGCTGGACGGAGGAAAAATCGTGATGGGATTGTTGCGGAAAATCTACCAGCCATTGCGGAGACTGGAAATGCCTCTGACAGTTGCAGGCTGGGTCTTGTTGGCGGGTCTTACATTTTATGTAACTGCGCTTGATCTGGCACGCGTAGCCCATGGAATGGTAGGCTGATTCAGTCACGTCGCCTGGCATACGCTGCAGCGAACTTGAGCGTCCTGGCCGGACAATGCCCGCCACGGTCCAGGATTTCTGAAGCCGGCCCCTAACTACTTCTTCAATCGCATTTCCGCCGATAGCCGCAGGTCGATCGAGCGGCCGTCCACGAAACCAAGCTCACAGATGGTATCACGCGCCTCGTTTTGCAGGGGGCCAGTCAGTAACTCGGTCTTTCCTTCGCGGTTTTTGCGATCTTCTGTAAAAAAATCCGGCTCCCGCTTAATCATAAATTGACAATTCTAAAGTATGTGCTATACATACAGAGTGTAAATCAGCCTGCGCTGGCCATCGGCAGACAGCCCCTGACCAGCCGAGCAAAGGGTAACCCTATGACGGACAATGCCCGCCACGTCCCAGGCTCCACTCGGAGCCGCGGCCTTGGTTTGTCCCGACATCTCCTGCCTTCCTTATTGAGTCCCGTACGGTCCGAAAAATGCCACCATTATGCGTCCAAAATGCGACCAAATTTCAAAACGCAAATGTTAATTAACTCATTACCAGCCACTTACAACTTTGGCCTCCAAAAGTGGTCGCATTTTGTCGCGACGGAGCGGTTCCCTCTCCCTTGGGGAGAGCGGCAGGGTGAGGGACAGACTGGTTCTTCGTTTTCTGGCGGCTCCAGCCATCATCCCTTCTCCCCGGGGGAGAAGGTTAGGATGAGGGACAGGCTGGTACCGCGCTCTTGGCTTCTCAACCCTGGCGACAAACTTTCAAATACTGTACATAATCGTCAGAATCGGCGAGCCCGCCGATTTTCGACCGATTCCACCACGCTGTACCAACCACTTACGCAAATCAAAATCGGCGTACGCCAATTTTCGGTAGGGACGTCCGCTTTGCGCTTTTTTGCGCTCCTTGCGGCCATCCCCTTCCCACGTCAATTGGCGTTCATTACTCTTCGTTCCCTTCGTGGATGCGCATCCCCCCGAAAATCGTCAAAATCGGCGAACTCGCCGATTTCAACCGCGCTGTACCAAGTACTTACGCAAATCAAAATCGGCGTGCGCCGATTTTTCTGCCCAACGATTTCCGGAAAAATCGGGAATTTTCCGGAAATACGAGTTAGCTTGGAAAAACCCCTATATTGATGCCACGCTTGAATGAAGTGACGAAATATTACGTTTTGAATGCCGGGATTTTGTTGTTGTTGTGTGCTCCGCTCAATTCGCGCGGGGCCTCGATTTCGTTGGTCAGCCACACGAACACGTGGCGCTACCGCAAAGGAACCAGCGCCCCGCAGACAAACTGGATGACCGTGGCCGATGCGGGGCTGAACGCCACGTGGCTCTCCGGCAACGGCGGGATCGGCTATGCCGATAACACGAATGAGACGTCGCGTTGCGCCACGCTGCTCACCGACATGCGCAACGGTTATTCGACCGTGGCGATGCGCCACACTTTCCAGGTCACCTCAAATATCGATTCGAATTTCCACCTCGTGCTCACCATGGACTGGGACGACGGGTTTATCGCGTGGCTGGACGGCCAGTACATTGGCAGTTGGCTCTCCCCCGGCGCGCCGGGGGAACCGGCCTTTAACGCGCTCGCGACTGACCTGCACGAATCATCACGCGGCAACAGCTCTCCCGAAGCCCCGCGGAGCTTCGACGGCGGCGCGGTCGGAACGCGCCTGGGGATTGGGCCGCACGTGCTCGCAATTGTCGGCTTGAACGAAGCTACCAACAGCAGCGACTTCATTCAGGTGGCGCAGTTGAGCGCGGTGTCCGCACCCACCAACGGCGTGAGCGGACTCATCGCGACCGATACGACCTGGCAACGGGCCGACAGCCCGATCATCGTGGCGGGTGACGTGACGGTTGGTCTCGGTGTGACGCTGACGATCGAGCCGGGCGTGAGCGTCTTGTTTTCAAGCAACACAGTGCTCACCGTCGACGGCCGACTGCTCTCGGAGGGCGATGAGACGAACCGAATTGTTTTCAGCCGCGCCCCCGGCAACAGCGGAACGTGGCAAGGTATCACTGTGAACGGCGGACCCGGATCTCCGGAAACCCGAATTCGTCACGCGCACATCGAGTTCAATTCCCGGACGGCCGTGAATGTCCCGGGCGGAACCGTGTGGCTGGATCATCTGACGTTTGGCACGCCCGCGCACACCTACATCGAGGTGGACGGCGCGTCATTCATTATCAGCGACTGCACGTTTCCATCCGCCACAACCAAATTCGAATTCGTGCACGGCTCGAGCGGAATTCGCAGCGATGGCCACGGCATCATTCGCCGGAACTTTTTTGGCTTGCCGGTCGGATATTCAGACGTGATCGATTTCACAGGCGGCCTCCGGCCCGCGCCGATCGTTCATATCATCAACAACGTTTTCTCCGGCGCGACGGACGACGGCGTCGACATCGACGGCACCGACGCGTGGGTGGAGGGAAACATTTTTCAGCATGTACACCGCCGGGGAGACACTCCGGACAGCGCCGCGGCGGTCTCCGGTGGGAGCCGGAGCGGCGATACCTCCCAAATCACAGTGATCGGGAACATTTTTTATGACTGCGACAACCCAGCCACGGCGAAGCAGGGGAATTTTTACACGTTCTTCAACAACACAATCGTTCACACGACCAACGAGGGTGGGATCGATTCTGATTCCGGGGTTTTCAACCTTCGCGACACGACGCCATCCGTGACAACGTACGGCCGGGGCATTTACGCGGAGGGAAATATTATCGTCGATGCGTCGCAACTGGTGCGTAACTACAACTCAACGCAGAGCGTCGTCACGCTCAACAACAATATTCTGCCGGCAGCCTGGACCGGTCCCGGTGTGAACAACAGCGTGACAAATCCCTTGTTCCGGCACGTGCCGACGTTGTCGGAAACGGTATTCACCAATTGGGCGGGCGCGCAAATATACCGCGAGTGGTTCGCATTGGCGCCCGGCTCGCCTGCGATCGGCACGGGGCCGAACGGACGTGACAAGGGCGCAGTGGTGCCCTTCGGTGTGTCACTGGCGGGCATGCCGAGCGGAGCCACTCACCGAACGAACGCCGTGGTCGTGGTGGGCATCAATCGAACAGGTTCAGGGATTCCGACGACGAGTTGGCCGGCGGGCTCAGGCTATACCCACTACCAGTTTCGAGTGGACGGCGGCGCATGGAGCGCTGAGCGCGCGATCGGCTTGCCGGTCACGCTGGCGTTGGGCGCGGGCCCGCACGTTTTGGAAGTGATCGGAAAGCGCGACTCCGGCCTGTACCAAAATGACCCCGTGTTTGGCGAAGATGCCGTGATCACCGAAGCGGCGTGGGTAGGTGAGACGCTGCGAATCGCAGCCGCCAGAGTGTTTGGCGGGTTTGAACTTCAATTCAGCACTTATGCGGCCGAAGCATATTCGGTGCAGTGGAAAAGCGCCCTCGGAACAGCGAGTTGGTCAACGCTGACGAATATTGCGGCGGCTCCGGTTAATGGGAATGCGCGCGTCGTGGACGGTTCGATTGCGGCCGGCGGCAGCCGATTTTATCGAGTTGAAATCCGTTAGGAATTTCTCGCTGGAATCCTAGGCCGAAGGCGCCGGCGCAAGAGCGCGGCGCTGTTCGTAACGGCGCCAGAGTTTGTGCCCCCCAAAAACCGCCACCGCGCACAAAGCGAGCACGGCGAGAAATGGCGCGACGAAGCTCACGAAACTCGTGACCAGCGACAAACCCCATTCGGCCGTGGCTACCACTGGGTTGCCGAGGCCGCCGGTTGTGGCGGTCGAAGCAGCGCGCGTAAGCACGGTCGTCGCTTGCACAACGCCAGCGGCGCCACCTCCAGCGATGATGGCGAGGGTCCATTGCATCCACGGGTTCATGCCCGAGACCATCGAAGCGGTAACGATCGTGCCCGCGACCATGGCTGCCGGGGTCGCAATGCTGTCGAGAAAGTTATCCAGCCATGGCACGTAATAAGCCGTGATTTCCAGGACAGTGGCGACCGCAAACGTGATCAACGCCGGGTAAGTGCCAATCCACGCGAAGCTCGGGGACAGCGTCAGGTTGCCCGACAGCGCTGCAATGCTCATGATCAGGGGCGGGATAAAAATCCGGAAGCCGCACGCCGCCGCCAGGCCAACCCCCATACACACGCTTAGAATCTCTTGCATAAGTCACCTTCAGTACAGATTTCCTCTCGCGATTATAGCACACATGGAGGGCCGGGAAAGTTGCAGGGGGAAAAAACCGGTTGGACAAGCCAAAATGGACAGCTACAGTCCCGCCGCATGAGAGACTCGGTCGGGCTTCTTTTGGTCGGCGCGCTTTGCCTCAGCGCCATTCTGACCCTTTGGTACGCGTGGGACCATTACTCGTCCGTGAAGGAGTTGGAGCGACTCTATGCGCGGCAGATCGCGATCGAAAGCACGCGGACGGCGGCGAATTCGCTGGCGGACGAAGCCATCCAATACAGCCGAACGAACCCAGGCGTGGACGCCATTCTTTTCAAGTTCGATCTGAAGCCACGTCCCGGTCCTGCCGTGACCAATCAACCGGCGGCCAAAGCCCCTTAGTATGGAAACGTCCGATTCCACAAACGAGCGCCGGGAGCGATCGGTAAGCCGCCTTGCGGCGGAATTCCACGACTTGCGAAAGCTATTTTACCTGGCGACCTTCGCTCTGCTGGTGATGGGTGTGGGGGTCAATATTTATCTGGGCAAGCAGATGCGCTTCGCCCGGATGAAACTGGCGGAGCAGCGGCAAATCGTGGGGAGAGCGGCAGACGATTTTCAGAGCAATAGTGAACCGATGGTCCGCGACTTCGCGGCGGCGATGCAGAATTTTGCTTCTACGAACAAAGATTTCGCGCCGATCTTCGACCGGTACCGGCCCGCCTTCTCGAATTATCTTTCCCGGCCGTCGTCCGCCGCGCCGCCCGCCCGCTAGTCGATGGCGGGTTCAGCCGCGTTGGGGATCACGCGCCCGCATTGAGCGCAGAAAAGGTCACGCGGCCCGCAGGTGTGGGCGCAGTTCGGGCACCGGCACAGCGCCTCCTTTGCACGATAGCTGATGATGAGGTTTCGAATATACGGGATCCAGGTAAAGGCGTAGGCGAAAATGAACACGGACTGCTTCTGATAGATGGCAAAGGCCAGCAGGAGCAGCGAACCGACGAGGCTCAACCACCAGAATGAATTGGGGACGACGACCTCTTTCTTCTTCTCGGTGGCCCACCATTGCACGACGAAACGTGAAAAGAAAACGATGTTGCCGGTCCAACCGACGATCTTCCAGGCATTCCACTCGATGCCGAGGAAGCGGTTGTTGAAGAAGACCACGTCAAAGTGCACGTTCATGGCGGCATTAAACCTGCCGGCGCGGCGCGGTGACAATTGAATTCAGGACGCGACAGGCGGGGACGTTACACTGCGGTGCACTTCAGGACTTCTTCTATGGTGGTAATCCCGCGCCTTACCTTCAGCCAGCCGTCCTCGCGCAGGAGACGCAACCCATGAGTCCGCGCCGCAGTCACAATTTCTGGCGCCGGCGCGCGCTCCATGATTTTTGCGGCGATGTCGTCGCTCATCGCGAGCAATTCGTAAAGACCCGACCGGCCGCGATAGCCGAGGTTGCGGCAGTTTGGGCAGCCTTGCCCGTAGTAGAGGGTCTGGCCACCGGGCAAGTCAAAGTCGCGCGGCAACTTGTCGCGGGTGGGCACGAATTCAGTTCTGCATTTCGAGCAAATCTTGCGCACGAGCCGCTGCGCCATGCTGCCAATCAAGGTACTGCTCACCAGGTACGGCTCCACCCCCATGTCGATCAAACGCATCGGCGCCGAAGCCGCGTCGTTGGTGTGCAGGGTCGAAAGCACGAGGTGACCGGTCAGCGATGCCTGCGTCGCGGCCCGCGCGGTTTCGAGGTCGCGAATTTCCCCGATCATTACCACGTCCGGGTCGTGACGCAGAATCGCGCGCAGTCCGCGCTCAAAACTCATGCCGGTCTGATTATCCACGGGAATCTGGTTCACCCCCTGCAAGTGATATTCCACCGGGTCTTCCACGGTGAGGACCTTCAACTCCGGTCCTACGATCGCATTAAGCGCCGCGTAAAGGGTCGTCGTTTTGCCGCTGCCAGTAGGCCCCGTGACGAGAATGATGCCGTGCGGCCGGTCGATCAGTCCCTTGAAACGCTCGTTCGTTTCATCGTCCATGCCCAATTCCTGCAGACTGAAGAGCACGTTCGCCTTATCGAGCAAGCGCATCACGACGCCTTCGCCGAAGAGCATCGGGATGACGCTGACGCGGACATCAATCTGCCGGCTGCCGACGTGGAATTTGATGCGCCCGTCCTGGGGCACCCGCCGCTCGGCGATGTTCATGTTCGCCAAAATCTTGATGCGGCTGATGATCGCCGCCTGGAACCGGTGCATCTGCGGAGGGATGGACGTTTCCTGCAACACGCCGTCGACGCGATACCGGATCGAAATCTGATGCTCGTAAGGCTCGATGTGAATGTCGCTCGCCCGCTCGTTGACCGCTTCAAGAATGATTTCGTTGACGAGCTTGATAACGCTGGCCTCCTGGGCCATCTCGAGCAGGTCATCGCTCGCGTCGCCAACGGCGCCGATCTCGAGCCCTTCTTCATCGCCGACCAACTCGTCCAGCGTGTCACCGCCAAGGCCGTAGTGGCTCTTGATGACTTTCTCAATCTCTTCCCGCGGCGCGAGCACCGGCTGCACGTTCAGGCCGGTGAGCAATTTCACTTCGTCAAAAACGTAAAGATCGAAGGGATCACTCGTAGCGACAGTAACCGTCCCGTTGGTGCGCGCGATGGGCACGAGGCGTTTGCGAAAGACCAGTTTAAGCGGCAATGAGCGCAGGGTTTGCTGGTCGATGGAAATGTCGGTGAGATCCGCCAGGGGCAGGTGCAGTTGTTCGGACATCACTTCCAGGAGCTTACGCTCGCTCATGAAGCCCATCTGCACGATAGCCTTGTCGAGACGCAGACCTTCGGCGCGCTGCATCGCCAGGGCTTCGTTCAACTGCTCCGGCGCGAGCAATCCTTTCTCAACCAGAATGTCCGTTATAACCATGTGATTTGCTTTTGACCGACCCGACCTGTTCAGGTGCTGCTCAGCCCGCTTGCGATTCTCTGGCTGCCGACCCGCTGTATTGGCTCACGCGCGTATAGCGCCGCCAAGCCTTTTTTCACAGCACACCGCGGGCCGACTCATTCATGAGACGAAATAACCGCGCACTTCTTCACGGGAATTCACGTTAGCCTTTCACTGCCCAGCGCAGCTTGGCAGGCGCAGAGCGCGGATTGGACCGCACTTCGGCGGGGCTGGCGCGGATTATTGCTCGCGAGATTTCGGCATAGAAGCCCGACCGAAGTCCATCGGCGAAGAAGCTTTTCACCCGCCGATCCTCCCCGGAATGGAAGGTGAGAATCGCGACGCGTCCGCCGGGTTTGAGGCAATGCGGCAGAAATCGCAGGAAGGTTTCCAGCGCGCTGAACTCGTCGTTGACTTCGATGCGCAATGCCTGGAACACGCGGCGAATCGTCGTCTCAACTTGCTCGCGCGTTCCTCGAGCAGCTCGGCGAACGGCTTCGCTGAGCTGGCGCGTGGTTCGGATCGGAGTTTTTGGCTGGGTCTCGAGAATGGCCTTCGCCATCAACTCTGCCCTGGGCTCGTCAGCATTCTCGCGCAGCATTTCCTCCAACTTCGCCGCGTTGATCTTCGCAAGCACGTCCGCAGCCGATTGCCCTTTGTTCGGATTCATCCTCAAATCGAGCGGGCCATCGAATTTATACGTGAACCCACGCTCCGGATTATCGATTTGCATCGACGACAAACCGAGATCCACGACGATGATGTCCACGCCCTCGACACCCTGGGCGCTCAGCACCCGACTCAAACCCGCAAAGTTGCTCTGCACGACCGTGAGCACGTCAGGCCCGAACCCCGCTCCTCGCAAGCGCGCCTCTGTCTTTGGCAATTCGATGGGATCAGCGTCCAGTCCGATAAGCCGCCCGCCCGGTCGGATGCGCTGAAGGATCTCCGTCGCATGCCCGCCATAACCCAGCGTCGCATCCACCGCGATCTGTCCCGGCTCTGGCCGCAGGACGTCAAGAACCTCCTGCACCATGATCGGGCGGTGCGTTCCCGCGGGAGTTTTGCCGGACTCCATCACTTTTTGCAGCGTCTCGGGATACCTCTGCGGGGCGTGTTCCTTGTATTTCTCAGCGAATTTGCGCGGGTATTTGCCCGCGTAGCGCGGTCTGCGTTTGTGTGGCAACTCGTTCATCGAAGTAGCAGCACCATAATAAATCTTTACACTCCTGTAACCCATTCCCAAAGTACGGACGTGTCTGTGAGACCATCCGAGAAGGGACCGGATCGGACCAGTGGCCAGCCGATCTCCACAGAATGCGCATACAGCCACCACCCGAAAGTTGAGACCGCTATCCAGCGGTCACACAGTTACTTACTCCGCGAGCAGAAGCCCGAAGGCTACTGGGTCGGCGAGTTGATGGTCGATTCCACGCTGGTTTCCGACACGATCGCCTACCACCACTGGCACGGCAAAGTCGACCCCGTTTGGCAGCGCAAAGCCGTCAATCACATCTTCTCGATGCAGTTGCCCGACGGCGGCTGGAATATCTATTACGGCGGGCCCTCCGAAGTAAACGCCACCATCAAAGCGTATCTGGCCCTCAAGCTCGCGGGCGTTCCTGTCACCGATTCGCGCATGCTGCGCGCGCGCCAAATCGCCTTGAGCCTCGGCGGCGTCCCGCGCATGAACACGTTTTCGAAACTCTATCTTGCCTTGCTCGGCCTCTTTCCCTGGGATTTTGTCCCCACGATCCCCAGCGAGATCATCCTCATCGGTCAATGGTTTCACGTGAATTTCAACGAGATGAGTTCGTGGAGCCGATCCATGCTCGTGCCGCTCGCGATCATCAATCATTACAAACCGACGCGCCGCCCCGCGAACATTACCCTGCACGAGCTTTATCCCGCGGGTTACCACGAACGCGAGCTGCGCCTGCCGCGTGACCCGAAACGGTTTACCTTGCGGAATTTCTTCCTGGCGATGGACAGCTTTCTCAAACTCATCGAGAAATCGCGCCTGCGGCCCTTTCGCAAACTCGCCCTGCGCAAAGCCGAGCGCTGGATGCTCCAGCGTTTTGAAGGCACGGACGGTCTCGCCGCGATTTTCCCCGCCATGCTCAACTCGCTCATCGCCCTGAAAGCGATGGGCTTGCGCGACGATCACCCGGAGGTCGTGCGCGCCGAAAACGAACTCAAGAAACTCGAACACGAAACTGCCACCAGCGTGCGCATCGAGCCGTGCTTCTCTCCGGTATGGGACACAGCCATCGTCGCGGTCGCCATGCGCGAATCGGGCGTGCCGGAAAATCATCCGGCCATGAAGCGTTGCGGTGACTGGCTCATGGACCGTGAAATCCGTTTTCGTGGCGACTGGGCCATCAAGAACCCGGCCAACGTCGAACCCAGCGGCTGGGTCTTCGAGTTTAACAATAAATGGAATCCGGATGTGGACGACACCGCGATGGTGTTGCTGGCGTTGCGGAAGATCGCCACGGACAACCGCAAGCGTCGCGACGAATGTTTTGAGCGCGGCATGAAGTGGATGCTCACGTTTCAGTGCAAAGACGGCGGCTGGGCCTCCTTCGACAAAGATTGCACCAAGAGCATTCTTGAAAAAGTGCCCTTCGCTGATCACAACGCAATGCTCGATCCGGAATGCGCCGACATTACCGCGCGCATCCTGGAGTTGCTCGGATACGAAAATTATTCCGCCGATCATCCGCGCGTCAAAAAAGCGCTCGATTTCGTACGCGACCACCAGGAAGCGGACGGCTCATGGTATGGCCGCTGGGGCGTCAACTACATCTATGGCACGTGGCAGGTTTTGCGCGGGCTCTGGGCGTTAAAGATCGACATGCACCAGGATTGGCTGCTCTCCGCGCGCGCGTGGCTCGAAAGCGTGCAGCACGAAGACGGCGGCTGGGGCGAGCGCTGCAATACCTACGATGACCCCGTGTTCAAAGGCCAGGGGCCGAGCACGGCTTCCCAAACCGCGTGGGCCGTCATGGGCCTCTGCACGTTTGGCGACCCTAATCGGCCTTCACTCTTGCGCGGCATCGAATACCTGATCCGCACGCAAAACGCGGATGGCTCCTGGACCGAGCACGAGACTACCGGCACCGGCTTTCCAAGAGTGTTTTATTTGAAGTACGACATGTACCGAAACAGTTGGCCGCTGCTCGCGCTGGGCACGTATCAACAATTGCTCGAACAGAAGCAAGTCAGCGAGCAATCAAATGGCCACGTGAACGGCAAAGCAATGGCCGTTCCGGTAGCTGAGATCACAGCCACGTAAAATCCGGGCTATGAATAATGCCAAATGACGAATGACTAAATCCGAAAGAATGTCGAAGCACGAATGACGAAACGTTCGGATTTCGTCATTTGACATCAGTCATTGGTCATTGACCGTCACCACACCTCCACCGGCCCCTTCGGCACTGGAATCGCCGACCGACTCGCCGCCCCCGGTTCCTGCATGAACGAGGCCACGAGTGGTCCGGGCCGGTACTGCGGCTTCAACTCGCCGCGTTCGTCAACAAATTGCCCCCGCCATTTCAAGTAATTCTCCAGGATCTCGTAATACTCCGCCTTGCTCGAAAGCTGTACCACACGCTTGTTGAACTCGTTCGCCGGACCGAAGCGTTTGGAGTACCACGGCGCGACCTTGCGGAACATGCGGCAACCGTGCGTCTCCCCAAAGACCTCGACCATCAGTTCGAGATGCCGCGACATCACGCGTACGCGCTCATTGAACGCCGGCTCCGGTGGCAACTCGCCGGTGGCAAGGTACTGCAGCGTGTGCCGAAAAATCCACGGATTATAAAATGCCCCGCGGCCAATGCTCACGCCGGCGCAGCCGGTTTGATCTAGCATGTGCTTCGCGGCTTCGGGCGTGGTCACGTCGCCGTTGCCGACCACCGGAATCGTGCGCACCGCTTCGACGACTTTGCGAATGCCAGCCAGGTTTACCGTGCCGGCAAAGCCCTGCTCGCGCGTGCGCCCGTGAATAAAGATCGCGGCCACGCCAACGTCTTCCAAAGCGCGCGCGAGGTCCGGCGCGGTAATGTTCTGATCATCCCAACCCAGACGCATCTTCGCCGTCACGGGAATTTTGACAGCGTCGACCATGCTTTTGACCAGCGCGGCAGTCTTGTCCAACTCCGTCATCATGGCCGAGCCGCCGCCGACGCGGCAGACCTTGCGGACCGGGCAGCCCATGTTGATGTCGATCGAGGAGATGCCGATGGATTCGAGGTAAAGCGAGGCGTCGCGCATTTCCTCGGGAACGGATCCAAAAAGCTGCACCGCAAGCGGCCGGTCGGCGGGAGATGTTTCGATGAGCTTGAAAGCCTTGGGATTTTTTTCGAGCAGGGAACGCGCGTTGACGAGGTCGGTCGTGGCGAGGTCGAGCCCGCCAACTTCGCGCAGCGTCAAGCGAAACGGCAGGTTCGTGTATCCCGCGAGCGGGGACAGGAACAGATTCGATTGTAGCGCGAGCGACCCGAAACGCATCATCGTCATCATAGCTGCAAACGGCAGCGAGGGACAGGCATACCAGTGAGAGAGTGCGGGATTTCCCGTATGAAAAATCGGTTGCGTTCGGCGGGGCGAACGATCAGAGTGCCGGTGTCTGTTGTGATAATTGTCTTCCAAGTCCAAAGTGGACCTTCAGGTGAACTCCCCGTTCAGTGATGATTTGCGGCCCGGCAGTCGGGTACAGTTTGGATCACAGTTAAGGCGCACAGCGTCATCGAATGAATACGAAACTGTTTGTGGGAAATATTTCCTTCAACACGACCGAGAACGATCTGCAGGATGCGTTCGCGGCTCACGGAACAGTCACAGAAGCCAATCTGATGGTGGACCGCATGAGCGGCCGCCCGCGGGGGTTCGGCTTCGTCACCATGTCCACGCCTGAGGAAGCGCAGAAAGCGGTCCAGGCAATGAACGGCGCCTCGCTGGACGGGCGGAATCTCACGGTCAACCTCGCGCGCCCGCGTGAAGAACGCTCCGGCGGCGGTGGTGGTGGTGGCGGCGGCTACGGCGGTGGTCGTGGCGGCGGCGGAGGACGGCGCGAGTATAGCGGCGGAGGCGGCGGTGGACGCGGCAACCGCT
>Ga0111538_10006010_pt1 | contig 16480 bp, 15 predicted proteins | sample SoiMethybrSBSTD1_FD_79669 | JGI IMG/M metagenome (GOLD analysis project Ga0111538, IMG submission 79669) | Bulk soil microbial communities from a Populus tree surrounding site in Tennessee, USA - Soil MetaG P. TD hybrid SBSTD1 (version 2)... | ecosystem: Environmental > Terrestrial > Soil >...
CGCTAGGCTAGCAAGCCGGCAATTGCGGATCGCCCCACAGGTCGTAGGCATCGGCACGCGTGATGCGTGCCCGCACGACATCGCCGATCCTCAATGCCGACCCTGCGGCGTCTTCCAGGATCACGGAGCCGTCGATCTCGGGGGCGTCCCACTTCGAGCGTGCGACGGCCCCCTCGATGCCGACTTCGTCGACGATCACCTCGATGGTTTGCCCGACCTTCGCCGACATGAGCTCGAGGCTTACATCCTGCTGAGCCTGCATGAAGCGGTGCCAGCGCTCCTCCTTGACCCCCTCGGGGACGGCGGGTCCCAGGGCGTTGGCGGGGGCGCCGTCGACCGGCTCGTATTTGAAACAGCCGACCCGGGCCAACCTGGCTGCCTTCAGCCACTCGAGCAGCAGCTCGAAGTCCTCCTCGGTTTCGCCGGGAAACCCGACGATGAAGGTCGAGCGGATGGCAAGGTCGGGGCAAACCGTGCGCCAGGCGGCCAGCCGCTCCAGCGTCTTCTCCTGATGAGCCGGCCGTCGCATGGCCTTCAGCACGCGCGGCGAGGCGTGCTGAAAGGGTATGTCGAGGTAGGGCAGGATTCTGCCTTCGGCCATCAGCGGCAGGACCCGGTCGACATGCGGGTAGGGATAGACGTAGTGCAGCCGTACCCAGGCGCCGAGGTCGCCGAGCGCCTCGCACAGGTCAATGAACCTCGCTTTCACCGACTGCCCCTTCCAGGTGCTTTCCGCGTATCTGAGGTCGAGGCCGTAGGCCGAAGTGTCCTGGCTGATGACGAGCAGCTCCTTCACGCCCGCGCGCACCAGGCGCTCGGCCTCGGCCAGAACATGGGCGGCCGGGCGGCTCACCAGATCACCTCGCAATTGCGGAATGATGCAGAACGAGCAGCGATTGTTGCAGCCCTCCGAGATCTTCAGATAGGCGTAGTGCCGCGGTGTGAGCCGCAGGCCTTCGGGCGGCACCAGATCGACGTAGGGGTCATGCAGCGGGGGGACGGCCGCATGCACCGCCGCCACCACCTGCTCATATTGATGCGGGCCGGTGACGGAGAGCACGCCGGGATGCGCCGCCAGGATGCGATCCTTCTCGACGCCCAGGCAGCCGGTCACGACGACCCGCCCGTTCGCAGCCATCGCCTCGCCGATCGCTTCCAGGCTCTCCTCTTTGGCTGAGTTCAGGAAGCCGCAGGTGTTGACGACCACCACGTCCGCCCCGGCGTAGTCGGCGGAGAGTTCGTAACCCTCGGAGCGAAGCTTGGTGACGATCCGCTCCGAGTCGACGAGCGCCTTGGGACAGCCAAGTGACACCAGACCCACGCGCGGCGCGCGCTTGCGCGCGGCCAACCGAGCCTTGACGCCGCGAGGGCCTACGGAGCGGGCGGGTTTCTGCATGGCTGCGCCTTGTAGCGCCGGTCGGTCGGCAGCGCAATTGCCCGCACGGGCGAGCCGGCAACGCGAGGCGCCAGCGTGGCCTCAGGCGGCCACGCTCTTGGCGACCTCCTTCTTGTAAGCCGCGAAGACGCGGTCGACGTCGCCGAATTCGACGAGCGCTCCGTTGTGCAGCCAAAGGACCTTGTTGCAGAGGTCGCGGATGATCCGCTCGCCATGGGAGGCTATGACGAGTATGCGCGACTGGCGGGCCATGCTCTTCAGCCGGGTATAGGCCTTCTCGAAGAACGCGGCATCGCCAACCCCGATCACCTCGTCGAGCAGCAGAATCTCCGGTTCGCGCAGCGTGGCGATCGCGAACGCCAGGCGCATGAACATGCCCATGGAGTAGGTGCGAACGGGTACGTTCAGGTATTCGCCGAGCTCGGTGAACGCGACGACATCCTCGAGCCCCTGGCTGATCTGCTCGTTGGTGAGGCCCCAGAGCATGCCGCAGATGCGGATGTTCTCCATGCCGGTCGCATCGGCGCTCATGCCGAGCGTCGCTTCGAACATCGGCGAGATGCGGCCCGAGATTTCGACACTGCCTCGTGTAGGGGGATAGACGTCGGACAGCACCCGCAACAGCGTGGTCTTGCCCGATCCGTTCCTGCCGATCAGGCCGATGCGGTCTCCGTCATTGGCTTCGAAGCTCAGGTCCTTGAGGGCACTCACGAGGACGTGTCCGCCGGTCCGATTGAACTGTCCCCCGATGCTGCCGAGCAAGAGTTTGCGCAGCGACGTCGCGCTCACGTCGAAAACCGGAATCTCTACGGAGACATTGTTGAGGCTGATCTTTGCCACGGTTTGCCCCGCTACCTACAGCCAGTAGACTATGCGCCGCGAGACGCGCTGGAACAGCAGCAGCGCCGCCGCGAAGCCCAGGCCAATGGTGACCAAAGCCACGAGCCAGGACTCCGCCATCGGCAGCTTGCCGAGCAGCGGGGCCCTGACGATCTCGATGAAGTGAAAAACCGGATTGATATGGGCAAGGATCGCCGCGTCGCCCAGCGCTTCCGCCGGATACATGATCGGCGTGGCAAAGAATAGTATCTGCATCAGTGTCGTGATGATCTGCAATACGTCGCGAAACCTGCTGTTGAGCATGGCCAGGACGAGGCCGATCCAGATCTGGTTGATGAGCACCAGGGCGAAGCCCGGGATGGCGAGCAGGGTCGCGAAGCCGGTGTCGACATGGAAGATCAGGAGCACCGGCACGAAGACGACCGCTGTATGCAGGAATATCGCGAAGTTTCTCCATACCACGCGCAGGATGTAGACGGAGAACGGCCGCCTGATCTGCTTGATGATCCGCTCCGACTCCAGGAAGGCGCTGCAGCAGTCGATCGTCGCCGACGACATGAAACTCCAGATGATGTATCCGACTGCGAAGAAGGGCAGAAAAGTGGAAATTTCCATCTTCAGCAGGCGTCCGTAGATGACCCCGAGTACGGCAATGAAGATGCCGGTGCTGAGCGTGAGCCAGAACGGTCCGAGGGTGGAACGGCGATAGCGCTGACGAATGTCGCTCCAGCCGAGCATGGTCCACAGGGGCCATTGCATCAGCCCCTCGTACAGATCAAGGCCAGCCGGATCGCGCTTGCCGGCATTGCGGATGACGCTATGCTCTCGCGTTCTTGCAGTTCCGGGCATTACCACGCCGATTCTTTCCATAACTTTGTTGTCCTTGGCGGGCCGTCGGTGGGCCAACGCTCCTGGCATGCTGCCGCCGAATTCCGCGGGCGCGAAGCGATATCGCCCTCACAGCGTGTGGTTCTTCACCGTGAGGACGCCGTCGTTCAGCCGGAATGATCCCAGAGCGGTCCTATGCTCGCTATTCGGCTCGTAGCTGAAGACAATCTCCCAACCGTCCCTCTCGAACAGCTTGTGCAGCTCCCAATGCACGTCCTTGCCGTGCGTCCCGATGTGCATGCGGCGCACCTTCCGCCTCGCCACATCCATATGCGGAGGAAAGACGAGGATCTCCGATTGCTGAATATCGCACTCCAGGAAGTCGACGACTTCGAAGGGGCCGAGCAGGTCCTTCAGGGTGATCGCGCTCAGAAGCTTGATCTCGGCCTGGAAGTCATACCCGGGCACAAGCGACTTCGTGATACCCGTCGTATTGTGCAGCAAGAGGTTGCGCAGGGCCTCCGCCGAATTGCCGCCCGAAGCAAGCTGGCGCGCATAGACCTCGCGCGCGGCCGGCTCGTTGGTGGCGACACAGTTCTGAGCCCCGCTGCCCGGCGATCCGACCGGAAAGAAGACGGGCGCATTGCTGTCGCTGATGACGGATCCCACCAGCCAGTGCTGATCGGGATCGATGCCGTTGTCGCGAAAATGCCGGGCGGTCCAAATGAGGTTGTCGGGATCCGGCTCCACCGCCACGAGCTTGCAGGGCATCGGATTGAGGAGCTGGAGCGCACGGTAGCTGCCGACAGCCTGAGCCCCGTAGCACGCGCCCAAGGTGTGCATGATGAAACGTTCTCGCGCCTCTCGGGCGGCGATGACCCAGTTGACCATCTCGAACCACCCCTCGCCGTCCTCGATGGTCGGCAGCCGGGTTGTCACGGCCCTGCCTCCCTCCACGCCCGGGTCCACTCCGAACATGACACGGAAGTCGGCTGCGGTGAGGGTCCCCAGAAAGTCGACAAGGTAGCCCTTGGGCACTTCGCCGGACCAAGGGGTGATGCCGGAGAACACATCCGCATAGGCTTGGAGGTCGTTCATGCGAAGTCCTCGTCTCGCGGGTCAGTTGGGAAGCGCGCGGGCCAGCGGGCGGCGACGGAGCACTGCCGTGCGCAGCAAGTCCAGGAGCCGATAGGGCCGGAAGCGGAGCCACAGCCATGCGAGCATGGCCAAGCCCGCCAGGTGGCGGCCCGGCAGGCGCGACGCCACGCCCAATACGGTGCGATCCACATCCGAGCGGGCGCCCAGCGCCAGGACCGCCGCGTTGTTGCGAGGGCTCGCCTCCAGGGCAAGACGTGCGGTGGCAAAGCGCCACCGATCGGAGAAGCGCTGGACGTACCATGGCGGGAAGACGGGGTCTTCGGCGATCTTGCGCGTGACGAGGATCAGCAGCCGACCGGCGCGCTCGGGATCGAGCGCTGCCGAGCGCGACAGCCCACTTGGATGCACGCTCCAGGCTGCCACGACTTGCGGCGCGTAGTAGAAACCGCACATCAGCGATACCTTGCGCGCGAGGTAGCCATCGGCAAACGAGCCGAGCTCCTCGTCGAGCCCTCCGGCCTCCGCAATCGCCGTGCGCCTGAAGACCGCGCTTCCTGTCAGGATCCAGTTGTCGCTCCTGGCGAGCAGACGACCGGTCGCAGCAGGATCCACAAAGCCGGCGCGAGACAGCGGCATGACCGGCGGCCTGAGGCCGAGGGTCCGGTTGCTCGTCGCATCGACGAGCACGGAGTCGCCGCAGAACAATCCGGCCTTCGGATGGGCCTCCAGCGCCTCCACCGCCAGCGAGAAGAAATGTGGCATCACCCAATCGTCGGCGGCAGCGAGGTAGACATAGCGCCCCTGTGACGCATCGAGGCCCCGCTTGAGCGAGGCGATGGCACCGCGATTGGACGTATTGACCAGCAGGCGGATGCCCGGCGTGCGCGCAGCGACACGCTCGATCACCGCCACGCTGTCGTCTGTCGAGCCGTCATCGACAATCACGATCTCGTCGGGCCGACGCTGCTGCGCAAGCAGCGCATCGAGGGCACGCGTGATGAGGCGAGCATGCTGGTAATTCGGCAGAACCACGCTGAGCTGCACGCTGGCCACGAACCCCTCTCTGTCGTCGCCCCTCCCATGCGTCGCCGAAAGAGGAGCCTCAACCGCTTGCCATCCCGTCCCCGCCGTCGGCAACGCCCGGAGCACCGCGGACGAGCGCCAACCGCATGCCGCGCGCCGAGGGTTATACACTTACGCCGGTGGCATGCAACCCCGAGCAGATAGTGCGCCATCGGGTAGAATCCGGTGTGAACAACCTCGTCGTTCATGGAGAAAACGAACACGGTATGAAAGTGACACTCGAGCGTGCGCTTGAGGGCATCGCCCGACTTGCAATTCACGTGACCTGCCTTGCTTTGCGGGGACGCATGGCCCTGCGATTCCAGCGATGGCATACCGAAGATGGCAACGCCTGTCGGTGCCAATGACGCCACCACATTGCCGATGAAGCGGTCCTCGTCCTTCTCCTCGATGTGCTCGAGCACATCGAGAGCGTAGGCGGCATCAAACGCGCCTGCCACAGGACCGGCGAGCATGTCGTGCACGAAGGCCTCGATAGGCCAGTGCGGGTTCATCCGCTCCTTGACGTCGGCGATGAAGATCGGATCGAAATCCACAGCCGTGACCTTGGCCGTCGCCTGCTGCACGATCCGCGTGCCGAACGCATCGGCGCAGCCAACCTCCAGGACGCGCTCGCGACCCGCAAGCATCTTGGCGACGAACTTGTAGCGCGCGAGCGTGAAGAGCGTGCGCTTGGGATCCTGGTTCCAGGACTCGTTGACCATCAACCCCAGGCGCGTGATGCCGTGCTTCTCCCTCACGTCGAAGAGAAGCGAATATTGCGGCTCCTTGGTGTGCGAAGGGCTCGCCATGAAGCAATGTCCCTCTCGTTGGCGGTCATGGCTTGTCGAGGTCTTATGGGCGCAGCCGCCCTGGTTGGCAAGCGGCCAGCCCGGCATTGTCGGCAGGGCACAATTTCCGGTCACGCGCGACAAAGAAGCGCTGCATGTCCGCCTTGGCAGCGACGAGGGGCTGGCCCAGAATGCGCGCGAACTTCCTGGAACCGACCGCTCGTCCCGCATCGCGCCGGTTTTTCGTGCCCGCGGCGCACCCTCATTACAGGATCAGAGAGATCCGCCGCGTCGGTTGGCGGGAGTTGGCTGCTGTAACTTGTTCTCGTCATCCGCCACGAGTGCTTGAGTAGCGCGACCACCTAACGAGGTTGATCCTCATGGGCCGACTTCTCGAAATCGTCACGCCGCTGCACAAGGCGACCAAGCGCGACTACCTCGCTCGGATGAACGACGACAAAGTTCACTGCATGATGAAGGCAAAGGAATACGAGTTCGACTATTGGGACGGAAACCGCCGCTACGGCTACGGCGGGTATCGGTTCATCGAGGGGCGCTGGAAGCCGGTGGCGCAAGCGCTGATCGCAACCTATGGCCTGCAGAACGGCTCCAAGGTGCTCGATGTCGGTTGCGGCAAGGCGTTCCTGCTCTACGAGATGAAGTTGCTGCTGCCGGGGCTTCAGGTGGCCGGCTTCGACATTTCGCGGCACGGCCTCGCGGAAGCCAGGGAGGAGATCAAGCCTCACCTATTCCGCTATCGCGCACAGGACCGCTATCCCTATGGCGACAAGCACTTCGATCTGGTGATCTCGCTCGGCTGCTTCCACAACCTCAAGCTCTTCGAGCTGCAGACAGCGGTGCGGGAGGTCGAGCGCGTCGGCAAGAGCAAGTACATCATGGTAGAGGGCTATCGCAACGAGCTCGAGCAGTTCAACCTCGAATGCTGGGCGCTGACCGCCGAGCAGATCCTGCACACGTCCGAGTGGATCTGGCTCTACAATCACTTCGGCTACACCGGCGATTACGAGTTCATCTATTTCGAATGAGCCAGCGCGTATGAAGATCAGCACTGCGAAGGCAGCGATTCTGGCGCAATCCCGCAAACCTCTCGTCGTCGACGAGATTGCGCTTCCTGCCGAGCTTGGGGCCGGCCAGGTGCTGGTGAAGGTGCTCTACACGACCATTTGCGGGGCCCAGATCAACGAGATCGAAGCCGCCAAGGGGCCCGACAAGTTCCTGCCCCATCTCCTGGGCCACGAGGCCTCGGCGACGGTGATCGAGACCGGACCCGGCGTCATGCACGTCAAGGCGGGCGACACGGTCGTTCTGCATTGGCGTCCGAGCCAGGGCATCCAGTGCCAGCCGCCGGCCTACAGATGGCGCGGCGAGAAGCTCAACGCCGGCTGGATCACCACCTTCAACGAGTATGCGGTGATCTCGGAGAACCGCATGACGGTGATCTCGCCCGGCTACGATCTCAAGGCCGCACCGCTGCTCGGCTGCGCCGTAACCACGGCGGCCGGCGTGATCAACAACGATGCCAACGTCAAGGTCGGGGAGTGCGTGGTGGTGTTCGGCGTCGGCGGGGTCGGTCTCAACGTGGTGCAGTTCGCGCAACTGGCCGGCGCGCATCCCATCGTCGCCGTCGATCTCGTGGACGCCAAGCTCGGGATGGCCAGGGCGCGTGGGGCAACGCATTGCCTCAATCCCGGCAGCGTCGCCGACATGGACGCGGAGATCCGCAAGATCGCCGGCGCCAAGGGGCCCGACAAGGTCATCGAGACGACCGGGGTCAAGAGCGTGATCGAGCTCGCGTACGATCTCACGCATCCGGACGGCGCCTGCGTGCTCGTCGGCGTCCCCAACGAGAAGGTGACGATCTACACGTTGCCGATCCACTTCAACAAGGTGCTGACGGGATCGCACGGTGGCGATGCCGTGCCCCACGTGGACATTCCCCGCCTCATTCGGCTGAACGAGGCTGGGCGGCTCTCCTTCAGCGGCCTCATAACGCACGAGTTCAAGCTGGACGAGATCAATCAGGCACTCGACGTGGTGCGGAGCGGCATCGCCGGGCGCGTCATGATCGACATCACGGGCGGCTGAGCCGCTTTGCGGGATCAGGGATAATTGAAGACGGGCGGGTTCTGCTCGGTGTCGGCCTGCAGCAGGCCGCCGACGATGGCGCGCGCGAGCTGCTCGGCCATGCAGCGATGCCCCGTATCGTTGAGATGGAGGTTGTCGGCCGTCAGATAGAAGCGGTCGCCGCGCTCGCGCTGCAGCTCGCGCATGGCCTCGAACCGGTCGACCAGCAGCACCCGCTGCTCGCGTGCCACCTCGGCGACCGCCGCCACGACTTGCTCATAGTAGGCGTCCTTCGTCAGGGCGTCGCCGTACTGGGGATCGATCAGGACGACGTCGACCTTGTGTGACGCGAGCCAGGCGAGTGTGGTCTTAAGGCAGCCCTTGAATTTCTCGAGACTGACGTGGCGGATCGCATCGTTGGTCCCGACCTGCCAAACGACGATGTCGGGCCTAGTTTCCTCAACCTCTCTGCGCATGCGATCGGCGGCGCCCTCCGCGACCTCGCCGGACATACCGCGCCCCACGACGTCGATGTCCATGCCGTGCAGGGCACCCTCGAGGGAGGTCTCGAGCCGCGCGACGTAGGTAGCGGAGGGAGACGACGCCCCCACACCCACTGTCGAGGAGGACCCGATGGCGAGCACCTTCACGTGCCGATTCTCGCGGACAGCCCGGCTCAGGGCCCGCAGAGGCCGGCGGAACATCTCACCCACCGGCCGCTTGGATCGGCAGTCGGGCGACAAGGACGGCGGGGCCTTGGGCATCACGATTGCCGTACGCGGCGCCAGCGCCAGCTCCTGAGCTGCGGCGCCGACAGGCGCGAGTGCCAGGATGGTCGCGAGCGACCAACCAATCGACCGAGTCTGCATGAAATCCCGCCCAACCTCCAACCATCGCACCGTAAGACAAAGGATCCCCCGTCGTAAAGCGGCCGAATCCGCACGCGGTGAACGCGCGGCAACTTTCGGTTGCAAGTACGCTGCTGTGCACTGCGCTCGGGCACCGATGGACGTCATATCCCGTTCACGCTAGGCAACTCATTCCCCTATTGATTCGCTTGCTACCTTGGCCATGTGCCCGCCCTCCGAGAGCCCCTTCCGCACCCATTCGAGCTGGGAGGGGGGACAATGCGCGGAGCTGGTGCTCGTCATTGACGCCAAGGCGGCGCTCCTCCTCGATGCCAATTGCGAGGGATGGCAGGCATGGGGCCTCGACCCACAGGCCGTTGCTCCCCCGCTTGCCGTCGACAGCGCGATGCCGGCGCTCCAGCGACTGCGTCAGCTTGCCGCCGCGTCGGGAGGCCTTGCCGAGGAGGCATTGACCTTCTGGACCGCGCGCGGGGCCTTGAACCTGCGGTGCCGCATCCACGTGCGCGATACGGCGCTCGTCACGGTACGGGCGCCAGCCACCGGCGACAAAGGGCGCCATCCCGACGCGCGGCCCACTGCCGAAGCTGTCGGGAACTGGCTCCCAGAGCCAGCGATTCTGCCGACGCGATTCGCGCTGAGCGCGCGGCTGGCGCACGAGCTCAGAACGCCCCTAAGCGCTGTCATCGCCTATGCCGAGATCTTGAAGGACGAGCATTTCGGGCCGCTGGCGAACGCGCGCTATCGCGGCTACGCGCGCGACATTTACGAGGGCGCACGCCACGCGCTCGGGGTAGTCGACAGCATGCTCAGCAGCGATGCGACGCGGTCGCTGGTGCCGCCGCTTGCCTTTACGGACATCGAGCCGGCAGACATCGTGGAGAGCTGCCTGGCCGTCGTGCGACCGCTCGCTGACCGCGCCGGGCTCGAGCTGGCCGGCAATTGCAGCGCGAGCCTTCCGCGCATCGTGGCCGACGAGCTGAGCCTGAAGCAGATGCTGCTCAACCTCCTTGGCAATGCCATCAAGTTCGGGCGGCGCGGGGATCGGGTGACGCTTGCGGTTACCTACGATGGCAGCGGTCCATTGCGCATCTCCGTGACCGATACCGGCCCGGGAATGGCTTGCGACACCGACAACAGCGCAACCGGCGCGACCACGGGCGAGCCCTGCACAAGACAGCCCGCGGCCACCGGCGCCGGACTGGGCCTGGGCCTGCCCCTCACCCGAGCGCTCGCGGCCGCCAATGGCGCGGCACTGGACATCGCCAGCGCGCCGGGCCGGGGGACCTGCGTCACCATCGCTTTCGGTCGGGATCGACTGGTTCGGGCGTGAGGCAAACTCTCTGCCAGAGCCGCGTCAAACATATTGGCGCATACGAATTTGAGGCGAATGGCCGCCCATCCGTTGACAGGCGTTAAGGGGTGTCGGCGACAGCTTTTGCCGCCCCTGCGGCCGCCGGGCTAGAATCAACGGAGCATCGATCGATCGAAGGGCCAGCATGGCAAACGGATCAACCCGCCGCCTTCTTGGTGCGGCGCTACTCAGTCTCTGCCTGATCTCGCCCGCGGCCTCCCAGGGTTCCTCTGCGAAGAACAAGGAGGCGGGGAACGAGCAGATCATCGTGACCGAGGACCCCGCGAAGCAGCCGCGCGCCCGCGGCTGGCTGTCCCGTGTCTTCGGCAAGGGCAAGAGCGAGAAGCTGGAGACTTCCGGCTCGGAGGTCTGGTCGGTTCCGAAGGAGAAGGCGGCTTGGCTGGAGAGGCGGCTCGAGAAGCTCGGCGCCAAGGTGACGCGACTGCGCGAAGGCTGGAACCACATTCTGAAGCGCAGCGAGAAGCCCCAGCCCTTGACGCCCAAGCAGCAGGCGATCATCGACAAGACCACACAATCGCCGGCAACGGTGAACGTCGGCGTGCTGACGATGCCGAACGCGGCCATGGCCGAGCTCGCCTTGAAGCGGTTCGAGGATAGCGTCGGCACGAAAGGCAGGGCCGGGCCCAAGGACGACCCCTACGCGAAGGTCATGCTGCCGCTCGGGGACAGCGGGCATATCGCCCTGGTTCGCACGCGGCCCCCGGTGGTCACGGAAGGCGGTCTCACCTGGAGCGGCGAAACGGAGGAGACCGGCGAGCGCGCCGTGCTCATGCTGTGGAAGGACGGTCACCTATCCGGCTACTTCGGCTTCAAGGGACGCGTCTACACCGTGAACCACGTGGGCAACGGCGTGCACACCATGGCGGAGATCGATCCGCGCAAGCTGCCTCCGGATCATGCTCCCGGATCCAAGGACAACCCGGCGGCACCACCGTCCGACAAGCCCCCCGTGATTTCCGTGCCGCCACCCGAACCCGCGGTCGCGCCGTTTCCCGATGCAGAGCGGCAGGCCCTCGAGGCCAAGAAGATCGTCATCGACATCATGCTGCTCTACACGAAAAGGACGAGCGAGCACTATATCCGCGACCCCGGCGACCTGCTCGCGCTGGCCATCGAGCAGGCCAACGAGACATTCCGCAACAGCGGAGTCGGCAACGTCAGCCTGCGGCTCGTCCACCACCAGGAGGTCGGCTACGACGAGTCGGGCGCCGACCAGTTCGATACCTTGTATCGGATGGTCGATGGTGTCGGCGTGTTCAAGGACATCAAAAGGCTTCGCAACGAGAAGCGCGCAGACATCGTCGGCCTGATCCTTGACAGCCCGAACGGCTGCGGCCAGTCGACGCGTGTGGGAGCGGACGCGGATGAGGCATTCTTCGTCGTGCATCACGCCTGCGCGGCGATCACCTATTCGATCGCGCACGAGGTCGGCCACATTCTGGGCACGCGGCACGACCGCTTCATGGATACCAACGATCATCCCTACCCGTTCGCGCACGGCCACATCAACGGCACGAAGTGGCGTGACATGATGAGCTATCAGGAGGGATGCGGGGGATGTCCGCGGATACCATATTGGTCGAACCCCCGGATCACGTACAAGGGTGAGCCGACCGGGACGGCAGCAACCGACAACGCCCGCGTCATCCTCGAGCAGGCCGACCGCGTGTCGAAGTTCCGCTAGTGGTCTGATCGCGAAGCTCGTCCCGGCGGTCGCCACGCCAGGGCCCAGCCGGCGTGCGCAGGTCGCCCGCGTCAATCCTGACGCCGATTTCCCACATTTCGGCTTGACGTTTGCGCCACCTAGGCGTTCCCAATGCGGCAATGACCGAGCTTGCGCAGCCTGGCCGCGGGGTATCGGCGGCCTTGCGCGCCATGGCGCGGCGGCCGCACGGGCCCGACGTGTCGCCGGGCTGGACCATCTTCGTCGTCGCGGTCGCCGCTCTTGTGGCCCTGCCGCTCGCCACCGTCGTAGTGCTCTCTTTCAGTCCGCATGAGAGCGTCTGGCCGCACCTCATGCGCACGGTGCTCCCCGGTGCGCTGATCGATACAGGCCTGCTGATGCTCGGCGTGGGCGTGCTCGCGCTGATCTTCGGTGCCGGCACGGCTTGGCTCGTCACGATGTACCGTTTCCCTGGTCGGGGCCTGCTCGACCGCCTGCTCGTGCTGCCCCTGGCGATGCCGACCTACATCGCCGCCTACTGCTACGTGGAGCTTCTGGACTTCACCGGCCCCGTGCAAAGCGCCCTGCGTGCCGTGTTTGGCTGGCACACAGTTAAGGACTATTGGTTCCCGGAGGTGAGAACGCTGGGGGGCGCTGTTCTCACGCTTGCGGCCGTTCTTTACCCTTACGTCTATCTCTCCGCGCGGGCGAGCTTCGTGCAGCAGTCGATCTGCGTGCTCGAGGTGGCGCGTACGCTCGGGCGGACCTCGACGGGCGCGTTCTGGTCCGTGGCGCTGCCGCTGGCGCGGCCGGCGCTTGCCGCTGGCCTGGCGCTGACTCTGATGGAGTGCCTGAACGACCTGGGCGCGGTGCAGTACCTGGGGGTATCGACCCTCACTGTCAGCATCTACGCAACATGGCTGCAGCGGTCCAACCTTGCGGGCGCGGCACAGATTGCGCTGGTGGCTCTGCTCGTCGTGCTCGCACTGCTGTCGGCGGAGCGGGCTGCTCGCGGCAAGAGCCAGTTCCACCACACCACCGGCCGCTACCGCTCGATACCCTTCTCCGACCTGGAGGGCTGGCGCGGTTGGGCGGCGGCCCTGGCGTGCTCGATCCCCGTGCTGGCGGGATTCGTGGCGCCGTTCGCGGTGCTGCTCGCGCAGGCCTCTGCGCACCTCGGCGACGCGTTCGCCGCGGGGTTCTGGCGCGCCGTTCGCAACAGCGTCGGCGTCGCGGCGCTGGCCGCCGCCACCACCGTGGCCCTGGGGCTCGGGCTTGCCTATGCGCGGCGGCTGCTTCCCAACGCCCTGACACGCGGCGTGATCAGAGCCACCGGGCTTGGCTATGCCATACCCGGAACGGTGCTCGCGCTAGGCCTGATGATTCCGCTCGCCGGTCTCGACAACCGGGTCGACGCAATCGCGCGATCATTGTTCGGCATCTCCAGCGGACTGCTGCTCTCGGGCAGTCTGTTCGTGATCGTGCTTGCCTACACCACTCGTTTCCTCACCGTCTCCCTGGGCGCGTTGGAGGCCGGCTTCGAGCGCCTCTCGCCCAACCTCGATGCTGTCGCGCGTACGCTGGGCGAGACTGCGCTGTCGGCCCTGTGGCGCGTGCACATGCCGCTGCTGGTGCCTGCGCTCGGCTCCGCCGCGCTGCTCGTGTTCGTTGACGGCATGAAGGAGCTGCCGACGACGCTGCTCCTGCGTCCCTTCAACTTCGAGACGCTGGCGACACACGTTTACAGTTATGCCGCGCTCGAGCAGTTCGAGAGCGCCGCCCTCGGCGCGCTCACCATCGTCGCCATCGGCCTGCTGCCGGTGCTGCTGCTGCATCAGGCCGTTGCCAGCGGCCGGGCCGGACGTGGCGGCTGGCGCAGCGTGTTCCTGCCCAGAAGCACCGGGAGCAAGGCGAAGGCATGAGCCGCCGAGAGCAAGCCGGCTTTACGGCGCCTCACCCTACGCTCTAGGCTGGCTCACGACGTGCGGAGGGATGAGGATGGACGAGGAAAGGGTGCGGGAGATCGCGGCGGCCGCGGGCCTCGACAAGCTCACCGACAAGCAGCTGACCGAGTTCGCAGCCGCCATTGCTTCGGGGCGCGCGCTTGCCGAGATGCTGCCCAAGGACCTGCACTGGAGCGAGGAGAGCGCTCTTGTCTTCCGGCTTCCCATGCCGGCGAGGTCCGCACGATGAGCGAGCTCGCGTTCCTGGGCCTCGCCGACGCGGCGCAGCTGATCCGCGCGCGCAAGCTCTCACCGGTCGAGTATACGCGCGCCCTCCTCGAGCGCATCGAGCGGCTCGATTCGCGCTACCATGCCTTCATTCGCGTCACGCCTGAGCTGGCCATCGCGGCTGCCCGCCGTGCCGAGCAGGAAATTGCGGCCGGCAGCCTGCGCGGTCCCCTGCACGGGGTGCCGTTCGGCCTCAAGGACATCATCGACGTCGCCGGGCAGCCGACCACGGGTCATTCCAAGGTGGGCGACAACATCGCCACGGCGGACGCCGTGGTGACGGCGCGCCTGAAATCGGCGGGCGGCGTCCTGCTCGGCAAGCTTGCCACCCACGAGTTCGCCATCGGCGGTCCCTCCTTCGACCTGCCTTGGCCGCCGGCCGTCAATCCCTGGGGCGGCAACCATTTCCCCGGAGGCTCATCGAGCGGATCGGGCGTGGCGCTGGCGGCGGGCATGCTGCCGGCTGCCCTTGGAACGGATACCGGCGGCTCGGTGCGCAACCCGGCCTCCCTGTGCGCCATCACCGGCATGAAACCGACCTATGGCCGCGTCAGCCGCAGGGGTGTCTTTCCGCTCGCAGTCTCGCTGGATCACGTCGGGCCCATGACCCGCAGCGTGCGCGACAACGCGCTTCTCCTGCAACTCCTGGCCGGCCATGACCCCGAGGACCCCGGCAGTGCCGACGTCGAGGTGCCGGACTACGCAGCCGATCTCGAGCGCGGCGTCAAAGGTCTCGAGATAGGCCTCATCAGGCACTTCTATGCTGAGGACATGCAGGCCGATCCCGAGCAGGCCCAGGCCATCGAGACGGCGGCAGACGTCTTGCGCAGGCTCGGAGCCAGCGTGCGCGAGATCCGGCTCGTATCCCTGCAGGAGTACGCTACCTGCAGTCGCATCATCATTCGCTGCGAGGCCTTCGCTGTCCATCGCCGTTGGCTGCAGCAGCGACCCGGCGACTACGGCGCGCTCGCCCGCCAACGCATCCTCGACGGGGCGACGGTCAGCGCCGCCGACTACATCGACGCGCTGAGATTGCGGGGGAGGCTCACCCGCCGCACACTCGAAGCCTTTGCCGGCATCGACGCCGCCTTGACCGTGTCGGGCATGGACCCGCCCTGTCCCATCGACGACGCGGAGGCCTGTGCGAGGATGTATCCGCGCCAGGCGCGCCAGCCCTTCAACGTGACCGGCCAGCCGGCAATCGCGATCCCGGCCGGATTTACCGCCAGCGGACTGCCGCTGTCGCTGCAGCTGGTCGGGCATCCCTGGCAGGAGGCAACGCTCTATCGCATTGCCCACGCCTACGAGCGCGCCACGCTTTGGATCGACCGCCGTCCGCCGGGACTATGAACGATCCGCGCGCTATGCCGTCGCCGGGACGGCCTGCGCGCCGCGACGCCCCGCCAGCGCCAGGACAATGAAGCTGATTCCAGTCGACAGCAGGTTGATGCCCGCCAGTAGTCCGATGGCCCACGCCGCCGAGCTCGGGAGCTGGTAGGCGATCATCAGGCCCACCGCGATCGCCACGATCCCGCTAGACAACATCCATCCCCAGCCCTCGTGCGGCTTGACCCGAAACGCCATCACCGCCTCGAGCACGCCCTCGACCAGGAACATCGCCGCCAGCAGCAAGGTCAGTGTGATGATGCCCGTGAACGGGAAGAAGGCCAGCCATCCCCCGGCAACGACATAGAGCACGCCAAGCAACAGGCCCATCAGAAAGCCGCCCCACTGCTTGATCGAGAAGGCGTGGATGAGCATCAGAATGCCGCTGATCAGGAAAATCCAGCCCAGCATGATCTTGGTGGCGATCGTGGACAGGAGCGGAAAGAGGATCGCCGCCGCACCCGCCAGGACAAGAAAGATGCCGAGGGCAAGGAACCAGCCCCAGTGGTCGGCGATCTGTCGTTTTGCCTCGGCGAGGGCGGCGTCGATATCGGCTTGCGAGAATTGCTGGGCCATGGGTCGTACCTCCTGTGGTAGAGAAACGCCCACACCGTCCAGGCCCACTTGTAGACCTTCATGGGCCTGGAATCACTACAATCACCGCGGTTTGATTGCCGGAGCCCGCGGCAGCCCGACGGCCGCCGCTCCCACGCGCCTACTCCGCCGCCATGCGCATGGCTCCGGGCCGCTGCGCCAGCCTTTGCCGCACCAGCTCGACATGGCCGCGCAGGTCATAGAGCTGGTTGGCGTAATACGTCGGCACACGGATCACCCGCACGTTCGCCTCGATCCGGTCGAA
>Ga0111538_10006013_pt1 | contig 16473 bp, 15 predicted proteins | sample SoiMethybrSBSTD1_FD_79669 | JGI IMG/M metagenome (GOLD analysis project Ga0111538, IMG submission 79669) | Bulk soil microbial communities from a Populus tree surrounding site in Tennessee, USA - Soil MetaG P. TD hybrid SBSTD1 (version 2)... | ecosystem: Environmental > Terrestrial > Soil >...
CTGATCTCGCCGATGCGCCTCGGATCGGACGGCTCCCGCGCCGTCGTCGCGGTGGAGTCGACGAGCGTCAATCAGGAGATCCTGGTGCTGTTCGACCTCGGCGCGGACCGGGTCCGGCGCGGCCCGAGGTAGGGACGGCGCGCGCGGTGCCGACGCTTCCTGCCGCAGCGGCGGCAACGCGATGGTACGCACGCCGCCTGGCGATCGCCTCCCTGCTGGTCGGTTCGTCGATCGCCTGCCTCGACCCTTCGCTCCCGGTGTACACGTTCGAGCAGACGGACTCGAGCCACCCCGGTTATCGACGCTCGACGATCGTGAGCGCCGGGGCTTCGTATGTGAACGACTTCGAGGAGCAGTCGCTGCAGCTGATCGACGTCGAGCCGAAGAAGATCATCGGTCGCAGCCGGTTCGGGGACGGCAGGATCTGCGCCATCGACGGCCAGGATCCGGCGGCCTACGTCGCCGTCGATGTCGGCTCGGAGATGCCGGCCTACGCGGTGTTCCGTGACGCCGGGCGGCCGCCGTTCGACTGGCGGCACGCCGCCTTCCAGAGGATGCGACTGGTGATTCTCCTCGGGCCGGCCGCCAACAAGGAGACGACCGACGCGGCCCTCATCGACGACGTCCTGAGGACCCTGCGCGACGGCGTTCCCGCCGACCCACCGCTCGCATCGCCGCAGCTGCCGATCTCCGCCGCCGCCGACGGCATCGCCGGGGTCCTCCTTGTCAGCGACCGGATCCCGGGCCTGATGTTCCGGCCGTCCTGCTACATCAGCCCGGCGGGAGAGGTCTACCTGGCGGAGGGGATCGCGGTCACATACTCGCGCACGGAGCAGACCGTCCGGGCCGCCTGGATCCCGGCGAGCCAGGCCTTCGCACGGTGGGCGACGACGCCCTGACGCGGACCGCTCCGCGCTCCGAAACGAGCGCAAAGACCGGCGATCTGCTACCGTGCGCACTCCATGCCCTTCTCAAAGCTCCACATCGACGCCACGCTGCAGCGGGCGGTCAAGGAACTGGGGTTCCTGCGGCCGACGCCGATCCAGGAGCAGGCGATCCCCCCGGCGGTCGAAGGCCGCGACATCCTCGCCAGCGCCTCGACCGGTAGCGGGAAGACGGCGGCGTTCGTGCTGCCGATCCTGCACCGCCTGGCGTCGAAGCCGCGCGGCGCGACGCGGGCGCTCATCCTGACGCCGACGCGGGAGCTGGCGGCGCAGATCCACCAGCATCTGGAGGAGCTGGCCGTGCACAGCCCGGTGACCGGGGCGGCGGTCTTCGGCGGCGTCGGCATGGGCGCGCAGGAGCACGCGCTTCGGAGCGGCACTGACGTGATCGTGGCGACGCCGGGCCGCCTGCTCGATCACATGTCGCACCCCTATGCGCGCCTGGGAGGGCTCGAGATCCTGGTCCTGGACGAGGCCGACCGGATGCTCGACATGGGGTTCCTCCCCGACATCCGGAGGATCCTCCGGGCGATCCCGCACCGGCGTCAGACGCTCCTCTTCAGCGCGACGATCCCGGCCGCCATCGCGAGCCTGTCGCGCGAGCTGATGCGCGACCCCGTGGTCATCCACCTGGAACGCAAGGCGGCGCCGGCGTCCGGCATCCGTCAGGCGGCCTACCCGGTGCCGCAGAACCTGAAGGCCGATCTCCTGGCGGAGCTGCTGAAGCGGGACCTGGTCGCCGATGCCATCGTCTTCACGCGCACGAAGCACCGGGCGAACCGGCTGGCCCAGAATCTCGAGCGGCGCGGCGTCCCGACCGGGCGCATCCACGGCAACCGCAGCCAGAGCCAGCGCACCGCGGCGCTGTCCGGCTTCAAGGCGGGGCGGCACCGGATCCTCGTGGCGACCGACATCGTGTCGCGCGGCATCGACGTCGAGGCGCTCGGGCACGTGATCAACTTCGACGTCCCGGTCGATCCGGATTCCTACATCCATCGCGTCGGGCGGACGGCGCGCGCCGAGCTCCAGGGGGACGCCTTCACCTTCGTGGCGCCGGACGAGGAGGGGGATCTGCGCGCCATCGAGAAGGTGCTCGGGGCGCGGCTGCCGCGCGTGACGCTGCCGGAATTCGACTACGCGGCGCGTCGTGACGAGCGGCTCGAAAGGCCGCTGCGCGGGGGTCACGGCGGCCATCAGGCCGCACGGCCGAGCGCTGGCGGGCACGTCCGGCGGCACAACGGCCGGCACACTTCGCCGCGTCCCGGCCAGGGCGGTTCTCACGGGGGCGCGAAGCGCCGGGGGCCCGCCGGGCATCACGGCGGGCGCGGCCAGGGCGAGGACGCCCGGCGTCAGGCCATCCTCGATCGCCATGCGCCGATCACCGACGCCGCGGGCACGGGCGGATCGCCGTCGCGCTCCCGGCGGCGCCGGCGCCGCTAGTCCGCCTCGGAACCCTACCGCCCCAGCGCGATCGCCCCCAGGATGCGGCCGAGGTAGCGGCAGTCGCCGAAGAAGTCGGCGACCTGCCAGGTGAGGGCGAAGGCGCAGGTGTAGAAGACCGCGGCGCGGCGTCCCTCGAAGCCCAGCGCGGCGTCCACGAGACGCGGCGTCACGACCCGATCCATCGAGACCAGCCACAGGATCACCACGCCGATGAGTCCGCCGGCGAAGAGGTCGCTCGGGTAGTGCAGGCCGAGGTAGAGCCGCACCGGGAACACCATCAAAAGCAGCCAGGCGAAGGCGAACAGGCCGTACCAGCGCGAGATGGTCCAGAGGCCGGCCGCGACCGCGCACAGGAGCACCGCGTGATCGCTCGGGAACGAGCTCCACTCGGCGTGGCTGGCGCGGTTGAACTCCTCGGTGACCTGGAAATGCAGCGCCGGTTCGTACACCGGCCGCACGCGCGGCGGCAGGAGGCGCTGGCCGGCGCGCGCCACGGCGATGGCGATGCAGGCGGCGAGGAGCGTCCGGAGCACCTTCTGGCGCGTCTCGGGCTGGCGGAGGGTGGAGTACCAGGCGTACCAGAGGAGCCCGATGAGCGGCCCGGTCTTGAGCAGCGAGTTCGATTCGAGCATGACCACGAATTGATCGAACTGCGGGCTCTTGCCGGCCCACGTGTTGAGCGTTTGGAGCACGACGACATCGATCCACCGGACCCAGTCCAGAAGGCTCTCCCGGATTCGACGAACGCTCCCGCGGACGGCGCCGCAAGGGCGGCGACCGGGCGGGAGTCTAGCGCACGCAAGCCCGTCGCGTCCTGAACTGGAATAATGACTGAGGAGGGAACGCCATGCCTGAACTGCCGTTGAAGTGCGGCTGCCTGTGCGGCCGGGTCCGCTTCGAAGTCACCGAGCCGCTCGTCGCGGCCGGGTACTGCCACTGCACCCGCTGCCAGCGGCGCACCGGCACGGCGGCGGCCGTGTCGGCGCGCATCGCACCCGGCTCGCTGCGGATCCTGTCGGGGGAGGAATTCGTCAAGGCGTTCCGGCCGCCGGATGGCTTCGCGAAGGTCTTCTGCACGAACTGCGGCGGGGCGCTCTGGAGCCAGAGCCCGAAGGATCCATCCATCGTGAGCGTGCGGATGGGGGCGTTCGATCGGGATCCCGGCATCCGGCCGTCGTACCGCCAGTACGTCGCCTACGCTGCGCCGTGGGAGCCGATCCCGGACGACGGCCTGCCCCGGTTCCCGGAGGCTCGGACGGTCTAGGGCCTCAACGGCGGGGGGGCGTGCCGTGCCGGCCGCCGGCGACGGGGCCCGAGGGCTCGAGGTAGGCGGCGCCGAGGATCTCGTGCTTGGCCGGGGCCATCGCGCCGCTCCACCAGAGGCAGCCGAGCCACTGCTCCCCCGGCGTGGCGGTGACGGAGAAGGCCTCCGGCAGGGTGCCGGTCATCAGGTGCTCGGTCCGCTGCACCTGCGCCACCACCGGGACCTCGCAGGTGTTGCGGAGGTACACGAAGCGCGTGCACCCCGGCACCCCGGCCGCGGGGCGCGACTCGAGCGCGACACATTCGCGCGCCGGCTTCCGTTCCCCCGCGGCGTTGGCGGGGCCTGACGCCGGCGCGGGCGCCGCCGCGGACGCGGGCGCCGCCACGGGGCCGGGTCCGGCCGGGGCGGTCGCGGGACCCACCGGCGCGGGGGCCGGCGCCGGCTCCCGATCGGGCGCCACCGGCGCTGTCACCGGGGCGATCTGCACGTCCAGCGCGCCGATCCGGAAGCGCGCCGCGGCTCCCTCGAACCACAGGGGAGTGTTCCACGCGAATCGTTCCTTCACGAGCACGGTGGCGCCGTCCCGGGACAGGACCGCATCCTCCTCCCGGACGGCGAAGACGGTCATGGACGTCCCGTCGACGAGGAACCGCTCGTCCTGCGAAGGAAGAACCAGCAGCCGGGATCTCCCGCCGCCCAGGAACACCTTCGCGTCCGGAACGGACTCGCCGTCGACCTGGACGGAGAACTCCTTGCTGATCTCGTAGCGCCGATGCTCGCCGCGGGCCCCGGCCGTGGTGAGAGACCCCAGCGCCGCGATTGCGACCGCCGCGAGCCACGCGGCCTTCGGAAGCGGATGCTGCCTCATGGGTGCACAAAGTGTACTCCCGGGCGTTCCGGGATCGCGGGGAACCCCGGCCCGCGGCGCGGCGTTCATGCTGCCATGCATCGTCTCCTTTCCGCAGGGATCGTCGTTCTGCTGTCCACCCTCGGGGTGTTCGCGCAGTCCGCGCCGCCGAAATACCGCGACGTCAAGCCGGTGCCGGACACGCCGGCGCTGCGCCGGGCGCAGGAGGTGCTGGAGGTCCTCAACAGCGGCGATCCGGCGCGGGTCAAGTCGCTGGTGGAGACCGCCTTCGCCCCCGCCTTCCGCGACGGGGCGCCCCTGGAGGAGCACCAGGCGGCGTTCGCCCGGTGGAACGACCTGAACCGCGGGCTCGAGGCGTACGGGGCGCGGGTCTACGACCCGCCGCGGCCGGAGACGGAGGCGGTCCTGGTGGTGCGGAGCCGGCTCCTGGACGCGTGGCGCGCGGTGTCGGTCGAGGTCGAGCCGCAGCCGCCGCACCGGATCGTTGCGCTCGACCTGAACCGGGCGCGCACCCCCACCGGCCTGCCGGCGCAGGCGCGGCTCGAGCCGGCGCAGATCGCCAAGACGCTCGGCGCCTTCGTGGATCGGCTGGCGGCGGCCGGCGTGTTCAGCGGCACGGTGCTGGTCCGCAAGGACGACCGGGTGCTGCTGACGCGCGCGGTGGGCGTCGCCCACCGCGATTTCGGCGCGCCCGTCCGGCTCGACACGAAATTCAACCTCGGGTCGATGAACAAGATGTTCACCGGCGTCGCCGTCATGAAGCTGGTGCAGCAGGGGAAGGTGTCGCTCGACGATCCGATCGACAAGTACCTCGACGCGACCTGGCTCCCGAAGGTGGACAAGAGCAAGGTCCGCGTCAAGCATCTGCTGACCCACACGAGCGGCCTCGGCAGCTACTTCAACGACGCATTCGACCGCTCCTCGCGGCTGCTCTTCCGGAACGTGGACGACTACAAGCCGCTCCTGGCGGAAGAGACCCTCGCCTTCGAGCCGGGGACCGACTGGGCCTACAGCAACACCGGCATGCTCGTCGCCGGGGCGGTCATCGAGAAGGCCTCGGGGATGGACTACTTCGAGTTCGTCCGCAGGAACGTCACCGGGCCCGCCGGGATGACCAGCACCGACTCGTACGAGCTGGACAAGGTGAACCCGAACCTCGCGGTCGGCTACGAGCGGCGCCCCGCGCCGGGCGGCGTCGAGTACCGCAACAACATCTTCGACCACGTGCTGCGCGGCGGCCCCGCCGGAGGCGGCTACTCGACCGTCGAGGATCTCGACCGTTTCGCGCAGGCGCTGCGGACCCACGCCCTGCTCGACGCCGCTTCGACCGGCGAGCTGCTGCGGCCGCGGCCCGAGATCGCCTCCCCGGATTACGGCCTCGGATTCGGCCTGGACCAGACGGCCGCCGGCCGACGCGTCGGCCACTCCGGCGGCTTCACCGGCATCAGCGCGGGGCTCGACATCTACCTCGACGCCGGCTGGAACGTGGCGGTGCTGTCGAACTACGGCGAGGCCGCGGACGTCGTGGTCACCAAGGCCGCGGAGCTCATCCTGCAGGGACGCTAGGCGGCGCGGCGGGGCGTGCGCTGGCGCGGCTCCGACGCGGCCGGTCCGAGGATGCGCGCCTCGATCTCGCTCCCTTTGAGGGCGGGGGAGTAGAGGAACCCCTGGCCGAGGGCACAGCGCAGGCGGCGCAGCTCCTCCGCCTGCTCCTCGGTCTCGATCCCCTCGGCGATCACCTCGTGCCCGAGGGCGCGCCCCAGGCTGACGATGGTCGCGACGATCTGACGTCCCTTGCGCTCGTCCATGCGGCTGACGAACACCTGGTCGATCTTGAGGATGTCCACGGGCAGGTCCTGCAGCATGGCGAGCGACGAGTAGCCCGTGCCGAAGTCGTCGATGGCGACGCCGAAGCCGCGCCGCTTCAGGCGCGTCAGCACCTTGATCACCTGCTTCGGGTGCTCGATGAGGGTGTTCTCGGTGATCTCGAAATAGAGGGTGGCCGGGTCCACCCCGGTCTCCTTCAGAATCTCGTCGATCTCGTCCTCGAGCCCCGGGTGGTAGATCTGCCGGAGCGACAGGTTCGTCGCGAGCGTCAGGTCGCGCCACTGCGGATCGAGCTCCTGCCAGCGCCGCAGCCGCCGGCAGGCCTCGCCGAGCATCATCCGGCCGAGCCGGCCGATGAGCCCGATCTCCTCGGCGAGCGGGATGAACCGCGACGGCGGGACGAGGCCGCGCTCCGGGTGGTGCCAGCGGAGCAGCGCCTCGAAGCCGCGCAGCCGCCCCCCGTCCAGCTCGAGGATCGGCTGGTAGACGACCTCGAACTCGTTCTGCGCCAGCGCCCGGTGCAGGTCGGTCTCCAGCCGCAGCTGCTCCTGGGCCCGCGCCAGCATGTTCTCGTCGAAGATTTCGAAGCGCCCGCGGCCGCCCGCCTTCGCCCGGTACATGGCCGTGTCGGCGTCGCGCAGCAGATCCTCGGGTCGCTCGTAGGCGGCCGGGCCGAGGACGATCCCGGTGCTCAGCGTCACGAAGACATCGCGCCCGTCGATCTCGACCGAGCGGGCGATTTCCGCCTCGAACGCCTGCACGACCTGCGTCGCGTCGCGCAGCGAGCGGATCTCCTCCAGGAGCACGATGAACTCGTCCCCGCCCATGCGCGCGATGGTCCAGGACAGCAGGCGGTCGCCGCGCCCCAGGGCATCCTCGTCCTGGGCCGCCTCCGCCCAGGGGAAGGTCCGCTCCAGGCAGGTGCGGAAGCGCTCGGCCAGGATCGCCAGGACCCGGTCACCGAACGGGTGGCCGAGGCTGTCGTTGATGTTCTTGAAGCGATCGATGTCGACGAAGATGATCGCCAGGCTCTCGGTCCTGCGGTGCCGGCGGGCGCGCCCGAAGGCGCGCGACAGCCGGTCGAGGAACAAGGTGCGGTTCGCGAGGCCGGTGAGGGGATCGTGGAGGGCCAGGCGCCGCAGCTGCTCCTCCATCCGCTTCTGATCGTCGATGTCGGTCTGCGAGCCGGCCATGCGGTACGCCCGGCCCGCACCGTCCCGCACCGCGATGCCGCGCGACAGCATCCAGCGCTGCGATCCGTCGGCGTGGCGGATGCGGTACTCCGCCACGAGGTGGTCCGACCCGCCGCCGAGGTGGCTCCGGATCCGGGTCTCGAGCCCGGGGCGATCCTCGGGATGCACCCGCTCGAGCCAGCCCTCCGGCACGTCCGCGACGTCCGAGGCGCCGCAGCCGAGCGCCTCCTTCCAGCGCGGGGAGTAATAGATGGAGTTGCGGACGAGGTCCCAGTCCCACAGCCCGTCGTTGGCGCCGCGTGCCGCCAGTTCGTAGCGCTCCTGGCTTTTCCGGAGGTCTTCCGTCCGCTCGGTGACGAGATCGGCGAGGTGCCGGGAATAGAAGAGGACCTTGTCCTGCAGGCGACCGGCCAGCGCTCCGACGATCGCCAGGATCGGTGCGAAGGCGGCGGTGAAGTAATGGACCGGCGTGACCCGGTGCAGCCCCTGGATCATCGCGATGTCGATGTGCGACGGGAGGACGTTGTAGAGCGCCCAGTAATCGACGATGTAGCCGACGAACGTCAGGGTCAGGCCGATGCCGAACCCGAGCACGCCGTAGATCGCCATCCGGGAGGGGTGGGCCGGAACCCTGCGCTCCCAGGATCGGCGCTCAGGCGGCGTGCCGGTCATCGGCGCCCTCTTCATTGCCTTCGCTCAACGCTCCGGGTTGGGTGACGTCACCGCCCCGCTCGGCGGGCGGTCGATCCGGGAGAGTCCACGGGCGGCGATGGCGCAGGACCAGCTGCGCCCCGAAGCCCGCGATCGCCCCGAGCAGCGCGGCGAGGGTCCACGCCATCCACCGGAAGCCGCCGGAGGCAGGGGGGGGCGGACCGGCCTTCACCGGCAGGGCGGCCACTGCGCGTGCCACCTCTTCGACGGCGCGCCGCTGGTCCCGGATGATGGCGGCGGCGGTCAGCACCTTGTTGGCGAGCCGGAGGCGCTCGACGCGTCCCTCGAGCGCCGCCTTCTCCGCGGGGGTGAGCGCGGGCCGCTTCTCGAGCGCCTCCTTCTCCGATTTCAGCAGGCGCGCGAAGCGGCTCTGTACCCCCGATGCTTCGTCGCGCCGCTCTTTCTTCCCCCCTCCCGCTTCGAGGACCGCGGCCGCGACCGCGGCGGCGGTCGCCTGGCGGCGTTTCTCCGCCTCGTCGAGGCGGCCCTGCAGGGCATCCCGCTCCGCCATCGTCTCGATCAGGTCTTTCTTGAGCTGGCGGAAGCGGACCAGGACCGATTCCAGCTGGGGGTCTCCGGACAGGAGGCCAAGGACGTCGTCCCCTGCCTTCTCCGCCATCGCCTTCAGCACTTCCACCTCGAGGAGCCGCTCGGTGCGCGCCCAGCTCTCGGTGCGCGCCAGGATCGCCACGTCGGCCGGGTCGGTCAGGATCTTCTGGACCAGACCGTTGCGCTCCGACCGCAGCCGCTGGACGACGGTGGTCGCCCAGTGCGTGTAGTCGCGCACCGTCGAGATCTCGCTGCTGAGATCGGGAGGCCGGAGCTCTTCGAGCGTCCGATCGTGGAACTGGTCGAGGGCGCGCGCGGCGCCCTGCAGGCGCTTCTGCCTCGCCTCGAGCGGCGGGAGGAGATCGCGCATGAAGACTTCTTCCGGGTCCCACCGCGGCCGCGCCGTGATCAGCTCGCGCAGCCGCGTCGCGGTCGCGATCGAATCCTGAAGGTGCCCCTGCTCGAGCTGCTCCGCCGCCCGCTCGTACAGCTCGTGCGGGTCGGCCTCCGGGCGCGACTGCGCGGCGAGCAGGGCGGTGGCGAGGACCGCGGCGGCGATCGCCCTACGGGCAGTCATGACGCGCTTCGCCGGCGGAGGTGATGAACACCGGAGGGCCCTCGGCACGATCGAGGCGCAGACAGGACGATTGGGACGAGCCGTAGCGCGACAGACGCACGTCCTTGAGCCGGGCGGGCGCCGTCTCGGGAAGCACGGGGATCGGGCGGTAAGAGGCTTGCGCGGTCCCCGGCTGCGGGGTCACCTCCCAGATCGAGCGGAAGCGATCGGCCACGATGTACAGCCGGCCGTAGTGCATCATCGCCTGCGCGGTGAGCGCCGGCTTGCCCGGCTTGATTCCTTCGGCCTCCAGGATCGGCGAGAGGTCGAGGCGGCCGAGCAGCGGCGGGCGCTCGGCGAAGCTCACCGTGCCCTTCGCTTCCACCGTGAGGGGGATGCGCAGCGTGTGCTGCTCCCAGGTGAGCGTCGGCAGGGGGGTCGTGGCGGTCGTGGCGCAGCGGACGCTCGCCGCAGCGATCAGGAGGACGACCCCGAACGCAAGGACTCCCCGGCCCTCATGGAAGGCGGCGCGCACCCCTTCAATCTTGGTGTCCGCAGGCGTACTCGCAAGTGGTAAGCAGGATTACAGAGGCGTAACCGCAGGGGGAGAATCTCGAGGAATCCTTGCCGGTCGCGACGATTCCGGTATAGGCTCCATCCAAACTCACATTTCCGGATGGGGAGGAATCATGAGACGGCTTCTTTTGGTCCTTGGTGCCTGTACCGTCGGTCTGCTCGTTGTGCTCGCCCTCGGTTCCACCGACGTCTGGGCCAAGCCCGGGAACGGGGGTGGCGGCAACAAGGTTTGCCTGTGCCACGTGCCCCCGGGGAACCCCGGTAACGCGCACACGATCTGTGTCGGCGCGCCGGCGGTCAATGCGCATCTCAACCACGGCGACTACCTCGGAGAGTGCTCGGCGTCGTCCTCCTCCTGCGGCGGAGATGAAGGGATCACCTGTCCGGCAGGGCAGTTCTGCAAGAGAGACGACGGGTTCTGCTCCGAGAGCGCGAAGGGTGAGTGCGTCGCGATCCCGGCCACCTGCCCGACCACGATCGCACCCGTCTGCGGCTGCAACGAGATCACGTACGACAACGCCTGCCGCGCCGATCTCGCCAACGTTGCGATCCTGCACGCCGGTGAATGCGTCTGCGACGGCGGAGGTTCGATGGCCTGCGGCGGCCCCGACAACATCGCCTGCGCGACGGGGGAGTTCTGCGAGAAGCCGGACGGGGCGTGCGCGGCCGACGCCGAAGGGGAATGCAAGCCGACGCCGGGCAGCTGCCCGTCGACCTTCATTCCGGTCTGCGGCTGCGACGGCACGACCTACAGCAACGCCTGCTTCGCCGATTCCGCCGGCGTTCCCGTGAAGGCGGCCGGCGCCTGCGTGCCCGGGGTGGCGTGCGGCGGTGGGGGAGCGGCCTGCCCCACGGGGCAGTTCTGCCTGCCTCCGGTCGGGACCTGCACGACGGGAGCCGCGGGGTTCTGCGCGCCGATCCCGCAGGTCTGCTCGAAGATTTCCAACCCGGTCTGCGGCTGCAATGGAACGACGTATGACAACGCCTGTCTTGCGCTCACCGCGAGCGTTGCCATCAACCACGCTGGTGCCTGCGAAGGCAGCGAGACGGCGTGCGGCGGTGCCGCGAATACTCCGTGCGCCACCGGCTTCTTCTGCAGCAAGGAGGAGGGGGCCTGCGCCGCCGATGCCTCCGGCGTGTGCGCGCCGATCCAGCCCGCCTGCCCCTCCATCATCGATCCGGTGTGCGGCTGCAACGGCACGACGTACGACAACGCCTGCGTCGCCAACGCGGCGGGAGTCACGATCAAGGGCCCGGGCGCCTGCCCGGCCCCGTAGCAGCAGCCAGGCCATCCCGGCGCCCCGCGGTCGCGCGGGGCGCCGGGTCATTGCCGCCGGCCCGGCCTCAGACGACCGCCGCCTTGACGCAGTGGATCGGCGGGAGCGAATCGAACAGGCAGTCCCACGATTCGCCGCCGTCGCGACCCATCCACAGCTGACCGGTGGTCGTGCCGAAATAGAGCGCGGCCGCCTTCAGGTGATCGATGTCCATGGCGTCGCGCAGCACCGTGAAGAACGAGTCCTTCCTGGGAAGCCCCTTCGTCAGCCGCCGCCAGGAGCCGCCGCCGTTCTCGCTGCGCCAGACGGCGGGGACGCCGTCGGGACAGGTGCGGGTCATCGGTGCGAGCGGCACCACGTAGATCGTGTCGGCGTCGTGCGGGTGCACGACGATCGGGAACCCGAAGTCGGACGGCAGCCCCTTGGCGATCGATCGCCAGGAACGGCCGCCGTCGTCGCTCCGCAGCACGCCGATGTCGGGGCGCCGGCCGCCCGGCCCGTCCCAGTCCCCCCAGCCGCCGTGGTTCTGCATGTAGAGGCGGTCCGGGGCGTTCTCGTGGCGGGCGATCTTGTGCACGCACTGGCCGAACTCGGGGTAGGGATCGGGATTGAAGCCGGCGCCGACCCCCTTGTTCGAGGCGGTGAAGGTGGCGCCGCCGTCCTCGCTCAGGTAATGGCCGCCGGTGGAGATGCCGGCGTGCACGCGCTTCCCGTCGAAGAGCAGCGTGTGCAGGCACAGGCCGCCGGCCCCCGGCTGCCACTTGCGGGCGTGCGGGTGGTTCGAGAGCCCTTCCGAAAGCGCCCAGGTGTCGCCGCCGTCGCTGCTCCGGAAGAGTGAGGCCGGCTCGACCCCGGCCCAGAGGTCCTTCTTCCCTTCCCCCGGCGCGAGAGACCAGATGTTGGCGAGCGCCCGGCCGTCGTCCTTGGGGAAGGCCGGCGCCGACTTCGTCTCCTTGAACCTCTTCCCGAGATCGGTCGAGCGCAGGACCTTCATCCCGAAGAAGGCGTTGCAGGCCGAGGCATAGATCGACGGCCTGCCGCGCGTGTCGATGAGGGCCGAGTACACGGCGACGCCGGGTGAGAACGGGCCGCGCAGGTCGAACGACTTGCGGGTCTTCGACCCCTCCGCGATGAACAGCCCCTTCTTCGTTCCGATGGCGAGGACGACACGATCCGGCATCTTCAGCCTCCCGAGACCGCCGGGAGGATGATGACGACGTCGCCCGGTCCGAGCACCGTGTCGAGCCCCTCGCGGTCGCGCATGTGCTGCTGGTTCACGAACAGGTTGACGTGCCGGCGGACCTTCCCGGTCTCGTCGCAGATGCTCCGGTGCAGGGCGGGGTAGCGGCGCTCCAGCTCCTCGAGGACGCCGCGCAGGGTGCGCGCCGGCACGGCGACGCGGGCCGCCCCGCCGCTCGCGGCGCGCAGGGGTCCCGGAACCTCGACGGTGATCGCGTCCACTTCGATGCACCCGACTCGCGAAGGCGGGGAGTATGCCACGGAACGAACCGGCGCGCGGGAACGTTGCTGCGGGGAGAGACCCGAGTCTCGCGCCATGTCCGACGCCCCGTCCCCCTCGAGTCCACGCGGCCAGCCCGCGGCGGAGGTCGCCCTGTTCGCGATCGGGCTCGCTGCGGCCGCGGCGCTCCTCTTCGGCATCCCGTACCTCCCGTTCCAGGATCTGCCGAGCCACGCCCTGCTGCTGATCGACGACCGGGTGCTGGGGCCGCAGGGGAACGCCTGGCTCGAGCGGCCCGGGGTCGTCTCCTTCGGCTACACGATGTATGTGTGGGTGGCGCGGCTGTGCGCGCCGATCCTGTCGATCGACGGCGTCCTGCGCCTCCTGGCGGTCGCGGCGGTGCTGGGGCTGCCGCTGGCGACGGCGCGCCTCGCCGCGGTCCTCGGAGCTCCCTGGGCGCTGGCGGGGCTCCTGGCGCTGCCGTTCGCGCTCGGGTGGCCGCTGCGGATGGGGCTCCTGTCGTTCGTCCTCGGCGTGCCGCTGGCCCTCGTGTGCGCCGCGTGCGCCTGCCGGCCGGCGTCCGCCCGGGCGGTCGCGGGCCTGGCGATCGCTTCCGCGGCCGCCTACGTGACGCACCCGTTCGCGTTCGGTCTGGCGCTGGCCCTGGTGATCCTCGTGGCGGCGACGTCGGAAGGACGTTCGTGGCGGGGCGCCGCGCGCCTCGCGCTCGCCCTCCTGCCGGCGGCACTCCTGGTCGCGTGGGACGGGGCACACGGCGCGTGGCGGCCGACCGCGGCGGCCTCGCCCATCAGCGCGCCGGAGCGCGCCGCGCGGTTCCGGCCGATCGGCGAGGCGCTGTCGCACGTCGCCTGCCGCACCTACGGGATCCCGCGACCCTCGAGCCTGCCGTTCTACCTGCCGCACCTCGGCGTGATCGTCGCAGGCCTCGCCCTGCTGGCCCGCGGCCGCGGGGCCGCGCCGATCGACCCGGGGGCGCGCCGGGCGCTCGTGTGCGGGGGGACGCTCCTGACGCTGGGGACGGTGCTGCTTCCCGATTCCGCGGGCCGCGCCTACCTGCTCGGCAGCCGGCCCGCCGTCGCCGGAATGTGCGTCGCGGCGATCGCGGCCGCCGTCGTGCTCGGACCCCGCTCCGCGCGCGCCCGGTTGCCGGCCGCCGCCGCGGCGCTCCTCGCCTGCGCCGCCAGCGGAGCGGGGATCGCCCAGGACGCGCGCCGCGTCGAAGAGGTGGTCGGTCCCCGTCCCCCGCGCAGCGTGCAGGGGAATGTCCTGGTGGTGCGGGCCGGTGAGTGCCGCCTGGGCACGTCCAGCAACTGGGGGGCGTGGGATCCCCTGCGCATGACCTGGGCGTACGCCCTCTCACCCGCGGCGAGCGCGCCGTACCTCTTCGCGGAGCACCGCTACGACATGGTCTGGTTCCGCCCCGGCGCGCTCCCGCCGCACCCGCCCGCGGGGCGGGCGCTGTCCGACGAGCGCGACCTGCACCCCGCCGCCTGCGCTCAGCGCAACCGCGAGCGCCTGGAGCGGACCCTGCGAATTCCTGGCTACGACGGGGTGATCGTCGTGGGGACGCCGGACGCGAGCCGGCGCACTCTCGAGGAGAGCGGCGCGCGCGACCCGATCCGGCTGGCCCCGGGGATGTGGCTCCTCAGCGGTCCTGCCGCACCAGCGCGAGATCGAGCTGCCGCGCTGCCGCATAGCGGACGCTGATATCGCTCCAGTTCCACAGGTTCCACAGCCCGCTGAAGTACGCCTCCTTCTCGTTGCGGTATTGCAGGTAGTAGGCGTGCTCCCAGGCGTCGATCACCATGAGCGGGACGCTCCCCTGGTTGAGGTTCGACTGGTGATCGTAGATCTGGGTCACCATCAGCCGCTCCGCCATCGGCTCCCACACGAGCGCCCCCCATCCGGAGCCCATGATCCCGGAGGCGACCGACACCATGTGGCGCTTGAACTGATCGAAGGATCCGAAGTCGCGGTCGACGGCGTGCCCCAGCTCGCCGACCGGCTTGTCGCCGCCCTCCGGCGTCAGGTTCTGCCAGAAGATCGAGTGCAGGACGTGCCCGGAGAGATTGAACGCGAGCGCGCGCTCGAGCGCCGCGATACGCGCCGTGTCGCCCGAGTCGCGCGCCTCGTCGAGCCGGGCGATCGTCTCGTTGGCGTTCTTGACGTAGGCGGCGTGGTGCTTGCCGTGGTGCAGCTCCATGATCCGGCCGCTGATGTGCGGCTCGAGCGCTCCGAAGTCGTAGGGAAGATCGGGAAGTCGATATCGTTTCATGCGAGGCCTCCGCGCGATCATCCGTGCGATTCGCGTCGGCTTCAAATCGCTCGGTAGAATCCCGCAGGCGGCTCACGGTTCGATCGAGGTCACTTCCAGGCGCCCGCCGTCTTCGGAGAGCCAGCGGCCGGAGACGGTCGCGGCGCGCCCCGCGTGATCGGCGAGCGCGGCCGTCGCGGCGTCCCCGTCCTTGCCGGCGGCGGGAACGCAGATCACCTCGCGCGGCGTCCGCATCCCCGACAGGACGAGGACGAAGCGTCCGTCGCGCGCTTCGAGGGTGCCGGCGAGGACGAGACGCACGTCTTCCGGCACGGGCGTGAAGCCGGAGTCGCGGATCGCCTGCGTCATCTTCGCAGGATCGACCCAGGCCCCCGGCTTCAGGGTCACGTGCACGTACGGCGGATCGAGAATCAGTTTCGCTTTGTCAACGCCATCCTGGCGTTTGAGCCCCTTGACGAGGCTGAACCCTCAGGTCGCTCAGGTCGCCCCTTTGACGCCGAGGCGCACCTCCCGGACCTCCGCCGCGAGCGGCGAAGCGAAGACGGCCGCCAGCAGCAGCGCTGCGAGTGGGGATCGAAACGATCGCATGGTTCCCTCCTTGCTCGTGTCGCGACCGGATCGTCCGGTACGCGCGTGCCTCAGAAGAACATCTCCCAGCCCATCCGCACCTCGTAGGAGAAATCGGTCGACAGCGCGTCGCCGGATCGGACCAGCGGCACGAACACCCCGATGCGGTACTGCGAGCGCCCGAAGCTGACGATCGGGGTCAGGTGGAGGCCGGCCAGCCGGTACGAATTGTCCGCGGAGGACCCGTCCTCGAGCCGATCGTCGCCGGCCCCGCGGGCGTGGATCCCGAGCGCGAGGTTCAGCCCCAGCTCGTCGGCGACGTTGGGGCGGACCAGCCAGCGGCCGTAGGCGGCGGTCACCTCCGCCATGTCCCCCTCGCGGAAGCCGCTCCCGAAGTCGTGCATGTAGAAGGCACAGGCCCACCAGGTGTCGACGAGCCGCTCCTGATCGATCGCCCAGCCCAGCTCGAGGCCGTGACGGCCGCTGCCGGGCTGCTGGCTGGGGGGGAGCCGCGCGCCGTCGGGGCCGGTCGCGTCGTCCTCGCCGGTCGGCAGCTTCCAGCCGAGGAGGACCGCCTGGCTCTTTTGCAGCCCGGTCTCCTGCACGAGATGGAAGCGGTACTTCCCCTCGATCAGGGCGTCTCCGACCCCGGAGAACGACGACTCGCCCACCGTCCCACCGAGGTTCTCCTCGACGGTGGCGCGCGTCATGGGGACGGTGAGGCGCACGTTGACGAAGCGGTTGATGCCGTACTGCAGCCCCACCATCCCCTCGATCTCGTCCATCCGCTCGTCCCCGGGCTCGTCCACCGAGCCGCGCCGCACCGACCCGAGCCGGATCTCCGGGTGCCAGACGCCCGGTCCGAAGATGGTCGGCGTCTCTCCCCAGAGCGGCTCGTGCGCCAGGGCCGGCGAGCAGGCCGACGCGAGCAGGGCCGCCCAGA
>Ga0111538_10006014_pt1 | contig 16471 bp, 15 predicted proteins | sample SoiMethybrSBSTD1_FD_79669 | JGI IMG/M metagenome (GOLD analysis project Ga0111538, IMG submission 79669) | Bulk soil microbial communities from a Populus tree surrounding site in Tennessee, USA - Soil MetaG P. TD hybrid SBSTD1 (version 2)... | ecosystem: Environmental > Terrestrial > Soil >...
CCCGAGAGCAGGGCCGCCAGCCGCGTGCCGTCCTGCTTGATCGGCTGGTAGACGATCTCGGTCACGTTGCCCTCGCGCTTGCCCCACCAGTTGGAGTTGAGCACCGCGACGGTCTTCACGTCGGCCTCGCGCGAACGCAGGATGAACGGGCCCGTGCCGTTGGCATTGCGCGTGGCGAAGGTCTCTTCCTTGTTCTTGAAGTCCTGGGGCTTGAGCACGTTGTGCTTGGTCGCCCACGCCTTGCTCATCATCCGCACCTCGGTCAACTGCGGGATCAGCACCGGCGCCGGACCCTCCGTGAGGATCTCGACCGTGAAGTCGTCCACCTTCTTCGCCTCCTTCACGCCCGCGAGGTAGGGCTTGAAGTTCGAGGTGTCGGAGAGCGCGCGCTGGATCGAGAACACCACGTCGTCGGCGGTGAATGCCGAGCCATCATGGAACTTCACGCCCTGGCGCAGCTTGAAGCGCATCGTGCTCGGGTTGACCTGCTCCCAGGCGGTGGCGAGGCACGGCTCGACCTTGAGGTCCTTGCCGCGCGTGACCAGCGTCTCGTAGATGTTGTCGAGGTAGGCGTTGGTGAACCCTTCGTTGTTGCCGTGGGGATCGATGGTGGTGATGTCGCCCTGGCTCGAGAAGCGCAGCGTCTTGGCAAGCGCGGGGATGGCCGTGAGGGCGAGGGCGGCGGCGACGGCGGCGGCGAGGGCGCGACGGGGGATCATGCAGGACTCCTCTGGCGAAAGTCTTTGATTTTGCTTGGGATAGATCGGGCGCCATAATACCAGCACCATGACCGAGCCGATCTTCCGCGACGCTCCCTACCAACGCGACAATCCCGCGCTGGTGCTGGGCGTGGACGAACGCGGCATCCACCTCGATCGTACGGTGTTCTACCCGCGCGGTGGAGGCCAGGCGGGGGATTCCGGATCGCTCGTGCTCGCCGACGGCCGCGCGATCGCGATCGCCGATACCGTGAAGGGCGAGGGCGCCGGCATCCTCCATGTCCCGGCCGCCGGCCAGGACCTGCCCGCGATCGGCGCTCCGGTCACCGCCCGCATCGACTGGGAGCGGCGCCACCGCCACATGCGCTTCCATACCGCGACGCACCTGCTCTGCGCGATCGTGCCGCACCCGACCAATGGCTGCTCGATCAATGCCGAGTACGCGCGCCTCGACTTCGACATGGTCGAGCCCCTCGACAAGGCGCATCTCGAGTCCGAGCTGGCGCGCCTGGTCGCGGAGGCCCACGACATCCGCACCGTCTGGATCAGCGACGAGGAGCTCGACGCCAAGCCCGAGCTGGTGCGCACGATGTCGGTGAAGCCCCCGCGTGGCGTGGGCCGCGTGCGGCTGCTCGAGATCGACGGCGTCGACCTGCAGGCGTGCGGAGGAACGCACGTCGCGAACACGCGCGAGATCGGCGCGCTGCGCGTGAGCAAGATCGAGAAGAAGAGCGCGCGAGCGCGGCGGGTGGTGCTGGAGTTCGCCTAACGCTTCGCCGGCTCGAAGAGCTCCACGGGATTGCCGTCCGGATCCTCCAGCTGGATCTGCTTTCCCGCCGGCCCGGCCTCGAGCTCGTTGCGGAACCGGATGCCGGCCTTGGCGAGCTCGTCGATCTCCGACTGGAGGTCGTCCACCTGGAGCACGACGCGGTTCCAGCCGCCCGGCTCCTGGCGGCGGCCGTCGGGCATCTTGCGCGAGCCCGAGGCTTCGGGACCGCTCAACAGCAGCTCGAGGTTGTCGAGCGACACCGTGGCGAACGCGGGCAGGTGCTGCATCTTGACGTCGAAGCCCAGGTGCTTCGTGTAGAACGCGACCGACCGGCCGACATCCTTCACCTGGTAGCGAACACCGTGAAACGAGGCGTGATGGGTCATGGGGACCTCCTCGGTCAGGAGTCGGTTGGACCGCCGCGGCTCCGGGAAGGTCACTTGCTCCGGAACGCGACCTCCATGTCGACGGTGCGGCCGGCAGATCCCTCGTTGTAGCGCCACTGCGACAGCGCGCGCACCACCGCGCGGTCGAAGACGCGGCGCGGGTTGGCCTCGATCACTTCCACCCGGGTCACGGAACCGGCGGCATCGAGCGTCATGCGCGCCTTGACCTGGCCCTGCTCCACGCCGGCGGCCGCGGCTTCGCGCGGGAAATCGGGATCGACTTTCGCGACCAGGCGAGTGGCGGCCGGGGGCTCGGGTGCTGCGCTCGTGGGGTGCGCTGCGGCGAGGTCGGTACGAGACGAAGCCGGGGGCAGGCTCGCGGGCGCGGGTTGCGTTGCGCCCGGCACGGGTTTCGGTGCCTCGGCTTTCGCGGGTTCGGCCTTGGCCGTATCCACGCGTGGTGAAGGAGTTGCCGGCGCTGCTGCCGTGGCCGGCGCGGGCGTGGCCTTTGGCGCCGCCGGTTCGGGCGACCTCGCCGCCGCGGGCGGAGGCTCGGGTGCCTTGGGCGGCGGCGGTTGCAGCACCTTGCTCTCGAACATCCTGGCCGCGGCCTCCTGGCGGGCGAGGCGATCCTTCAGGCCGTCGTCGATCTCGCGGGACCTCGCCGGGGCGGCGGGCGCGGCCGTCGCAGTCTTCGGCGTCGGCGGCTTCACGGGCGGTGGGGGCTCGGTCTTCGAGCAGGCCGAGGCCATCAAGCCTCCGGTGATCGCGAGGATGAGAGAACGTGCAAACATCGGGGTGCTCCGGATGCGGAAATTGGCGCGGAGTATACCCGCGTAACAAACCGTAAAAATGGCGCGACCGGAGCGCGCGAAACGCGATTTCAGCCGCCGAGGTGCGAGAGCGGCAGCGCCGTCGTCTCCTTCACCTCCTCGAGCACGAAGCTCGACTTCACGTCGAGCACGCCGGGGTGCTTGAGCAGCGAGTCCATGACGAAGCGCGAGAAGTGCTCGAGGTCCTCGACCTGCACGCGCAGCAGGTAGTCCATGTCGCCGGTGAGCGAGTGGCAGGCGAGCACCTCGGGCCAGTCCTTGACGGCCTTCGCGAAGGTGTCGGTCGGCATGCGGCCGCGCTTCTCGAGCTTCACGTTCACGAACGCCATGAGGCCGAGGCCGACGCGGCGCGGGTCGACGAGAGCCACGTAGCGACGGATCACGCCGGTCGCCTCGAGCGCACGGATGCGGCGCAATGTCGCGCTCGGCGAAAGGCTCACTCGGCCGGCCACCTCCAGGTTGGAGAGCCGGCCGTCGCGCTGCAGGACGTCCAGGATCTTGCGATCGGTTCGATTGAGTCGCTCCATTGCCATTCCACGCAATATTGTTGCGCTAGAGTGCCGTTTCACGCCCGGAATCGCAAGCCTATTGTGAGTGTCCAAGCGTAAAATCAGCCGACTTTTCCCGGAGGCACGCATGGCCACGCTCGACAACCCGATGGGCACCGACGGCTTCGAGTTCGTCGAGTACACCGCGCCCGATCCGCAGCAGCTGGGCGCGCTTTTCGAGCAGATGGGTTTCACCGCCGTGGCGCGCCATCGCTCCAAGGACGTGATCCTCTATCGCCAGGGACGGGTGAACTTCATCGTCAACCGCGAGCCCGACAGCTTCGCGCAGTCGTTCGCGCGCGTTCACGGCCCGTCGGCGTGCGCCTTTGCGATTCGGGTGAAGGACGCCGCCCACGCGTACAAGCGCGCGCTGGAGCTGGGCGCCAAGCCCTTCCAGGGCAAGGTCGGCCCGATGGAGCTCAACATCCCCGCCATCCGCGGTATCGGCGACAGCCTCATCTATCTCGTCGACCGCTATCCCGGCAACGGCGGCGACCTCTCGATCTACGACGTCGACTTCAAGCCCATCGACGGCGTGCCGCAGCATCCAGCCGGCGCCGGACTGATCGAGATCGACCACCTCACGCACAACGTGTACGTGGGGCGGATGGACGTCTGGGCGCAGTTCTACGAGAAGCTCTTCAACTTCCGCGAGATCCGCTACTTCGACATCCAGGGCAAGAAGACCGGCCTCACCTCGCGCGCGCTCACCAGCCCGTGCGGGAAGCTGCGCATCCCGATCAACGAGCCGTCGGACACCAAGAGCCAGATCCAGGAATACCTCGACGCCTATCACGGCGAGGGCATCCAGCACATCGCGCTTTCCTCGGCGGACATCTTCGAGACAGTGGAGACGCTGCGCAAGCGCGAGGTGCGCTTCCTCGACACGCCCGATACCTACTATGAGCGCGTCGACGCACGCGTGAAGGATCACGGCGAGGACCTGGCGCGCATGAAGAAGAACAAGATCCTGCTGGACGGCGAGGGCGTCGACAAGGACCACCACGAGGACAAGCTGCTGCAGATCTTCACCGAGACCGTGATCGGGCCGATCTTCTTCGAGATCATCCAGAGGAAGGGCAACCAGGGCTTCGGCGAGGGCAACTTCCGGGCGTTGTTCGAGTCGATCGAAGCGGACCAAATTGCTCGTGGGGTCGTTTGAATGAACGACAGGTCCCTGGACGCGTCGCTCAAGTACCTCTCCGGCTTCGGCTCGCACCTCGAGACCGAGGCGGTCGCGGGCGCGCTGCCGGTCGGGCGCAACTCGCCGCAGCAGGTGCCGTTCGGGCTCTACGCGGAGCAGCTCTCGGGGTCGTCCTTCACCATGCCGCGCGCGCACAACCTGCGCAGCTGGCTCTACCGTTTGCGGCCCTCGGCCACGCACCAGCCGTTCAGCCGCATCCCCGACGGCCTGGTGCGCACCGCGCCCGCGGGCGAGGACGAGTGCTCGCCCAACCGCCTGCGCTGGTCGCCATTGCCCGCTCCGGAGGCACCCACCGATTTCCTCGATGGGCTGGTGACGCTCGCCGCGAGCGGGGACGCGCGCGCGCAACGCGGCTGCGCCGCGCACGCCTACGTCGCCAACCGCTCCATGGAGGAACGCCGCTTCTGCTACGACGCCGACGGCGAGCTGCTGGTGGTGCCGCAGCTGGGCGCGCTCACCTTCGCCACCGAGATGGGCCGCCTGGTGGTGGCTCCGGGCGAGATCGCGGTGATCCCTCGCGGGATCCGCTTCCGGGTTGAAATCGACGCGGACCTCGCGCGCGGCTACGTGTGCGAGAACTACGGCGCGCCGCTGCGCCTGCCCGACTTGGGGCCGATCGGCTCGAACGGCCTCGCCAGCCCGCGCGACTTCCTCGTGCCGGTGGCCGAATACGAGGATCGCGACGCGCCCACCCAGGTGATCGCCAAGTTCGCCGGCCACCTGTGGAGCGCGCAGCTAGACCATTCGCCCCTGGATGTCGTGGCGTGGCACGGCAACTACTATCCGTACAAGTACGACCTCGCGCGCTTCAACACCATCAATACGGTGAGCTTCGACCACCCCGATCCGTCGATCTTCACGGTGCTCACCTCGCCTTCCGACACGCCGGGCATGGCCAACGTCGATTTCGTCATCTTCCCGCCGCGCTGGATGGTGGCCGAGGGCACGTTCCGGCCGCCGTACTTCCACCGCAACGTGATGAGCGAGTTCATGGGCCTGGTCCGCGGCGAATACGATGCCAAGAAGGGCGGTTTCGTGCCCGGGGGCGCGAGCCTGCACAACGCGATGTCGGCCCACGGCCCCGACCAGGCGTCGTACCAGAAGGCCGTGGGCGCCGATCTGAAGCCCCAATACCTCAAGGGAACGCTCGCGTTCATGTTCGAGGGGCGCTACGTGTTCGAGCCGACGGCCCACGCGCTTTCCTCGCCGGCCCTCGATCCCGAGTACGACGCGGTGTGGGGCGGATTTCCGAAAGCGCCGGTGCCGAAATGAAGCTCGCCTCGCTCAAGGGTCCCGGCCGCGACGGCACGCTGTGCGTGGTCTCGCGCGACCTTGCCCGCGCGGCCAAGGTGGACGGGATCGTGCCCACGATGCAACAGGCGCTCGAGGGCTGGCCGGCGGTCGAGGCGAAGCTGCGCGACGCTTTCGAGTCGCTGCAGGGCGGCCACGAGCGGCATGCCTTCGACTTCCAGGAAGCACTGGAGGGCGGACGCGTCGCCGCGCCGCTCCCGCGCGCCTATGAGTGGCTGGACGGCTCGGCCTACCTCACCCACGTGGAGCGCGTGCGGCGCGCGCGCAACGACAAGGTGCCGGAAAGCTTCTACTCCGACCCGCTCATGTACCAGGGCGGCGCGGGATCGATGATGGGCCCGCGCGATCCGATCCGCGTGCACTCGGAGGATTGGGGCGTGGACCTCGAGGGCGAGGTCGTGGCTTTCGTGGGCGAGGTCGCGATGGGCTCGAAGCCCGCTCGCGCTGCCGAAAGCGTCCGGTTGCTCACGCTGGTGAACGACGTGTCGTTCCGCCGCCTCATTCCGGCCGAGCTCGCCAAGGGCTTCGGCTTCGTGAACGGCAAGGGCGCCAACGCGCTCGCGCCCGTGGCCTGTACCCCCGACGAGCTCGGCGAGGCGTGGCGCGACGGCAAGGTGCACCTCAAGCTCAGGTGCCAGGTGAACGGCAAGCGCCTGGGCGACCCGAATGCGGGCGTCGATGCCCAGTTCAGCCTGTTCGACCTCATCGCGCACGCCGCGAAGACGCGCGACCTTGCGGCCGGCACCATGATCGGCACCGGCACGATCTCGAACCAGGACCGCTCGACCGGCTACGCCTGCCTTATGGAAGCGCGGTTGGTGGAGCAGGTCGAGCTGGGCGAGGCGAAGACCCCGTTCCTCCGATTCGGCGATCGCGTGCGCATCGAGATGCGCGACGACGCGGGCGCGAGCGTGTTCGGAGCGATCGACCACGTGGTGGAGCGCTACGCGTGACGGGAGAGACCGGCCACCGGCTGCGCGGCGACTACAGCCGCATGCGCCCCGACTACACGGTCGACCAGGACTGGGAGGCCTACGCGCGCGACGAGCACGACCTTTGGCGGCGCCTTTATCGGCGCCAGGAGTCGCTGATCTCCAGGTACGCCTGCCCCGAGTTCATCGAGATCCTCGAGCGGCTCGACTTCGGCGCCGGCATCCCGCGCTTCGACGTGATCAACGGGAAGCTCGCGAAGGCGACGAACTGGCAGCTCGTCGCCGTCCCCGGCCTGCTGCCCGACCTCACGTTCTTCGAGCACCTCGCCAACCGGCGCTTCCCGGTGACGGTGTGGCTGCGCGAGCCGCACGAGTTCGACTACATCGTCGAGCCCGACGTCTTCCACGATTTCTTCGGCCACGCGCCGATGCTGTTCAACCCGGTGTTCGCCGACTACATGCAGGCCTACGGCAAGGGCGGCATCAAGGCGCACGCGCTGGGGGCGATCGAGATGCTGGCGCGCCTCTACTGGTACACGGTGGAGTTCGGGCTCATCGACACCCCGCAGGGCATCCGCACCTACGGCGCGGGGATCCTCTCGTCGGGCGGGGAGATCAGCTACTGCATCGAGAGCCCCAATCCCAACCGCATCGGCTTCGACCTGCTGCGCATCATGCAGACACGCTACAAGATCGACACCTTCCAGGAGACGTACTTCGTCATCCGCGATTTCGGCCAGCTCTTCGACGCGACGGCGCCGGACTTCACGCCGTACTACGACGAGCTGCGGGGACGCGAGCCGCACGCGCCTTCGGCGGTGCTCGCGAGCGACAAGGTCTATCACCGGGGCGTCGCGCCGCAGCGCGCGGCTTGAGCCGGCGCGATAATGCGCCACCCGGTGAACCGGGCCCGACAAGGAGCCGCCATGCCGCGCCTCGCCCCCTTCCTGGCCGCCGCCTGCATTTGCGTCGCCTCACCGCCCACCCTGGCCGATGCGCCGGCTCGGTGCACGCTTTCCGACGTCCAGCCCTTCCTGGCTCGCGGCGCCGGTTCTCGCACCTATCCGCCCGAGGTGCTGGAGTGGCTCACCACCCGGAAGGGGCAGTACGTCGAGCCGTTCAAGGCGTTCGACAACCTCTGGTATGTCGGCGGCTGCTGGGTGGGCGCCTGGGTGATCACGAGCCCCGACGGCGTCATCCTGCTCGACACCCTGTACGAGCCGCTCACGGAGATGCTGTTCGAGAACCTCGGCAAGGCGGGCGTGAAGCCCGAGAGCGTCAAGTACGTGCTGATGACGCACGGGCACTGGGACCACATCGGCGGATCCGAGCGCCTGAAGGGCCTGCTCCCGAATGCACGCTTCGTGATGTCGGAGCGTGGCTGGAACGAGGCCATCAACGGCTCCCGGGCGCGCCCGGGCTTTCCGCCGTGGAAGATGATCGAGCGCGACATGGTCGTGAAGGACGGAGACGTGATTGCGTTGGGCGGCACGAGGCTCACCGTCTACGAGACACCGGGGCACTCGAACGGCACGATCTCCTTCGCCTTCGACGTCGCCGATGGCGCAAGGACCTATCGTGCGTTTACGGTGGGCGGGCTGGCGACGGCCACGATCACCAGCTCGAAGCAGGCCGAGGACTACGTCGCGAGCGTGAAACGCGTGCAGGGCTTCGTGGCCGACACGGCGCGGCCGGTGGATGTGTACGTGGCCACGCATCTCTACCAGTCCTGCGACGTGAACGCGACCGGCGATGCATTGCGGGCACGCAAGGCTGGCGAGCCGCATCCGATGGTTGACCAGGCGAAATTCGCGAGGGAGCTGGAGCGCCTGCTGAAGGGCGGCGAGGACAAGCTCGACGCCGAGCGCAAGTCCGGACGCTAACCCTCCGCGGTCACTTCCCGACCGTGATCCAGAGAGCCTCGACGACGTTGTCGGGGCGGTGCACCACCTTCACGTTCGAGCGCACCGCCCAGGGGATCACCTGGCGGTGCAGCGGGATGAGGTACACCTCGTCGCGCACCTTCGTGAAGGCCTCGCCCATCATCGCGCGCCGCCTGGGCGCGTCCAGCTCCACCGCGATGGCTTCGATCAGCCGGTCCAGGGCCTCGTCCCGGTAGCGGCCGGAGTTGTAGTAGCCGCGCCCCTTGTCGTCGCGGCTGTGGATGACGGGGGTGAGCGTGAATCCCGGATCGACCGCCGCGCCGCCCCAGCCGTACAAATGGATCGAGTGGTCGAAGTTGTCGACCCGCTGGAAGAATTGCGCGCGCGGCATCGTCGCGAGGTCGATCTTCACGCCGACCTTCGCGAACATGGCGGAGAGCGCCGTGCAGATGCGCTCGTCGTTCACGTACCGGTCGTTCGGGCAGAGCAGGCCCACGGTGAAGCCCTTCGGATAGCCCGCCTGCGCGAGGAGCGCCCTGGCGCGCGCAGGGTCGAAGGGAAGCAGGCGGGGCTCGAGCGGCGGGAAGACCTGCGATGGGGCGGGAATCATCGCTCCCGTGGGCGCCGAGAGCCCGCGCATCACCTGGTCCCGGATCGCCTGCACGTCGATGGCCTGGTAGAGCGCCTTGCGCACCCGGATGTCCTTCAACGGATTCTTCCCCTTCACGTCCGAGTACTTGAGCTCCCCGCGCTCCTGGTCGAGCACGAGGAAGATCACGCGGTTCTCGGGCCCCTCGACGATCCGCACGGCGGGATCGCGCCTCAACCGCGGGATGTCCTGCAGCGCCGGGTCCTGGACCAGGTCGAGCTCGCCGGAGACGAGCGCCGCCATGCGGGTGGCGTTCGACTTGATGGGGCGGTAGACGATCTCGTCGACGTTGCCCTCGAAGCGCCGGTCACCCGTGCCCTCGCGAAGCCCCCACCAGTCCGGGTTCTTGCGCAGGATCGTGACGACCTCGGACTCGCGCTTCACCAGGACGAAGGGTCCGGTGCCGTTGGCCCTCGTGGAGGCGTAGGTTTCCTCGCCGGTCTTGAAGTCCTGGGGCTTCACCACGTTGTGCTTCTCGCACCAGGCCTTGCTCACGATGCGCAGCGTATGGACGTTCTGCAGGAAGACTCCCACAGGCGAAGGCTCGGGCGTCTCGATCTCCACCGTGTGGGCATCCACCTTGCGCGCCCTTCCCAGCGGCACCGCGAACACCTTGAAGGTCGAGGACTGCTGCTGCGCGCGCTCGAGCGAGAAGGCGACGTCTTCCGGGGTCAACGGCGTGCCGTCGTGGAATTTCACGCCCTGCCGGAGCGTGAAACGCCACAGCGTCGGGCCCTTCTGCTCCCAGGAGGTCGCGAGCGACGGGATCGTGCCGAGCTTCTTGTCGTAAGCGACCAGCCGCTCGAAGATCTGGTCGTTGATGAGGTTGTTGGTGCCTTCGTTCTGCGCGTGCGGATCGGCGGAAAGGTAGTCGCCCTGCGCGGACCAGCGAAACGTCGCGGCCCCCGCCTGGAGGACGGAGGCCGCGACGAGGACTGCGAGGAAGCGCGCTACCTGATGTTGATCCACGTCACCTGCAGCCAGTTGTCGGCGCGGTGGTACGCGGTCACGTTCGCGCGCGAGGCCCACGGGATCACCTGCAGGTGGATGGGGATGTGGTAGACGTTGTCGTGGTGGTGCTTCATCGCCTTGATGATCGTCTGCATGCGCCGCTTGGGATCCATGTCCTGCTTGGCATCGTCGATCAGGGCGTCGAACTCCGGATCCTTGTAGTTGCCCCAGTTGTAGTCGCCGTCGCCCTTGTCGTTGCGGCTGTGCAGCACCGGCTGCAGGGTGAACATCGCGTCGGTCGCGCCTCCGCCCCATCCCAGCATGTACATCGAGACCTCGAGGCGCTGCGCCTTGGGGAAGTACTGCGCGCGCGGGATCGCGTTCACCTTGGCCGTCACGCCGATCTTGGCGAGCATCCCCGCCACCGCGATGCAGATGCGCTCGTCGTTGATGTAGCGGTTGTTGGGGCAGTCGATGGTGAGCTCGAAGCCGTTCGGGTATCCGGCTTCCGTGAGCAGCTTCTTGGCGGCCGCCACGTCGTACGGATAGCGCTTGTCCATCTCCTTCGGGATGCCCATCACGGTGGGATTGGGCAGGTTGATGGCGGTGGGTTTCGACAGGCCGCGCATCACCGTCTTGTTGATCGCGTTCACGTCGATGGCCTGGTAGAAGGCCTGGCGCACGCGCTTGTCCTTGAACGGGTTCTTGCCCTTCACGTTCGAGTACAGCAGCTCGTCGCGGTTCTGGTCGAAGCCGAAGAAGATGATGCGGTTCTCGCTGCCGTCGTAGACCTTGACCTGCTTGTCCTGCTTGAGCTTGTCGACATCCTGGACCGGCGGGTCGAGGACCAGGTCGAGGTTGCCGGCGAGGAGGGCCGCCATGCGCGTGCCCGGCTCCTTGACCGGCGTGTAGATGATCTCGTCGACGTTGCCGTCGAAGTAGCCCTTCTCCTTGAGGCCCCACCAGTTGGGATTCTTCTTCAGGACGCTCTTCACGTCGGGATCGCGCGAGACAAGGATGAAGGGGCCCGTTCCCATGGCGTTCCTCGCCGTATGCGCCTCCTTCTCGTTGGTGAAGTCCTGCGCCTTCACCGAGTTGTTCTTCTCGCACCACGCCTTGCTCATGATGAAGTTCTGGTTGGTCATCATCTCGAGCATGGTCGGGTTGGGCACCGGGGTGGTGAACTCCACCGTGTGGTCGTCGATCTTCCTCGGCTCGCCGACGGCGTTGGCGTACACGCGGAAGTTCGAGGTCGGCCCCTGGCCGCGCTTGATCGAGAACACCACGTCCTCGGCGGTGAAGTCGCTGCCGTCGTGCCACTTCACGCCCTTGCGCAGGTTGAACACCCAGGTGGTGGGGCTGGTCTGCTTCCAGCTCACGGCGAGGCCCGGGATGAGCTCGAGCTTCTTGCCACGCACGATCAGGGACTCGTACACGTGGCCGTTGATCGAGTTGGTGAGTAATTCGTTCTGCGCCATCGGGTCGGCGGTCAGGTAGTCCCCCTGGCTCGACCAGCGCAGGGTCTTGGCGCCGGCGAATGGCACGGCGAGCGCGGCGAGGCAGGCCGCCAGCATCAGGGTACGTCGCATTGTGTTGTCCTCCGTCAAGATTTGCCCATGATACGCGGCGCCCGGCGGGGTGGCTCATGGGGTACGCGGCGGTATAATTATCGGTTCCGCAAGTGCGACATTTCCTCTGGAGACACGCATGAATGCCGTAGTCGAGACCCGCCGGGCCGCCCCCTCCCTGAAGGACCCGCAACTCTTCCGTGACCGCTGCTACGTCGACGGCCAGTGGATCGAGGCCGACAGCCGCAAGCGCATCGACGTCGACAATCCGGCCGACGCAACGCTCGTGGGAACCGTGCCCGAATGCGGCGCGGCCGAAACCCGCCGCGCCATCGAGGCCGCCGCCCGGGCGCTGCCGGCCTGGCGCGCGCTCACCGCGAAGGAGCGCTCGGTCATCCTGCGCAAGTGGTTCGACCTGATGGTCGCGAGCGCCGACGACCTCGCCGCGATCCTCACCGCGGAGCAGGGCAAGCCGCTCGCCGAGGCCAAGGGCGAGATCCTCTACGGCGCGAGCTTCATCGAATGGTTTGCCGAGGAGGCCAAACGCGTCTATGGCGACGTGATCCCCTCGCCCAACAACGACAAGCGCATCGTCGTGATCAAGCAGCCGATCGGCGTCGTCGCCGCGATCACGCCGTGGAACTTCCCCAACGCGATGATCACGCGCAAGGCCGGGCCCGCGCTCGCCGCGGGCTGCACCATGGTGCTCAAGCCCGCGAGCCAGACGCCCCTCTCGGCGTTGGCGCTCGCCGAGCTCGCCGAGCGCGCGGGCATCCCCAAGGGCGTGTTCAACGTCCTCACCGGCAGCGCCAGGGCGATCGGCGGGGAGATGACGTCCAACCCGACCGTGCGCAAGATCACCTTCACGGGCTCGACCGAGGTCGGCCGCGTGCTCATGCGCCAGAGCGCCGACACCGTGAAGAAGCTCGGCCTCGAGCTGGGCGGCAACGCGCCCTTCATCGTGTTCGACGACGCCGATCTCGACGCGGCCGCCGCGGGCGCGATCATCTCCAAGTACCGCAACAATGGCCAGACGTGCGTCTGCGCCAACCGCATCTACGTGCAGGACAAGGTCTATGACGCCTTCGCCGCCAAGCTCGCGGAGAAGGTGCGCGCGCTCAAGGTCGCGAAGGGCACCGAGCCCGGCGCGGTGCTCGGCCCCCTGATCGACGACAAGGCGGTGGAGAAGGTCGAGGAGCACGTGGCCGACGCGCTCGCCAAGGGCGCGAAGGTCGCGCTCGGCGGCAAGCGCCACGCCCTCGGCGGTCGCTTCTTCGAGCCGACCATCCTCACGGGCGTGACCAAGGACATGAAGGTCGCCATCGAGGAGACCTTCGGGCCGGTGGCGCCGCTCTTCCGCTTCAAGGACGAGGCCGACGTGATCGCCCAGGCCAACGACACCGAGTTCGGCCTCGCGTCGTACTTCTACGCCCGCGACATGGGACGCGTCTGGCGCGTGGCCGAGGCGCTCGAAGCCGGCATCGTGGGCGTGAACACGGGCCTCATCTCGACCGAGGTGGCGCCGTTCGGAGGCGTCAAGCAGTCGGGCGTCGGCCGCGAGGGCTCGAAGTACGGCATCGAAGACTTCCTGCAGATCAAGTACGTGAGCATGGGCGGCGTATGACCCCGCGGCGCGCGGCGATCCTTGCCCTGGTCGCGGCGCTGGGATCACCCGCGGCCGCGCAGCAACTCGCCCCGTCGCAGCCGGACAACCCGACCGGCACGCGCGCGCAGAACCTCGCGAGCGCGAAGCGCTACATGGTCGCGGCGGGCCATCCGCTGGCGGTCGAGGCGGGCCTCAGGATGCTCGAACGCGGCGGCAATGCGATCGACGCGATGATCGCCACGCAGCTGGTGCTGAACCTGGTGGAGCCGAGCTCCTCGGGCATCGGCGGCGGCGCCTTCCTCCTGTTCCACGAAGCGGGCGCGAAGAAGCTGCACGTCATCGACGCGCGCGAGACCGCGCCCGGGGGCGCGGTGCCCGCGCTGTTCACCACGGCCGACGGCAAGGCCAGGCCGTTCGGCGATGCGCGAAGCAGCGGCCTTTCGGTCGGCACGCCGGGCACCCCGCGCTTGCTCGAGGTGACGCATGCGCGCTTCGGCAAGCTGCCGTGGAAGGATCTCTTCCAGCCGGCGATCGAGCTCGCGGAGCGCGGATTCCCCGTCTCGGAGCGCCTGCACCGGCAGCTTGGCACCGAGTCGCTCAAGTGGAACGATGCGGCGCGTGCGTATTTCTTCGGCGCGGACGGCAAGCCGAGGGCGATCGGCACGACGCTCAAGAACCCGGAATTCGCCGCAACACTGCGCGCCATCGCTTCGGGTGGCGCGGATGCGTTCTACACCGGCGGGATCGCGCGCGACATCGTCGCTGCCGTGCGCAGCCATCCGTCCGGCGCGGGCAACCTGACCCTCGAGGACCTTGCCGGCTATCGCGTGCGCGACGTCGAGGCCGTATGCGGCAAATACCGCGCCTGGAAAGTCTGCGGCATGCCGCCGTCCTCCTCGGGCGGCGTGGCGGTGCTGCAGATCCTGGGCGCGCTCGAGCGCTTCGACGTGCCGAAGATGCGGCCCAACTCGAGCGAGATCGTGCACCTCAAGGCCGAGGCCGAGCGCCTCGCCTTCGCCGATCGCGGCAGGTACCTGGGCGACGACCGCTTCGTGGACGTGCCGGTGAAGGGCCTCGTCGACCCCGCCTACATCGCGTCGCGCTCGCAGCTGATCGCGCGCGAGAAGTCGATGGGCCGCGCGGAGGCGGGCAGCCCCGCGGGCGTGAAGACCGCCTACCGTGACGATCCCCACGACGAGGTCGTGGGCACCACGCACATCGCCATCGTCGACCGCGAGGGCAATGGCCTCACGATGACGACCACGATCGAGGGCAACTTCGGCAACGGCACGATGGTGCGCGGGTTCCTGCTGAACAACGAGCTCACCGACTTCAACTTCGTCCCGGTCGAGGGCGGGCTGCTCACCGCGAACGCGGTCGGCCCCGGCAAGCGCCCGCGCAGCTCCATGGCGCCGACGATGGCCTTCGACGGCAACGGCCGCCTCGAGCTGGTGGCCGGCAGCCCCGGCGGCAGCCTCATCATCGGCTACGTGACCAAGGCGCTGATCGCCACGCTCGACTGGAACCTCGATCCGCAGAAGGCCATCGACCTGCCCAACTTCGGCAGCCGCAACGGTCCTACCGAGGTGGAGCAGGGCACTGAGCTGGAAGGCGTGCAGGCGGCTCTGAAGGCGATGGGCCACGAAGTGCGCGCCATTCCCATGACGAGCGGGCTGCAGGTCATCCGCCGCGCCGCCGACGGTTGGCAGGGCGGCTCCGATCCGCGGCGCGAAGGCGTCGCTCGCGGCCGCTAGATTTTTCCCGGTGAAACGACCACAGACAGGAGCACCGATTTTGAACACCAAAGCAGTTGTCCTCTCGCTCGCCGCTGCCGCGCTCGCCGCCGGCTGCGCCCAGACCCCGGAGACCAAGCCCGCCCCGACGGCGGCCGCGCCTGCTCCCGCACCTGCGGCGTTCTCGGCCAAGCCGGGGTGCACCGCGCCGCCCAGGGAGCTTGAGGTGAAGGACCTCGAGCCCGGACAGGGCGAGGACCGCGTGCGCTTCCGAACCGCCGTCCTGGTCAACTACACCGGCTGGGTCTACGACGGCTGCAAGAGCGACCTCAAGGGCGAGATGTTCGACACGTCGGCCTCGCGCGGCATCCCGATCAGCTTCATGGTCGGCGCCGGCCGGGTGATCCGGGGCTGGGACGAGGGCATCGTGGGGCTGAAGGAGGGCGGCAAGCGCCTGCTCGTGATCCCGCCGGACAAGGCGTACGGCCCATCGTCGCCCACGCCCAAGATCCCGCCCAACTCGACGCTGGTCTTCGAGGTCAACCTCGTGAAGATCCTCCAGCAGCCGCCGGAACCGCAGCCCCAGGCGGCTCCGACGCGATGAGGCCCGAGGTCTAGCGGCGATGGTCTCGCGTCGGGCTTTCGTGCTCGCGGGCGTGGCTGCCGCCGCCGTGCCCGCGGCGCTCGCGGCCGAGAGCGACCCGTGGGCGCTGCTGCGCAAGGGCGATCTCGTCATCCTGATGCGCCACGCCAGCACCGATCCGGGGCTGGGTAACGATCCCCCCGGCTTCAAGCTCGACGACTGCTCGACGCAACGCAACCTCTCGCACGCGGGCCGCGCGGAGTCGCAGCGCGTCGGCGAGCGCTTCCGCGCCGAGCGCATCCCGATCGCGCGCGTCTACACGAGCCCGTGGTGCCGCTGCCGCGAGACCGCGATGCTCGCCTTCGGGCGTGCCGAGGACTGGGAGCCGCTATCGTCGTTCTTCGATTTCCTCCACCGCGAGGCCGAGTTCACCGAGAGCGTGAAGAAGCGCATCTCCGGCTACGGGCGGCGCAATCCGGGCGGCAACGTCGTGATGGTCACGCACACCGTCAACATCGCCGCGCTCTCGCAGCTTTCGGTCGCCCAGGCCGAGATGGTGCTGATGCGGCCCGATGGCTGCTGCGACGCGCGCGTGGTGGCGCGGCTGCAGGTACCGTAGGCGACTAGAAGTGGGCGAGGAATCGCCCGCTGGTGATGATCGATACCCACAGGACGATGGAAAACGCGGCCGAAGCGCGCGCGAGCGCCGGCGCTGCGACCTCCGTGTTCCAGCGGGCCACGTCGCGGTAAGGGCCGGTGTGGAACATCGCCGCGTTCGTAACCGCCGCCAGCAGCA
>Ga0111538_10006015_pt1 | contig 16470 bp, 11 predicted proteins | sample SoiMethybrSBSTD1_FD_79669 | JGI IMG/M metagenome (GOLD analysis project Ga0111538, IMG submission 79669) | Bulk soil microbial communities from a Populus tree surrounding site in Tennessee, USA - Soil MetaG P. TD hybrid SBSTD1 (version 2)... | ecosystem: Environmental > Terrestrial > Soil >...
AAATTGAAGCCCTGACTGACGTCGTTTAGAATCCGTATTAACCTTTGGGGTATTTTGAGAACCGCAACTCAAAATAAAAGATCTTGGCTTCCGTCCTTCTTAGGAAACCCATACCTTTGTTTTCCTGTTTGTCGTTAAAAACAATTAAAAAGCCATGCTTAGGTTTCTTCTCATTCTGAGTCTTATAGTTTACGCCATCTATAAAATTGGAAGTCTGTTTTTTCGGGCAGGCGCGGCATCACAGCAGCTTCGCAACCAGCAGCAGAGAAATTTCGATAGTAACGTAAGTCCCGATCCACGTGAAAGAAAAAGTAAGCCCGGGACAAAAGCTGGTGAGTACATTGACTATGAAGAAGTCAAGTAACGTTCAACCAGATTCATAAAAGGTTTCTCAAGTGTCACAAGTTCATTTCTATAAATACCAGGCGGCCGGTAACGATTTTGTCGTTATAGATAATCGCGACCGTTTGTTGTCGCTTTCAAAAGAGCAGATCATGAACGTATGCGACCGACGATTTGGCGTTGGCGCTGACGGGTTAATGCTACTGGAGAAACATCCGACTCTGAATTTTAATCTCGAGTACTTCAACCGCGATGGATCTCAAAGCTTGTGCGGTAATGGTAGTAGGGCAGCGATGCATTTTGCTTCTGTTTTGGGGATGGTGAACGGACGAGGTACCTTCAATGCCTATGATGGAACACACTCGGCTGAGATCCTTCCCAACGGTCTCATCAAACTAATGATGAATCCAGTTAAAGAAATAAAGGCATTGGGCCATGACTATTTCATGAATACTGGGTCACCTCATCTTATCCGTTTTGTTAATTATATTGATGACTATCCCGTTTACGAGGAGGGAAAAAGGATTCGTTACGATGATTTCTTCAAACCCGATGGGACCAATGTCAATTTTGTTGAGCTTCTGCCTAATAACACGATTTTTGTTCGCACTTACGAAAGAGGTGTAGAAAACGAAACTCTATCCTGTGGTACAGGTGTCACAGCGGCTGCGATAGCTGCATCGCTAAGAGATTATACTTCGCCGGTAAAGATAAAAACAAGGGGCGGCGACCTTTCCGTGGAGTTCAAATCGACAGTGCAGGCACGATCAAACAGACAGGCCGGCACTTTTCAGGAAATTTACCTTATCGGACCTGCCAAAATGGTCTTTGAAGGCGATTTGGAACTGTAATTGATCATCCTGAATCTCAAAAAACAGACTAACTTTGAGCCCGCTTTGGGCTTGGGGATCCATTTTTCCAAAATGGAGAGGAATGGAGACGAAGAACGATTCTAAAGATTAAGGTATGTTAAAATTCATTGCTAAGATTTTCGGCACTAAGTCGGAGAAAGATATTAAACGAATAATGCCCCTCGTTGAACAAACCAAAGCTGAGGGCGAAAAGCTGAAAACAATCAGCAACGACGAGTTAAGAAAAGAAACGACAAAGATCCAGGAAGTAATAAATCAGGAATTGAGTGGAATTGACTCTCAATTGGCGGCTCTTCACAAAAAGATAGCAGACAATCCGGACCTTGACATCACTGAAAAAGAGTCAGTATTTGCTGAAATGGACAAGCTGGAAGGGGACCGTAATAAGGAACTGGAGAAAGTTCTTTTAACAGTATTGCCAAAAGCCTTCGCTATCGTTCGTGAAACCGCGCGTCGTTTCAAAGAGAATGAGTTCCTTGAAGTTACTGCACAAGATTTCGACCGGTTCTTAGCCGCATCTTACGAAAATATCAAGATTGAAGGTGATAAGGCCATCTGGGCCAACAAGTGGATGGCTGCCGGCAACATGATCACCTGGGACATGCTGCATTACGAAGTTCAGATAATTGGTGGCATCGTCTTGCACGAAGGTAAAATTGCCGAAATGGCGACCGGTGAAGGAAAAACCCTCGTCGCAACCTTTCCGGCATTCCTTAACGCCTTATCAAGGCGCGGAGTACACCTCGTAACAGTCAACAGTTATCTAGCCAGACGTGACAGCGAATGGATGGGTCCAATCTTCCAATTCCATGGCCTCACTATTGATTGTATCGATAAGCACGAGCCTAATTCCCTGCAACGGAGAAATGCATATCAGTCGGATATTGTTTATGGAACCAACAATGAATTTGGTTTCGATTATCTCAGAGATAATATGTCGAGAGCTCCGCAGGAACTTGTTCAGCGTGGTCACCACTATGCAATGGTGGACGAAGTCGACTCAGTTCTTATCGACGAGGCACGCACACCGTTGATTATATCAGGTCCGGTGCCGAAAGGTGACGAGCACGAATTCTATGACCTCAAGCCGAGGATATTCAAACTCGTTGAAGCGCAAAAGAAACTGGTAAATGAATATTTAAATGCTGCTCGTAAGCAAATAGCTGAAGGCAACGAAAAAGATGGCGGACTTGCTTTGTTCCGTGCGTTCAGGGCCATGCCGAAACACAAGCCTTTGATTAAGTTCCTAAGTGAAACTGGGAATAAGGCAATTCTTCAAAAGACCGAAAACTATTATCTGGCAGACAACAAACGGAACATGCCTGAGGCGGACAGGCCATTGTATTTCATCATAGACGAAAAAGACAATAGTGTGGATCTCACAGAAAAAGGGATAGACCTGATCACTGGCGAAGGAGAGGATCCAAAGTTCTTTATCATGCCGGAAATTGGAACTGAGCTTAATAAGCTTGAAAGGGATTCATCTCTTGAGGAGTCAGCACGATTGCATAAGAAAGAGGAGATCATTCGCGACTATCAGGTTAAGTCACAACGGATACATAGTGTAAGCCAGTTGCTCAAAGCCTATACACTTTTCGAGAAAGATATCGAGTACATCATCATTGATGGAAAAGTGAAGATAGTGGACGAGCAGACCGGCCGTGTGATGGAGGGAAGAAGATATTCTGACGGGCTCCACCAGGCGATAGAAGCGAAGGAAAATGTGAAGGTTGAGGACGCGACACAGACCTACGCGACTATCACCCTTCAAAACTACTTCAGGATGTATCACAAACTCGCGGGCATGACCGGAACTGCAGAGACCGAAGCGGGTGAGTTGTGGAATATCTATAAGCTTGACGTTGTAACAATTCCGACAAATAAGCCAACGGTCCGCAAGGACTACGATGACCTCGTTTACAAAACGATGAGGGAGAAATTCAATGCGGCTATCGATGACATTGTAAAACTTATAGAAGCAGGTCGGCCCGTGCTGGTCGGAACGACCTCGGTCGAGATCTCGGAACTTGTGAGCAGGATGCTGCAGATCAGGAAGATCAAACACCAGGTTTTGAACGCAAAGCAGCACCAGCGCGAAGCCGAAATTGTTGCCGAAGCCGGTAAACCTGGAACGGTAACTATCGCTACTAACATGGCCGGTAGGGGTACCGATATCAAACTTACCCCTGAGTCGCGGGCCTCAGGCGGACTTGCAATCATTGGTACCGAGCGACATGAATCGCGCCGGGTTGACCGACAGTTGCGGGGGCGCTCAGGACGTCAGGGTGATCCAGGTACTTCTCAGTTTTATGTTTCTCTTGAGGATAACCTCATGCGTCTGTTTATGCCGGAACGTATCGCCCGGGTAATGGACAAGCTTGGACTGAAGGAGGGCGAGGTAATACAGCACTCAATGGTGACAAGTTCTATTGAACGCGCACAAAAGAAAGTGGAAGAGAACAACTTCGGTATTCGTAAGCGCTTGCTTGAATATGATAACGTGATGAATTCACAGCGTGAAGTCATCTACAAGAGACGGCGGAACGCATTGTTCGGAGAGAGACTCGAACTTGATATTCTGACCATGTTGTTCGATACGTGTGAAGACATGGTTATAAACGCCAAGAACGCAAGTGACTACGAAAGTCTCCGTTTGAATGCGTTGAGTACGCTTGGTTTGGATTACGAGATATCAAAAGAAACATTTGATAAATCTGAACAGAACAAGCTGACTGATGAACTGTACCATAAGACGCTCGATCACTACCAAAAGAAAAACAAGGCCGTGGCGGCAAAGGCTTTGCCGATCATGAAGGATATATTCAAAACGCGTGGCGCTACCGTTGAAAATGTACTTGTTCCATTCACGGATGGCAAAAGGCAGGTGGGCATCGCGGCTAACCTCGCGAAGTCGGTGGAAACAAATAACGGTGAGTTGATCAAGTCAATGGAAAAAATTATTGCCCTTGACATTATCGACCAGCTCTGGAAAGAACACCTTCGCGAGATGGATGACCTGAAGCAGTCGGTGCAAAATGCGGTGTATGAACAAAAGGATCCGTTGTTGATTTATAAGTTCGAGGGCTTTGAATTGTTTAAACGTTTCATAGGAAAGGTCAATGAAGAGACGGTCTCATTCCTGATGAAAGCAGATATTCCGGTACAACAACCAGAACAAGTACAGGAGGCCAGGGCACAGAGAGCAAGGGTAAGGCTGAACGAACAAAAGGAAGAATCGAAATCACTTTTGAGTGGCGGAGAGCGAGCACAGCAGCCTCAGCCAAATCGGCCTCCACAGGAAAAGGTCATGCCAGCGAAATCGGAGAAAGTGGCGGGACGAAACGACAAAGTAAGCGTTCAATACACGGACGGAAAAGTATTGCGCGACGTTAAATACAAGAAGGTTGAAGACGATATTCTAAATAACCGGTGTATTATAATAGATTGACATGCGTTATTCATTTTTTTTCTTTGCCGGATTGCTGTTCTTGTTAAGTTGTGCTGGCCCTAAAAAGGCGACCACTACAACTCCAGCAGGAGGAACCAAGTATTCTGAGGATCTTTCTTTGTACAGGCCCAAGGTGGAAGCAGCACCAAGTAAAGATGCACCCACGCAAGACAATGCACGAAAACAAACACCGTACGTAGAAGCAAAATATTCTGTCAACAAAAAGCTCGATGCAGTCCTTGATAGCATCGACCGCATTAATCTTCAACGAAACTTCATTGATGGATTCACCATCCAGGTATACTCGGGATTAAAACGCGAAGACGCACTCAATACTAAGAAAGAACTTACGAGCACACTCCCGGACCTGCAGTCGGAGGTTCAATACTCTCAACCCAACTTCCGTGTGAAAGTCGGTAAGTACTTTAACCGTCTCGACGCACAGAGGGATTATGTTGATGTGAAAAGACATTTCCCAACAGCCATCATTATTCCTGATAAGGTGTCTATCAATTAGTCGTGAGCAATAATGAATGATGAATGAGGAATGAGGAATGAGGAATGGATGCATCCCTTCTTATGGACATTGGGCGTTGGGCGTTCGACATTGGAAATTGGATTTGGATATTCGGTGTTGGAAATTGGACATTAAATCCAAATGAATGTCCACCTTGCATGCGAACTAAATGATCAACTCACAATTTCCAATGTTGAACGTTGAATGTCCAGCGCCCAATGTCCAGTTTAACAGACCTCTTTCCTTTGAAACATCAGAGTCCCCCGTTGCATTGGGGTGACTCTGATGGCGTATTACTATTAACGGATAAAGATTTTAGTCGCGGTCAGCTCTTAGGGAGTTGATCCAGCCAGCGATCCTGAGTGCTTCTTCTTTCGGAACTTGCGGCATTGGTGCCATTGGCGTTTCATGTTCAGGCCAGTTCTTGGGCTCAGGGGTATAGATCAATTGAACGATTCTGTCGTTGGTGTATTTCCTTTTTGCAATGTCGGCATATGCTGGACCGACCTGCCGCTTGGTCGTTTGGTGGCATGCGACGCATGTGTTCTTGACAAGCAGTGGTTCGATCTCCGTGTATGTGGGAACCTTGGACGAAGTTGTTGTTTTTGTAGCAGTGGTTTTTGAGGCAACAGCTTTTACTGGTACCAGCCTTTTCGTGCTCAATTCGGCGAGAGGTAACTTGGCCCCGTCTGGAATGTTGTTCAGAGTATAGTACGCCGTCGAATGAAGTACAGGAAGACCGGTGGTCGAGCGAATACCCCCTACGTTGATTTCATGCAGGTAGTACTGCCGCATATTATCCGTCACTACTCGTACTTTCATGCCATCGCTAGAGACCTTTATCCCTTTAATGTTAAGCTTTTCCTCGTTCACCGTGGGGCTGCCATATACAGGGTGATACTTATAGATATAACTTCTTCCCGCATAGGAGTCCAGCACTTCTGCCGTTTTTGCATCTACTGGTAATGTGAATTCAATTTCAAAACCATCGGGCATGGCTTTTACGGTCTTCATTTCCATCGGAACCTTGCCGGTCCACAACAGACGTTGCAGCCCTGCACTCGATGTTCCGGCCGATCCCCAGCCCCGATTGGTGAGGCCGGCATACATCGATCCATCATGTCCCCAATTCATCCTGAGAACTCCGGACTGAAAGCCCGAACGGAATTCGAATGCAACTCCCTGGTATTCTCCTTTTACTTTTTCCATTACAACACGAACAATCTTGCTCTGCCCCTGATCTCCGACAAAGATCTGACCATCAAAAGGGCCGAACTTACCTCTGGTTTCGTCCTTGATAATTTCAGCGTTTGAGATCCCCAATACGCCGTGAGGTAACCAAACGGCGGGCAGTCGCGTTTCTGGGAATTCATTCTTTACCTGGAAAAGGAATGGCGGATCCTTTTCATCAATGATGTTTTCGGGTTTGATGTACTGGCCTTCCTTCTTAATTTGACGTTGGTCCACTTTGGCGTACAGTTGCTCCGTTGTAAGCTTTACCGGTGAATTTGAAAGGTTCGTCCAGCGCAGCCCTGCTGGATGACCCGTAAAACTTCCTTTCGTAAGATGGAATATCCCTCCTGATCCTTGCCAATCGCCCTGGTTGTCGTCGTAAAAGAATTCCCCGTCGATCATTCCAAGGCCGCAAGGGGAGCGCATCCCTGTTGCCCAGGGTTCAAGGGTTCCATCGGGGTGGATCTTAAGGGTCCATCCTCGCCACGGCACCCTGCTTTCACCACGCCACCATTCTTCATCGCCAAACGCTACATTGCACGTAACAAAAAAGCTGCCGTCGGGCGCAAGTTTGGGACCAAAGGAATATTCGTGGTAATGACCTGATAGTGGCCATGCATATACAGTTTCATAGACATCCGCCTTGTCGTCTCCATTTTTGTCTGTGAGTTTGGTGAGCTCTCCCCGTTGTGCTGCGTATAGAGAGCCTTCGTGCCATATCAATCCTAGCGGTTCATGCAATCCGGATGCAAATAATTGGTATTCCGGCGTAGTCCCATTCTGCATTGTTGGATTTTCTACTATCCAAATATCGCCGCGACGGGTACATACTGCGATGCGACCATCGGGCAAGGTCGTCACACCGCCAACTTCCAATAACATTCCTTCAGGTGTGGGAAGCGTTATGATCTTATAATAGTCATCTTCCTGCGGTGTTCGCTTTGTCTGCGCTACAGCTGCTAAGACGATAAGGATGTAGACTATTGATATTATGATTTTTTTTGAGATGTTCATGGTTGTGTTCTTTTGATGTCTATCCCTTACCAGATAATTGAATATTTTACATTACTATCGACAGGAACAATGATCTCTTTAATTCCATTGACCTCGCGAACAACTGGTGTTGCTCCATCTACTTTTATGTAATATTCTTTGTCATTGATCGCGTAAAGGCCGCCTGGCATTTGGGTTATGCTTTGTCCTTCTCCGAGTTTGTAATGCAATCCCGTTTTTGTTCCCCGGTTCTTGATGGACACCTCATGTGTGATTGTTCTGTTGTTATCGCTTGGATACACCTTGTCTTCGACATCCATTCCCTGGTATGAATACTTGAATATTGGACGTCTCGTTGATTCTTCGATTTCGTAACCCTTGCCTTTGTACTCGCCTTCCTTCGTGACAGACTCACGCGTTATGAGGGGAAAAGGTTCGTTTTGAGTAGAAAGGAACGCAAGAGGTTGATTATTGAACAAATATTGTACTGCACCTCGTGGTCGGAACGAGCCGTCACCTCGATCATGCCACATTGGAGTAGTATCTACAAATGGGCCTCGCCAAACACATACTAGATTTCCTGACTTTAAGTCGTAGATATAGTGTTCGCCATCCGGACTACCGACGCCTATCGTATGCGTTAAGCGTTGCTTTTGATCACCTTTGAAATCAAGAAATGCCCGAAGTAGCCGGGGTTCACTGCCGGGTTCGAGGTATATCGGCGATACCGGCTGATCATCGGGTGGCAACGAGTTGAATGCATGCAATGACTGAGGATACGTCGTTGCGCTTTGCACGAACAATCCAAGACGTGGGGGCATCCAGGATGCGTCTTTGTAATTGTAGTACTCAAATGGATACTTCCCTGCTTTTAAGGCAATGGTAGACTTTTCAAATTGCCAACCGTCGGGACGTTGAAATTCATTTGCAACCTTGTTGTTTATTACAAGCCGGCCTCCGCCTGTATATGCAACCTGAAATTCGTACGTGCCATCCTCAGGCACGGTAATGTTTCCCGTATAGATAATGCCATACGCGTTTTCATTTGTCAATACTTCACACGTTAGCTCGGGGATAGAACCGCTTTCCGAAGGCTTCAAAGAACTGAACTCTGAGATTGTCTTGAATGATCCGTAGAAGGTTTTATAGTTGATATCGCTTAGCGCAAAGTGCACGTCCTTCATCAGGCGATATTTAATGTTTCGAAAAGCAACCGGTCCGTGATCACCTTGGATAAGTAAAGGTCCCATTGCTTTTTCGTTATTCTCGATGGGACCTCCGGTTGGTAGGGGGACTTCAACATTGTCATGGATCCTGACTCCGTTCAGTTCGACAGATACAAATCGCGCATTGGCAATCTTTTCTCCCTTATCATTAAATTTAGGGGCACGAAAAGATATTTTCATTTTCTGCCAAAGCCCCGGGGCCTTCGCCGCATTCGCTAGAGGCGCTTTGCCAATGTAGATCTTTCCTTTTTCTGTTTCCCAGTTACGATAGATTCCGCCGATGTCAGAGAACGATGGATCTTTTACGCCCCAGCTATCCAAAAGCTGAACCTCATAACGACCTTGAAGATAGATTCCGGAATTTGATCCCTTTGGAAGCATGACTTCCAGCTCTAACTCAATATCGCCATGCTCGAATACGCTCACCAAATTGTCTTTCCGCGTCTTGTCGTTCAGATTCAACAATATGCCCGTTCCTGCCTGATGAGTGACTGCCTGAGGTTTTTGGGGTACCGGCTGGACTTTTTCTTTCTTATTCTTTTTTCGAGTTTCAGGAGCTGGTTGTTCTGCATGCTCGTGAATGTCGACCATAGGATTCATCGCCACATCTCCAACTATCTGCCAGTTACCTGCCTGCGATTTGAATTCGGACATGTCTGTCAATGAAAGCTTTTTTATAGAATCGTCCTGGCCATACAAAGCAGTAACACTAAGTGAAGCTGCAAACAGAAAACATCGTCTGAGATTGTACATGATAAGGTTAATTATTTGAAGGGTGCTAATATCAATGGATCAGGCTTTAATCGCAAAATTTGTTTTCAAAATGATGTTCACGAGTGTAATTATGACGGACGAACGAAAATTGCGAATGATTGTCTTTAATGGGTACCTTTGCAATTCAAACAGAACGAAATGAGTCTTTTACAAAGGATCAAGGATCTTTCTGAGGCGATAAGCTTGGAAACTATCAATTTAAGGAGGTACCTCCATGCAAATCCTGAGCTTTCTTATCAGGAATATAACACTGCAAAATACATATCAGAAAACCTTCGACAGGTTGGAGTTGATTCCATCGAAGGAATTGCGACTACAGGTTTGCTTGCAGAGGTGCGTGGAAGGAATCCTGGAAAAAAAACGATCGCGCTTCGTGCTGATATGGATGCATTGCCTATCCAGGAGGCTAATGATGTACCCTATAAATCTAAGAACGAAGGTGTAATGCATGCTTGCGGCCATGATGTTCATACATCTTCTCTACTTGGCACAGCGAAAATACTTAATGAGATTAAGGATCAGTTCGAAGGAACGGTTAGATTCTTGTTTCAGCCCGGTGAAGAAAAAAATCCAGGTGGCGCTTCATACATGATCAGGGATGGAGCTCTTGAGAATCCAAGACCTTCAGCAATCATGGGTCAGCATGTTTTTCCACTGCTGCCTGTAGGAAAGGTTGGATTTCGTGAAGGCATGTACATGGCAAGTGCAGATGAGATCTACTTGAAAGTTATTGGTAGGGGAGGTCACGGCGCTGCTCCGGACCTTTGTATCGATCCCATTGTTATTGCCTCTCACATTATTATCGGTCTTCAACAGATCATAAGCCGCAATGCCAACCCAAGACAGCCAACCGTATTAACATTCGGAAATATTGTCGGACATGGCGCGACGAATATCATTCCAAATGAAGTTAACATCTCGGGAACATTTCGCGCTATGAATGAAGAGTGGCGCGAATATGCTCTTGTCAGAATAAAAAAAATGGCGGAAGCAATAGCCGAAGGAATGGGGGGTAAATGTGAGGTTGAGATCTCGAAAGGATATCCTTATTTGGAAAACAATCCTGAACTGACCCGCAGGATACGGTCCGCCGCAGAAGAGTATGTGGGAAAGGATAATGTTGTCAGTCTTGATATATCATTGGGAGCTGAAGACTTTTCTTATTATTCGCAAATAGTCCCGGCATCTTTCTACAGGATAGGCACACGGAACGAAGCAAAAGGAATTTCCTCCTATGTGCATACGCCGACATTCGATATTGATGAAGACGCGTTGAAACTCGGACCGGGACTAATGGCATGGATGGCCGTGAAGGAATTAGAGTCATAGCTTACCGTAGACTCCATTAGCCCGACAAACAAGAAATTCTTTCAGGCCCGTCCCAGCTTGCGCAGATGAAGAAGATGCGACGCGATCGCCTTAAACAGAGTTGAATACTCGTGATAAGTTATGTTGGATTCCCGACAGGCTTCTTTGACAAAAACACTTATTTGCGGGTAGTGAATGTGACTGATCCGGGGAAATAAGTGATGCTCGATTTGGAAATTCAGCCCGCCTAATAACCAATAGAGCCACTTATTCGACGTAGCGAAATTTGCTGTGGAATCGATCTGATGAATTGCCCATTCCTTATGACTTTTTTCATCACTTTGTTCAACAGAGTGAAATTGCGTGTCTTCTACTACGTGGGCGAGTTGAAACACAATGCTTATCGAAAATCCACAAACCAGGGTGACAATTAGAAATCCAATCAGCCATGAAAACCACCCGACCATGATGATTGGTACGAGCATGTACACAAACACGAACATGAGTTTCGTAACCCAAAAAATAAAATGCTCCTTAGGTGCAAGCCTTTTTCGCGCTGAATTATCTGAAATTTTTCCACTAATATATTTTTTAAAGTCTTCGTAAAACACCCACATCAAATATGAGATTCCGTAAAGTACTACCCAATAAATATGCTGAAAACGATGATAGGTATGCCGTGGCTGACCCTCATGAAGTCTCATAAAGGGCTTCACATCGATATCAGAGTCCATTCCTTCAATGTTTGTATAGGTATGATGATTAATGTTATGTTTCACTTTCCAGTAGTGTGTATTACCCCCCAACACGTTAAGGAAGTAAGCGGACGCAGTATTGACCCAAGGAAATTTTGAAAAACTCTGATGGCCGCCTTCATGCATCACATTGAATCCGATAACCGCCAGGTTGAGGCCAAGAATCCCGCAAAGCACAATGGAAATCACGGGTGCAGGTGTAAAAAAAACAAGTGTTGTATATAATACTGCGGAGGATAGTATCTGCAAGGCACTTTTTATATAGAGTTTTCTATTTCCTGCCGCATGAATCTTTTTTTCAACAAAATAGCCATCGACTTTTTCTTTCAACGCTTTGAAAAAGAAAGCCTTTCTGTTGTCAAAAGTGTATTTCAGAATCATTGAGGGCTTTGACTAAAGAACGCAATGATACCGATATTCGTTCATGCATTTCATGATCAATCCATTATTAACATATATAGTAAGAAATAAAGCCCTTACAACCTATTTAGAAGTATCTTTGTGTGGCAATCAGGAACGCTTAAAGCTGACTGAAGATCTTGTTTCGAATCCACGATCGCTAGGTGCAGTGGTTGGACTCCATCGTTTTTAGTTATTGTCCTTTTTCATCTTTTCCCGCCTCTGTTGTCGCCATTAATCGCGCTTGGTGCGTGATGGCGGTATTACTCATAAAGATCAATTGTCAGCTATCAAAATGAAAACTATCCTATTTGGTGTAGTGATATTAATTCTGCTCGTTGGAGTGATTTTGATTTACAATGACTACAATGTGAAGCGCAGACTTCGCAAGCTTGCGCAGCAAAAGTATAAGATTGTAGAACCCTTTATTGACAAGCTTAAGGCTCACGAAGCGCCCGAAGAAAATGAAGTTCATGAGTTGGCGAAAGATCCTTCATTTCGTCACTCCTTGTTTCGAATTCTGGATGCTTATGGGCGAAAAGATCTCTTTCCTCTCAAATATTACACGCATGAAAAAGCGGCAGAAAGTTTCCTGGTAAGCTGGCTGGAATTTCCCACCGAGCTCGGTGGTGCGCCCGAACAGATTGAACTCCTGAAGGTAGTCACCCTTATGGATGAAGAATCTCTGGTGGATGAAGAATCTCTGGACTATTATGTGTTCAAATTCAGGACTACGGTACCACTATGGGCGGCGCGGCTGAATTGGATGTTGGGTGTATCCGGACCGTACCGGAAAGCGACCATGCCATATGACGTGCCAGTTAAAGTATTTAGCAGGTTCAATGCTGTGGACAGTATCTCTCCTGAAACCGAGGCGCTATGGGTGCATGAGAACATCGGTCTTAGAAGATAATCATATTGCTCTGACCTGTGCACATTCGTTGAAGCTAGCTGGTTGGATTCGTAGTGACAAATTTGAGAATGATCGCAATAAAGAACTTGAGGCGTCGACTACACCAAATAACAAAGATGGGATGCAGGGCTTATTCTACAGTAACCGACTTTGCTAAATTCCTCGGTTGGTCAACGTTGCATCCTCTCATTACCGCGATGTGGTATGATAACAGTTGAAGCGGAATCACCGAAACGAGAGGCATCAATGCTTCGTGAACAGCTGGGACTTCGATCACAAACTCTGACATGTTAGGTATCACACTGTCTCCTTCAGTGACGATCGATATAACCCTGCCTTTACGCGCTTTTACTTCCTGTATATTAGATACGATCTTTTCATATGAGCTGTCGCGAGTTGCGATAAATACCACTGGCATCTCCTCATCGATCAGTGCAATAGGTCCATGCTTCATTTCAGCCGCTGGATAACCCTCAGCGTGGATGTAGGAGATTTCCTTAAGTTTTAATGCGCCTTCAAGGGCAACGGGGAAATTGTAGCCGCGTCCCAGATAAATGAAATTGCGCGCGTCCTTGAATGTTGCAGCGATCTTTTTTATAGAATCATTCAATGCGAGCGCTCGTTCAACATTCGCCGGAATATTTTCCATTTCAACGAGCAGCTCGTGAAGTTTTTGTTCCGTCATTGTTCCCTTGCGTTGAGCGACGATCAGCGCGATCATCGACAACACGGTAAGCTGGGCCGTAAACGCTTTTGTGCTGGCAACACCGATCTCAGGTCCGGCATGGGTATACGCACCGGCATGTGTCGCTCTCGCAATTGAGGAGCCGACAACATTACAAACACCAAAGATTATAGCACCCTTTGATTTGGCCAGTTCTATTGCGGCCAACGTATCCGCCGTTTCGCCGGATTGTGAAATTGCGATCACCACATCACCTTCCCGAACAATAGGGTTCCGGTATCTGAACTCGGATGCATATTCAACTTCAACTGGAATTCGGCAAAACTCTTCAAAGAAATATTCAGCCACCAGGCCCGCGTGCCATGACGTTCCGCAGGCTACAATCAATATTCGATCTGCATGGATAAGCTTATTGATGTATTCACGCAATCCCCCAAGCACCAGCCGGCCGGATTGCGAGTCAAGCCTTCCGCGCATACAGTCGTTGATGGAGCGGGGCTGCTCAAAAATTTCTTTTAACATGAAGTGCTCGAATCCACCTTTTTCAATGGCTTCGAGTTCCAGGTCTATGGTTTGAATGTAAGGAGTAAGCGGCAGGTTTGATGTATTCTTGACCGCCAGGTTCCCGTCTTTTATGACGGCGATTTCCTGGTCGTTGAGATAAACAACTTCATTGGTGTACTCAATGATCGGAGTTGCATCCGACGCCATGAAGTATTCGCCTTTGCCAATACCGATCACTAACGGGCTGCCCTTTCTGGCAGCTACGAGACTAGTTGGATCATCCTTAGACATAACGACTATCGCATAAGCACCAACGACTTTTGTTAATGCCAAACGCACCGCCTCGTCAAGTGTGCAATCATTGTGGCTCCGTATATCTTCGATGAAGTGGATCAGTACTTCGGTATCAGTATCACTATGGAAAGTATGTCCTTTCTTAATGAGCTCCTGCTTTAACGCACTGTAGTTTTCAATGATACCATTGTGAATGATAGCGAGGTCTCCCGCAGATGAATAATGAGGGTGGGCGTTTTTGTCATTTGGTTCGCCATGGGTTGCCCATCGCGTATGACCCATCCCGATATTGCTGTCTAGCTTCGCGCCCTTAATGAATTCCTCCAGATCGGAAACCTTGCCTTTCTTTTTGTAGACGTTGAGTCCGCCGTTTAGCAGGGCGATTCCAGCGCTGTCATAGCCCCTGTACTCAAGACGTTTTAAACCTTTTAATACAATAGGATGCGCCTGCCGATGGCCGACGTAAGCAACGATTCCACACATAACGATTACCTTGCGGTGGTTGGTTTGGTGTAAAAGATCTTCAGCTTAATCTTGTCCTTCGGGAAAACTACCCGGTTAACGGTTTTCAATCCACTTTGAGCGTCAGGATTACCCTGGACATTTTCCGCCGCCGGATGTAGTAAAAACGTTCGGAATTTTGTCTTGTCTTCTGTCGGTGATGCAAGCTGCTGAAGGAACAGTGACATGCCCATCGAGTATTTGTTTTCCGTGCTTGAATAGTTCATCGAAAGTGACCGGTCGAGGGCAAATATAACGCTATCGCTATCTACAAGAGCAGGAGAGTTTGGAAACCCAACATCGACGCGCAGCAACTGTTTATACGCCGTCAGATCTTTAACGTCCTGAGCATTTTTTGTAGAAAATCTTTTCATTCTATTCGTGTTATCGTTCATCACTCGCAACGATAACAATGACGGCGGCGCATACGACAACGAAGACTCCACGGATTCAATTGTCAGTTCAGCAGAGTTGATCAGCACGTACGGAACTGTGTCTGTAAACGCATAAAAGTTGCTGAAATCAAGTTTGGTAAGTATACCTACACCCGATTGAATGTAACGCTTGTCGCTTTCCTGTAACGCATCTACAAAGTAGTTATTAACAGGTTCGAGTTCCGTTCCCGTTCGGTCTGATTTGATCTGACTGAAGCCAAGAAGTTCTGAAAATCTCATAATAAACCCGAGACTGTCTTGAGTGGCATCGTGGTAGTGTATTATGATTCTGGAATTTGGCGATGGACTAATACCAAGAACTTTGTCCGCGACATCAGACTTAATAGCAATACCTTTAAATTCTTGTACGAATTGTCTGAAGGTAGCAAATGTCGAATCTACCTCATCACGGTATCTGATGTTTGCGTTAAAAATTCGATGGCCGAATTCAAAATCGAGCGGAAGAGTAACCGTAATGACGGTATCAAAATCTTCGGAACTCTTGGCAAATTCGTCAAACTTTGATGGGTCTACTACAAAACTCTTTGATCCGATAACCGTGGAGTGCGGGATCTCGCTGTTGTTGAAATAATATTTGCCGTTGGAAACACGAATTGAGTCGTCTAACTCGTAAACTGAAATAGTTTGTTGCGTAGCAGACGTGGATCCGTAGTGATATAAATCAAACTGTAGTTGCAAAGTAACCGAATCGTAAACCGACGTCGAACTCACTTTGACTATTGGTAATGTCGTATAATATTGTGTGAAGGCGGCAGCAGAAATCTGCCCGAAAACATCGTCAATATAACTACCAACAAGAAATCTGTTCGGCTCACCGGAATACGAGTAGTTGGAAGTGCGCAGCGAGTCACGCAGCAGCACGCTGCTTTCTATCGGGATCTCAACGTAGGATACTTTGAATTTGCTGTTTGGATTTTTATATCCGAGGGTGCTTGATTCGTCTTCACAAGAGAAAAAAAATAGGGCAACTGCCAGCATAGCCAGTTGCCCTAATGGCCTAGCCCACAAGTTCATTATAGAGATTGTAGTACGATTCTGTTGAGTTTTCGTCATTATCAAAGTTTTCGACCTTCTTTTCCTTGTTCTTCTTGAACAAGCCTTCCAGCTTTTTGTTTTCGCCGGCAACTATTACCGCGTCAGAGAATTCCATCCCCAACTTGATAAAGCCTTCAAAGTCAGCTGACTTCAGATTACCGAGCATATTATCTTCAATGTCAATCATCTTGACCTTGTCCATAATATCTCCTTTAA
>Ga0111538_10006016_pt1 | contig 16469 bp, 16 predicted proteins | sample SoiMethybrSBSTD1_FD_79669 | JGI IMG/M metagenome (GOLD analysis project Ga0111538, IMG submission 79669) | Bulk soil microbial communities from a Populus tree surrounding site in Tennessee, USA - Soil MetaG P. TD hybrid SBSTD1 (version 2)... | ecosystem: Environmental > Terrestrial > Soil >...
CGAGCGGCTGATCGAGGAGGCAGTGGAATGAGCGCCGCGCATGTCCGGCGCGGGGGCGCGGGGCGGGCAAAGGCGCGCCCGGCCAAGGTCTCGGTGCCGAAAAAGATCGTCCGGAAGCTTCCGGTCGACCAGGCGCGGGCCAACCGGCTTGCCGGCCTCGCCGTGCTCGGCTTCATGTTCGCCATCGGCGTAGTCGTGCTCATTGCCCTGGACATTCCGGCAAAGGCGGAACGATCGGCCGGCGCGGCCATCGGTCGGGCCGGCTTCACCGTCAGTGGCTATCAGATCGTCGGTCTCAACCGCATGGACCGTTCGCTCGTCGACCAGGTCGTCAATGACGAGCTCAACCGCGCCGCCGCCGATGCAGGCACGGCCCGGGCGCCCCAGACCCTGGTCGACGTCGCTGCGATCCGCGCGCGGCTGATCCGCTTCGGCTGGGTGAAGGATGCTCGCGTTTCCCGCCGGCTCCCTGACACGCTCGTGATCGACATTGTCGAGCGGATTCCCGCCGCCTTGTGGCAGGACAAGGAACGACTGGCGCTGATCGACGCTGAAGGCGTCGTGCTCGACCGCGTTCCGATCGACAAGATGCCTGACCTGCCGCTGCTGATCGGCCCCGGTGCCAACCGCCACGCGCGCGAGCTCGACCGGCTAATGGCCGATGTCCCGACGTTGAAGCCGCAGCTGGCTTCGGCGACGTGGGTCGGCGGTCGCCGCTGGGACCTCAACTTCCAATCGGGCGAGACAGTGGCGCTACCCGAGGGGCAAGTTCAGGCGAGCCTCGCGCTGGCCAAGTTCGCCAAGGCCGATCGCTCGAACGGCCTGCTCGGCCGCCATATCATCCGCATCGACCTGCGCAAACCTGGCCAGATGACCGTGCGCCTGCCGCGCAAACCCGGCGAAGCGATCACCGGTGAACCGAACGCCGGCGCACCGCCGCCGGAAGGCTGACGGCTCGCCGTGGCACAACCCGCCGAACAGAAACTGATCGCCGCACTCGACATCGGTTCGTCCAAGGTGAGCGCGCTCATCGTGACCCTCGACGATGAGGGTCGGCTGCGCGTGCTCGGGACTGGCCAGCGCGAGAGCCGCGGGGTCAAGCGCGGTTATGTCACCGACATGGCGGCAAGCGAGTTCGCGGTGCGCGAGGCGGTCGAACTCGCCGAGCGCATGTCGGGCGTGACGGTCGATGATGTCTGGGCGAGCTACGGCGCCGGCGGACTGGTCAGCGACGTCGCCAATGTCGAGGTCGAACTCGGCGGACATCCGGTCGAACAATCTGACATCGACGAGCTGATGAGCGCGGGCAAGAGCGCCATCGATCGCAACGGCCAGGTCGTGCTCCACGCCCATCCCGCACTCTACACGATCGACCGCGCGCAGGGTGTCCAGCAGCCGATCGGACTCTACGCCAACCGGCTGGGCGTCGACATCCACGTGATCGCCGCCGACCCGTCGCCGCTCAGGAACATCGACACGGTGATCCGCTCGGCGCACCTCGGCGTCAAAGCCATTGTCGCCTCGCCGATCGCCGCTGCTCATGCCTGCCTTAGCGAAGAGGAGCGCGAGCTCGGCGTCGCACTGGTGGAGCTCGGTGCGGACGTTACCAACGTTTCGGTGCATTACGGCGGTATGCTCGTGGGCCTGGGGACCATCCCCCTCGGCGCGCGCGACATCACCGACGACATCGCTTGTGCCTTCGGCGTCCAGCGCCGCGACGCCGAGCGGCTCAAATGCTTCTACGGCTCCGCGATGACGAGCCCGCGCGACAATCACGAGATGATCGAGGCCAGCCAGATCGGTGCCGAGCCTGGCGCGGAGCCGCTGAAGATCACGCGCGCGCAGCTGATGATGGTCGTGCGCCAGCGCGTCGAGGAGCTGACCAACGAGGTCGAAGGCGCGCTGAAGGGCCTTGGCTTCACCGGGCCCGTCGGGCGCCAGGTGGTGCTGACCGGCGGCGGCGCGGAATTGAAGAACATCGCCGATTACATGCAGGGCGTGCTCGGCCGTGCGGTCCGTGTCGGACGCCCGAAGCAGATCACCGGCTTGCCTGACGCGCACAGTGGCCCGGCATTTTCGACCCTGGTCGGGCTGGCGCTGCTCGCCGGCTCGGGCACCGGCGACATTCGCGACATTGCGCTTGGGCCGATCGCACAGCGCAAGCCCGCCAGCGGGATGGTCGGCCGGCTGATCTCGGCGATGCGGGGCGGTTTTTAGGGCTCGGCGCCGCTTGGTACGCGCGTCGCGGTGAACGAATCGCCCTCCTGATTGAGCGTGACCCTTCTGGCCGGGGTCTCGGTTGAAAATTGGAGTTCGATGTCGAGGTCGCGGCGGAAGAAACGCCCGTGCCCCGCCGGCAGGTAGTCGACGGTGCTGCGCGACGAGCCCTGGACCAGCGTATAGGCGATGCCTTCGCGCCCTGGCGCAATGATCAGCTGAACTCCGGACATTGAATCCATCGCGTAGGTGCCGGCGACCCGAGCGACCTCCGTGGGATCGAGCGCGACGCGGACCTTGGTCTTCGGCACGAAATCGGGCCAGCGATACGCCGCGGCGATCGACAGCAGGATCTCGTTCGCGAGCCGCTCGCCGCCGTCGCCGTTGGTCATGATGACCGCGCCCTGGCCTGTTGCCGGGAATACAATCATCACCGCTTTGTAACCCGGATTGTCGCCGCTGTGGCGGAAGCGGAAGGCCGCTCCAGACCCCTCGAGCTGGAACCCCAGGCCCCACGCGCCGGCCTGGCGGGTCAGCATCGTTCGGGCGGTGGCGCGAGTGAAGAGCGCGTTGCTCCGGCCGTTCCAGGCGTCGCTGACGGCGATGCCCAATCGGGCAAGGTCGCTTGGCGTCGTCCACAGGCCGGCGGCCGCCATCTCGGGATGCAAGTACCACTTCACCGGAAACAAGGCGCCGGTGCGGTCGTAGCCGTATGCGTAATCCCGCGGAGCAGCATCCGGGCCGACCTGGACGAAGCTGCTCCGGGCCATCCGCACCGGATCGAACAATTGCTTCTTCAGCAGTGTCGCGAAGTCCGCGCCGCTCGCGTCTGTCATCGCCTGCTGGACGATCTGATAGCCGCCTCCCGAATAATCGAACGCCTTGCCCGGGGGCGCCTCGACCCGGACCGGCGCATTGGTTGCCGGCGCTTCGCCGTTCAGGACCTGAACCGGGGTGGGCACCGGCTTGCCGGGCTCGTAGCCCGGGTAGAAGGCATGGACTCCGATCCCGCCGCTGTGACTGAGCAGTTGGCGCAAGGTGACCGGCGTGCTGCCGGCTGCGGCGGTGCGCGCGACCTTCCAGCTCCGCAGGATGCTGTCGACATCGGAGTCGAGCGGCAGCCGCCGTTGCGCCACCAGCCTCATTGCAGCGACAGCGGTGACCGCCTTGCTGACCGAGCCTGCGGAGAAGCGCGTTTCGGGCGTGACCGGCTGACCGTCGCGCGCCAGCCCATAGCCCTTGGCCCAGCCGATGCGGCCGCCATCGATGACCGCGATGCTGACGCCCGGCACATGATAATGCTTCATGCGCTCGGCGAGCGTGCTGGTGGTCAGCGGTTCGCCGGCGACCTGGATCGTAGTCCGAAGGCCGCTTTCAACCGAGCCGACACGGTCGGCTCGCGGCGTCGCGCCGCAGGCGAAGGCCAGCACCGGCAACAAGGCGAAAAGCAGCCGTTTCAAGACGAGTTCCCCTCTCGACTCATCGCTGTCATGCCGAATGGCGCCACCTGATTGCAATCTCTTCGATGACCCGCCCACGAAATTCGATGGACCGTCGGCTGCTCGCCCCTTAGCCATGGCGAATGGCGACAGTGGCTCGGAGCGGCAGGAACGTCGGCGCGGCGCTGGTCTTCCTGCTCGGGGCCGCGGTGTTCCTCAATTATGTCGACCGCGGCGCGATCGGCATCGCTGCGCCGAGAATGAAACCCGAACTCGGCCTGTCGGAAGAGGCTTACGGGCTCGCATTCTCGGCCTTCTTTTGGATTTACGCGCCGGTGCAGCTGTTCGCCGGCTGGCTGTGCGACCGCTTCTCTGTCTACCGGCTGATGGCGCTGGGCATCCTGCTGTGGGCGGGCAGCACCTTGCTTATGGGGTTCGCCGGCGGTTTCGTGTCGCTGCTGGTGCTGCGCGTCATGCTCGGCGTCGGCGAAAGCATCTCCTTCCCGGGCAGCTCGAAGATCATCGCCCGGCACGTACCACCGGAGCGGCGGGGCATGGCCAACGCGGCGGTGGCGGCGGGCATCGCCATCGGCCCGGCGGTTGGCACGCTGGCCGGCGGCCTGATCCTCGGGGCCTGGGGCTGGCGCGCGATCTTCCTCGTGTTCGGCGCATTGACGCTGCTGTGGCTCCTGCCGTGGCAGGCGACCGTGCGCGCGCTTCCGACCACCGGCCATCACGACGAAGGATCGCGCGTCCCCGTTACCTCGCTGCTCGGCAAATGGCCGTTGTGGTCGATGTCGATCGTCCATGCGCTGGGCAATTACTGCTTCTATTTCCTGATCGCCTGGCTGCCGCTGCTTCTCACCGGTCCGCGCGGTTTCAGCATTTCCGAAATGACGATGCTCGCGACGCTTGGCTATGCCGTCCAGGGCGCATGCGCGTTCGGCTACGGCCACTTTTCCGACTGGTGGACCCGCTCGGGTCGGTCCGAAGCCATCTGCCGACGCTGGATGATGGTCGCGAGCCAGTTCCTCGCCGCCGGCGCGATCCTCGGGCTTGCCTTCGCCCATAGCGCATTGGTCATCGCCATCCTGCTCTGTCTCGCGGGCGCGGCGTCGGCGGCGCTGTCGCTCAACCTCTATGCGGTCGCCCAGATGTTCTCCGGCCCCCGCGCCGCGGGGACCTGGGTCGGCATGCAGAACGCCATCGGTAACCTGTCGGGCATCATTGGCCCGGTCATCACAGCGTATGTCATCAAGCACGCCGGCTGGGACAGCGCATTGATGCTGACCGCCGCAATCGCCGCGATCGGCGCCATCTGGTGGGCCATCGGCGTTCCCAGGATAGAACCGGTCAAGCTCGATTGAGGCTTGCCGACAGCAGCCGAAAGGTGGAACCTCGCGATCGCTCGCTGTTGCGAGCTTGTCGCGTGGGGAGAGGTCAGCATGGAGAATGATTCGGTACGGACCAGCGGCGACGCCACGCTGGTCGACATGTGGATCGAGGGCAAGCTACGCGCCATCTCGCTGTCGCGCGGCGCAATCGAGACCTACCTCCGCCTGCCCGCCGATCGCGCGGCGGCGCTGTCCGAGGATGACCGACGCGAGTTCGTCCGCACCAATCTCGGGCTGGTCGTGGCGGCAGCGAAGGAACGGCTGCTCGGTTCCGACCCGGATGCCGACTCAGTTGAGATCGAGCCCGGCCAGCTCGGCGCCCGAAGTCCGGCGCCCCCCGCTCCGCGGGAGGGCGAGCGGCGGACGGGAGATCGCCGGAAGGGCGACCGGCGCAAGGTCAATCTCGGCCCGCCGCCGTCGGGCGAACGCCGACGCAGTTGAAGCTCAGGCCGCTCATCTTCCTCGCGGTCGCGATCGGCCTGTGGTTCGTCGGCCATGACGTCGGGCTCCGCGGCGATGCCGCGCCGCTCGTGCCGGGCGGTGTATCGCCCGAGCGGGCCAAATATCACCTGATCGCGCTGCTCCTGACATTGGGTGCGCTGGGATTCTTCGTCGCCGCGTCGGTCAGCCTGGTTCGCGGCAGACGCAACTAGGCGGCAACCATCGCCACCGTTTCGCACTGAGACGGCCATGGAACCCTGTGGATAAGTGAGTCTTTCAGGCGACACTCATCCCCAGTTTTTTGGTCTGCGTTAACTTTTTTCCTTGGCTTGCGACTCGGTATGATTCAAAGATTCCGCGTGACGGCTCAACGCGTTGTCTGCTTGAGGGGGATTTAAACCATGAGCATCGATTTCATCCGGCCCGAAGTCGACGAGCTTCGTCCGCGGATCAGCGTGATCGGCGTCGGCGGGGCTGGCGGCAACGCGATCGCCAATATGATGCGCGCCGACGTCCAGGGCGTCGACTTCATCGTCGCCAACACCGATGCCCAGGCGCTGAACGCGAGCGCGGCCGACCGCCGCATCCAGCTCGGGCTCAAGATCACCCAGGGGCTCGGCGCCGGCTCACGGCCCGAGATCGGCCGCGCCGCCGCCGAGGAAACACTCATGGAGATCGAGCAGGCGCTCGAAGGCGCGCACATGTGCTTCATCGCCGCCGGCATGGGCGGCGGCACCGGCACCGGCGCCGCGCCCGTCATCGCCAAGGCCGCGCGCGACAAGGGCATCCTCACCGTTGGTGTCGTCACCAAGCCGTTCGCATTCGAGGGCGCCCGCCGTGGCCGGGCCGCGGACTCCGGCATCCAGGAGCTGCAGCAGCACGTCGACACTTTGATCGTCATCCCCAACCAAAACCTGTTCCGCCTCGCCAATTCGGAAACGACCTTCAAGGAAGCGTTCGAAATGGCCGACGAGGTGCTCCAGCAGGGCGTGCGCGGCATCACCGACCTGATGGTCATGCCGGGCCTCATCAACCTCGATTTCGCCGACGTCCGCTCGGTGATGGGCGAGATGGGCAAGGCGATGATGGGCACCGGAGAAGCTGCCGGCGAGAACCGCGCCATTGAAGCCGCCGAGAAAGCGATCTCCAACCCGCTGCTCGACGGCGTCAGCATGCAGGGCGCCAAGGGCGTGATCATCTCGATCACCGGCGGCGAGGACATGCGCCTGATGGAAGTCGACGAGGCCGCCAGCCACATTAAGGAACTGGTCGACCCCGACGCGAACATCATCTGGGGTTCGGCGTTCAACAACGACCTCGGCGGCAAGATCCGCGTGTCGGTCGTCGCCACGGGCATCGATGCCGAGGCGGTCGCCGCGCCTGCACCGGGCAAGGTGTTCACCTTCCCAGCGACGCGAACTGCGACGTCGGCCCCGAATCCGATCGAGGAAGAATCTCTGCTCGCCGAGCACGAAGAGACGCCGCTCGAACTCGGCAGCGACGAGGACAGCGAGGAGCTGGTGCTCGACGCCGAGGACATTCTCACCAGTCCGGTCGGCGCCCCGCCGATCGCGCCGCCTACCGACGAGGACGAAGCGGAGGCGAGCGACGAAACTCCGGTAGCCACCGGCGGCACGTTGTTCGAGCGCATGTCGAACATCGCCCGGGGCGCGCCCAAAGCGCAGCTCGACGAAGAGGACGAGGGCCCTGGTTTCAAGAGCGAGCCGATCGACATCCCGCGCTTCCTGAATCGCCAGAACAATCAGTAAGTTTCTGGACGAAGGAAGGGGCGGCTCCGCAAGGACCGCCCCTTTCATTTTGAACCGATACCGTCGCTAGCGGCCCACTCACCCCTCCCACCGCACGGCTCACCGTAAAGCCCCTAGGCAGAAAGGTTCCGGCAAGATTCACTGCCCACGGGGAGGATGATGCGGGGAAGTTTGCACTTGCGACTGATTTTGCTGTGCGCCGGGGCGCTGGTTGTGGCTGCGCCCGCGGTGGCGCAGGCGAGCTATGGCTACGGGTATCAACAGTCGGAGACGCCGGCTGCCGCCCTGGCGCGCCACGTCCGCACGCTCGCTTCGACCCCGACCGACTTCACGGCGCTGATTGGCGCCGGCAAAGCCGCGCTCGCCCTCGGCGACACCCAGGCTGCCGCCGGCTTCTTTGCCCGCGCCGACGAAGCCAACCCCCGGAGCCCGCTTCCGCAAGCTGGAATGGGCGCGGTCTCCGTTGCCAACGGCGAGGCCCAGGCCGCGATGCCGTACTTCGCCCGTGCGCTCGAACTGGGCGCGCCGGTCGCGCTGATCGGCGCCGACCGCGGCCTTGCTTACGATCTCCTCGGCCGCCAGGCCCAGGCCCAGGCCGACTATCGCGCCGCGCTCGGCGGCCCGGACGGCGATGAAGCCCGGCGGCGGCTGGCGCTGAGCCTGGCCATTGGCGGCGATCGCGCCGCTGCGCTCCAGATCCTCTCGCCGTTACTCAGCCGCCGCGATCCCGGCGCCAATCGCGTCCGCGCCTTCATCCTCGCGCTGACCGGCGATCCCCAGGGCGCCATCCGTGCGATCGACGCGGCAATGCCCGGCAGCTGGTCGCGGGTCGCGCCCTTCCTTCAGCAATTGCCGACGCTGACCCCGGGGCAGAAGGCTGCCGCCTGCAACCTCGGCATCTTCCCGGGCGAAAGCCAGACGGCGATCGCTTCGGCGTCCGTTTCGGGCGAGCGGCTGGCGGGGATCGAAGACTTTCTACGCGGTCCGCCGCTGCAACCCTCCGCGCCTCCGGTCCAGCCGACGTGGCAGCCGTCGGCGCCGGTGCAGACCGCCTATGTTGCGCCGGTGCGCAAGCCAGCCGTAGTACAGCCTGCGCGCCCGGCGCCGAAGATCTGGCTGCAGCTCGCCAGTGGGCCCAACGCCGATGCGCTGTCGAGCCAGTTCAACCGGATGAAGTCGCGCCACCGCGACCTGTTCGAGGGAATCAAGGGCTATGTCGCTCGTGGTCCCGGCCGGTCGCGGCTGCTGATCGGGCCGTTCCGCGGGCCGTCGGATGCGCAGATTTTCGCCGAGGACCTGAAATCGGTCGACATCGACTCATTCAGCTGGACCAATTCCGAATCCGACCAGATTGTGCCACTCGGCACGGAATGAGCCTTAGCCCAGGCGTTGCGGCGCTTCCGTCCAAGTCGCGTGGCCGCCTCCACCCGGAAACCGACGCCGCTCCGCGCGGCCCGCGCGATATCTTCCAGCGCGACCGCGACCGCATCATCCACTCGGTCGCCTTTCGCCGCCTGCGCCACAAGACGCAGGTATTCGTCGCCCCCGACGGCGACCATTTCCGTGTCCGGCTGACTCACAGCATCGAGGTGGCGCAGATCGGCCGTACCATCGCTCGTGCGCTGGGCCTCAACGAAGATCTGACCGAAGCTCTGTGCCTTGCCCATGACCTCGGGCATCCGCCGTTCGGCCATGCCGGGGAGGAGGCGCTCGACGCGGCGCTGAGCGACGTCGGCGGGTTCGACCACAACGCCCATACGTTGCGCGTCGTGACGAAGCTCGAAACGCCTTATCCCGGCTTCGACGGGCTGAACCTAAGCTGGGAAGCGCTTGAAGGGCTGGCCAAGCATAACGGGCCAGTTTGTGACCCGACTTGGGCGATGGCCGAAGCCAAAGAGGAGTGGGACCTCGAGCTTTCGAGCTGGCCCGGGCTCGAGGCCCAGGTCGCGGCGATCGCCGACGATATCGCTTACGACAATCACGACATCGACGACGGACTGCGCGCCGGGCTCCTCGACATTGGCGAGCTGGTTGAGCTGCCGCTGGTCGCCCGGCTGTGGGCCAGGATCGCGGAGCGGCATCCGGGGCTCGCGCCCGACAAGCGCCAGCGCGCGCTGGTCCGCGACATGATCGGCGCAATGGTCGAGGATGTGCTCGCCGAGACCGAACGCCGCGCGGCGGAAGCCGGAATCGAGACAGCCGACGACGTGCGATCCGCCGGTCGTCAGCTGGCAGGGTTCTCGGAGGCGCTCGCCTCCGAGGAACGGCAGCTCAAGCGTTTCCTCTACGACCGGCTGTACGGCTCGCCGGAACTGGTCCGGGTCCGCGAGCAGGCCCAGCAAGTGGTCGCCAACCTCTCGGCCGCCTACCGAGCCGACCCTTCGCTGCTGCCCGCGGACTGGCGACGGGACGGGGACGAAGTCCAGCGAGTGCGCACCATCGGCGACTTCGTCGCCGGAATGACCGACCGCTTCGCCATCGCCCGTCACGAGGAATTGATCGGCCCCGCCGATCTGCCCGCTGCGCGATTCTGACGACTCCGCCGAAGGTTCTGCCGAGACTCATGGCTGCCACGGCAATCGCGCTCAACCGTTTCGGCCTCGGCGCACGGTCGAGCGAATCGCCGCCGGCCGGACGCTGATCGCGTGACGGCTGGCGAGTCCTCGTTCAAAGGCGCATAATCCACCGGGGCAAAAGGGCTTTGCCGTGGGGCCACGCGACGCTTTCAAGCTAGTCTACAAGATGGGGATGATGGCGGTGACCCTCGGGCTGGCCGCCGGGGCATTCGCCGCCTGGTGGTATTCGACACCGGCAAACGGGCTGCTGCTGATCGCCGGAATCCTTGGCCTGCTGACCATCATCGCCGGCCTGTCGATTTCCAAGCTGGAGGACCAGGACAGGCAAGCGGAAACCTACCGCAGCATCTTCCACGAGATGCGCGAGCGGCTGCCCGTCTCGATTCGCTTTGGCACGACGGAGAGCGGCGCCGCGGACATCGACACGCTGCAATGGACGACGCACGACGCTGCTCCGGTCTCGGTCCGGATTCCGGAGCCGGAAGTACACCGCGTCGACGCGGCGATGCTCGGGGACGCGAAGCGCATGGCTGCCGAAGGGCGCGGCATCGACGATATCTGCCGAGTTATCGATCCGCAGTTCGATGCTCGGGATTCTGCGTACCAAAGCGCCTTTCGCAAACTCGCGCAGGCGATGATCGATCAGGGCTAGGCACAAGCGACGCGCCTAGTGACGCGCCGCGGGCGCTGCGCTAGAGGCGCACACCTTCCAGCATAAACGGACGCGAATTGAGCCTCTACGCCCAATATGCCGCGCTCCTCGACGGAGTGCTCGACGAGCTCGTTGCCGACGGCGCCTTGCCGCCGGACCTCGACCGGCGCAACGTCACGGTCGAGCCGCCGCGGGACCCGGCGCACGGCGACCTCGCGACCAACGCCGCAATGGTGCTGGCCAAAAGCGCGGGGACCAATCCCCGCGCGATCGCGGAAGCGATCAAGCCGAAGCTCGAAGCGATGCCCACCATCATCTCGGTCGAGATCGCCGGGCCGGGCTTCATCAACCTGTGGCTCATCCCCGACGCCTGGCGCGATGAGCTCCACACCATCCTGAGCCAGGGCGATCAATATGGGCTCTCGAACATCGGCAACGCCGAGCGGGTGAACGTAGAATATGTTTCGGCCAACCCGACCGGGCCGCTGCACATGGGTCATTGCCGCGGCGCCGTCGTCGGTGACAGCCTCGCGCGGCTGCTGGAGGCGGCGGGGTTCCGGGTCACCAAGGAATATTATGTCAACGACGCGGGGGCTCAGGTCGATACGCTCGCCCGCTCGCTGCACCTCCGCTACCGCGAGGCGCTGGGCGAGAACATCGGTGCGATTCCCGAAGGCCTCTATCCGGGCGACTATCTGAAGCCCGTCGGGGTGCTGCTGGCCACCGAACATGGCGACCGCTACGTTGACGCGCCCGAGACCGAATGGCTGCCGATCTTCCGCGACGCGGCGATCAAGGCGATGCTCGACCTTATCCGTCACGACCTCGGCCTGCTTGGCATTCATCACGACAAGTTCGCGTCCGAGGCGGTGCTGCAACAGTCCGGCGCGGTCGACGAGGCAATGCAGGTGCTGCGCGGCAAGGGGCTGGTCTACGAAGGCGTGCTCGAGCGGCCCAAGAGCCTCGACCCGCACGACGAATGGGAGCCGGTCGAACTGACCTTGTTCAAGTCGAGCGAGTTCGGCGACGACCAGGATCGGCCGATGAAGAAATCGGACGGCAGCTGGACCTATTTCGGCTCCGACGCCGCCTATCACTGGCAGAAGGCGAAGGACGCTGACCACCTGGTCAATATCTGGGGTGCCGACCATGCCGGGACGGTCAAGCGCGTCCAATCGGCGGTGCGCGCGCTGACCGATGGCCGCGTCGACCTCGACGTCAAGATCATCAACATGGTCCGGCTGTTCCGCGGCGGCGAGCCGGTGAAGATGAGCAAGCGAGCGGGCGATTTCGTTACGCTCGCCGACGTCGTGGGCGAGGTCGGCAAGGACGTCGTCCGGTTCATGATGCTGACCAAGCGCGCCGACACGCCGCTCGACTTCGATTTCATGAAAGTGGTCGAGGCGTCGAAGGACAATCCGGTCTTCTACGTCCAGTACGCGCACGCCCGGATCAGCTCGCTGAAGCGCAAGGCGGCCGAAGCGGGCGTGGATCTTGGCGCTGGGGCCGACCTCGCGCTGCTCGACGACGAGGAGCTTTCACTGGTCAAGCGGGCGGCGCAATATCCGCGGGTGCTCGAAAGCGCCGCGTTGTCGCATGAGCCGCACCGCATCGCCTTCTTCCTGTACGAGCTGGCCGCCGAATTCCACGCGTTGTGGAACCGCGGCAATGACGATGCGGCGCGTCGCTTCCTCGTTGAAAATAATCCACAACTTTCTCGCGCGCGGCTGGAACTCGCGCTCGGAATCGCGCAGATCATCAAGAGCGGGCTCGCGCTGATGGGGGTGGCCGCGACCGAGGAGATGCGCTGAGATGACCGACAGCCGAGTGGCGCTCGGCTTGGACCGGCTGCCATGGCTTCCCGACGAACCGGTGCGCGCGCCGCGTAAACCCCGCGCCGCGCCGACCGTCTGGCCATGGCTGGTCGGCGCGGGGATCCTGGTCGCCGGCGCGTCCTATTGGCTCGGGATGAACAGCTGGAACGCCTCGCCGCCGCCGATCGAGCGCCCGCGCGCCGGCCCGCCCGCGGCAACCGTCCGCTTGCCCGACGCCGTTCCCGCGCAGCCGCAGGTGCAGCCCGCGCCGATGCCCGAGGTCGAGCCGATCGTCGCGCCGCCAATGCCGGTCATCGACGAGCCGGCGCCCGCGCGGCGGCGCTTGTCGACAACGCACCCAAAGACGCGATCGGAACCTTCGGTGAGCAGCGTCGAAAGCGTCGCGAAGGCCGATGAGGAGGCCGCGCCCAAAGTCGTGGTGCACAAGCCCCAATCGACCCAGGTCTGGCCGGTTCGGGTGGTCGAGGGCGCCTCTGGCCGGCTGGTCCGCGTTGGCACGTTCCGCACCGCGCGTCAGGCGAAGAAGGGCTGGTGGGCGATCGTCCGCATGAACCCAACGCTCAAGCGCCTGCCGGCGCTGGTCGTGCCAGTGCAGTCGCGGCGCGACGGCCGGGTCTATTATCGGCTGCAGATGGGCACGACGTCGCAGGCGCATTCGACCGTGCTGTGTCAGCGCATGCGGATGATCGGCCAAAGCTGCGTCGTCATCGACGAGCGCCGTTCCACGGGACGGTGAATTGACCGACGAGCGCTCCTATGACGAGGACCAGCTGCCCTGGCTCCAGGCGGTTGAGGACGAGGACGAGCCGCGCGGCGTGTCGGCGCGCAAGATGCTCGCCGCGCTGCTGGTGGTGCTGCTCGCCGGGGCGGTGGTCGCCGCGACCTTCTTCTGGATGGGGCGGCGCGACGCGGCTGGAAACGGCCCGCCGGAGCTGATCCGCGCCGAGCCCGGCCCCTATAAGGTCAAGCCGTCCAATCCAGGCGGCCTCGATGTCACTGGCGAAAGCCAGACGGCGTTCGAAACCAGCGCCGGCGAAGACAAGGACGCGCAGCTGGACCTCGGCTCTGTGCCCCAGCCACCGGTCGCAAAGCCTCCGGCGGACGCACCCAAGCAGATTCCGCCCAACGAGACCAAGGAGCCCGTCCCCGCGATCCCCGCCGCGACCGGCGGCAAGGGCAGCGTGATCCAGCTCGGCTTCTTCGACAACCAGGCGCAGGCGGAGCGCGCATGGGCCGCGCTTTCGGCGCGTTTCTCCTCGGTCCGCGCGATGTCGAAAATCACGATGCCTTTCTCGGGCGGAGTCCGGCTGCGCGCCGCAGCCGGCTCTGCGGCCGAGGCCCGGCAGGCCTGCCAGGCGCTCCAGGCCGCGGGCGAGAAATGTTTTATCGCCCAGTGAGCCAGCTCTGATGCAGGCGGCGATCTATGGCCTCGAAGGCGCCGAGCTGAAGCCCGACGAGCGCGCATTCTTTCGCGAAGCCGATCCCGCAGCCTTCATCCTGTTTCGCCGCAATTGCGAAACTACGGAGCAACTGCTGCGGCTGACAGACTCGCTGCGCGATCTCAGCGGACGAGCCGACCTCCCGATCCTGATCGATCAGGAGGGCGGCCGCGTGGCCAGGATGCGCCCTCCGGAATGGCCGGCTTTCCCGGCCGGCGAGGCATTTGCCCGTCTCTACGATGCGGCGCCGTCCTCGGCGATCGAGGCCGCTCGCTCCAACGCCCGGGCGGTCGCGCTCATGCTCCGCTCGTGTGGGATCAACGTCGACGCGGTCCCGGTGCTCGACGTCCGCCAGGAGGGCGCCAGCGACATCGTTGGCGACCGCGCACTGGGATCCGAACCGATGCAGGTCGCCGCGCTCGGCCGCGCGGTGCTCGACGGTCTCGCTTCGGCCGGCGTCGTCGGGATCATCAAGCACATGCCCGGTCACGGGCGCGCGCTGGTCGACAGCCACAAGGAGTTGCCCGTCGTGACGGCGGACGCCGAAGATCTCGACCGCGATCTCGAGCCGTTCGAGCGCTTGTCATCGGCGCCGATGGGAATGACGGCCCATGTCATCTACACGGCCTGGGATCCGGACCTGCCGGCAAGCCAGTCGCCGACGGTGATCGGCGACATCATCCGCGGGCGGATCGGCTTTAACGGTTGGCTGATGAGCGATGACATCGGGATGGAAGCGCTCGCGGGCGATTTCGCCAGCCGTGCCGCAGGCGTGGTCGCCGCCGGCTGTGACGTCGCTCTGCATTGCTCGGGTAAGATGGATGAGATGGTCGCGGTGGCGGGCGCGGTGCCGGCGATGAGTGACGAAGGCGAGGCGCGGTTGGCGAGAGCGATGGCTTCGACCATGATCGACGACGATGGGCCGGATTTCGCCGAGGCGGTCGCTAAGCGCGATTCGCTACTGGCATTGGTGTGAGGGGGCGGAGTTGAGGAACTCGATTTCAGTGCTCGCTGCGGTGACAGCTTTTTGGGCCGTGCCGTCGCTCGCTCAAGGCGACGCGCTCAAGGACGCGTGGAGCAAATGCGAGGCTGGCCCAACCCAGAACCTGGCGGTGATCGACGGCTGCACGGCGGTCATCAATTCTGGCAAGGAACAGGGGCAAGACCTCGCGGCGGCCTACGCGATCCGTGCCGGAGCGATGGCGCAAAGGGGCGACCTGTCGGCAGCAGCGCAGGACTATAGCGAGGCGCTTCGTCTCGACCCGGCGAAGGTCGTCCTGCTGCGTTATAATCGCGGCGTTGCCTATTCGCGTCTCGGCGACCGAACCAGGGCCATCGCCGATTTCGACGAAGCGCTTCGTCACAATCCCAATCTGACGAATGCCTACGTCGAACGTGGCATCGCATTTGCGATCGACCATGACTTTGATCGCGCGATCGCCGATTTCAACGCGGCCATGCGGCTCGAACCCAACGCAGCCGACATCTACATGAACCGGGGCAATACTTACGACGACAAGGGAAATCGCGACCAAGCGCTCGCGGATTACGCTCGCGCCATCGAACTCGACCCGAATTACGGGGCGGCTTATTACAACCGTGGCAAAGCGCTGATCCAAGCAGGTCGTACCAAAGAGGGCGAAGCGGATCTGGCCAAGGCCCGGTCATTGGGTTTCGAGAGGTGAGCGATCCGGACGAGGATTTCGAAGCGCTTCCGGTTCGCCAGTCGGACGAACTGACGCTGGCGCTCGACGGATGGGAGGGGCCGCTCGACTTGCTGTTGAGCCTCGCCCGCGCGCAGAAGGTCGACCTCGCCCAGATCTCGATCCTCCAGCTGGTCGAGCAATATCTCACCTACTTGGCCGAGGCGCGCGCCCTGAAGCTCGAGATCGCCGCCGATTATCTCGTCATGGCCGCGTGGCTGGCCTACCTCAAATCCTGCCTGCTCCTGCCTCGGGACATGGAGGCCGACCCGAGCCCCGAGGAAATCGCGCTCAGGCTGCAGCTGCGGCTCCAGCGATTGGACGCGATGCGGGAGGCCGGTGCGCGGCTGCTCGGCCGCGACCGCGTCGGCCGCGATGTTTTCCTGCGTGGCGCGCCCGAGGGCCTGCGGCTGGTGCGCAAATCGGCCTGGCAGGTCCGCGACTTTGATCTGTTCGCTGCTTACGGCGTCGTTCGGGCCCGGACCCAGCCGGCGATGCACGTGGTCCATGCCCGATCGGTCATGACCCTGGACGAAGCGATCGAGCGGGTTGGCCGGATGATCGGTGCCGCGCTCGAATGGACGTTTCTCGAAAGTTTCCTGCCGACGACCCAGGATCCGCAATTCCGCCGCTCGGCTCTGGCGTCGAGCTTCCTCGCCATGCTCGAGCTCGCGCGGCTGGGCCGGCTGGAATTTGCCCAGACAGAGCCATTCGCCCCGATCCAGGTGAAGGCGGCCTGATGGACGAGCTGACGCGCGCCATCGAGGCGACCCTGTTCGCGTCGGCGACCCCGCTCAGCATCGACGAGCTCAGCGAGCACATCGGCGAGGGCGCGATCGAGGTCGCGCTTGGCCAGCTCGCGGCGCATTACGAGGGCCGCGGGATCGAGCTGGTCGAGCGTGGCGGCCGCTGGCATTTCCAGACCGCGCCTGACCTCGCGCATTTGCTGCGACGGACGCGCGAGGAGCCGCGCCGGCTGTCGCGCGCGGCAACCGAGACCCTCG
>Ga0111538_10006017_pt1 | contig 16469 bp, 11 predicted proteins | sample SoiMethybrSBSTD1_FD_79669 | JGI IMG/M metagenome (GOLD analysis project Ga0111538, IMG submission 79669) | Bulk soil microbial communities from a Populus tree surrounding site in Tennessee, USA - Soil MetaG P. TD hybrid SBSTD1 (version 2)... | ecosystem: Environmental > Terrestrial > Soil >...
ACTTCTTCGGGGCGATAGCCGCGCATCTCTGCCCAACGTGAGCTGAAGACCACTTCTCCGGATTGGATGTTCCAATCCCACGCGGCGAGGTCCGCCCCTCTCACGGCGAGCTCGAACCGCTCTTGTGCATGCTTGAGCGCGGCCTCCGATCGCTTGCGGCCGCTGATGTCGCGAACGATGGCTTGCCATCTTCCGTCGGGCAAGATCTTGGCGCTGACCTCGACGGGCAGGTACTCGCCGTCTTTGCGACGAAGGGCCCATTCTGCAACGTGGATTCGATTGTCGAGCAGCTCTTTTCGGGACGCCCAGAGCCTTTCGACGTCTTTGGGCGGGATGAGATCGACGATCTTCTTGCCAATGATGTCGTCCCGGTCGCACCCGAGCATTTGGCTGCCCGCGCTGTTGACGTCGAGGTAGCGTCCCTCGAGATCCGCGACGAAAATGCCGTCCGAGGCCTCCTCGACGAGGTTGCGCCATTGCGCTCTCGCCGATTCGAGAGCCTCGTGCGCACGATTGAGGCGCGGTGCCGTGACGAACAACAGAAAGAGGCCAAGCACCGTCGTTGAGCTGGCCAGCGTCGCGAACATCAGGGTCCGGTCGTCGAATCCCAACGCCCCGAGCAGCGAGCTGAGCAGCGCTTTGAGAAGAATTGGACCCAGGACGACCGCCGGAACCAGGCGCCGAAGCAGGGTCCCGCCCGGTCCCGTCGCGATTGCCTCGCGCATGATCCCTTCATTCGGCCGTTCGAGCAGCATGCCCAGGGAGATGAGGACAAGGCCTACCGCCGAGTGCACGGCCATGCCTCTGACTGGCGATGGCGCCTCTCGATAAAGGGTCTCAGCCCCGTAAACAAAGCCCATGAAGCCGACGAACGCCGAGACACCCGCACTCATGGCCAGCCACTCCGACGGGCGCGGGCGAGCGGTGGAACGGAAGTCGAAGGACAACAACGTGGCCGCAAGCAGGCTCAGGGCGAGCGCGGTGAACGGCGATGGACGGCCCGGATGCGGGCCGTCCGACGGGGAAAGAAGCACCGTGTCGATGCCGAGCTCGACGGAAAATGCGTACTCCGCGAGCGTGCCGATTCCGATTACGAGAACGGCCAGGGCGGCCGCCGTCGAAAGTGCGCGAGCGACACGCCTCGTGTTGGTGCGATGCCGAAGCGCCGCCCCAATGCCGAGCAGTATGAGCGCCGCCCCGGTGTTTGGTTGCATGGCTGGCTGACCACGAACGACCGTGGTCAGAGCCGATTCTTCAATCAGCCAGCCCAGCAAGCCGACGAATCCGACCAACGCTCCGCAGACGCACAGAATCGGTGCTGCGCGGGCGACACGAGACGTCAAAGGGTGCGCTTTTCCCATGGAACCTGGGATGACTCTCTGAAGCGAGAACCATTCCAATACCTAGCGCGCGCACCGATGGTTGCTAGCGCAGGAGTGCCCATGGGCTGCTCAGAAGTGGAAGAACATCGGCCGGCCTCGGCTGCCGGCGCTCAAAGCAAAGCGGTGGCGCGTGGCTCGAGTGAGTGGACGGTGCGCCTCAGGGTCTCGGCGATGTACGCGCATCGCCGTTCTTCGACTCGGACCGGTTGTCGGCATCGGCCGTCGTCGTTGCCATCGATTTCGGGACGAGCCCTTCGAAGCCCTTTTCGAGTGCGGCCTCGAACGCCGCCTTCATGCGTTTACCGAGATTCTCGAGCGCCTCTTCGTCGATCTTCTTCTCGACGGACGGGAATAACTCCTCTTCCTCTTCTTCGACGTGATGCTCGATGAGCTCCTTCAGCGTCGTTACCTTGGCCTTGAAGGAGTCGGCCGTCGGCGACGTAGCTAAAAGCCGCTTCAACGCCAGCTCGGCGATTGCGTGCTCTTCGAAGCTTTCCGCGACCAGGCCTTTCTTCAATGAGCGCACGGCGGGATAGAAGATCTGTTGCTCGATGGCCATATGGGCCGCCAGATCGTCGGCGAGCTCGCGCAAGAGCGCCGAAGTATCACTTTTGCCGGACTCGAGCTTCTTTAGAATGCCTTCCACCTTACGATGCTGCTTTTCCAAGAGCGATGTTGCTTTCATGAGCGTCTCCGCGGTGCGTCGTTTGGTGTCTCCATAAGCAAGCGGCATGCTCGAGCAACAGCGCAAATTCAGCACGCGTCCGCGAGGACGTGGTTCACCGTGTTCAAAAGGTCGCGCAGGTGGATGGGCTTTCTGAGAAAGCTCCTCACGCCGATTGTCTGTGCCTTGGCGCGTACGTCCGCCGTCATCACGACGATGGGTATGTCCGCCCACTCGGGAACCTTCGATACCTCTGCGCGGAACCGCAAACCGTCCATCCGCGGCATCATGAGGTCGAGGAGGATGAGGCTGGGACGGGCGCCGCTGCGCAGGCATTCAAGCGCATCCAAGCCGTCCGTAGCGCGGGTGACCGTGTGACCTTCGTCTCCAAGCGCATCCGCAAAGGAATCACGAATGTCCCTATCGTCTTCCACGAGCAGAATGAGAGCACCAGTTTTCATTTTTTCGACTTTCACCGATTCACGTGGTGTTTGCTACTTGCTCCGAGGTCCCTGCGCGCATTTCGAGGGCGACGAGACTTCGGCCAAAAACATGGCTCACATGCGTCGGCGGGTGACGCGGCAGCTCTACGGTGAACCGTGTGCCTTGCGACGGGTCCGAGTCGGCGCGGATGGTTCCGCCGTGCGCAAGCACGATCTGCTGCGTGATGTAGAGGCCGAGCCCGAGACCGCCGGAGCCCGAACGTCGGTCGGCCGCGTCCCGCAGCGGCTCGAAGATGGTCGTCAAGAGATCATCGGGGATGACGCCGGCGTTTCGGATGTCGAACGTAACCTTGTCGGCGCAGGTCCCGTCGATTCGAATCTCGACCGTAGACCCTGGCGGGCTGTGTTGACACGCGTTCGCGGCGAGATTCGAGAGGAGCTGCGATAGGCGATCGCGATCCCATGTGCCGGTCGCGTTCCCCGAGATCTCGATTCTCATGTTCCGCTCGCACGCGGACTCCACTTCGTCGATGACCGCCCGGGCGACTTCCGTGAGATCGGTGTCTTCGTGCTCGAGCGGAACCCCGCAGCCAAGCCGAATGCGCGTGAAATCGAGAAGCTGGGAGATCATGCGCTCCATGCGCCCCGCGCTTCGAAGAATGCGGCGCACCGGCGCCGAGAAACGCTCGGGCGCGTCGGCGCGACGGCTGAGCAGCTCGGCGGCGGCCGCGATCGCGCCCAAAGGGTTTCGGAGATCGTGGCCAAGAATGCCGATGAACGTTTCACTGAACCGAACGGCGCGTTCCATTTCAGCCAGCAGGCGCGCGCGGCTCGCGTCGATCGCTTGCCGGTCGCGGACCCGGTCGGTCACTTCGACGTCGAACGTCATGACACCCTCGACGTGGCCCCGATCGTTATGCACCGGAAGGTAGATGAAGTCCCAATAGCTTTCGTAGAGCCCGCCCTTCCCATCCGACAGGCGGACAAGTTTTTCTCTACCTTCGACGCGCTGCCCGGTATCGAGCACGCGACGGAGGAGTATCGGAAATTCCTGATCGCGGAATTCGGGGATCGCTTCGAGGAGCGGCTTACCGATCACATCACGGCCCCCGAGATGTTCAACCGCCTTGGGATGTGCAAATTCCAAGACGAGCTCGGGTCCCCGAAGAAAGTTGACGATGGCCGGCAATTGGCCCAAAAGCCCGCGCAATCGGTTGCGTTCCGCCTCCGCCATCTTGCGGAGTTGGGCCGCCTCGATATGCATTCGCACCCGCGCCAGAAGCTCCCGAGCCGAAAAAGGCTTGACGAGATAGTCTTCTGCGCCGGCTTGGAGACCATCGACCCGTGCCTCTTCGCCCGCGCGGGCAGAAAGCATGATGACGGGAATGAGCTTCGTCTCTTCCCGCCCGCGAAGCGAACGCAACAGGCCGAAACCGTCGAGCCCGGGCATCATGATGTCCGTCACGATCAAGTCCGGCGGATTCGTACAAGCGATCCTGAACGCCTCGATGCCGTCGGCGACCGCTTCGACGACCCAATAGGGTTCGAGGATGCGGCGCGCGTAGTCGCGCATGTCCGCATTGTCGTCCACGAGAAGAACCCGACCTAGGTTCTCATAAGGCACGTCGGCTTCGGCGCTTTCCTCGCCGCCGACGCGACTCAAACCAGGCGATTCGCTCGGCCGCGCGGGCAGCCATCGCAGCGCCTCTTGCACGAAGGGCGCCGCACCGAGCGTGCTCGAGGTAGTCGCTCGTGCGGCACTGATCCGATCCTTCGGAAGATGAGCGTCGCCTTTGGGGATCGTGATGACGAAGCTCGTCCCGCGACCTAGTTGGCTTTCGGCGCGTATGGATCCGCCATGCAGCTTCACCAGCTCCTGCACGAGGGCAAGACCGATCCCGGACCCTTCATGCGTGCGCGAGCGGGTGCCTTCAACACGGTGGAAGCGCTCGAACAGGCGTGGAATTTCGCTTGGCGGTACGCCGACGCCCGTATCGACGACGCGCAGCTCGACCGAATTCGAGGCGTTTCGGAGCGATACCTCGATGCAGCCTTCGAAGGTGAACTTGAGCGCGTTCGAGAGAAGATTGAGGACAATCTTCTCCCACATGTCGCGGTCGACGAAGACGGGCCCCGAAAGCGCGGCGCAATCGACGTTGAATCGTAGCCCTGCCCGCTCGATCGCCGACCGAAAGGCGCTGGCAACGTCGGCGGTCAGCGCCGCGAGATCGAGGGATTCGTAGCAGGCTTGGGCGCGGCCGGCTTCGATGCGGGAAAAGTCGAGGAGCGCGTTGACGAGCTTTTGTAGGCGGAGAGAGTTGCGATGAACGACCTGGATCTGCGATCGCTGGGCGTCGGTCACGTCACCGTGCGCCCCTGCGAGCAGGTCTTCGCAAGGGCCGAGCATGAGCGTGAGAGGGGTGCGGAACTCGTGGCTCACGTTGCTGAAGAAAGCCGTCTTCGTCCGGTCGATCTGGGCCAGGGCTTCTGCGCGCTTCCGCTCCTCCTCATACGCCCGAGCGTTGGCGATCGCGGTTGCGACCTGCGAGCGTACGAGCTCGACGAAATCTCGATAGTACTCATCGAACTCCAATCGAGCGCTCACGCCGACCACCATGAAGCCGACCGGTTCGCGTGGCTTGTTCGAAGGGATGGTAACAACGACGCCCATCGTGGGTGGATCCGACCACGGACCCGCCGGCACACTATTGAAATGGTCGTGCAATCGCGGCACGACCTGAAGGGTGTGGCTTTGAAGGGCCTCGCGAAACGGCCAACCATCGCTGCGCGCTCTGCCGAGGTCGACCGTGCGTGGGCTGATGGCCTCGTCGATGCCTACGCCAGCCGCTCCGGCCAGGTGTGCGCGCCTCGCGTCCGCGTCGAGGAGATACAAGAGCGCAAAAGGAACGTCCTTTGCGTGTGCGCCCAGCGTCCGGGCCGCGACAACGCAGGCGTCTTGCGCCGTCTTTGCATCCCCCACGTGAGCGCCGAGGTCGCGAAGCGCGACGACGCGACGCTCAGCCACGACTTTCTCCGTAATTTCGTGGACAGTGGCGAGCACGCCGCCAATGCCGGACGGCACGGTTTCATCCGGCACCGGGCTGTACGCGATCGTGAAGTGCGTCTCCTCGAGGAAGCCGTGGCGATTCAATTCGAGGAGAATGTCGTCATTCCACGTCGATGGGCCCCCCTTGAACGGGGTGTCGATCAGCGGCTGGAGGACATGCCAGATCTCGCTCCAGCAATCGCTGACTGGCTTGCCAAGCGCCCACGGGTGTTTCGTGCCGAGAATGGGACGGTACGCATCGTTGTAGATCGAGATGTACTCTGGACCCCACCACAAGAGCAGTGGGAAACGATTCGCCAGAAGAAGCCGCACCATCATTCGCAGTGAAGGCGACCACGACTCGATGGGACCAATGGGAGTCTTCGACCAGTCAGTCGTTCGAATGAGGGCGCCCATCTCGCCACTACCCGCAAAGACTTGCTCCACGTCGATGCGGTCGCCCACGCGACGGTGGCGGGAGTTAGTGGTGTGCTCGGCGTTGTCGGTTCTCATCGCGAATTGTGGCCAACGAGGATTGTCGGGAATCGTCGACCAGGTCAACTCGGTAGATAGGGTCGCGACGTAAAGCGAACGAAGCCGCGCCTGCAGGCGCCTCGGCGTTACTTCCGCGATGTCCTGAGATCCTGCGCAATTCTGCACGAATAGCGAACCGAACACGGAACCCCCCCGGCTTGCCGAGCCGCGATCAGACCTTCGGCGGAGCTCGGAGGTTCAGCTGCTCGCGATCGAGCGAAAGCTCACACCGGCTCGTCGCATGCGTCGCCCTCGTCGCATTCTGACCGCCGCCTCGGCGTGGAGTCCTTCCGTATAGCAGCGGACGGCTCCACCTTCGGCAGACCGGACGCTGTAACGACCGCGATCTCAGGGGGTGACAAGAGCGTGCGTTTCACCTTGCACCCTTCGACGGCCCTGAGCAGCGGGGCCCGATATTTTTCGGGGAAGGTAAGGGGCAGCGCAATCTCGAGCGTCACTCGTTCGAGGACCTTGTTGGCCTCGTCGAAGAGGTTGCGCTGTGTGATGACGATGTCCGAGGTGGGAATGCCGCGTGCGTCGCAGAAACCGAGCACATAGGCTCCGGCGCAGGTGCCGATCGCCGCTAAGAAGAGATCGTACGGTTCTGGAGCGCTCCCTCCTCCACCATGGTCCAAGGACTGATCGGTCCGAATGACATGGGGACCCAGTCGTGCCTCAACTCGCTTGCCGCCTGGAAATGTGATCTGAGCTTCCATTCGCCCGTCCTCCGACAGGAGGCATTGAAGCGAGAACCATTCCAGCGACAGCTGGGCTGGCGTCTCCGGCGAATCGCGTGGTGGGGGGCACGACGGCCTCAATCCTCTCCTGGGGGGAAGGCGGTGGACGCAGCGCTTGCGCCAAAGCGCGCAGCGATTGCGCGGCGGGCTCGTTTCTCGCCAACGGCGTGCGCTCAATACGCGAACCCGCTTCCCCCGATGAATTCCCGCAAGATCGACGTGGGTGGCACGTGATCGGGATGGATGGGAACCCATTGGGAAAGGAGCTGGCGCAACCGGTAGGCGGCCGAGAACTCTGCGTGCGAACGCGGCACCTCGAGCAGATACCGCTCCGCGTACACGCGCAGCACGCTGACTTCGTAAGCCAGCGAGCTGTCGAAAACCTCGTCCGCTTCGCCATGATGAGGATAGATATGAATGCGCTCGGCCCGGCGAACGCTCGACCATCGTTCGAGGTTCTCCCAGGCCGGAAATCCACGCTGGTGACGGTCGCGCACGATTCGCCGCAAGAGACGAACGTCGGCGGGCTCGAAGATGGAAAGCCGATCGAACTGCATGGCCGTGGCAGGGTGAATGAAGATGCGGAAGCTTCGGTCGATCGCCGGGCGGTCGAGGAGCTCCGGGTGGAGCGCGTGGATCCCCTCGACGAGCAACACGTCGCTCGGCTCGAGGCGCAGCGTCGGCCCGCCTTCAGGTTGACTCTTGCCGAGATGAAAATCATAACGCGCTGCACGCACCGTCTCGCCGGCGAGGAGCCGTGCGACCTGACCTCGCAGCAGCGCGAGATCGAGCGCTTCGAGCAGCTCGAAGTCTTGGACGCCGTTCGCATCGCGAGGCGCTCGGTCGCGATCGAGGTAGTAGTCGTCGAGCGAGAGCTCGACGGGTCGAATGCCATCGACGAGAAGCTGCACCTTGAGGCGCTTGATGAACGTGGTCTTCCCCGACGACGAAGGGCCGGCCACGCACACGACGCGCACACCAGAGCGCGCCTTGATGGCATCCGCGATCATGGCGATCCGCTTTTCGTGAAACCCCTCGCTGACCTGGATGAGCTCCTTGACCTGGCCGGACACGCAGGCGCGGTCGAATGCGCCTATGCTGGTCGCGCCGAGGGACGTCAGCCATGACTGCGCGTGTCGCGTCATGTCCGAGCCGAACCGGGGCGCCCTGATCTCGAGCTCCCGGGTCGAACTCGCCACCTTTGGCAGCTCGCGGCGGATCGCCGGCCCGAAATCGAGGATGAGCCCGAGCGGATGGGCCATCACCGTCACGCCGTTCAAGAGGCCGGTGCTCGGCAGTAGCGGTCCCGGCGACGGGGCAACGACTTGTCCCAAGCGCACGACGTCGACGATCGGCTTTTGCCAAAATGCGAGCAGCACGGCGGCGTCGTGCCAGCCGCTTGCATCGAGATGCGCGACGGCATCGTCGAGACGCCAGCGCTCGTCGTGAACGGGAATGTCCTGGCGGATGAGATCGGTCATGATCTCGTGCAGTCGCAGGGCGAGAGCTGGTCGGTCGTGCGACGAATCTACGAGCGCGATGCGGCCCGAGGTGACCGAGGGACCGAGCTGCAACGGGCCACACCCCGCGCGACGCGCTGCTTCGAGCAGCAGCAGTCCAGCCGTGCGGCGAAAGATCTCGCGCCCCTCCCAGCTGCGCGTGGTGAGCGGAACGACGTTGACATCGTTCGCGATGGGCGCGGCGAGCGAAACCGCAAGATGGTCGAGCATGCCACCAACGACGAGCGAGCCATCCATTTCGCGCGGCAACACTTGCGCGACCCGCGTTCCTGCCGCGACGGTGGAGTCGTCACCCCCGCCGAGGTTGACGGGCTCGAAACGCAGCGTACGCGCCGGGACCGAGCTGCCCGCTGGTGAGCGGCGTCGCATTTCGATGAGCTCTGCGCCGAGCCTTCCGAGAATTTTTTGCGTCAGATGGAGGGCCGTCGCCGGGTGGGCACGTCCCAGCGCCTCGAGCCCCCGGGGCGTCAGAAGCGCAAGCCGGACCTTGGTCATCGCCGTGATCGCGATAGGCGCGGTCTCTTTGGCCGCGAGCGCGAGCGCACCGAAATCGCAGCTCGGCAAGAGATTGACGCGATCGGCGCCGTCGCCCACGCCAACCGTGCCTTCTAGCACGAACCAAAGTCCATCCTCGGTGCCGGTACCGAGCGGCGCGCTGGCGGGCGCCGCGACGACCTCGAGATATTGCAGGAGCGCGCCGATGTCATCGAGCGCGAGTCCTGCAAGGAGCGGACTTCGCACCAGGGTAGCGATATCTGCAATCTGCTTGTCACCGGCCGTCATGTGCAGTGGGGGGCTCGCGCGGAGCTTGACCTCTTCGCTCTGCATACCGCCCGATACGCAGCAACGCCCGTGCCACCGGCGCCATCACGCAGCGCTCGTTTGCGACCTGCACACGACCGGCACCGAAAGCAAACAACGCGCGCGTCTTTTTGGTTCGCTCGCATGTGGGCAATGCTTTGCAATGAGACGCGCAAAAAGCGGGTGCCAAGTGCAAGAATTGCGTTGGGGCCGGGTGCGCGAAGACGGGCTTCACGACCGATCGCGCGACTTCATCGCCGGTCGCGGTGGATGGCAAAGGACATGCATGGCCAGCGGAAACAGGAGATGACCCGTGCGCTACTCCAGAATCCTCGTTCCGACTGACTTCAGTCCCGCTGCCAACGCAGCGCTCGATTGCGCGCTCGACTTGGCTCGTGAGTTCAAAGCCACGATCGTGCTCATGCACGTTTCTAGCGTGGCTTCGGATGCCTACGCCGGCATAGCGAATCGAGCTTCGACCGACTACACGGCTGCGCTCGAACAGGTCGCCCGCGACGCACTGAATGGCCTGGTCGCCGCTCACGCCAAAGCTGGTGTGCCGATTGCCGGCGCGCTTTACTCCGGTAGGGCGTGGGAGCAAGTCCTGCAGGCGATCGAACAACACGCAATCGGCCTCGTCGTGATCGGCACGCATGGCCGTTCCGGCATCGCTCACGCGCTGCTCGGCAGCGTCGCGGAGAAAGTCGTACGGCTTTCTCCCGTACCAGTCCTCACCGTCCATCCGCGGAGCGAGGCGCCTTCGCCGACCTGAAGGCCGCGGGGCGGTCCCGTCGGCGCGGAGAGGGGCGCAGCGTCGGTCAGTCCCCTCGAGCAAGTGAGCGCCCAATCACGCGCCACTGGCTGCGTGGATGGGCGCATCCATTGCATGTGCGCCGCGCATGAGCCAAGTGTGCAGCAATCTGATCGTTCGCGCGTTACACGGGTCGTTGCCCGGACAGCAACCGGTCGAAGTCGTCGAGCGCAAAGGTCGCGGGCACCCGGACACCATCTGCGACGCTATCTCAGAGCGGATCAGCGCACGCCTATGCCAGTACTACCGCGATAAGTTCGGCATGATCTTGCATCACAATGTCGACAAGGTCCTGCTTGCCGGTGGGGCTTCCCGAGCACGATTCGGCGGTGGCGAAGTGCTCCAACCGATGGAGATCTTTCTTGCCGGGCGAGCTACGGACTCTTGGTGCGGAGAAAAGATTCCCGTCGACGAGATTGCCATCGACGCTTGCGAAGATGTCCTTCGTGGAGCCGTGCCGGACCTCGAGTTGACGCGCCACGTTCGCATTACTCCGCGGATTCGCCACGGCTCGAGCGACTTGACGCGGCTGTTCGCTCGAGGAAGCGAGAGCGCGCTCGCCAACGACACGTCGTGCGGTGCAGGCTTCGCCCCATCGACGGATCTGGAGCGCGTCGTGCTGCAGGTGGAGCGCCGCCTCACCGACGAGCAGACGCGTCGCTCGTTCCGCGGCGTGGGCAGCGATATCAAGGTGATGGGCATTCGCCGAGACGACCGCATTGCGCTGACCGTCGGATGCGCGATCATCGGGCGCCACGTGCAGGATCTCGCGGAATATGCACGTCTAAAGGACGCATTGGTGGCGCTGATCGTCGATACGGCGAAGGGGGTAAGCTCGCTTCAGGTCGACGCCACGGTCAACGCGGGGGACGACTTGGATGCGGGCGACGTGTTCCTGACCGTGACGGGCACGTCGGCCGAATCTGGGGACGACGGCGAGACCGGGCGCGGGAACCGGGTCAACGGTCTCATAACGCCGTATCGGCCCATGACATTGGAAGCGGCGGCCGGGAAAAATCCGGTCAACCATGTGGGTAAGCTGTACAACGTCATCGCGCAGCGGATCTGCTCGACGCTCGTAGAACAATTGCCTGATGTTTCGAGTAGCACGTGCCGGATGGTCAGCCGAATTGGCTGGCCGGTCGATAGTCCGCAGGTCGTCGACATCGAGCTCGCTCTCCACCCCGGTCGCGACGCCGACGATCTGCGCGCCGACGTCGAGGCGATCGTCACCTCGCAGCTCGAGCGAGTATCGCAGGTGCGCGACGAGCTAGTCGCGCAGCGAATCACCGTATTTTGAAGACAGTCGCCGATGGGTCAGTTCACCCAGCTCCTCGCCGGCGTCACTCGAAGGTGCCGGCAAGCCGATTACTCTCCCACGATATCGCGGCGAAAGAGGATGGCAGCCATGGGCGCGCCTGCGATGATCACGAGCCAGTCGACGGAGATGACGAGGATCTCGAAGAGGTACCCACGACCGTGTCCGTATTCGAGCAAGAACCAAGCGAACGCCGCGGAGATCACCCCAAAACCGCCGATGAAGAGTCCGCGCATTGCTCGTTCGAGCCGCGTGGAAGGGAGTGTCGCTGCTGCCATGCAAGCAAAAGAAAGACTCATGAGCAGGTAGCCCAATTCCTCGAGCGCGATGAACACGCCATGCGGGTTGTATTGCGTCAACAGCGAGATCCCGTCGGATTCGCCTGCAAGCAAGCTCGGTTGGATCACCGCCAATTGTACGAAGTAGTCACCGACCAACGTGAGCGTTGCCATGACCGACAAAGCGAGTCCAAGCTGCGCGACGGGCCGCCTTTCGGGGGCCGCCCGCGCGTGCAGACCGATCATCCACGCCAGATAGAGCAAGGTCGCCGGGATGGCGGTGAACAGCCAGTAATAGTCGCGCGGAAAGCGCGTCGCGACGTCCAGATAGGGATAGCCGGCGCAATTGGCGTTGCAGAGCTGTCCGGAGCCGGGCGGCGTGAGAATCGCGATGGCGAACGTGAGGATGGTGCTCAGAGCCGCTCCGGTAGCGCTCCAGAATCCGAACCGTGCGGCGAACATGGCTGCACCTGGATTGGGCGGCGTTGACCCCTGCGTCATGATGGCGGCGAGCATCGGCTGCATTCCTCGTACCACGCTGCGTGGGACGAGCTCACGATGGAGGCCCTTGTGATTGTCGTTAGCGAGCGAGTCGCACGTGCCACGCTCGAGCCGAAAAAAGAGTGAAGGTTTCACAGGCGACCGGAGAATACCGTCGGTACGGCGTATTACGCTTGACCACCCGGAAAGCCTCGAGCAACCCGTCCTGAGAAAGAAGGTACCGTGCAATCCAATCGATGCCCGTCGCTCGCGTGGGGGGTCTTGCCATTCCTTCTTGCCGCTTGCTCCTCGCCTAGTGGCGGCAGCACCACCAGGCTATCGGGGGGAACGGGGGCCTCCGGTGGGAACTCCAACGCGGGAGGCTCGGGAGGCGCAGGGGGTAACAACACCGGTGGTTTCGGCAATGTCGGCGGCAACAACGGGGGCATCACGACGCCGAATCCCGTCGACGCGGCTGCTGATGTGGGGGTTGACGCTCCTACGTGCAGCGCGGTCGCCGCTGAAAACGAAGTCATCATCACGACGACCGTGCTCCCCATCGACCTCTATTTCTTGGTCGACAAGTCGGGCTCGATGCTGACGTCGGATGTCGCGGGCACGCCCACGCGATGGGCGGCGCTTTCAACGGCCATCGGACAATTCGTCGATTCGTCGATGATCGATGGCGGTGCGGCTGGAATCAGCGTTGGCATGGCGTTCTTTCCGATTACCATCACCGGCGATGGCGGCGGATTGGTCTCGTCGTGCAACCTGCCCGACTACGCTCGCGCCGTCGTTCCAATCGCCGTTTTGCCCGGCAATGCAGCAGCCGTCAAAAATGGAATGATGGCCATTATGCCCAGCGGTGGGACCCCGACGGCCCCTGCGCTCCAAGGAGCGGTACAAGTGGCGACGGCGTACCAAATGGCCCATCCGGACCGCAAAGTCGCCATCGTGCTCGCCACCGACGGGGAGCCGAACGACTGCAGCAGCACGGCGTTCGGGGTGGCCGGGATCGCTTCCGCTGCCTTCATGCAGAAACCGTCGCTGTCGACCTATGTGCTTGGAATTGGCCCTAGCACCGGCCCCCTTGACACCATTGCTGCCGCGGGCGGAACGAGGACAGCCCTTATGGTGACGTCATCGGGCGCCGATCAGCTGCTCCAAGCATTGAACTCAATCCGCATGCAGACGCAGGTGCAAACGGGTACCAAGATCTCGTGCTCGCAGAAGATCCCGCCGTCGACCAGCTGGCAGATGCTCGACTTTGACGCTGCCGTCGTCACCACCACGGTAGGCACGACGACCGTGACTCCGCCGAAAGTGGCGGATGCGTCAGCGTGCGGCAATTCCGAGGGTTGGTATTACGACAATCCCGTGATGCCCACGTCGATCACCTTCTGTCCGCTCACGTGCAACGCTCTGTCGCCCGACTCGGGCAAGAGCAAGGTCGCGATTTCCATTCCTTGCCTGCCCCCACCCAAGGAACCGCCGCACTAGCCGGCCCCCGCCAGCGGTCGTTGCGGGAGCGGTCGTCGTGAATCGGTTATCCGCCCCCGCCGTCCCTCGCTCCACCGCCATCCGTGGGAGTGGTGCAGTTCCCGCTCCGCGTGTTGCAGGTTGCGGGAGCGGTGCAGTGCGTATCGTTCAAGCATTGCGCGCACCCGTAGCGGGGGGCAGGCAAGCAATAGGGACGACCCGGGACCGTTGCGCATTGCGCGTCGGTCGTGCACTGTTCGCAGGTCCCCTCGGGCGCGCAATAGGGCGCCGTGGTGCTGCAATGCGCGTCGGTGGCGCATTCTGCGCACGTGCTCGTCGCTGGACTGCAGTGAGGCGTATTTCCGCCGCCGTCCACCGAACACTGCGCATCCGTCGTGCACGGCGTGGTGCAGAGGTTATTCATCCCGCAGGTGCCACCGGAAGGGCAGTCCGCGTCGACGACGCATTGAACACAGCGCGCCGCCGAAAGACCGGTCATCGTGTTGACGCGAAGATCGCAGGTCTTGTCTCTCGTCTCGACTGCGCAATCCATGTTGTTCAAACATTCGACGCATCGGTTGTTCGGTAGATCGCAGACCTTGGTGCCGGTTGGGTTCGTCGTGCATCCGCCCATCACGGTCCCGCACGGCGTCGGGCCATCCGACACACCGCTATCGGAGACGCTCCCCCCTGTTCCGGCAGACCCTGATGCCCCGCCCGTCCCACCTGTCGCGCCGGCGCCGCCGCCTGTTGCAGCCGTGCCGCCCGTTCCGCTCGCGCCGCCCGTCCCGCCCGTGCCACCACCCGTTCCTCCGGCACCGCCGGTTCCCACTGCTCCGCCCGTTCCAGCTCCGCCGCCGGCCGCGGTGCTTGTCGTCGTATCGTCGCTACCGCACGCGACGTAAAGCGCCGGTGCCGCAATCATCAAAGCCAACAGCGACCTTGTCATTCTCGTCTTCATAAGCTCCTCCTGATCAACGAACGGCATTGCGCGAGCGGTCGAAACCGTCGCGCCGTCGAGCGACAAAGTCGGGCTCAGCAAGGACGTCTTCTCCGGCATGTCTCGGAGCCTTCACAAAAAAGATCGGTCAGCCGACATCGCGTTTTGAAGGCAAGAAGACCGTGGACCTCGATGGGCTAACGCGGGATGAGTCTGGCGGCCGGCAGTTTTCCGCCTTTGCGCACATAGTCCGCGATCGCGCGGGTCAAGGCCGCCGTCGCATCGGTGCATCGATGAGCGGCGTCGTCCTTGCTGCAGCGGTCTTGCTGCTGGTCGCGGCGAAGTTTGATCCCGCGATCGTCGAGGAGTGCCTGGCGCGTCCCTTCCGTCAGCGACTGCCACACGATCGGTGCCGAGCCCGGAGCCGGTGGGCGGTGCAAACTGACCTCATCCGCCGTCACCGAGGCGCATTGACCATCCCAGCGATAGACGTCGTAGCTGCCCGAACCGCTGACCTGAATACCGCCCGAGCCTCCGCCGCGCCTGGCGAGGACGATGACCTCTTCATCCATGGCCATCTGCACCGGGGCGGAATGTCGCGCACCCATGTACCAAGCTTCCGTGCGGCGACCCATATAGGCTCGCGTCCACGGCGCGCTCTGCCGAAACATCGTAAGGGCCAAATCCGGCGACTTTAACTGACAAAGCTTGTCGACAAATGATGCCGGCGGGGTACAGATCTTTGCGCCTGAAGTTGCGCACGCCGTGGGAATCTCGAGCTCAGCCGGTTTCTGCTCTTGCGAATTGCCGCGGGGCGCCGATTTTTCCACCGCGACACTTTCGGTGGCATGGGCGAGGGACACCCCAGCGGCGGGCTCATTGCCGGCGGGAGTGGAGCTCTCCGGATGGCTCGCGCTGGGCGCCGAGCCTCCACACGCTAGCAGCGACGAAACGACAAACACAAAGGCAAGACGCTTAGGCATGGGGTTCACCCGCCCCCTCCTAATTCGCCAGCCGTGGCCGAAACCTTCGGCATTTTTCAACCCTCGCCCCGGCGCGGAAGGGTCTTGTAACGTGGCGCGGCCCGAGCCGAGCCCGAACAATTGGTGGCGAAGGGTCGCCGCGCGGCCGGAGAACATGGATCGAACCCGCCGCGTGCCATTCCAGCCCTTCACCACGATGATCGCCGTCGCCGGCCTGCTAACCTCGATCGCCTCCCAAGCTGTGGCACGCGAAGGGTGTGCTGCCGCGCGGCTGGCGCCTACGACGACGATGTTGCCGGAGGTGTGGCGAGCAGCGCTCGACGATCTGATCCGCTCGACCGCCGAACCAGGGCATCCCTGGAGCTGCGCAGGCGGAACCATCGATCTCGAGCTCACGACCGGCGGCGCCGTCCTTCGCATCGCACGCGACGGCGAACCAGCGGTCACGCGGCAGGTTGCGTCGCCGGCGGATGTCCTGCCTCTCGGACAAGCCCTCCTGGCAATGCCGCTGCCGATCACGACCGAAGTCGGCCAGCCCCCCGGCAATGCAGCCCCGAGCGACACGCTCGACAAGGCGCCGCAGGTGTCGCTTCCGGCTCCCCCCGACGCGATCGAGAGAGCGACAATCGAGGGCAGACAAACGGTGTCGAGTAAGCCCGCGCGCCGGCTACTTCTCGGCGGGGGAATTGACGCTCGGCACGTCGGAGGCTCGGACGTCGGCTGGATTGGCCCCACGGTGAGTGCAGCGCTGGTGATGGGGCGCTGGCTGCCGTCGATCTCCTTTCGACAACAATCGTCGATTTCGCATGGCCCATCCTTCGACGAGTTCTCGGTGGCCGTCGCGGTGCAATCGAGATTCGAGGTTGGCAAGCTCGAGCTCCGCGCGGGGCTCGGGCTGCGGGGCGCAGCGGTGCAACTTGATTTGCGGCGCAGGCGCGGCGATCGGAGCCGCCTCGAGGGACGAATCGGAGTGATGACCGCGGTTGCGATTCCCGTCGTTCGTTGGGCCAACGTGGTGCTCGCGGCGGACGGTGAAGTCGTCGGCCTCACTCG
>Ga0111538_10006018_pt1 | contig 16468 bp, 14 predicted proteins | sample SoiMethybrSBSTD1_FD_79669 | JGI IMG/M metagenome (GOLD analysis project Ga0111538, IMG submission 79669) | Bulk soil microbial communities from a Populus tree surrounding site in Tennessee, USA - Soil MetaG P. TD hybrid SBSTD1 (version 2)... | ecosystem: Environmental > Terrestrial > Soil >...
CATCTCGCTCTTGGCAACCAGATTTTCATAAAGGTTTGCGTTGTCGATGGCGACAGCCAGCTGCGCCGCCAGAAGCGTCAGCACTTTTTGGTGGGACGGCTGAAAATAGTTCGCCTGCGGACTTTCGATGTCCAACACGCCGACGACGCGATTTCGGGAGATCAGCGGAATGGCCAGTTCGGAACGCACACCCTCCACAAGATCGATGTAGCGTTGATCCTTAGTGACATCGGGCACTAGCACCGGCTCGCGTCGCTGCGCCGCCGTACCTACCAAGCCCTCGCCAAACTGGATGTGCTTCCCCTGAATCACTTCGGGATAGCCAATCGTGAACCGCCAATACAAATCCTGTTTCAAGTCGTCTACAAGAAGGATGGCAAAAATCTGGTAGTCGATAAACTGGCGGCACAGTTCTGCAATTTTCTCCAGCAACTCATCCAATGAATGAATGCCGTTAATCTCGCGGCTGATCTCCGCCATGAGTGCCAGAATCTGTTCCTGGCTAAAGTTCTCAATCCGTTCAAGTTTGGCGGGTTTCAAATTCATGAAGATTCTTGTGGACCGTGCCTGCGTGCAAAGGTCTGTGGACTATCGATCAGGCGGGCGAAGGGGCGGCCAGAGACGCCGCACGCCCGGGAGGCGAGGCTCCTGCCGAACCTTTCTGGATCAGGAACTCGCGGCTCAACGGGAGCCTCGCCTCCCGGAAGCGCTCAGTAGTAGTCATTCCCCGTGCGCCCTTCACCAACCGGCACAGGCAAGTTTGAAGCTGATTGGCTTTTCGCCTCCTGAAGAATCTTGACGCTGGCGCTGGCACCGATGCGGGTCGCTCCGGATTGAACCATTTCCTGCAGCACTTTCCAGTCGCGAATGCCTCCTGAAGCCTTAACGCCTACGTCGTCCCCCACTACGCTGCGCATCAAGGCAACATCCTTAGCAGACGCACCGCCTGGCCCGAATCCAGTCGAGGTCTTCACAAAATCCGCGCCGCTGGCCTTGGCCACACTGCAGGCAGAGATCTTCTCCTCATCGGTGAGGTATGCGGTTTCAATGATCACCTTGCAGATGGCTTCGCGGGTATGGCAAGCCTGGACCACCAGCTGAATGTCCTGGCCCAGGGTAACCAGATCCTTGGACTTCAACGCTCCGATGTTCAGGACCATGTCAATTTCGTGGGCGCCATTCATAATGCTGGCCTCAGCTTCAAAGGCTTTCGCTTCGGCAAGGGTCGCCCCAAGGGGAAAACCAACTACGGTGCAGACCATGACGGGAGAATTCGCCAGAATACGGCTGGCCAGTGAAACCATGGACGGATTGATGCAGACCGAGGCAAATCCGTACCGCTTCGCTTCTTCACAAATCTTGCGAATATCTTCGTACGCCGCATCTGCCTTCAGGAGCGTGTGATCGATGAGCGAAGCAATCGAACGGTCGATGGACGCATTTGGCGCCAGTGCCGAAACGCGGTTGGCGCCCACCTCCACCATCCGGTTCACTTCCGCGGAACAGTGCCCGCCACAGGCCTGGGCACACCAGGGGCAGAACTCACCACCACGCGCTGGAGCGCCTTGACTCAGGCTGCGGTGGATCTCTTCACTGACGACCCGCACCAAATAATCCAACGACGAGTCTTTGTTCATCACCCGAGCTCAGAGGGCGCAACTGCAATCGCCCGCTACGGCGGTCACCGAATCCTTAAGGAACAGCTGCTCCGCTTGTTCGATCTTGGAGACACGCCGTTGATGACGGCCACCGGCAAAAATAGTATTCAGCCACGTGTTCACGATCAGAGTTGCCTGGTCAGGCTGCAGAACTTGGCCCCCCAGCGTCAACACGTTTGCATCGTTGTGCTCACGGCTGTTGCGGGCCGTCAAACGGTCATAGCAGTGGGCGGCGCGGATTCCCGGCACCTTGTTCGCTACCATGCACGAACCGGTTCCAACTCCATCAACCATGATTCCCCATAACGCCTGACCCGATTTGACGGCGATGGCCACCTTCAACGCCAAGTCAGGATAGTCCACAGCGTCTTGGTTGTGAGCACCGCAATCCAGCACTTGGTAGCCTGCGTCTTTGAGAAAGGCCTTCAAGTGCTCTTTCAGGACGTATCCGCCGTGGTCTGCGCCCAGCGCTATCCTTCGACTCACAGACTTCAGTCCTCCCAACTCCTCATTACTGCCACACTCAATAATTTCGTTTTGCCGCAACGCAGCGAGTTCTCGAGCGAGCGCCGTGATCAACGTCCCTTTCAAGACATAGCAGGGGCTGCCAGCGTCCAGCTGCTTGACCTCCGCTTCAGTTAGGACCGGCTTATTCATCTTTCTTCATCACTGAAATCGTCGGCAGGTTTCGATATCGCTCAGCAAAATCCAGGCCATAGCCCACAACAAACTCGTCGGGAATTTCAAACCCAACGTATGCCGCATTGACTTCCTTGATTCTCCGAGTGGGCTTGCTGAGCAGCGCACAGATATTCAGCGAGTTCGGAGCCCGCGTGCGCAGGCTGCGCGTCAAGTAGTCGAGCGTCAAGCCGGTGTCCAGGATATCCTCGATAATCATCACGTCACGACCTTGGATGATGGAGTCAAGGTCTTTGATGATCTTGACCTCTCCAGAAGTGTGTAAGCTGTTGGCGTAGCTCGAAACCGCCATAAAATCGATACTGATATCCAGAGGCAGATGCCGGATGAGATCAGCCAGAAAAACGCAAGCTCCTTTGAGAATACAGATCAAGTGAAGGTGCTTCCCTTGATAGTCGAGCGAGATTTGTTCGCCCAAGTCTCGAACGCGCTGCTGAAGCTGACACTCGTCGATCAACACTTTGAGCTGGGTACCAGGATTGGTGAATAGCATCTTTCTATGTCCTCTCTCAAGAGCGTGCTAATTTAGCGTAATCGGCTTTGACGGGCAAGGCAGAGCGTTGGGTGCCCAATCACAATAATCGTTCTCGTCGTCGTCCTCGTGCTCGAAGAGACGAAGGGCGTCGGCGACTGTTGCTGTTCATCGTTGTCGCAGCGTGTCTCTAGCGACCCGGTTCTCGAAGCATCTGTTCCCTTCCCGGTTGATTCGCAAAGCCATCTGAAATTTACGCTCCGTCGTCACGGGAACGCCGCAGCGAGCGTTCTCTGCCAGCATCGCGACAGTTTTTCATAGCGACTACGTCGAGGGCAGCCCGCCTTTGATGTGCTGATATTCGTAGCTCGTGACTTCAAACCGGTTCCCGTATGGATCGCAAAAGTAAACCGAGAAGGCTTTCCCATGGTCAACAGGACGCAGTTGACTGACTACCTCTCCCGATTCGCTGTGCACGGGAACGTCCCGGACATGTTCCAGAAATTGAAGAAATCCAGCGCTGCTCACGCGGAAAGCCACTCGATGATGTCCCGCTGTCGGCCGGCTACCTCGGGGTTCTCCCTCGAATAGCGCCAGCATGGTACCTCCGTCGTTGCTGGAGATCATCAACGGCCCACCGGGTCCGGCCCAGTGCTCGTGTTGCGGCAGGATTCGCAAGCCAAGGGCTTTTTCGTACCAGCGCGCGGCCGCGTATCGATCTGGAACAAACAATTCGACATGATCAATCTGCTCCACCTTGAATGACGACATGACGGTTCTCCACAGTGGTAAGCACGCGCCCGTGTATTCCTACCTGGCAACATTGGACATGAGACTTAACAAATTGTTCTCAGAGTCTCTGAAAAAGGCCATCCAGAGGTCATAAGTGTCCATCTTGGCGATCTGGTGTGGTGGCCCTTCAAAGCGAACTCCAAGCGTAGAGAGACTGGTGAAGACGGCCTGAATGTCATCAACGCTGAAGTAGAGCACCGAGCTTGGATGGTCAAACTCGGTGCTCTCAGGAACCGCCAACATCAGTTGAATGCCACCGCAGTGGAAGAAGCCCATCTTTGGAACCGTGAAAAGATGTTTGAGGTTGAGCTTCTCTTTGTAGAAAGCCACCGCTCTCTCCAAATCGTGCACATTGATGGAAATCTGTCCAATTCGAGCTTCACTAAGATCAGTCGTGGCCTGCATCGAGATGCCTCCTGTTTTTGGTCAGAGAACAACCACGAGCCATGGGATTCAGTACCAATCAGAGTTCCTACTCTGACCTTCTCAGGAACTAATTCCGGGAAGGAGATGCTTTTGAACCTTGCCCAGAGCATTCCGCGGCAGGTTCTCGACAACGTGAAAGGCACGGGGAACTTTGAAAGACGCTAAGCCTTTGCGACAACGCTGTTCCATTTGGGCAGGATCGACCGCCGATCGAGTGACAAGGTAGGCCACCGGCACCTCGCCCCGCAGTCGATCGGGAGCGCCGATGACGGCAGCTTCAGCCACCTCGGGCTGCTCAGTCAGAAAGTCCTCGATTTCTCGTGGATAAATGTTGAACCCCCCCGAAATGATGAGATCGCATCGGCGGCCTTGCAGGGTGTAATAGCCATCCGCGGAGCACGTGGCCAAGTCACCCGTGCGGAAGTAGCCATCGAGAAACGCTTGCTCAGAAGCCTGGCTGTTTTTCCAGTATTCACGAAACACATTCGGGCCGCGAACATAAAGTTCTCCTGTTTCCCCGTTGGGAACAACCTCTCCGTCCGAGTTCAACAATCGCACCAATACACCAGGTAGCGGCATGCCAACGCTACCGGCGCGTCTCTCACCGACGTACGGGTTGCTTAGGTTCATCAGCGTCTCGGTCATTCCATACCGTTCGAGAATCGTGTGGCCGAAGCGCTTGTGAAATGCTTCGAGCACATGGCCGGGGAGCGGTGCCGAACCGCTTACGAATAGTCGCATGAACTGACCGATGGTTTGAGCTACCTCCTCGGATATCTCTAGCAGGCGAACATAGATTGTCGGAACGCCGAAGAAGAGCGTAGGACGGAAGTCGAGGAACGTTTCTCCAGCCTTCGAACTTTCAAAACGTTCCTGCAGCCGCATCCGGCAGCCACTGGCGAGCCAGCAGTGTAGTCCGTTGCCCAGACCATGCACATGAAACAAGGGTAGCGTGAGCAACAATCGGTCTGCCTGCGTAATCTGCCAGGCAGTCTGGAGGTTCAGCGCATTGCTGGCAAAATTATTGTGTGTCAGGACAGCGCCTTTGGAGGTGCCAGTGGTTCCGGACGTGTAGACCAAGGCGGCTGGACTGTCACCGTCGAGGCCACAATCGAGCGGATCGGAAGAACAACTTTGGGACTCGCGACTCAGTTTTTCGCAGTGCCAGGTTTGAAACGTGTGTGGAAAATCGCCGGCAGTGACCACGGCCGTCGGCTCAGCGTCACGAATCACGTGCGTCACTTCTCGTTCTCGGTACAGCACATTGATGGGTACGAAGAGAATGCCGGTCTTTATGCAGGCGAGGTACAGATCGATCAACTCGACGCGATTGGCGAGATAAACGGCCAGTCTGTCGCCCTGGCGCAGGCCACGCTGCGTGAGCAGGTGCGCCAGCCGGTTGCTGCGGATGTCGAGCGCTCCAAACGTCCAGGTTTCCAGAGTGGCGTCCGGGTAGCGCCATTCGAGAGCAGGGGTATCACGCCGGTCTGCGAGCGATGAATGGAAAAGGTCAACCAGGTTCATTGGCGGGAGAGACGCGGTGCCCTGCGTCCGGATTGGGTTTCCGGCTGTGGACGCGCTCCAGCGCGTCCCTACCGTTCAATTTGTTCACAGCTCCAGGGTACACTCGAAGGGAGGACCACATGCTTCGCAGGTCTCATCTACGCGCCAATATGGACAATCACTTGCCTCTGACCTCGATGGCGACGATGTTCCCACAGATAAATGCCCTGCCAGGTACCAAGCCCCAGGCGTCCATTCAGTATCGGAATTGAAATGGAGGTGGCCGTTAGAACTCCCTTGATGTGAGCCGGCATGTCGTCTGGACCTTCAACGGTGTGGGTGTAAAGAGGATCGTCTTCCTTTACGAGGCGATTCAACCAGGCTTCCAAATCTCTCTGCACGTCGGGATCAGCGTTCTCCTGAATCACGAGGCTGGCCGAAGTATGTCGGATAAACAACGTGCACAGCCCTTCTTGCATTCCGGCCTCGCGAACCACGTTTTCCACTTGGCGCGTGAATTCGTGCAACCCCTGACCTGAGGCGTGTACCGTGATTGTTTCGATCATAGACAGGCGGCACCCACATCGCCCTCAACCACAGGAATGGAGCATTTCAGAGGTTCTGCGAGTCTTTCCTGGCAATCGGGAAATTGCAATATAGAAGGGTAGCCTGCGCGCGTGGCGGATGCTTGCTCTAGTCGAAAACCTGAACTCGCACAGTCTTTTGTTCCCCGCGAGTTTCTTCCCAGGCGGCCACCACCTTGCCGACTGAACTGGCAAGGTCGACAAACTGGCTTTGTGTTCCCAATGGCACCGGCTTTGACGTCCCCGGACTGAGCAACACCGCCTGCTTGGTTACGACATCGTCCCAAGCAATGTAGCGGCCTTTGCTTCCGTAAGCGATTACCGGATTTCGGCCCTTGCCCAGAACCTGCTCCCCTTTGCCTGGCGAAACAGCAAAAATTTCTTCCTGCCGTCGCCAGACCGAATCGATTTTTCCGTCTCCGGCAGTCGTGATGTCTCCGCCATCCATTGGGCAGGCATTGAGCGTCCAAGTCCCATCGCCCAGTTTCCGGGCCGACGCAAACGTCTTTCCACCATCGACTGACGAAGTGTAGTAGAGATCACGCGAGCCATTCAGAGAGTTGCGCCACATCACATGCAAGACACCTTTGCCGTCAATCGCGACAGACGGGTGACAGCACTGACAGATGGTGCCGTCTGGAGAAGCGTAGACCCGTGCGTTCTTTTCCCAGCTCTTTCCCCCATCTCTGGAAATCGTTCCATAGAGTTTCGTGCCGCCCTCCGAGGATGCATCTTTGCGAAGATCGAGCCAGACGGCAAACAGCACATTGCCCGGCCCAGCAGCCAAGCCGTGCAGACCTTCTCTAGCTGCATCCGTCACATCGTTCAGAACCGTCGGCGCTCCCCAAGTCTTTCCATCATCCGTCGAGCGCCACGCCAGCAGATCGCCGTCCTGTCCACCCCCTCGTTTTCCAGCGATCGCAGTGATCGTCACTGCATCGTTCGTCGCGGCCACACGGGGTCCGCGATGCCGACCCAGCATGAGCTGTCCCCCGGCTTCAAGAGCTGCTGGCAGCCCAAACGATTTGCCGCCATCGCTGGACACAGCACAATAGATAGTCCGCCCCGCTCCATAAACGAGATAGAGCCTGCCCTCTGGTCCCGTAGTCATTTGCGGCTGCTGCACCGAAGCCCCCGGCACTGCAAACTCGGTCCCAATCGCGTGATCGGCCATGCTGAATCTAGCAGCACAAAGCAACAGCGTTAACACTTGCAAAAGGTTTCGCATGACTAGGTTTCCGGTTGACCTTGATGACGTCTTGACCAGAGATGAAGCACAAAGATCAAAGTCACCAAAAGCGCTGACAGCAGGCAGTAGTCGCAGAAAGCCTGGATGACCCTAGCCTGCAGATAGAACAGATAGAGCGTGAATCCAAGAGCCAGACTCACCAGAGGGAAAGATAAACGAAGTGCCTGCTCAAATCCGGACAGAGCAAAAAGGGCACATCCTGCCGTGGTCAGATAGAACGCCAGTCCAAACCATGCGACGGGAATGCCTAGAACCCTGGCATAAGGGCTGTTGAGAACCTGATCGCAGCCGCCTGCAATTCCACACGGCAGAAGAAACCCCTGACTGGCGTAAATCGCAACATAAGACGCGTCGACCATTCCCACGAACGCCAGCGCCGCAATGCTGACGCTGATCCAGGTGGTTGTCCTCATTGGGCAGTCCGGATTGCCTGAGCAATCAATTCTTCGAACTCTGCGTCATTCTTCACGCTTTGCATCATTCTGCCATTGAGGAAAAACGATGGGACTGAGCGTACCTGGGCAACCTGCCCTTCCAGCAGATCCCGGAAAATCTTGTTGCGGATTTCTCCGTCGAGCATGTCCTGGCGAAACTTCTCCACATCCAGCTGAAGCTCGGCAGCGTATTTGAGAAAGAACGTGAGCGCATCCGGAACATTCACCCATTCATTCTGCCGCGCAAATAGCACTTCGTACATCTCCCAAAACTTGAACTGCTTGCCCGCCGCTTCCGCGGCTTGGGCTGCCATCATGGCGTTTCGGTGAATTTGTTGCATGGGGTACTGCTTGAACACCACTTTGAGATCTTTCTCAAACTTCTTCAGGACATTGTCAACTTTCAACCGAGCAGCGGCACAGGACGGACACTGGAAATCTCCAAACTCGACCAACACCGTCTTGGCGGATGGATTCCCTTTCGACCAACCCTCAGTCGTAATCACCGGCTTGTCAGGCATAGCCACATTCGAGGAGGCAGCGACCGGGGAACTTTCCGGGCCGTTCCGCTTTACCAAGAACATGGCCACGGCCCCCGCAGCCACTACGAGCACTGCCAAAGCAGTCAGCGGTTTGGCGAGGGAACGACTGGCGGATTCAGGTCGTTTGGTTTTTCCGGTAGAACTTGATTTTGCATCACTTGAACGATTCATGCCGTTCGAATGCTCCTTTAGATGGGCCTGACTTCGAGGCGAATATCGTCTGCGGTGCCAGGAACCCCATCGGGGCCCGCAGAACTCAGCTGGAGGGTGCTATTCGCCACAAAATTGATTTTAAATTCATGGCTCCAGGCATCATAGCGAACAACCTCCGCCATATACTCAGGAAAAAGCAAATCCGTCAGTTTGACAATGTCTGAGACTGCCGGCAGAGCTCCCCGCTTTGCCTGATATTTTCGAATGCCTTCCTGAAGCTGTTCCAGGCTTTGCTGAGTTTGTCTTGTCCGCACCTCCGTCAGCGCGGCAAGAAATGCCTGCGCACTGATCCAATCTCGGTCGCCAAGACGGACCGCATCGACTTGCCAGTCCTTTCCCTTCGTCCTGGCAAGCCGGAAGGCCATCTGCAGATTCGCTTCGGCGACAGCCTGATCCTCTCCAGACTGAACGATGCGTTGCACTTGGATCTGTTTGTCCTTCAGGTCCAACAGGCCCAGTTCCAGGATCTTGCTCTTGGCGGTATCTTCGCTAAGCTTTCGCGAAGCGCCGCAGCCTGCCAGGAGCCCGAGAACAAGCGCGATTGGCAACCATCGTGTCCCTCTCATACTGGTTTTGATCGTATGAAGACGGGCTAACGGTGTCAAGCGATCTGTTCGTTCGCGTTGCAGTCACACGTGGCGGGTATCCCGTGACGGTGTCCGACGGACCAGTGTGTAGCATCGGAAACTCTAAGGCGTTGGATCGCGGGTTAACGATCGCGCTCACCTAGCCGCGCCGTATCGGCTCCAACCGGCCTACCTGCAGTTCCATCTCAGGCCCTCGCCCACAGTCGGATTAGGGCTGGCCTCCAGCAAAAACGGGAATGGCGCCACTGCGGCGTTCTTTTAGAGAGGAGATACATATAGCTGCACAGATTTGGCTGGTTGGCTTCGCGGCAAGCTGCTATTCTGAGGCCTATGATTTTCTTTCGCACCTCTTCTTCAAAGCGGGTTGTGGCTTTCCTCTTGATCGCCTTGACTTGTCTATGCCTGGGTGTTGAAGACTTACTGGTGCCCGACGCGTGCGAAGAAGACCGGTCTGCACCTTTTGCGGAACTGCGATTTTCGAGTAGCGTGACAGCGCGAGACACGCAAGGGACTTCTCGCACAGACGCTGGAGACGACGATCATGGCTGTCTTTGCTGTTGCCGCCATCTTGTGACTTCAGTCTCTATTCAGCCCTCACAAATTTTGAACAGTTCTATGCTTGACCCTATCCCTGGTGAGGTTATTTCTTCGGTCGATCCTCAGCCGCCTTATCACCCTCCTCGCTCTTAGTTTCCCAATCCAAGTCTATTAGCGAACCCCGGAAGCGGTCTGTGTGCGCAGGCGACTTGTCTCACGCCCTCGACAGAACACTCCTCCGGGCAGATTCGCATTGAAGATAACTGCACTCTCGCTACCGAGGAGGAGATCATGAAATGGCTCTTGCCATTCCTGCTGCTCTGGCCGTCCGCCTATTTTGGTCAGACTAACGGGGAGATACCGGAACAGCTCGACTTGAAGAAGGCACTGGAAATCGCCCTTGCCAACAACCCGCAGCTCAAAGCCGCCCGTAATGAGATTGAGGTTACTGACGCTGAAAGACTTGATGCTTCTAAACGACTCAATCCTGCCTTCTCCGCTTACTTCGAAGACTACAGGCTCTTTCATTCCGACATTGGCCCCTTCTTTCAGACTCAGGAAATCACCGTCCGACTCGATCAGGAGATCGAGACGGCTGGGAAAAGAAAACTGCGAACCCAGGCTGCAGGGCTGAGAAGCCAGGCGCAAAAGGCACAGACGGACAACGTCGTTCGTGCCTTGTTACTCGACGTTCGCAGAGCTTACTTTCAGGCTGTCCTGGCTCAAACGAATCTGGAAAGTGCTGAAGCCATCCTGCAGGAAATCGACCGGATCATCGAACTGAACCGAACGCGCTTTGAGAAAGGTGACATCTCAGGTGCCGAGCTAAAACGCGTGGAGGTGGAACGCCTCAAGTTTGTCGAGGACGTTTTTGCCTCCAAACTGGCCTTGGCAAATGCGAAGAGCACGCTGCTTTCACTGTTCGGACATTCTGAGCCGAACCCTTCCTTCAGGGTCTCTGAGCCCCTCACACTAGATCGAGGCGCTCCTACTTCGGCGGAGGGAATTCCCCAGCCGACGCCATACCCGGAGCTGGTACGGCAGGCCGTCGCCAAGCGCCCCGATTTGGTAGCTTCAGTGTTTGAGCAGAGGCGAGCCGACACCGAGACTTTGCACCAGCGGTCTTTGCGGTCGCCCAACATCACGGTCACCGGCGGATACAAGAGAAACATCTTGGACAACACCGTAGTCTTCGGGATTGCCCTTCCGCTGAAGGTGTTTAACAAGAACGAAGGCGGCATCGCCAGGGCGGCGGCGGAGAAGGCTAGGGCAGACAATCTGGCGGCTCAAACTCGATCTCAAGTTCTGCTCGACGTTCAGAAGGCCTACAACAGCGCGGAGATCAACCGCCAGCGCGTGGAGTACATCGAGAAGGCATCTATTCAGAAGGCGGACGAATCGCGGCAAATCGTTCTGACCGCCTATCGGCTGGGAGAGATCGACCTGATCCATTTGCTCGATGCAGAGCGGGCGTACCGTGAAACACGGAAAACCTACAATCAGGCTTTATACGAATACCGCATGAGTCTTTACGAGCTGGGCAGCGCCATCGGACTGGAGGCTGAATAACGATGCGAGAAATCACTATTCGTGTTCCTGACTTCACCCTGAGAAACATGCTCCTATTCACCCTGCTGCTCGGGAGCGCAGTGTTCATTTGGTACTACAAGGGCCGCAGCGTCCAGCCGGAACATGTCCACGAAGAAAGCGAGAGCGGCCCCGGCGAAACCGTTGTACTCACGCTAGAAGCGCTGCGCAACGCGAATATCAAGATCCTCGAAGTCGAACGGCGGCCGTTAAAGGAATGGCTTGAGGCTGCAGGTGTCGTTGAGCCTGACTTGAACCAGGTGGCCCGGGTTCGCTCGCTGGGGCGCGGCATCGTAAGACGGGTGTTGGTCCGTCCCGGCGATGCGGTTGAAGCAGGGCAAACACTGTTCGAGTACGACAACATCGAATTGGGAGATCTGCTGGGAGAATACAAAGCGCTTCTCTCACAAAGGAAGAAGCTCGAAGCCCGTGTCCGGTTAACCGAACAGTCCGTCGAAAGGGCCAGGGGTCTGGTAGCCGCACAAGCGCTGGCTCAGAAGGAGCTGGAGATACGGATCGCTGAGCAACGGGAGGCCCAAGCGGAACTGGAAGCACATGCCGAGAACCTGAACGCAGTGGCTGGCAAGCTCGGGCGTTTCGGGACGAGTACGGACCGACTGATAGCATCGGGGACTTCTTCAAGCATTAGCAGCGTTAAGGCGCCTCAGCCGGGCGTGATTCTGGAGTTTCAAATTGCGCAGGGCGAGGTGTTGTCGCCCGACCAGGAGGTGATAACAATCGCCAATCTTGGACTCGTATGGGTCATTGCCAGCGTGTATGAGCGCGACCTTGGACGAGTGAAAATAGGCCAGACTGCCGAAATCTCATTTGCCACTTTCCCCGACAAAACTTTCTCTGGAAGGATCACTCAGGTAGCCCAGCGGCTCGATCCGGAAACGCGGACGGCCAAAGTTCGCGTGGAAGTGGAGAACCGCAGTGGGCAGCTCAAGTTGGAGATGTTTGGCAATGTTCGACTGCCAACCCAGGATCCAAGAATCGTTCCCGCAATTCCGGAGACCGCCCTGCAGCAAGTGGATGGCAAGAATGCAGTTTTTGTTCAGACCAAAGCACAAGAGTTTCAACGGCGCGAGGTCATGCTAGGCCATAAAGCCGATGGCTGGGTTGAGGTGACACACGGATTAGAGCCGGGCGAACGAGTCGTCACCCAAGGCAGCTTCTATCTGAAGTCGACCCTGCTCAAAAAGACTCTTCAGGAGGAGCACTGATGCATCGCATCGTTGAACTCGCTCTTGCCAATCGCATTCTGGTCATTCTGGCGGTCGGCCTTTCAGTCGTGGCCGGGTCGTTTGCGCTGAAGCACTTGACCATCGACGCAGTGCCCGACATCACCAATGTCCAAGTGCAGATCCTGACCAAATCTCCGACTCTGGGGCCGGTGGAAGTCGAACGGTTCATTACTTATCCCGTGGAGGCCGCGATGAACGGCCTGCCACGGTTGTCAGAGATTCGGTCGGTTTCGCGGTACGGCATTTCCTCCGTTACAGTCATCTTTGAAGAGGACGTCAATATCTATTTCGCACGTCAACTGGTATCAGAGCGTCTGAACACGGCAATTGAAGCCATTCCGGCGAACCTCGGCCGTCCGGAGTTAGGACCCCTCACGACGGGACTGGGTGAGATTTACCAGTTTACCGTTGAAGGGGAGGGCTACACGCCGATGGAGCTTCGCACCATTCTCGACTGGGAGATCGCCTACCGCTTGCGTTCGGTTCCCGGCGTCGTCGAAGTGAACACCTGGGGCGGCAAGGCGCAGCAGTATCATGTCGTCATCAATCCACAGAGCTTGCTCGCCTACCAGTTGTCACTCTCTTCCATCTTCGAAGCATTGGAGAAGAATAACGCCAATGTAGGCAGTGGCTACATGGAGCGGAACCAGGAGCAATACATTATTCGGGGTGAGGCGCTGATCTCCGACATCCACGACATTGAGAACATTGTTGTTGGACACAACCGCGAAGGCGTTCCCATTTTCGTAAAGAATCTGGGCACAGTGGAAAAGGGTTCCATGCTGCGAATCGGAGCGGCGACGGAAGACGGCCGTCGGGAAACCGTGATCGGACTCGTCCAGATGCTGGCGGGCGCGAATGCCCGCGAAGTTGTGGAGCGCGTCAAAGCCGAAGCAGCGAGGATCCAGACATCTCTTCCCCCAGGGGTCGCTATTCGACCTTTCTATGATCGGGCTCAATTTGTCGATCGCGTGCTGCGCACCGTGACCGTGAATCTCATGGAAGGTGGATTGCTAGTGATCGCCGTCCTGTTTGTCCTATTGGGAAGCTTTCGAGGTGGCCTGCTCGTCGCACTGGCGATTCCGCTTTCAATGCTGTTCGCATCCATCGGAATGTATTACCTCGGGATCTCAGGAAACTTGATGAGTTTGGGTGCAATTGACTTCGGATTGATCGTCGATGGCTCGGTTGTGATGATGGAAAACATTCTGAGGAAGCGATCTGAGACTCCAGAGTCGCCGATCTTGGAACTCGCCCGACAGGGAGGACGCGAAGTGGCTCGGCCAGTGTTCTTTGCTGTCTTGATCATCACACTTGTGTACCTACCCATACTGGTATTGACCGGAACTGAAGGAAAGCTGTTCCGTCCTATGGCGATCACTGTCATCTTTGCACTCTTGGGTTCCCTGATTGTTGCCATGACTGTGGTCCCAGTGCTGGCTTCCCTTCTCTTCAGACAGAAGCATCGGCGAGCGGAAAAGGAGCACGAGACTTGGTTGGTTCGGATCACGCGCAGGCCCTTCTCGCGAGTTCTGCAATGGACGATGGGGCATCGAGCCGCAACGCTCCTCGTCGCCTTGATGGTATTGGCGCTCACAGCATTTCTCGCCCGTCGGCTTGGCACGGAGTTTGTACCGAAGCTGGATGAAGGCGACATCGTCATCAACGCCCTTCGCTTGCCAAGCGTCTCGATGTCTGAATCCGTTGCCTCTTCGCTCATGATTGAGGGTGTCCTAAAGCAATTTCCCGAAGTCGCGCTTGTTGTCTCGCGAACCGGAAGTCCCGAGGTGGCCACAGACTTGATGGGGATCGAACTGTCGGACATCTTCGTTACCTTGAAGCCTCGTAACCAATGGACCACTGCCAAAACGAAGGAAGAACTCATCGAGAAAATGGAAGATCGGCTGGCACATGAAATTCCAGGTGTGGGAATCAGTTTTACCCAGCCAATCGAAATGCGTTTCAACGAGCTGGTGGCTGGCGTCAAGTCCGACATCGGAGTGAAGGTGTTTGGGGACGATCTCGACGTCTTGAAAACGAAAGCCGATCAGGTGGCGCGTATATTGAGCTCTATTTCGGGAGCAGCCGACGTGAAAGCTGAGCAGGTCGCCGGGCTGCCTATGGTGCGAGTGGTTGTCAATCGACACGACATTGCCCGATACGGGATGAACGCTTCGGACGTCCTTGATACCGTGGAAGCAATACGCGCTGGTCGCAATGTCGGCACCGTTTATGAAGGTCGCAAGCGCTTCGCTCTGGTGGTTAGGTTTAGCGACGCGGTTTCAAGAGACCTGGAAACGCTTTCCCAGATTCCAGTGGGTGAGAGCAAGGGCCCGCAAATCGTCCCACTGGGACAACTGGCCAAGTTGGAATATGCAACCGGACCAGCTCAGATCAGTCGCGAGCAAATTCAACGCCGCATTGTCGTGGAAGCAAACGTTCGTGGAAGAGACTTGGGCGGATTCGTCCGGGAAGCGCGGGCCAGAGTGGGACGTGAGGTAAAGCTTGATCCAAGCTATTACTTCGAGTGGGGGGGCCAGTTTGAAAATCTGGAGCGGGCGTCGTCTCGCCTCACGCTTGTGGTTCCGCTGACACTCGCCTTAATCTTTTGTCTGCTCTACTTTGCCTTCCAGTCGGCCAAGGTCGCTCTCATCATCTTTCTCAACATCCCTTTCGCAGCGACCGGCGGAGTCTTCGCCCTGGCTCTGCGCAGCATGCCGTTCAGCATTTCTGCCGCCGTGGGCTTCATTGCGCTCTTCGGGGTGGCGGTCCTGAATGGTGTGGTGCTGTTGAGTTATGTCCGCACTATTCAGGAATCCGGGAAATCCGCAGCTGAGGCGGCTTATGAAGGCGCGCAGGTGAGATATCGGCCAGTGATGCTCACAGCTCTGGTTGCAAGCCTCGGATTCATCCCCATGGCTCTTTCCCACGGCATGGGCGCCGAGGTGCAAAGGCCACTTGCAACAGTCGTGATCGGGGGCTTGATAACTTCAACGACACTGACGTTGCTGGTCCTGCCAACCGTCTATGCGTGGTTCTTCCGGGCCAGAGAAGGAGCGAACTACGAATCGGCATGAACCAGTGCAAGCGAGGCCTTAGTATTCCAATTGGATGAGCAACTGAATCTGGCGCGCGTTCAATGTCTCGACAGGGCTGCCGTAAGAGGTGAGCCGGGCCCCTTGGGCGGCATAGTAGGGGCTGACGCGCAATGGATTGGAATGGTTCATCAGGTTGAAGGCTTCCACTCCCACCTGCAAGAACAGGCGTTCCTGCCGGAAGTAGAAAGTCTTCATGGTTCGGATATCGAGATTGACAAACGCTGGTGAGAAGAAGGGGTTGCGTGGCAGACTGAAAGGCCGAGCCGAGACAGGATAAGCCGCCGTTCGGAAGACGTCCGTCGAGTCGAGCGCATTGACTGGCCGGCCACTTCCTATCGTAAATATCGGGGCCACAGAGATATGTTCGAGTCCATCTCGGAGCCACGTAGGAGCGTTCTTCCATTCTTCTATCGGCAACTCGAATAAGGCGCTGGCAGCCAGTCGCTGAGCCTGATGCTGGCGGGAGCGCGCCCAGTCTTTCTTCAGGTCGGCTGGATCAAGGGGATGTTCGTCGAAATCCGAAGCGTCGTCCCGAGTCTGACCGGCGTTGTACGCCAACAGATAAGAGAGCTCGTGACTCATCCTGCGGTGCAGCGTCACTGCAACACCGCGATAGTGAGAGCTAGCGGTCTGCTCCAATTGGTAGAGGGCGGGAAGTCTGCCGGAAATATTGCGCACACGCGGAAGATGGAGGCCGCGAACCCAACTGGCTTCCACCGATACGGTTGTGTCCGGTCCCAAGCTGCGTTCCAGCCCACCTGTCAGTTTTTGGCTGTAGGTTGTCGGAAAGTCGAAATCCGCCTGGTAAATCGACGGCAGCACCTCCGGGATAGGTCTTGC
>Ga0111538_10006019_pt1 | contig 16468 bp, 14 predicted proteins | sample SoiMethybrSBSTD1_FD_79669 | JGI IMG/M metagenome (GOLD analysis project Ga0111538, IMG submission 79669) | Bulk soil microbial communities from a Populus tree surrounding site in Tennessee, USA - Soil MetaG P. TD hybrid SBSTD1 (version 2)... | ecosystem: Environmental > Terrestrial > Soil >...
AGCAACCGCGTCAGCGACGCGCTCGATTCGCTCTCGAAGAAGATCGACTCGTGCAAGGACGGCGTGCGCGGCAAATTCGGCGCCACCATGTATGTCGATACCAGCGGCAAGGTGCTCGCGGTCGGCGTGACGCCCCCGGACGAAAGCGGCGACGAGAGCGTGGATTGCCTGGTCGGCGTGCTGAAAGACGCGAAGATGCCGTCGCCCGGAAGCTGGCCCGCGAAGGTCAGCTTCCAGCTCTGACGGCTGGCGCGTGCTCAGCGGCGCGTGAGACGCCGAGGGCCGGATTGGGCGCAACGGCGAAGTACTTCCCGGCACCCACGCCGGGCAGCGTAGTCGCTCAGTCGTCGAACGCGATCGTGAAAGCGATCCGCGCGTCTGCCGGCGGTGCGGGTTGCGCGTCGGGCGGTGGCGGTGCGGAGCTCGGCGCTGGATCCGCCGTGGCTGGCGGTGAAGGCTCGGTGGCGGCCACCGCGCGTTCGAGCTCGGCCTCGGCCTCGCGCGCTGCCTGCTCCGACGACGCCGCCTTCTGCTCGACGCTCAGCCCGCTTTCGACGCGCGCCGGCTCGAGCCCCTGGGCACGCAGCGCCTCGACAAGGCGCTTCACGCGCAGCGCGCTCTGCTCGGGCGCGCCCTGGCCGCGCTCGCTGACGATCAACCGGCTCCCAGGGTGCACCTTCAGCACGCGCGCGAGCGCTGCGAGCGTCCCCTCTTCGTTCGGGCCGGTTTCGCGCGCGAGCTTGTCGCTCCGCACCGTGACCAGCGGCCGGCCCTGATCGATGTCGAGCTCGGCGTCGCCGCTGCCGAGCTGTTGTTTGAGCTCGCGCGTGAGGTCGCGGAGCACGAGCGCGCTGCGGGCGGCATTCCGCTCCGCGGCAGCGATGCCCTTGGCGCGCTGCTCGGCGCTGTCGAGCGCTTCCTCGAGCTCGGCCTTCTGTTCGGCGAAGATCTTGAGATGGTCGCCGACCCGCGCGAGGTCGTTGCGGAGCTGCTCGACCACGTCGCCGGCGGCGTCGCGCTCCTGCGCCGACTTGACACCGTTCAACTCGCTCTCGGCGAGCTGGTTCTCCTGCTGCGCCAGCCGCTGCTCGCGCTCGGCAAGCACTGCCCACAAATTTGCGAGCTTTTGCTCGATCTCATAAAGACGGGCCTGGGTTTGCCGATGGGCTTCACTCTCCACGTGGAAAGCGGTTTCGAGCTCGTCGTAACGAGCTTTCGACACCATGCAACCCGCACCCTGGGCGAGCACGACCACCGGGATGACCCGAAACATTGCCTTTCGCATTCTTTTTCGACCTCAGTTGAGCAAGGCGCCGCGCTTCCCCACCAGATCCGCGTGTTCGGCCAGGGTCAGCCGGTCGACGTCGGAAATCCGGACGAAGCGCAGGGCCTGTTGGGTACCGAACGACCAGATCGGACGCGCCAGCGCAATCACCGGCCGCACCCGCTCGGGGAGCCGCAGCTCGAGCCGGATCACGAGCCGCTCGTGGCGGCTGCCGATCGGTTTTCCCCGATCGATGACGATGCCGCTCGGCGAGACTTCGACGCCGCGGCATCGGCTCGATAACGTCCCATCTCGGGCGATCACCGGAAAATCCGTGCGCGCGCGCATTCCTATTTTTCTTCTCATCGAGATCCTCGCTGCCGCGAAAATCGTACGGTGCCTAGCCTCGATCAGGCCAACTTCGTTCCGACTTATCGAAGCGGCCGAACACTTGCCCGCGCTCCGGACGGCGCCGGAAACTTCGCGCCGCGGATGCGTCGCTGGTTGCTTTTCGGCCTGCCGCTGACGGCGTTGCTCGCGCTCTTGCCGGCGCCGAGCCGCGGCGCCGCGCCCGAAGCGCCGCACGTGCTCCTGGAGCGCATGACGGTCGCGCCCGACGGCGCCACCGCCCCGCTCGCCGCGGGCGGCAGCGCCCCGCTGACGATCGATCCGGACTTGCAACACGCTGCCGATCGCCTGCTGGCGGCGGCTCATCCGCTCGCCGGCACGGTGGTCATGCTGCACGCCCCCAGCGGGCGCGTGCTGGTCTTCGACCAGTACAGCCGCGGCCACGATCCGGGGCGGCTGCTCTACGAGGCGCGCTCGCCGTCGGCCAGCGTGTTCAAGATCGTGACCACCGCGGCCCTGCTCGAAACCGGGCGGCTCGATCCGCAGACACCGGTGTGCTTCGCCGGCGGCAACCACAGCATCGAGCGCCGGCACCTCGATCCGCCGCGCGCCGGCAAGGTCACCTGTGCGCCGTTCGGAACGGCGCTCGGTTTCAGCCGCAACGCGGTGTTCGCTCAGCTCGTGACCCGCCACTTGGCAAGGGACGACCTGATCGAGATCGCAGCGCGCTTCGGCTTCAATAAGCTCTTACCGTTCGATTACCCGGTCCCACTCGGCAGCTCGAGGGTGCCGTACAACGATCTCGAATTCGCGCGCGCTGCGGCGGGCTTCGAAGGCAGCACGCTGTCGCCGCTCGGCGCCGCCTATCTGGGCTACGTGATCGCGGCGGGAGGCCTGGCGCCGCGGCTGCACGTGCTCAAGACTTCACCGCCGCAGCGGCTCGAGCCGCTGGGGCGCGTGGTGCGGCCGTGGACGGCGCGGGCGCTGACACGGATGATGGAGCTGACGGTGCACGGCGGCACCTCGTTCGGCGCGTTCAGCGATCAGACCGGACGCAGCCTGCTCGGCGAGATCCGGGTCGCGGGCAAGACCGGTACCCTGCAACGCTCGCGCGACGAGCCGACCACCAGCTGGTTCGTCGGTTTCGCGCCGAGCCGCGCGCCCGAAGTCGTCGTGAGCGTGATGCTCTTGAACGCCGACGTCTATCGCAGCAAGGCCAACCAGGTGGCGCGCGACATGATGCGCGTTTACTTCGCGGCCCGCGGGCGGCCGGGGATCACCGACCCTCTCGCCGAGCCCGTATCCAGGTCGAACTAGCCCCGAGCCCGAGCCCGAGCCCGAGCGCGATGCCCGTGCCCCTGCCCGTGCCCCTTCGCGATTTTTGGGTGTGAGCCCTTCGCGTCAAAGCGCGTCGGCGGGACGTCAGTGAAAACGAGGTTCGTCCCGCCGCCGGACTAGGCCGCGCAAAGCTCACCCCAATCACCAGCCTCCTCATCGCGCGCCAGGCAGGCGATTCGGCGCAACTCGCATCCGGTGCTGCCCCGACAAAGACTCCCATCCGCCTCCCCGCGGTGCGTTCGGGCGCCGCCACGCGCGCCGGGAAATGTGCGCCGGCCACGGGCGCCGGGCACGGGCACGGCGGACGCGACTAAACTTTGCGCCGCCGCAGGCTCACGGCGCATAGCAGTAGCCCCGCGAGCGCGGCCGAGGGCAGCAAGCCGCGTCCCGCCGGAAAGCTGCAACCGCACTTGCCGGTCGACGCGGCCTCGGCGCCCGCGCCGCCGTCGGTACCACCATCGGGCGGGACATCGGGAACACCGGAAAGTCCGAGCGCGGCGATCGGCGTCTTGACCACCGCTGCCGGCTTGATCTGCGTCCGGCTGCGCCGGCTCATGTCTTCCGCGACCCAGATCTTGCGCAAGCCTCGATACGTGCGCGGCGCTTTCCCCCACTTGTAGCGCTCCGGCTTGTCGCACTTCTGCATGCCGATCCAGGGGTGAAAGAAGACGTAACGCGTCTGCAGTTTGCTGACCGGCGCGGAAGCGATGTTCGTCGGCAGCTCGCCTTTCGGGCCCTTCGGCAGGTCGACACCGCCTTTGACGTGGCCGCCGGCGGGCCCGATCTCCGGATCCTTCGGCATCGAAGCGCTGTCGTAGCGATGGTGCAGCCGCGTGACGATGTACTTGTGGCGCTCGAGCAGGCCCTTGTTGCGCGCGACGGTCTTGCGCTCCTCCATCAGCAGCTTCTCTTTGTCGCGGCGCTCCTTGGGCTTCAGCTTGAGCTCGTCCCACTCCTTCTTCAGCGCCTTCTTCTCGTCGGCGGTGAGCGCCGGCACCTTGGGGTTTCGCTCCTCCTCCGGAACCTTGGTCTCGAACACGTCGCCGCCCAGGGTCAGGATCTCGTGGATCCACAGCGGTGCGTTCGCGCACGGCTCGCCGCAGCCGGCGGTGTGCCACGCATACTCGTTGATGAAAGACTGCGGATTTTTGGCCAGCATCATGTCGTGCAGGCCGGCGTAGAACTCGCCCATCCGCTCCTTGACGACGAAGTCGACCTCGATGTTCGTGGGCGGGAAAACGTTCGTATAGTTCTTGGCCTCGTAGCGCTTCTCGGGGTCCAGCACGTAGATCAGGAGCTCTTGCTTGCCTGGTGAGCTGAGCAGGCTCAGCCGCTCGGGCAGCTTGTCGAGCGGCTTCTCCGTCCAGTAGCGGATCGCGCTGAGCTGCGCACGGCCGCCCCCGACCAGCTCGACGCGCTTGTCGTCGACTTCGGCGAGCAGAATCTTCATGCCTTCGGCGAGATAGGGCGCGAGTGCCGCGCTCGCGCCATTGGGTACCGTAAAGCCCTTGCTCTTGGCCCACGAATCGAGCGTCTCCCCTTCACCCAGCATGCTGAACTTGAATTCACCCTGTTTGAACTCGGTGTCGACTTTCAGGAACAGCTCCTTGTCGACCTTCTTCTCGCTGCCGGTCGGCATGGTGGGATTACCGCCGCCGAGAAAGTTCGACTCGGTGCTGGCCGTGAGCCTGCGCTCCCACTCTTGTTCGGCAGGTCCGGGCTCGCACGGATCCATCTCCCAGAACTCGTGGAAGCGCGGCGCGCTCATCTGCTCCACGCGATCGACGAACTCGCGCTTCAGCGTTTGCACGCGTTCGAGCGTGACGTCGCCTGGAACCGCGAGCACGATCGCGAACGGATCGAGCGGGCCGTCGTAGTCGGCCTGGACGCTGACCGCGGTCATGTCGCCTTTCTTCATGACGACCACGTGGCTCGAGTACGCGGAGCGCTTGGCAGAGCCCTTGCCGATGAAAAATCCCGGCATCGCGGCGGCGTCGAACGCCGTGAGCATCAGCGCCAGCGTCAAGATTGGAAACGCGAGATTTTTCAGCGTCGGACGCGGTGCATACATCGACGCGGCAGGCTAGTCGCTGGCCGGTGAAATAACAATCCGAGAGCCCTCAGCGACACTAGGACGGCGCGCCGACCGAGCCACGAGAAAAATCCAGCGTTGCCGGGCCGGCCCTCGCGTCCGATGGTATATCCACGAATCCGAGAGGGCGTCGCAAAGTCAGTGTCCGACCAGAGCGAGCACATCGATCTCACCCGTGTCCGCAGCGCGCTCGCGCGTCATCGCGCGGCGCTGCTCGTCGACTCGCACGGCGAGCGCCGTGCCGCCGTCGCCGCGGTGCTGCGCGACCAGGGCGCAGGCACCGAGGTGCTGCTGATCCGGCGCGCTTCGCGCGAAGGCGATCCCTGGTCGGGCCACATGGCGCTGCCCGGCGGCCGCCAGCAGGGGGAAGACCGCGATCTTCTGCACACCGCGATCCGCGAAACGCAGGAAGAAGTGGGACTCGATCTGAGTGCGGCGGGCGAGCTCGTGGGCCGGCTCGACGATCTGCCGGCAATGGCGCGCGGACGTCCCGCCGGCTTGATCATTGCGCCGTTCGTGTTCGAGCTGTTGGGCACGCCCGCGCTCATCACCAATGCCGAGGTGGAGGAAGCGCTGTGGGCGCCACTGACCCTGCTGGCCAAAGGCGCGCTCGACTCGAGCCTGCCCTACGAGCTGGACGGCCGGAAGCTGACCCTGCCGGCGTGGGACGTGGAGGGCCGGATCGTTTGGGGACTGACGCACCGGATCCTGAGCACCCTGTTCGAGGTCGTGCGCACACCGGCGTCCGCGCCCCCAACTTGAGTGTTGACAGGTCCTGGTTCCGGATTAATGGCTCGTTCGCGATGCAAGCCGCGGTCGTAGTGTTTCCGGGATCGAACGCCGAGGTCGAGATGGTGCGCACTCTGCGCGACATCGTCGGTGTGCCGACCAGCCTGGTCTGGCACAAGGATCACGAGCTGCCGGCGGGCACGGACCTGGTGGCGATCCCGGGCGGCTTCTCGTACGGGGACTACCTGCGCTGCGGCGCGATCGCCAAAGCCGGGGCGATCGTGCCCGCGATCCGCCGCCATGCCGAGCGCGGCGGCGCGGTGCTCGGTGTCTGCAACGGGTTTCAGATTCTGACCGAGATCGGCCTGTTGCCCGGCGCGCTCACCCGCAACGCTCACTTGCGCTTCGAGTGTCGCGATCTGCACGTGGTCGTCACCGCCGACGGGCCCTTCACCTCCGGCGTGACCGGCGTCCTGCGCTTGCCGATCGCCCATGCCGAAGGCCGCTATCACGCCGATCCGGCGACCTTGCGGCAGCTCGCGCAAGAACAGCGGATCGCCTTCCGCTACTCCGACCCGAGCGGCGCCGTGAGCGCCGAAGCCAACGTGAACGGCTCGCTCGATTCGATCGCGGGCATCTACGGCGGGCCGCGCAAGAACGTGCTCGGTCTGATGCCGCATCCCGAACGCGCGAGCGAGCCGTTCGTCGGCAACGCCGACGGCCGAAGGCTATTCGACTCGATCGTGCGCTTTCACCGCGAGCACGCGAGGCCTGCGTGACCAACGCCGCGCTCAGCGGCGAGCCGCGTGCCGACGGCGGCTGTCGGGTCTGCGGCACGCCGCTCGCGGGCGCGTTGATTTGCGGTAAGTGCGGGGCGGTTCACGGCGAACGCTATCGCTGCCCGCACTGCGGCGCGGTGGCCGACCTCGAGCCGCACAACGTGCTGCGCTTTCGCTGCAAGGTCTGCGGCGGCCCGCGCGTACCGAGCGACGACGTCTCGGTCACCCGCAGCGGCGCCGAAACCCCCGAGCTCGAGCGCGCTCAGCGCGCGCAGCGCGTGGCCGCCGCGTGGCGCGTCGCCGCCGGAGTAGTCGCCGGTTTCGGCGGACTTTCGCTGCTGGTCGCGCTGCTGGTGCTGGTCGCGGTCACTCCAGGCGTGCTCGGCACGCTGGGCGCGGCAATCGCAGTGCTGGTACCGTTCGTGCTGGCGTGGCTGTTCTGGCGACGCGGCGCTGCCGAGGCGCAAAAGATCGGCGACGCGCTGGACGAAGCGTGGCAACGCGTGGCGCGCGAGGTGCTCGATGCGCACCGCGGCGAGCTCACCGCCACCCAGCTCGGCAAGGCTCTGCGCACCGACGCCGCCACAGCCGAACGCCTGCTGGCCCGGCTCGGCGCGCACGACTTCGTCCGCGCGCGGGTCACCGACACGGGCGACGTGGTCTATTCGTCGCCGGGCGAGCGCGTGCGCGTCGATGCGCCCACCGTCGCGGTCACCGAGCTCGGCCTGGACGGCGCCGCCCGCGACCCGCAGACCCTCGACGTGACCGAGCTCGGCGCCAACGAGCGGGCGGTGCGCCGCGGACGCACCGATCCCACGCGCTGACGCGCTGCCGTTACCGCGGCGATAATGCACGCCTAGGACTGGGAAAAAACTTTCCAGCATCGGTGTTGCGGTGTCCGCGTGAACTGCGTAGCCCGCTACGCACATTGCGATGACGAAAGCGTCACACGCTTGATTTCCGCGGGTTTTCCTTACACCTTCGACAAAGACGACACTCTCTGGCCCGTGTTTCCGAAACGGCACAGAATGCGCATCCTTCAAGGGGTCTGAACGATTCGGCTTCGTCCATGACCATCGACCAACGACAGCTCTACGCACCGGCGGACACGGCCCGCGGCGACAGTCTTCTGCGGCGGGCGGTGCGCGAGATGGCGGTCCAGGACTGGATCGTGCTCGGCTATCTGCTCACGCTGAACGTCGCGGTGCTGTCCGCGATGCGCCACACCACCCTGACGGATGGGCTCGCGAAGCTGATCGGCTTGCTGGTGTTTCAGGTCGCGTCGCTGATCATCGTGCGCGGTGGCTTGATCAAACACGGCATCGTCGCACCGCTGCTGTACCGCCTCGCGATCTACGGCACCGTGCAGTCGAGCTACTTCCTGTTCCGCGATCTGTTGCCGGTGATCAATCCCGGCGCGCTCGATCGCGAGCTGTATCACCTCGATCTCAACCTGTTCGGCTTCGAGCCGGCCATGCTGATGGACAGCTGGGTCAACTCGACGACCACCGAGTGGTTCGCGTTCTTCTACTTCGGGTACTTCTTCCTGCTCGCACTCCACGTGATCCCGATGCTGCTGTTCGGCAAGAAGGAGCCGCTGCTCAGCGAATTCTGTTTCGGGATGCTGTTCGTGTTCTGCGTCGGGCATGTGATCTACACGCTGGTGCCCGGGTACGGCCCGTATCGGGCGATGGCCGAGCATTTCAGCAATCCGCTGCCCAAGGGGATCTGGCGCGACCTGGTGATGTCCACCGTCGCCTCGGGCGGAGCGCAGAAGGACATCTTTCCGTCGCTCCACACCGGCGCTCCGACCTTCATCCTGCTGTGGTCGTTCCGGCACCGGCGGCTGACGCCGTTCCGGTACAGCTGGCCGGTCGTGGCGTTTGCGACCATCAACATCGTGATCGCCACGATGTTCTTGCGCTGGCACTACGTGATCGACGTGCTGGCGGGCCTGCTGCTCGCAGCCGCCGCGGTGACCGTCGCCGCCGCGGTCACGCGCTGGGAGCTCGTGCGCCGCGCCGAGCACGGCTTGATGGCAAACTGGCCGTTGTTCTCGGTCGCTCCGGAGCCCGCTCCGTCGAAGCGCCGGCGCTCGTGACGCGCGTCACTTGACGTAGACTTCGGCGGCAGCGATCCCCTGCCCCGCGGAAACCGTGAGCACGACTTTGATCGGGCCCGCGAACAGCGCTTTGAAGCAGTTCGGTTTCGCTCCGACCACGGCGAGCGGAGCTTCGCTCTGATCCTCTGCCACCACCGGCGCAACCCCGGGCAATGGCGTGACCGGAATCAGCTGGATGTCGAGATTCTGGACGGGCGGTGCACCCGCCCCGACGACCGTGTAGCACTTGCCCGCTTCCAGCGGGACGACGGACTCGAGCACCTGCCCGGTCGAAAACTCGCCGGCGATGTTCACGTTCATCGGCTGCGCGCCGGGCGGCGCGGCCTCGCGTGCAGCCGGTTGAATCAGCTGCTTGGCCGCTGCAGCGAGCGCTGGGTCGACCGGTTTGGCGTACTTGGAGGGCGCCGGCGTGGCGACGGGTGGCCCACCGGCGTCCGGCGCCTGGGTCGACGAGGCGGGCGGGGTCCAGGCCACGCAGCTGCGACCGTCGAACGAGGTTCCGGGCGGGCACTGCAGCGGCTCTTTCGCCGGCGGCTCCTTGCCGCCGCAGGCGGTAGCGAGAACTAGAACGCAAAGCAACGAAGCACGAACCATGGCGCGTCTACTCCGAGCTCGAGAAAGGAGCGCGGGGCGCGCGATCGAGCTCGTTGACTGAACGCCGTCGGGCAGCCTCGGCTTACACGTGCGCAGTCGGAGTGGGCGCCGCGCAGAAGCCTTCGTAGTCGATGTATTCCTTGATCGTGGGCGATTCCCCACAGGCCGGGCACTGCTTGTCGCGGCGCAGCTTCAGCGTGCGGAAGCTCATGCGCAGCGAGTCGTAGGTCAAAAGCCGCCCGATCAACGGGTCGCCCTGACCGAGGATCAGCTTGATCGCCTCCGTCGCCTGCAGCGTGCCGATGATACCCGGCAGGATCCCGAGCACGCCGGCCTCGGCGCACGACGGCGCCAGGTGCGGCGGCGGCGGCTCGGGGTAGAGGCAGCGGTAGCAGGGACCCTCGAACGGTTTGAAGGTCGTGACCTGGCCCTCGAACCGGAAAATCGAACCGTGCACGACCGGGATCTTGTGAAAGAGCGAGGCGTCGTTCACGAGATAGCGGGTCGGAAAGTTGTCGCAGCCGTCGATGATCGCGTCCCAGCCCGCGCCGAAGATGCGATCGACGTTGCTGCTCAGCAGCCGCTCCTCGAATTTTTCTATCTTCACGTCGGGGTTGAGATCGGTGAGCGCTTTGGCGGCGCTTTCGACCTTGAGCATTCCGAGCCGCGAGGTGGCGTGGACGATCTGCCGCTGCAGATTCGACGCATCGACCACGTCGGCGTCGACCAGGCCGAGCGTGCCGACCCCGGCCGCCGCCAGGTAAAGCGACGAGGGCGCACCGAGACCGCCGGCGCCGAGCAGGAGCACGCGGCTCTTGAGCAGCTTCGCCTGCCCCTTTTCGCCCACCTCGGGCAGCATGATGTGCCGCGAGTAGCGATCGAGCTGCGCCTCGCTCAGCTTCGGCGGCTCCTCGACCGGATACTTGAGATCCTTCCAGCGGATGAAGCCCGGGTTGGCGCTCGACACGTTGGTGTAGCCGAGCTCGGCGAGCGTTTTGGCGGCGAACGCGCTCCGGTTGCCGCCTGCGCAGTAAAGGATGATCTCCGCTGATTTATTCGGCAGCTTCTGCTCGGCCTGCATCTCCAGGTAGCTGCGCGGCACGTGCACGGCGCCGGGGATGTAGCCGGCGCGAAACTCCTCTTTTTCGCGCACGTCCACCAGCGTGAAACCCTTGCCGTTTTCGAGCTTTCGTTTCAGCTCGTCGAGCGAGACCAGCCGGACGCTGCTGCGAACGTCGGCCATCATATCGCTGTAGGTTTTTGCCATTTTCTAGCTCTTAGAGTCGGGGAACCCAAGAAAGTCCCCTATTCCGATGCGACAATTTATGGGGCGCGCAGTACCCGCGTCAAGCGCGAGCGCCGAACCTGGGAAGCATACCCCACCCCGCTCCTGACCACTAACCGGGGCCGCCCCGCGTCAGATCGAGCAGCGCCGCCGCGTTGCCCGGGCGTTCGCCGGCAGGCGCGAGCGCGGCGCGGGCAATGCCCTCCCAGCGGCGCCGGCCCGCCGCGTCCAGGGATGTGCCGTCGAGCGCGCTGCCGAGCGCGTCTTCCAGGATCCGCCCGAGCGCATACACGTCGTCCCCGAAAGCGAGCGGCCGCTCGAGCAAGCGTTCGGGAGACATGTAGCCAAGGCTGCCGCCGGTCGAGGTTTCGCCGATCCGATGAGCCGCTCCGAAGTCGCTGACGATCGGCTGCTCGGGAGCGCGGAACAACACGTTCGCTGGCTTCAGGTCCGCGTGAACGATGCCCGACGCGTGAACGCGGGCAACGGCCGCTACAAGCGGCAGGAACCAGCGCTCCAGCGGGAGCAGCAGCGAGGCGTCGGCGCGGCGGATCCGGTCTTTGAGCGCGCCGCCCGCGACCCACTCCATCACGATGAAGCCGCGCTCGGGGTCGGCGTCGAAGACGCGCACCACGCCCGGTCCCGCGAGACTGACGGCGATCCTCGCTTCGCGCTCGAGCTTCGCCCGCTCCGAAACCCGGCGATGGTAGAGCTTGAGCGCGACACGCCGGCCCAAGAGCTCGTCGACGGCTTCGTACACGGTGGCCGCGCCGCCGCGACCGGCCTCCGCCACGATCCGGAGACCAGTCTGGGGGGCATCGGCAATGAGCAGCGTGGGCTGTTCGGGCGCGCCGGTTTCTACGCGCGGCCCGGCCAGTCGCTCACGCCACCGCCGGTGGCGTTCGCGGGCGCCCGCATAGTCGATGTCGCGCACCAAGATCCGCTCGATCAGCGTCAGGGCATGGGCGAGCTCGCCCCGCTCCGCCCGGAGGTCCGCGGCCAACAGCAGCGCGGCGTGATCGCGCAGATCGTCGATCAAAGCCAGTGCTCGATCCGGCTGTCCGCGCTGCGCGAAGATCTGGGCGGCCGCGATCAGGAGCGGAGCGGGAGCGCGCCCTTCCTGACGCGCCTCCACCACGGCGTCGAGCAGCGCGCGCTCCGAGCGCGTCCCGCGCGCCCGCAAGAGCTCGGCCAGCGAGAGCTCGGCCGCCTGCTGGGACGCGCCGGCCGCTGCGGCTTCCCCGGACCGAGCTTGCTCTCGGGCGCCGGGCTCGCGCTCGCTCGCCGCGTCCGCGCTGCCAGGCTCCTCGGGTTCGAATGCATCGTCCGACTCCGGACGCTCGCCTCTCTGCAACCAGCGGCGCACGCGCTGAAGCACGCCCGGTAGCTTCACCCCGCCACCCGCACCCGCACCGGACCGCCCGGGCGCTCGCGCAACTCGTCCCCACGACAGAGCTCGATGGTGGCTTCCGAACGCAGCTCCCCCAGCCACGGCGGGCGATCACGCGGCGCGCTGAGCTCGAGCCATCCGTCCGCTGCGGGAGCGATCGACCACGTTCCCACCGCAAGCGGGCCCAGCGCCAGGTGGACTACGCGCCCCGCGAAGCACAGACGCGCTCCGATCGGCCACGGCTCGACCGACAGCGAAACCTCCCCGCCCAGCACGAGCTCCAGCCTTGCACCCACGTTGACCGGCGCTTCTAGCCGCGCGCCGGCCAAGGTGGTGCCGTTGCGCGAGCCGAGATCCACGACCTGTAGGCCTTCGGGACCCCGGTACACCGCCAGGTGCTCGCGGCTAATGCTCGGAGAACCGATATTCACCGCGGCCTCCGCGCGACCGACCACCACCCGCTCTCCTAGAACCAACTCGAGCCGCTCGCCGTCGATCACGAGCTCGGCTTGCGGACCGAGCGCGCGTTTTTCTTCGAGCTCGCGCGCGAGCGCCATCAAACGCGTGTCGCCCCCGTGCTCGCGCGCGACGCGCAGCGCTTCGCGGCGCCTGCCCGAAGCGATCAAGTCGCGCACGCGCTGGCCCGCGCCTTCGCGCTCGCGTTCGTCGCGCGCGCGTTGCTGCTGGTCTTCCAACACCTGCTCCAGGCGCTCCACGTTGCCGGCGAGAACCAGCGCCTTGGCCTCGGCTTCGGTGTCGCCGGACAGCGCGTAAGCCTCCGCGGCCAGCGCGTGCTCGTCGAAGCCTTCGAGCTCTTGGCCGAGCGCGACGAGCTCGCTGGCGCCGAAGCGGGCGTGACCCGAGCGCGCGAGATCGAGCTTGAGCTGCGCGCGTCTCAACCTGAGCTCGCGCCCGGCCTGCTCGCTCAAGTAGCCGATCGCCTGTCCGAGCAGAGTCAAGCGCTGCTTGGGATCGGTCGCGGCGTCCGCCCGCAACGCGCACAGACGTGCCGCCTGCTCCGGTTCACCAGCCTCGACGTAGTGGAGCGTGGCCTGCTCGAGCCGCCCGAGCGCTTCCTCGCGCCGGGCGCGCGCGCTCTTGCCGAATACAAAGCGCTGCCCGACCGCTTGGGAGAAGCGCTGCCGAAGCACCTTGTAGAGACCGCGGCCGCCAGAGCGAACACCCACCTGCCGGATATAGTATGGGGGCACGAAAGGACAAAAGGATGCGGAGTCGCTCTTGGGACCAGCGGCCCCGCCTGCTAGACTCGCGCGCTTGTCCGTCGTTCTTTGGTGATACACACGCGCCATGGCCAGTGGGAGTCGACTTGGAGAACTGCTCGTCCGCGAGAAGCTCATCAGCTTGCAGCAGCTCAGGCGAGCGCAAGAGGAACAGAAGCGCTCGGGAGCCAACCTGGGCTACACGCTCGCCAAGCTCGGCTACATCTCCGACGGCGAGATAACCAATTTTCTCAGCACGCAGTACCGGCTGCCGGCGATCAACCTCGACGAGTACGAGATTGACGCCGAGGTGATCAAGCTAGTCGCGCGCGAGGTCTGCGAAAAACACCGGATCATCCCGGTCTCGCGCTCGGGCTCGTCGCTGATCGTCGCGATGAGCGATCCGACCAACCTGCACGCGATCGACGACATCAAGTTCCTGTCCGGTTACAACGTCGAGCCGGTGGTCGCGAGCGAGACCGCGATCCAGGCGGCGATCGAGCGCTACTACAACGTCGGCCCCTCGTACGAGGAGGTGATGGCCGACTTCGGCCTCGACGCCGAGGACATCGATTTCTCGGCGGACGAGGAGGAGATCAACGCGGTCGAGCTCGAGCGCGCGAGCGCGGACGCTCCGGTGGTTCGCCTGGTGAACGTGCTCTTGTTGAACGCGATCCGCAAAGGCGCGAGCGACATCCACGTCGAGCCTTACGAGAAGCGGCTGCGCGTCCGTTACCGCGTGGACGGAGTGCTGCACGAGGAAATGAGCCCCCCGCTCAAGCTCAAGGCCGCGATCGTGAGCCGGCTCAAGATCATGAGCCAGCTCGACATCGCCGAGCGGCGTTTGCCGCAAGACGGCCGCATCAAGCTCAAGATCGGCAAGGGCCGGGAAATGGATTTCCGCGTCTCCGCGCTGCCGACGATGTGGGGCGAGAAGGTCGTGCTGCGGCTACTGGACAAGGGAAACCTGCAGCTCGACATGACCAAGCTCGGCTTCGACGACAAGCCGCTCAAGGACTTTCAGTGGGCGATCAACCAGCCCTGGGGCATGGTGCTGGTGACCGGCCCCACCGGTTCCGGCAAGACCACGACGCTCTACTCGGCGCTCAGCGAGCTCAACAAGCCCGGCGTCAACATCAGCACGGCGGAGGATCCGGTCGAATACAACTTGCCCGGCATCAACCAGGTGCAGATGCACGACGACATCGGGCTCAACTTCGCGATGGGCCTGCGCTCGTTTTTGCGTCAGGACCCCGACATCATCATGGTCGGCGAGATCCGTGACTTCGAGACCGCCGAGATCGCGGTCAAGGCTGCGCTCACCGGCCACCTCGTGCTGTCGACGCTTCACACCAACGACGCGCCGGCGACGATCTCGCGCCTGCTCAACATGGGCGTCGAGCCGTTCTTGATCACGGCCAGCGTCAACCTGGTGCTCGCTCAGCGTTTGGCGCGGCGCGTCTGCGGTGACTGCAAGCGCGAGATCGCAGTCGAGGCGCAGTCGCTCCTCGACATGGGCTTCAGCGAAGAGCAAGCCCAGACCTCGCGCATCCTCAAGGGCATCGGCTGCAACACGTGCAACAACACCGGCTACAAGGGCCGGGTGGCCCTGTACGAGGTGATGCGCTTCAGCGACGAGCTCAAGGAAATGGTGCTGCAGGGCGCGTCGACCGCCGAGCTCAAGGCCGCGGCGATCAGAAACACCATGGTCTCGCTGCGCATGGCGGGGATCCGCAAGGTGATCGAGGGCGTGACTACGCCCGAGGAGATCCTCAGGGTGACGATGAGCGACTGAAGGCATGGACGAAGGCATCAAGTTCAACCTGCACCAGCTGTTGCGCGCCATGATCGAAAAGGGCGCGAGCGACATGCACATCACCACCGGCTCGCCGCCGCTGCTCCGCGTCGACGGGGCGATCGTTCCGCTCAAGCTTCCCCCGCTATCGCCGATCGAAACCAAGCAGCTCTGCTATTCGGTGCTGACCGAAGAGCAGAAGATCCAGTTCGAGAAGAGCAAGGAGCTCGACCTCTCGTTCGGCGTCAAAAATCTGTCGCGCTTCCGCGCCAACATCTTCATGCAGCGCGGCGCGGTCTCGGGCGCGTTCCGCTCGATCCCTTTCAAGATCCTGAGCTTCGACGAGCTCGGGCTGCCGCCGGTGGTGGCCGAGCTCGCGGCGCGCCCGCGCGGCCTGGTGCTGGTGACGGGGCCGACCGGCTCCGGCAAGAGCACGACGCTCGCCTCGATCATCGACAAGATCAACTCCGAGACTCGTCAGCACATCATGACGGTCGAAGATCCGATCGAGTATCTTCATCCGCACAAGAAATCGATCGTCAATCAACGCGAAGTCGGCAGCGATACCTCGACCTTCAAAGACGCGCTCAAGTACGTGTTGCGTCAGGATCCCGACGTGGTGCTGGTGGGCGAGATGCGCGACCTCGAAACGATCGAGGCCGCGATGACGATCGCCGAAACCGGCCACCTGGTGTTTGCGACGCTGCACACGAACTCCGCGGTGCAGAGCATCAATCGCGTGATCGACGTGTTCCCGCCGCACCAGCAGCCGCAGATCCGCGCTCAGCTCTCGTTCGTGCTCGAAGGCGTGGTCAGCCAGCTGCTGTTGCCGCGCGCGGGCGGGCCGGGCCGGGTGCTGGCGCTCGAGGTGATGGTGCCGAACGCCGCGATCCGAAATCTGATCCGCGAGGACAAGGTCCACCAGATCTACTCGCAGATGCAGATCGGCCAGCTCAAGCACGGCATGCAGACCTTGAATCAGTCGCTGCACTCGCTCGTGATGCGGCGGCTGATCACGATCGAGGAGGGGATGGGTCGCTCCTCGGACGCCGAGGAGCTCAGAGCGATGATCGAGGGCAAGGGCGGCCAGCCCGGCATCGACCCGCGCGCTCCGCGTTGACGCAGCCCGCTCCGCGCTGAAGCGCCGAAAAAACGAGGGAGGAACCAGCGAAACGGCCGGGGGCTGCCGCCGCGTGGCAGAAACTGCCACGAAACAAACTTGCAATCTTTGTCCGGTTACGGCACCCGCAGCGTGCAGGCCCGCGTGGGGGCTCGCTAATCCAGCTGAAGCGGAATCGATTTCTCTCAGGAGGACCGGACATGATGCGGCGCGGAAACTACGGCATTCTTCGATGGCATTGGGGTGGACTCGGCTGTGCCACGGCGTTGGTCGCCGCTACTGCAGCAGCGCAACCGGCGCCGCCGCCTCCGCCCAAGCCTCCAGCGGCTCAGCCGGCGCCACCACCCAAACCCGCGGCGCCCCCGGCGAAACCACCAGCTGCAGCTCCGCCG
>Ga0111538_10006020_pt1 | contig 16467 bp, 17 predicted proteins | sample SoiMethybrSBSTD1_FD_79669 | JGI IMG/M metagenome (GOLD analysis project Ga0111538, IMG submission 79669) | Bulk soil microbial communities from a Populus tree surrounding site in Tennessee, USA - Soil MetaG P. TD hybrid SBSTD1 (version 2)... | ecosystem: Environmental > Terrestrial > Soil >...
ATCGTGTTCGTCGACGAGATCGACGCCGTCGGCCGCCACCGCGGTGCCGGCCTCGGCGGTGGTCACGACGAGCGGGAGCAGACCCTCAACCAGCTGCTCGTCGAGATGGACGGCTTCGACTCCCGCACCGGGGTGATCCTCATCGCCGCCACCAACCGGCCCGACATCCTCGATCCCGCGCTGCTCCGTCCCGGCCGGTTCGACCGCCAGATCGTGGTGGACCAGCCGGACCTCGAGGGCCGCAAGGCGATCCTCGACGTCCACGCCAAGGGCAAGCCGCTCGCCGACGACGTGCGCCTCGACGTCCTGGCCCGGCGCACGCCCGGGTTCACCGGCGCCGACCTCGCCAACCTCATGAACGAGGCGGCGCTGCTCACCGCCCGGCGCGGCGGCAAGGACATCACGATGATCGCCATGGAGAGCGCCATCGACCGGGTGCTCGCCGGGCCCGAGCGCAAGACCCGGGTCATGTCCGACGGCGAGAAGCGCATCATCGCCTACCACGAGGGCGGCCACACGCTGGTCGGCCACGTGCTCGAGGGCACCGACCCCATCCACAAGGTGTCGATCGTGTCCCGCGGCCGCGCCCTCGGGTGGACGCTCGCCCTGCCCACCGAGGACAAGTACCTCAAGACCCGGGCCGAGCTCGTCGACACGATGACCATGCTGCTCGGGGGCCGCACGGCCGAGGAGCTCGTGTTCGGCGACCCGACGACCGGCGCCAGCGACGACATCGAGCGCTGCACCGAGATCGCCCGCGCCATGGTGACCACCTACGGCATGAGCGACCGCCTCGGCCCGCAGCAGCTCGGCACCAAGTCGGGCGAGGTCTTCCTCGGCAAGGACTACGGCCACGAGCCCACCTACTCCGACGAGGTGGCGGGCCTCATCGACGACGAGGTGCGCCAGCTCGTCGACCACGCCCACGACCGGGCCCGCTTCATCCTCACGACCCACCGCACCACGCTCGACCGGCTGGCCTCGTCGTTGGTCGAGAAGGAGACGCTCGACGACGCCGACCTGGCCGAGGTGTTCGGCGACATCGACAAGGGCGCGGGCATCGACGTGCCGATGGACGAGCTCGAGCGCCCGTCGCGGGTGCGTCCCCGGCGCGAGGCGCCGGTCGACGTGCGCGTCGCCGAGGCCTCCGCCCCCGCCGACAGCCGCTCGGCACCCGCCCCGGCGACGTCGCTGTGGCGGCGGGTGCAGCGCTGGCGCCAGCTGCGGGCGCCTCGTCCGTCGGGCACCTGACCTCCCTCATCCCCGACGACCCGGAGGGGCGCATGGCCGACGACTGGCCCAGCCGCGAGTTCCCCGCCATGGACACGCCCATGGACCTCGACCGCATCGCCAAGGCGGTGCACGAGATCCTCGAGGCCATCGGCGAGGACGCCGACCGCGACGGCCTCCGCGACACGCCGATGCGGGTGGCCCGGATGTACGCCGAGGTGTGCTCCGGCCTGCACGAGCAGGCCGACACCCACCTGGCGGTCACGTTCGAGGCCGGCCACGACGAGATGGTCATGGTCCGCGACATCGCGGTGCAGAGTTTGTGTGAACACCACCTCATCCCCTTCATCGGCAAGGCCCACGTCGCCTACATCCCCGGGCCCGACGGGCGCATCACCGGGCTGTCGAAGCTGGCCCGCCTGGTCGACGCCTACGCCAAACGCCCGCAGGTGCAGGAGCGCCTGACCGGCCAGATCGCCGACGAGATCGACCGCACGCTGGCGCCCCGGGGCGTGATGGTGGTCATCGAGGCCGAGCACCTGTGCATGACCATGCGCGGGGTGCGCAAGCCGGGCTCGACGACGGTGACGTCCGCGGTGCGCGGCCTCTTCCGCACCAGCGTCGCCACGCGGGAAGAGGCGATGCGGTTCATCATCGGCCAGCGCTGAGCCTCGGGCTGGCTGTCGTCACCACGTCCGCCCCCGGGGCAGGCGGCGGGCCTGCGATCGGATGTCCGGGAGACCACCGCTCCCCGGCCCGGTCGGGTCGGACGTGGTCCGTCGCGATGTCGCAACGCATCAGCATGCATGCATGCGCACGACCGTCGAGCTGACAGCCGAGCAGCACCAGGCGCTGACCGCCATGGCGTCCCGTCGGAACATGCGCGGGTTCTCGTCGTTGGTCCAGGAGGCCGTCGACGCCTACCTGACCGCCCACTCCGACGAGACGATCGACGCGCTGCTCTCGCTCGAGGGGTCGGTCACGGACGCCGACGCCGACGAGATGCGCACGCGCATCGCCGATCTCTGGGCGGGTACCTGGCGCGCGTCGGCATGATCGGGCCGGTCATCGCCGACACCGACCTGCTGATCGACTTCCTCCGGGGGAAGGGCGCGGGCGTCGACGCGATCCGTCGCCGGCTGAAGGACGGGACGCTGCGGTTCACCGCGGTGACCGCGTTCGAGCTCCGTGTCGGCGCCGACCTCCTCCGGCGCGAGCGCACGATCGCCCGCCTCCTCGCCGGTCGCACGTTGCCGCTCGACGTCGAGGCCGCGTTGCACGCCGGAGCGATCGCCGCCGACCTGGGGGCCCGCGGCGAGCCGATCGGCGTCGGCGACACGTTGCAGGCCGGCATCGCCCGCCGGTTCGGGCTGCCGTTCGCCACCCGGAACACCCGGCACTTCGGCCGGGTTCCCGGGCTGCAGGTCGAGTCGGTGGGCGACTGACCGGGACGGCCCGCTAGGTGACCCGGACGTCGAGCGTCCGGGCCGTCGGTGCGGCGAACCGCAGCAGGTCGGCGCCCTCGGTCTCCACCGCTTCCCGGTCGGTCGTCGCCAGCCGCTCGTACGGCTCGACGGTGAGCACGGCCGGGTCGCCGTCGGCGGCGTCGAGGCGCCACGTGCCGGCGAGGAACCCGTCGACGAGGACCGTGCCCAGCACCCCGCCGTTGCCGCCGTAGAGGGGCGGGCGCCGGCCCTCGGGCACGATCCGCCGGCGGTCGGCGTGAGAGAACTGGACGTTGTCGTACTCGGGCAGGAACCGGGGCGGCGCCGGGGTGTCCGGGGCGGGACGGGGCGCGTCCGGCAGGTCGAACAGCTCGCGCCCGTCGTCGGCCCGGAACGTGCGCAGCGTGGGGCGGAGGCGGTCGAACACGGCCCGCAGGCGGGTCAGGCCCGACCACCGCTGGGCGTCCATCACCGTGGCCGGCCCGAACGCCGCCAGGTAGCGCACCACGGCGGCGTCGGGCGCCGCGTCGGTCGGCAGCCGGCGCCCGAGCCACGACTCGACCGTGGTCCACGCCGACGGGCCGGTCGTGCCCCACACGCCGCGCGGCGGGACCTGGACGAGCGGGGCCAGGTAGGTCACGGCGTACACCAGCGCGTCCGGGTCGCGGCCCGGCCACCGCTCCGCCAGCAGGGGTGCCAGCTCCGCCCGGGTGCGGGGGCGCTCCACCAGCAGCTCCTCGCCCGCGGTGCGGACGGCGGCGAGGTCGACGCCGTCGACCTGGCGGGCGAACGGGCTGCTCGATCGGTACGTCCGCTCGAACACCGGTTGGACGACCGGCCGCAACGCCAGGCAGTCCTCGGCCGTGACCAGGTGGAGGGTGCACCGCATCAGGGGCGCCCGCAGGGCCTCCCGCCCCGTGATCGACCGGCCGAGGTCGTCCGGCTCGACGTCGGCCAGGCGGGACCACAGGCCGACGTAGGGCGAGTCGGGGCACTGGGCCTGCATGCCGACCAGGTGCCCGAGCGCCGCGAGCGGCGTGATCGGGTGCCGCCGGAGCAGCAGCTGCCGCGCCAGCGTGGCGCGGTTGAGCGCCCGGGTGTCGAGCCGTTCGTCGACCATGCCGAACGGTAGGCCGCGGGGCGCGCCGGATCGCCGCGCTCGTCGGGCCGCCTGGTGCGTCCCGTCACGCCCGGTCGACGCCCGGGTGGGCGGCCCTCCCAATCGGTCACGCAGAGCGTGCAATTCGTCTCGCTGAGCGCCGCGGGCGGTGGTCGCCCGGGGCCTAGGATGCGTGTCCGTGCAGGTCGTCCGCCCCCTGATCATGGGTGTCGTCAACGTCACCCCGGACTCGTTCTCCGACGGTGGGCGCTTCCTCGACCACGCCGCCGCGATCGAGCACGCCCGGGCCATCGTCGCCGAGGGCGCCGACTGGGTCGACGTCGGTGGCGAGTCCACCCGGCCGCGGGCCGAGCCGGTGCCCGCCGCCGAGGAGCTGCGCCGCGTCGTCCCCGTCGTCGAGGCCCTGGCGGGCGAGGGCGTCGCCGTGTCCATCGACACCCGCAAGGCCGAGGTCGCCCGGGCAGCGGTCGGGGCCGGCGCCCGCATGGTCAACGACGTGTCCGCCTCGCTGGGCGCCGTGGCCGCGGCCGAGGGCGTGGCGTTCGTGGCCATGCACATGCTCGGCGACCCCACCACGATGCAGGACGACCCCTCCTACGACGACGTCGTGCGGGACGTCCGCGACCACCTGGTGGCGCGCGCCGGGGCCGCCGTCGCCGCCGGGGCGTCCGAGGTGTGGATCGATCCCGGCATCGGGTTCGGCAAGTCCCTCGACCACAACCTCGCCCTGCTCGCCCACCTCGACGTGCTGGTCGCCAGCGGCTTCCCCGTGGTGGTCGGCACCAGTCGCAAGGCCATGCTCGGCCGGTTGGCGGCGCGGGCCGACGGCCCGGGCGCCCCGGTCCCCCCGCCCACCGACCGCCTCGAGGGGTCGGTGGCCACCGCGGTGTGGGCCTGGCGCGCCGGGGCGGCGATGGTGCGGGTCCACGACGTGGCGGCCACCGACCGGGCGCGCGTCGCCCTCGAGGCGACGGCGGCATGAGCCGCACCACCGAACGACAAGGAGCCAACTGACGTGGCAGCCATGAAGGGCAAGTGGGCCCAGGGCATCACGCCCCGCAACTTCGTGTGGGTGCTCAAGGACCGCTTGGCGGTGTGCGAGCGCCCGGGCGGGTACGGGGCGAACCACCGCCGCGTCCGGCGCCAGGAAGAGATCATCTGGATCCGCGAGCAGGGCTTCACCCACGTCGTCTCGCTCATCGCCGCCGCCCACAACCTGCACAACTACGACGAGCTCGGGGTGGCCTGGCTGCACCGCCCGCAGAGCCCCAACGACGACCCCGTCGTGTTCCAGCGCAACCTGTACGTCGAGCTGCGCCACCTGCTCGCCAACGGCGAGAAGCTGCTCGTGCACCAGGAGGAGGTCGGCGACCGCGTGTGCGGGCTGGTGGCCGGCTACCTGCTGTGGGCCGGGCTGGTGCCGTTCGGCCCCCAGGCGATCTCGGTCACCGAGCGCCTGACCGGCCGCCAGTTGGGGCCGATGGGCCGCGGCCTGGTGGCGACGGCCGACGCGCTGCGCACCGAGAACGACGGCGACGGCTGAGCTCGCCGCCCGTGGGCGAGACTGCCACGCCATGACGACACCCCCCGGCGACCGCATCGAGCTCCGCGGCCTGCGCCTCGTCGGCAGGGTCGGTGTGCTCGACCTCGAGCGCGCCCAGGACCAACCGCTCGAGATCGACCTCGACCTGGTGGTCGACCTCACCGCCGCGGGCGCGAGCGACGACCTGGCCGACACGGTCGACTACGGCGCGGTCTGCGCCACGGTGGCGGGCGCGGTGGGCGCCGGCCACGTCGCCCTGCTCGAACGGCTGGCGGCCCGGGTGGCCGACGCCGTCCTGGCCGCCGACGAGCGCATCGCCGCCGTCGACCTCACCGTGCGCAAGCTGCGGCCTCCGGTGCCGGCCGACCTCGCCACCTCGGGGGTCCACGTCGTGCGGGAGCGGGGCTGACGGTGGCCGACGGGGTGCGCGCCTTCCTGGGCCTGGGCTCGAACCTGGGCGACCGCGTCGGATACCTGCGCGACGCCGTGCGCACGCTGCGCGACGTCGGCCTCGTCGCCGTGTCGCCCGTCTACGAGACCGACCCGGTCGGCGGTCCCGTCGACCAGGACAGCTACCTCAACATGGTCGTCGAGCTGCGCACCGACCGATCGGCGCGCGACCTGCTCGGCGTGTGCCGCCGGCTCGAGGCCGCCGCGGACCGCGTGCGCCTCGAGCACTGGGGGCCGCGCACCCTCGACGTCGACGTCCTGTGGATCGACGGGGTCACGGCCGACGACCCCGACCTGATCGTCCCCCACCCCCGCCTGTGGCAGCGCCGGTTCGTCGTGGCGCCCCTGCACGACCTCGCCCCCGACCTGGCCGACGACGCCGCGGTCGAGGCGGCCGAGGGCACGGTGCAGCGCCGCGGGCCGCTCGACGAGCTGTGACCCCGCGATGAGCGCCGCACACCGACGGATGGGACGGGCCGCCCCGCGTCGCGTCCGCATCGTCGGCCCGGGCCGGGCGGGCACCTCGCTCGCCCTCGCCCTCACCAACGCCGGCTGGGACGTGGCGCCGATGCTCGGCCGTCGGCACGTGCTGGCCGGGGCGGCGCGCGACGTCGACCTGCTCGTGCTGGCCACCCCCGACGACTCGCTCCGCGAGGTGGCCCGTGCGGTCGACCCCGACGAGACGACGGTGGTGGCCCACCTCGCGGGGGCGCGCGGCCTCGACGTCCTCGCCCCGCACCCGCGCCGGGCCGCGGTCCACCCGCTGGTGGCCCTGCCCACCCCCGAGCTGGGGGCCCGGCGGTTGGTCGGCGGGTGGTTCGCGATCGCGGGTGACCCCCTGGTCCGCGAGGTCGTGCGGGCGCTGAAGGGACGGTCGTTCGACGTCGACGACCGCGATCGGGCCACCTACCACGCGGCGGCGGTGATCGCCTCGAACCACCTGGTGGCGCTCCTGGGACAGGCCGAGCGGCTCGCCGCCTCGGTGGGGGTGCCGTTCCAGGCCTACCTCGACCTGGCCACCGACACGCTGGCGAACGTCGCCGAGCTCGGGCCGGTCGACGCCATCACCGGGCCCGCCGCCCGGGGCGACGAGGCCACCCTGCGCCGGCACCTCCGGGCCCTCCCGGCCGACGAGCGCAAGGCCTACCGGGGCATGATCGACGCCGCCCGGCGGCTCGCCGAGGCGCGGTCCGAGGCCGAACGCGGGGCTGAACGCGGGGCCGGGCGCCCGGCGGGCGGCCCCGCCCCGCGAGGGGGACGATGAAGACGATCGCCACCATCGCCGAGCTGCGCGACGTGCTCGACGCCGAGCGGGCGTCCGGGCGCTCCGTGGGCTTCGTGCCCACGATGGGCTACCTGCACGACGGCCACGCCTCGCTCATGCGGGCGGCCCGGGCCGAGACCGACGTCGTCGTGGTCTCGATCTTCGTGAACCCGCTGCAGTTCGGGCCCACCGAAGATCTGGCCGCCTACCCGCGCGACCTCGAGCGCGACCTGGCGCTGGCGGCCGAGGCGGGCGTCGACCTCGTGTTCACGCCGTCCGTCGACGAGATGTACCCCCGTCCCGTGCTGACGAGCGTGTCGGTCGCCGAGGTGTCGGCGCCCCTCGAGGGCGCGGCCCGGCCGACCCACTTCGCCGGCGTCGCCACGGTGGTCGCCAAGCTGTTCGCGATCGTGGGGCCGTGCCGGGCCTACTTCGGCGCCAAGGACTTCCAGCAGGTGGCCGTCGTGCGGCGCATGGCGTCCGACCTGTCGCTGCCGGTGGAGGTGGTCGCCTGCCCGACGCGGCGCGAGCTCGACGGCCTGGCGATGTCGTCGCGCAACGTGTACCTCACGCCCGACGAGCGGGCGGCCGCACCGGTCGTCTACACGGCGCTGCGGGCCGGAGTCGCGGCCATCACGGCGGGCGAGCGCGACCCCGCCGCGGTGCGCGACCTGATGGCCCGGATCATCTCGGCCGAGCCCCTCGCGCAACTGGACTACGCCGAGGTGGTGGATGCAGACTCGTTCACCGTCCCCGACCCGCTCGGCGGGAATCTGCGGCTGCTCGCCGCGGTTCGGTTCGGACGAGCCAGGCTCATCGACAACGTGGGGGTGACCGTGTGACGGCACCCACCGCAGGAGGGTCTCCATGCGTCGCCGGATGCTCAAGTCCAAGATCCACCGGGCCGTCGTCACCGACGCCAACCTGCACTACGTGGGCTCGGTCACCGTCGATCCCGACCTGCTCGAGGCCGCCGACATCCTCGAGCACGAGCAGGTCGCCATCGTCGACATCGACAACGGCGCCCGCTTCGAGACCTACACGATCGCCGGCGTGCGCGGCTCGGGCGACCTGTGCCTCAACGGCGCCGCCGCCCGTCTGGTGCAGCCGGGCGACAAGGTCATCGTGATCTCGTACGCCGACTACGACGACGCCGAGTTGCAGGGCTACGAGCCCCGCATCGTGCACGTCGACACCGGCAACCGCCAGATCGACCCCGTCACCGCCGAGCTGCTGGCGGCCGAGTCGACCCGCCCGGCGCCGCGCCGCTACGTCGAGGTGCCGGCCTCCTGAGGCCGAGCGGGGTGGGGCGCCGGCCGCAGCCGACGCGTGGGGATCCGGCGTCCGGGCACCACCGCCCTCGCCGGGCGACCCGCAGCACGCCGGCCGCGACGCACGCCGACGCGACCGGTCCGGCCGGACCGTGACCGACAGCACCACGACCGCGGCGGGACGCGACGACGCCCCGGTGCTCGACCTGCTGGTCCTGGGGTCGGGCGTCGCCGGGCTCTCGGCCGCCGTGCGGGCCGCGGACCTGCACGGCCTGCGGGTCGGCGTCCTCACCAAGGGCGAGCTGGCCCAGGCCACGACCCGGTGGGCCCAGGGCGGGGTGGCCGCGGTGCTGGGCGGCGACCCCGACTCCACCGACCTGCACCTGGCCGACACCCTGGCGGCGGGCGCCGGCCTGTGCGACGAGCAGGCGGTGCGGGTGCTGGTCGACGAGGGCCCGGCGCGCGTCAACGAGCTGATCGCGCTCGGGGCCATCTTCGACCGCGACGCCGCCGGCGAGCTGCTCCTCGCCCGCGAGGGCGGCCACTCGCACGCCCGGGTGGTCCACGCCGGCGGGGCCGCCACGGGGGTCGAGGTCGAGCGGGCGCTGGTCGCCGCGGTGCGGCGCAGCGCGGCGGCGGTCTACGAGCACTGGTTCGCCCTCGACCTCGTCGTCGACGACGGGCGGTGCGCCGGCGTGGTCGCCCGCACGCCCGCGGGCGGGCGCGAGGTGGTCCGCGCCCGGCACGTCCTCGTGGCCACGGGCGGGGCGGGCCAGCTCTTCGCCGTCACGACCAACCCGACAGAGTCGACGGGCGACGGCATCGCGATGGCCCTGCGGGCGGGGGTGGCGGTCGCCGACCTCGAGTTCGTGCAGTTCCACCCCACCGCCCTGCACCACCCGTCCATGCCGCGGCCGCTGCTGTCCGAGGCGCTGCGGGGCCACGGGGCGCTGCTGCGCGACAGCCACGGCGAGCGCTTCGTCGACGAGCTGCTGCCCCGCGACAGGGTGAGCCGCGAGATCATGGCCGTGCTGGCCGACCAGGGCGTCGACCACGTCTGGCTGGACGTGACCGGGCTCGAGCGCTTCGCCGACCGGTTCCCGACGATCACGGCCGCCCTGGCCGGTGCCGGGCTCGACCCGGCCCGCGACTGGCTCCCGGTGGCCCCGGCCGCCCACTACCTGTGCGGCGGCATCGTGGCCGACCTCGACGGCGCCACGTCGCTCCCCGGGCTGTGGGCCGCGGGCGAGGCGGCGTGCAACGGGGTCCACGGGGCCAACCGGCTGGCGTCGAACTCGCTGCTCGACGGCATGGTCTACGGGCCGCGGGTGGTCGAGGCCGTCGGCGCCGGGCTCGACGGGCCCCGGCCCACGGGCGCCATGCGCTGCGTCCTCCCGGGCGGGGACGGCGACGACGGGCGGGGCGTCCCCGGCCGCGTGCCGCACCCCGACGTCGTCCCCGACGGCGGCGCCATCACCGCGGGCATCGCCGGGGAGCGCCCGGCCGACGCGATCGCCGGGGCGCGGGACGCGCTCCAGCGCACGATGACGGCCGAGGCCGGTGTGCTGCGCTCCGCGGCGTCGCTGTCGACCGCGGCACGGGCCGCGCGGTCGGCGAGCGCGCTCGCCCTGCGCTTCGACGGCTCGGGCGGCGATCCGCCCGATCCCGCCGCGGTCGGCGCGGCCGACGAGCTGCGCAACCTGGCGACGGTCGGCGCGGCCCTGGCGACCGCCGCCCTGGCCCGCACCGAGAGCCGCGGCGCCCACGCCCGCATCGACTTCCCCGACACCGACGCCGCCCAGCGCGTCCGCTACGTCACGGGTGGTCACGGCCGCTGAACCCCGTCGCGTTTCCCCCGCGAGATCGGGCGCTGGGGCGCCCGATCCCGCGGGGGAAATCCGCCCGGGGCGCGAACGGTGGGCTGGCGGGGCGCGCCTAGCATTCGCTCCCATGTCGCAGACCTCATTCCAGCCCGGTGCCGGGGCGCCCGGGCAGCACCCCGCGGGGTGGTATCCCGATCCCTACGGCCGCCACGAGTCGCGCTACTGGGACGGCCAGCGGTGGACCGAGCACGTCGCCTCGCACGGCCGCCAGGCGGTCGACGCGCCGACCGGCGGCAGCTACGTGCCGCAGGTGCAGCGCCCCACCGAGCGGGTGGTGAACGACGTGCAGCGGGCCGGGGCGCAGGCCGGCGCCGCCCAGGGCGGCGGCACGATCTTCACCGAGCCGATCCTGGTGGTGAACCAGAAGGCCAAGCTCATCGAGGTCAACAACGAGTACGCCATCTTCGACCAGCACGGGCGCCAGCTCGGCGCCGTCCGCCAGGTCGGGCAGAGCATGGCGAAGAAGGCCATCCGCGTGCTCACGTCCTACGACCAGTTCATGACCCACAAGCTGCAGGTGGTCGACGCCTACGGCAACGTGCTCATCGCCCTGACGCGGCCGGCCAAGGTGCTGAAGTCGCGGGTCATCGTGCAGAACGGCATGGGCGCCGAGATCGGTCAGATCGTCCAGCAGAACGCCATCGGCAAGATCCGCTTCTCGCTCGAGGCCGGGGGCCACACCTACGGCTCGATCAACGCCGAGAACTGGCGGGCCTGGAACTTCAACATCCAGGACCACACGGGTGCCGAGATCGCCCGCATCACCAAGACGTGGGAGGGCCTGGCCAAGACCATGTTCACCACGGCCGACAACTACGTGCTGCAGATCCACCGCCCGCTCGACGACCCGCTGCGCACGCTGGTCGTGTCCGCCGCCCTCGGCGTCGACACGGCCCTCAAGCAGGACGCCCGCGGCTTCGGGTGACCCCGGGGGCGGTCCGGCCCACCCGGGTCAGCCCGCGCGGTGGCCCGGTCCGGGTCCCCGCACCCGCAGCGGCCGACCGGCCCCGCCCGACCGGCGTCAGACGAGATCGGCGAGCAAGGCGGCGGCGCGGGCCGCGCCGTCGGTCGCCACCGGGCGGTAGTCGACCGGCCGGTCGATGGCGGCGGCAACGGCCGACGCCAGCGCGTCGGGATCGCGCGCCGCGTCGTAGTCGAGCCGGTGACCGGCGCCGTACCGCTCGAGCCGGTGGCGCACGTGCGTGTTCTGCTCGAAGTGGTGGCGCAGGGGCACGTAGACGAAGGGCCGCCGGTTGGCGGTCAGCTCCATGCACGTCGTCAGGCCGCCCTGCACCAGGGCGACGTCACAGGCCGCGAGGTGGCGGTGCAGATCGGGGACGTAGCCCCGCACCCGGGCGCCGTCGGGGGCCGGCAGCGACCTCGGGTCGATCCGCGGCCCGGCCACCACCTCGAACCGCAGGCCGGCGACCGCCCGCCGGGCCGCCGGCACTGCGTCGAGCACCCGCCGCAGCAGCGCCTCGCCGACGCCCGAGCCGCCGACCGTGACGACGCACACCCGCTCGTCGTCGCCGTACCCGAGCTCGGCGCGCAGCGCGGCGCGGTCGTCGTCGCCGATCGGGTCGAGCCCGCTGACGTAGCCCGCGAACGCGAAGTTGTCCTCGGTCCAGCCGCGCACGGACGGCAGGCCGGGGCCGAGGTCGCCGGGCACGATGTCGTCGGGGTCGCCGACGAACACGGAGCGGTCGCGCACCCGCCGGAGGCGGGCCCGCTGCTCGATCATCTCGGCGTTGTAGTCGGCGGTCAGCGCGGCCTCGTGGGCGCCCCCGTCGGCCATCGGCATCCAGCCCACGAAGTCGGTCATCCACGCGAACGCGAACCGCTTGAGCTCGGGGTTCTCGTGCAGGAAGTAGTCGACGTCCCAGGCCTCGTCGCCGACGACGAGGTCGTACGGCGTGTCGTCGACGAGGTCGCGGAAGACCCCGAAGTTGGCGACCAGGATCTCGTCCATGCGCCGGATGGCCTGGAACGCGTGCAGGTCGTGCTCGCCGGCCTCGGCGTCGACGTGTTCGGTCTCGCTGGCGAGCCAGGCCGATGCCGGGTGGATCGTCTCGCCGGCCCCCTCGAGCACGCGCGTGACGGGGTCCTGCGCCAACCAGTCGATCTGCAGGTCGGGGTGGTGCGTGCGCAGGGCGCGGGCGATGGCGAGGTCGCGGCGGGCGTGGCCGAGACCGATGGGGGACGACAGGTAGAGCGCCCGCTGGGGCCGGCGGCGGGCGCGGGTCCAGGTCGGTGCTGTCGGGAGGGGTGCGGGAGGGTGCACCTGCTCGACGAAGCCGCGGATGAGCTCGTTGATGCGGATCGGGTCGCGGGCGTGCGGCCCGTGGCCGCTGCCGGCGAGCGAGGTGAAGGTGCCGCCCGTCAGCTCGGCCAGCCGCCGTCCGACGACATCGCGGCTGATCAGGTCGTCGTCGCCGTGGACGACCGTGACCGGGCAGGTGACGCGCCCGCACGCGGCCTCGATCGACCGGCACGTGACCCCGTCGCACCCCAGACGGCCGGCGGTGGCATCGGCCAGCGTCTCCGGATCGATCTCGTGCGCCCAGCCCACGCAGTCCTCGATCTGCTTGGTCGAGTGCGGCTCGGTGAACATGAGCCCGAAGAACCAGGGCACGAAGTCGTCGTAGCCGCCGTCCAGCCAGTGCCGCCGGTTGTAGGGCCCCCACGGGACGGTCTCGTCGTACTCGCCGTCCCACCGGGCGCGCTCGCGTCGGGGGCGGGCGACGTCGAGCCCGCAGGACGGGGCGATGGCGAACACGCCGCTGACCCGGTCGGGGTGGTCGGCGGCGGCGAGGATCGACCAGGCGACGCCGCACGACAACGCCACCACGACGGCCTGTGCGGTGCCCGTGGCGTCGAGGACCGTCACGGCGTCGGCGGCGCACTCGACGTCGGTGTAGGCGGCGGCCCCGACCGGCCGCGTCGACCGGCCGGTGCCGCGCCCGTCGAAGGTCACGACCCGGAAGTGGCGCGCCAGGTAGGGCACCTGCGCCTTCCAGTGGCGCGAGTGGATGATCTGCCACGTGGGCATGAGCAGCACCGTCGGCCGGTCGGGCTCGTCGCCGAACACCTCGTAGGCCAGCTTCACCCCGTCGCGCTCGGCGAACCCGTCCCGATCCGGTTCACGTGCCCGCATGTCGCCCCCTCCGCTTCAGCCCGTGGGCCGCCCGCGGGCATCCTGCGCGGTCACCCAGCGGTCGATCATCTCCAGCAGGTCGTCGTGCCCGGTCGTCACGCCCGTGAGCCGGTCGAGCATCACGCCCTGGTTGAACGTGGTCACGAGGGCGACGACCGCGGACGTGGGATACCGGTCGCGGTCGACGCCGAGCTCGCCGAGCCCGAGCTCGAACGCCGGCAGCAGCACCCTCCGCCAGCGGTCGTGCACGGCGGCGACCCGGCTGCGCATCTCCTCGTTGTTCCAGGCCATCGCCTGCAGCTCGAGCCACACCTTCTGGTAGCCGCTCTCGAAGTCCGCGGACAGGTAGCCCATGGCCTCGCGCCACTTGTCCGCGAACGGCACGTCGGCTGCGTACAGCCGCCGCTGCCGCTCGACCAGGCGGTCGGTGAACCGCTCGAGGGTCTGGAGGAAGACCTCCTCCATCGACCCGAAGTAGTAGTGGACGAGCCCGTGGTTGACCCCGGCCCGGTCGGCCAGCTTCCGCACCGTGACCGCCGCGTACCCGATCTCGACGAGCAGCGACTCGGCTGCGTCGAGCAGCGCTTCGGTCGCGTCGCGGCGGGCGGGGGAGGCGGTCGCCATCAGGACGGATGGTAGGGCGGCGGTGAATCGGGCCGGGGTCCGCCGTCACGGACGGAGCTCGAGCACCATGTTGAACGGCGTCTCGGCGACGCGCCGCACCTGGGTGATGCCGGCGTCGGCGGCGGTCTCGCGCAGGCGGGCCTCGCCGGCCTGGGCGCCGAGCGCGGCACCGACCTCCTGGCTCCGCGAGCTGGGTGTGCACAGCAGGGTCGAGAAGGCGTAGTAGGCGGCGCCGACGGGGTTGATGTTCTCGTCGATGCTGTCGCCGGCCATCGGCTCGACCAGCATGATCGTGCCGCCCTCCGCCAGCGTGCCCGCCACGTTGCGCAGCGCGCCCACCGGGTCGCCCATGTCGTGCAGGCAGTCGAAGAAGCACACGAGGTCGAAGCGGCCGGTGACCTCCTTCGCCGTCGCCACCTCGAAGGTCACGCGGTCGGTGAGCCGGGCGTCGGCGGCCCGCTCGCGGGCGGCGTCGATCGAGTCGGCGTGGACGTCGAACCCGACGAACGTCGACTGCGGGAACGCCTTGGCCATCGTGATCGTCGACGCGCCGTGGCCGCAGCCGACGTCGGCGACCCGGGCGCCTGTGGTGAGGGCGTCGACGACGCCGTCGAGCGCGGGCAGCCACGTGCTGACGAGGTTGTTGAGGTAGCCGGGGCGGAAGAACCGCTCGCAGCCCTCGTGCACGTCGTGGTGGTGGTCGCCCCAGGGCAGGCCGGCGCCGGTGCGGAAGCCCTCCGTGATGCGGTCGGTCGCCTGCAGCGAGGCGACGGCGAGCTCGAAGGCGCCGACGACGCAGGCGGGGCTGGACTCGTCGGTCAGGGCGATCGCGGGCTCGGCCGGCAGCCGGAAGCGGCCGTCGCCCTCGTGCACGACGTAGCCGGCCGCGGCCTGGGCGGACAGCCACTCGCGCACGTAGCGCTCGTCGGTGCCCGTGGCGCGGGCCAGGTCGTCGGCGGTCATGGCCGGCCGACCGGCCATCGCCCGGTAGAGGCCGAGGCGGTCGCCGATCACGACCATGGCGCCGTTGAGCACGGCGCCGACGTCGCCCACCGCACGGTGGACGAACGCCATCAGGTCCTCCTCGGTGGTCTCGAGGGGCGCGGAGGGCTGGGTTGCTTCTGTGGTGGTCATCGGTTCCGCCTCTGGTGAGAGGGCCCGTCGGCGCCGCCGCCGACCTTGGCCAGCCGCCTTAGTTAGGTGACTAAGTCACCTGGATAACACCGGGCGCGCCGCGCGTCAACGGGTTCCTCGCGCCGTACGCCCGGAAGCGCCCTCGGGGACGCCGCCTCAGGCCAGGGTGGCGAAGACGACGAGGTTCGACAGGTAGTGACCCGTGCCCTCGTCGAACGTCCCCGAGCACGTGATCAGGCGCAGCTCGGCCCCGGCCACCGGGCCGTAGACCGCCTCGGTGGGGAAGGCGTCCTTCCCGTACTCGGCGGTCCCGGTCACCCGGAAGCGCACCGACGTGCCGTCCGCCCGCGCCACGTCGATCTCGTCGCCCGCCGCCAGGTCGCCGAGCCGGAAGAAGACCGCGGGCCCCCGTCGCGAGTCGACGTGGCCCGCGATCACCGCGGGCCCCGGCTGGCCGGGCTGGACGCCGCCCGCGAACCAGCCGGCCGTGGCGCCGTCGGCCGGCGGGGCCAGGGTGCCGTCCGCCCGCACGCCGAGGTCCTCGAGGCCGGTCGAGACATCGACCGCCGGGATCGTGAGGTGCACGGGCGGTGACGGCGGCGGCGTGCCCGCCGCCACCCCGACGGGGGCGGGGCGGGGCGCGGCCGGCACCGCGGGGATGTCGGTCCGGCCGGGGGGCGCCGACGCAGCGGAGGCCGGAGCTGGATCCGGCTCGCCCGTCGGCGCCCCCACGGCCGGGGGCCCGGCCGAGACGGTCCCGCCACCGTCGTCGGCCAGGACGTCGCCCACCACCGCCGGGCCGGCGAGCAGCACGAGCGTGCCGGCCGCCGCCGCGACGATGCGGGCGGAGCGGGGGATCATCCCGCGGTGCGCCGCCGCAGCCGTCCCCTCGGGACGCCGGAGGTGAGGGCGGCGCCGACCACGATCGCCCCGACGACCGCCAGCGCGCCGACGGCGGCCGCCACCGCCGCCGGCACGCCCCCGGCATCCGCCGTGACGGACGCCGTGCCCCCGCCGCCCGTGTCGACCCCGCCGGACGGCATGCCGTTCGGGGTCGTGGCCCCGCCGGGCGTCCCGGTGCCGTCGGTGACCCGCACCACCTGGAGGCCGCCCGACGGGGCGTCGAGGACGACGACCGAGCTGACCGTGCCGGCCGCGAGGTCGAGCCGCTGGGCCACGTCGTCGACGCCGGACGCCGAGGCCGTGACGTCGAACGACCCCGCGGGCACCGACGTGTAGGAGCCGACGGTGCCCAGCCCCGCCCCCGACGCGAACAGCGGTGCCGCGGTCGTGCTCACGTCGACCGGCCCGGAGTCGCCGGAGCCCTGGATGATGCGCACCCGGGCCTG
>Ga0111538_10006021_pt1 | contig 16465 bp, 7 predicted proteins | sample SoiMethybrSBSTD1_FD_79669 | JGI IMG/M metagenome (GOLD analysis project Ga0111538, IMG submission 79669) | Bulk soil microbial communities from a Populus tree surrounding site in Tennessee, USA - Soil MetaG P. TD hybrid SBSTD1 (version 2)... | ecosystem: Environmental > Terrestrial > Soil > Tree...
CAGCCGCCCGCTTTCTCGCTCGAGGCCACCGACGCCGTGAACTACGGGGCCATCGGGGTGGTGATCGGGCACGAGATCAGCCACGGCTTCGACGACCAGGGCGCGCAGTACGACGCCCAGGGCCGCCTGCAGAACTGGTGGACCGACGAGGACCTGAAGAAGTTCCAGGCCCGCGGGCAGTGCGTGGTGGACCAGTTCGACGGCTACTTCATCGAGCCCGGCATCCACCACAACGGAAAGCTGGTCCTGGGCGAGAGCATCGGCGACCTGGCCGGGGCCAAGATCGCGCTGCTCGGCTACCAGCGCGCGCTCAAGGCCAAGGGTGCCGAGCCCACCCTCGACGGCTTCACGCCCGAGCAGCAGTTCTTCATCGCCTGGGGCCAGTTCCGCGGCGACGCCATCCGCCCGGAGACGCAGCGGCTGATGGTGCAGTCGGACCCGCACCCCACCGGCAAGTACCGCGTGATCGGCCCGCTGTCGAACATGCCGGAGTTCCAGAAGGCCTTCTCCTGCCCGGCCACGGCCGAGATGGTGCGTCCCGCCGCCAAGCGCTGCGAGGTCTGGTAGCGAAGGTCCGACGACCGGCTGCACGCCCCAGGAATTGACTTTGCGGAGCGTGCAGCCGGAATATGGCGCTCTCACCATGCGCCGGATCAATCCGACGGCTTTCCGCATCGCGCGACGCGGCACGTCGCGCGAGATCAACCGCACCATCGCCCTCAACCTGATCCGGGCCAAGCAGCCGGTCTCGCGGGCCGAGCTGGCGCGCCTGATGGGGCTGCGCCGGGGCGCCGTGAGCCGGCTGGTGGACGAGCTGCTGGAGGCCGGGCGCGTCTTCGAGGGCGTGAAGGGCGAGAGCAAGCGCGGCCGCCGCCCCACCTACCTCCACGTCGAGACCCGGCAGCGCTGCGTGCTGGCGGTGGACATCAGCGCCACCCGCAGCTCGATCATGGTCACCGATCCCCTGGGCACGCCGCTGCTGGACGTGATCGAGTTCCCCACCAAGCGCCAGCCGAAGGCCTGCCTGGACGAGCTGGTGAAGCGGCTGGGCGAGGTCCTGGCCGCCCACCCCGAGGTCGGCGAGTGCGTGGGCCTGGGCGTGGTGGTCTCGGGGCTGGTCGACCTGGGCAACGGCCGCCTGCGCTACTCCCCCACCCTGGGCTGGCGCGACTTCGACCTCACCGCGCCCCTGCAGGAGGCCACCAACCTGCCGGTGGTGGTGGAGAACTCGTGCAAGGCCTGCGTGCTGGCCCAGGTGTGGGCGGTGCGCGGCGACGCGCCCCTCGACGGCCCCATCGCCTTCGTCAACGTGTCCGACGGCGTGGGCGTGGGCATCGCCATCGACGGCAAGCTCCTGCGCGGGGCCAACAACGTGGCCGGCGAGTTCGGCCACGTGCCCCTCGACGTGACCGGCCCCCTCTGCTCCTGCGGCCAGCGCGGCTGCTGGGAGGCCTACTGCTCCAAGCGCTCCATGATCGCCCGCTACCTGGGCCAGGACCCGTCCTGGCCGGAGTCGGCCACGCTCAACGGCGTGAGCGTGGGCCAGATCATCGACCGCGCGAGGGAGAAGGACGCGAAGGCCCTGCGCGTGCTGACCGAGACCGGCAACTCGCTGGGCCGGGGCTTCGCCACCATCATCAAGGCCATCGACCCCCGCCGCATCTACGTGGGCGGCGAGATCACGGCCGCCTGGGACCTGATCGAGGGCCACGTGCACGCGGCCATGCACGAGGGCCGCCTGATGCGCGACGTGCGCGACACGGAGATCCTGACCGTGGGCCTGGGCGAGCACCCCCGCCTGCGCGGCGCCGCCGCCCTGGTGAACGCCCCCGCCTTCGCCGCGCCCGTGACGGCCTAGAAAAAGTCTTCTGGCGTCCGTCTCATCCTGCAGCGCGAAAGCGCGGGAGGGCGCCTGTGTCCAACCGGAACGCGAGCCGGAGACTCATCCTCAAGAGCGGTGCCGTGATGCTGGGAGCCGGCGCGCTCGCCTTCTTCGGACTGGCGGCATGTGGCGTGAACTGGGCCGACGCGACCAAGGCGGCCTTCGGTCTCGTGACGACGAGCGGGCGCTTCGTCTATACGGAGCTCGAGAAACGAGAGGCCCGGCGCACTCACGCTCCGGAGGCGGTCAAGACCCTCGCCGGCTATCACTTTCGCGGATGGGCCCTCGCAGCCATCGGAGTCGTCTGGATCGTCGGCGCCTGGGTCTTGAGTACCTTCCTGGCTGGAATGGGCGTTCTGTTCGCAGCGCTGCTCGAGAAACAGATCTCGACCGAGGACGCCCTGGTCGCCTCGGTCTGGTTCAAGCTGTTGCTCGTCGGCTGGGCGAGTTACCGAACGGGACGCCTGATGGGTGAACGATCCGCCCGCTGGCCACTCCTGTGGCTGATCATCGCCTGTTCGATCTGCATGGTCCTGAGGTCGATCGACTTCCTGCTCGGTGTCCGTGCCGACGACTCAGCGGCCTGGGCAACCCTGCTTGGACTTCCGATCTTCGAAAAGGCCAGGCTCGCGAGCCTCCTTCTCCTGGACATCGCCAAGCTCGCCCTGCCCGGCGTCGTGGGTCTCTGGGCGGGGCACCGTCGAAGGCTGCGCGCCTATCTCGGATACCTGGTCGAGCTTCTTCCGCCCGACACGCGTGACGCGCTCGTCACCCTCGCCTACGAGGATGCGAAGCGACTGGTCTCGAAGAGTGCGGCGCCCTCCGTGGTGCCCGCTACTTCACCTGCAGCCTACCCGTCAGCCTGACATCCGCGCTCGACGCGGCCAGCTGCAGCTCGTATTCGCCCGGCGCCACCGCGAACCCCTTCTTCGCCGCGTCGTAGCGGGCGAAGTCGGCGGACGGCGTGAGCTTGAAGGCGATCCGCTTCGACTCGCCCGCCTTCAGGAACACGCGCTCGAAGCCGCGCAGCTCCTTGAGCGGCGCGCCGGCGCCGGGGGCCGCCGCGCGCACGTAGAGCTGCACCACCTCGTGGCCGTCGCGGGAGCCGGTGTTGCGCACGTCGAGCGACACCTCCACGGGATCGCCCGCCGCCACCGGGGCCGCCGGCACCTGCAGGTTCGCGTACTCGAAGCGCGTGTAGGAGAGGCCATGGCCGAAGGGCCAGAGGGGCGCGCCGGTGAAGTAGCGGTAGGTGCGGTTGGCCATGGTGTAGTCGGCGAAGGGCGGCAGCTGGGCCACCGACTTGTAGAACGTCACCGGCAGGCGGCCCGAGGGGCTCACGTCGCCGAACAGCACGTCGGCCACCGCGGTGCCGCCCTCCTGTCCCGGGTACCAGGCCATGAGGATGGCGGGCACGTTCTGCTGCGCCCACTCGACACCCAGGGCGGAGCCGGCCATCAGCACCAGCACGATCGGCTTGCCCGTCTTCTGCACCGCGCGCAGCAGGTCCTCCTGGCTCCTGGGCAGCGCGAGGTCGGTGCGGTCGCCGCCGGCGAAGCCGGGGTACGACACCTTCATCTCCTCGCCCTCCACGTCGCCGGTGAGGCCGGCCACGAACACCACCACGTCGGCGGCGCGGGCCGCGTCGAGCGCCTCCGGCAGCGGGGCCTTGGTGCCGGGCAGCTTCCAGGCCAGCCGCACCTCGGCGTCGCGGATGTCCTCGAAGTATTCCAGGCGGATGTCGTAGGCGCGGCCGGCCGTGAGCTTCACCTTCGCGCTGGCCGCGCGGGCGCGCGACGTGGTCGTCCACTGGTCGATCAGCCGCTTCCCGTCCACCGCGAGGCGCACGCCGTCGTCCGCGGTCACCGAGAGCTCGTAGCTGCCCGAGACGGGCGGCACCAGCTGCCCCGTCCAGCGCACCGAGAAGGCGTCGTCGCCCAGCGCCCGCTCCGCCGGCACCTCGCCCCGCGCCACCAGGTCCGAGGTCGGCGAGCGGCGGTCCCAGCGGAAGCCGACGGTGGGATCGACGCGCGTCAGCACCGGCTCGCCCTGCAGGTCCTTGCCCTTGAAGTATTCCCCACGCAGCCCCTTCTCCTGCGCGCCGGCCGAGGGGCGCAGCGCGGACGAGTCGATGAGGGGCAGGGCGCGCGGGTCCTGGCGGCCCTGCACCAGGTCCGCGCCGCGGGCGTAGACCACGCGTGTATTCGGCCCGGCGGCGTTGCGCAGGCCCTGCAGCACGGTCACCGGCGCGGACGGCGTGCCGTAGTAGTTGCCCAGCAGCGTCATGACCTCGTCCGCGTTGGGGCCGATCACGGCGATCGTCTTCAGGTCCTTCGCCAGCGGCAGCAGGCCGTCGTTCTTCAGCAGCACCAGCGAGGCCTGGGCCATGCGCCGCGACAGCGCATCGTGCTCCTGCGACTGGTTCACGGCGTAGGGGATCTGCGCGTAGGGCACCTTCTCCGGCGGGTCGAACAGGCCCAGGCGGATGCGGGCCGTGAAGAGACGGAGCAGGGCCACGTCGAGGTCCTTCTCCGTGAGCAGCTTCTTCTCCAGCGCTCCCTTGAGCGCCTTGTAGGTCTCGCCGCAGTCGAGGTCGCAGCCCCGCGTGACGCCCAGCGCCGAGGCCTCCTCCGCCGTGGGCACGATCTTGTGCGTCTTCCAGATGTCGGCGATGGCGTCGCAGTCGGAGACCACGTAGCCCTTGAAGCCCCAGTCGCGGCGCAGGGTGTCGCCGAGCAGGAACGTGCTGGCCGAGGCCGACTGGCCGAAGAGGCGGTTGTAGGCGCCCATGACCGACTCCACGCGCCCCTCCTGCACCAGGGCCTTGAAGGCGGGCAGGTAGGTCTCGTGCAGGTCGCGCTCGCTGGGGCTCACGTCGAACTGGTGGCGGTCGGCCTCGGGCCCGCTGTGCACGGCGAAGTGTTTGGCCGTGGCCACCAGCTTCAGGTAGCGCGGGTCGTCGCCCTGCAGGCCCTTCACGAACTCGATGCCCATGCGCGCGGTGAGGTAGGGATCTTCGCCGTACGTCTCCTGCCCGCGGCCCCAGCGCGGGTCGCGGAAGATGTTGATGTTGGGCGACCAGAACGTGAGGCCCTGGTAGCGCTTCCTCTCGCCCCGGCGCGCGGCCTCGTGGTGCTTGGCCCGCGCCTCGTCGCTGATGGCCACCGCCACCTCGTGCATGAGGGGCGCATCGAAGGAGGCGGCCAGGCCGATGGCCTGCGGGAACACCGTAGCCGCGCCGGCCCGGGCCACGCCGTGCAGGGCCTCGTTCCACCACTCGTAGGCGGGCACGCCCAGGCGCTCGATGGCCGGCGCGTCGTTCATGAGCTGGCCGATCTTCTCGTCCACCGTCATGCGCGCCACGAGGTCGGCGGCGCGCGCGTCGGCCGATTGCGAGGGATCGAGGTAGATCTTCGGGTCGTCCGCGGCGCTGCGGGCCGACACACGCGGGACGGCGAACGCGGGCACGAGCAGCGCGGCGGCAGCGACACGGATGGCGCGACCTGTCATTCAGGGCCTCCTTTGGGCTATGCCCGCCTGGACGGAGTCCAGGCGGGCCGCCATGGGGGCTTGCCGGCGCTTCGCGCCTATGCCCCCAAGCCCCCAAGATTCTTTCCGGGGTTGGCTGATCAGATCCTATGATCGTCCCAACATGAAACATAGGCCCCTCCCCGCGCTCGCCGCCGTATTTTCCCTGGCCGCGTCCTCCGCGCTCGCCCTGGGCCAGGTGCGCTACGTGGACTTCTCACCCTCACCACGCGCCCTGCGCCTGGCCGGCGCCGGAAGCGCCCTCGCGATCGTGGTCGAGGCGGGCGATGCGCCGGGCGTGGCCCGCGCCGCCTCCGACCTGCGGGAGGACGTCTTCCGCGTCACCGGCGTGCGGCCGGAGATGCGCGCGGCCGTGGGCGGCGGCGACCGCGAGCTGATCGTGGCGGGCACGCTGGGGCACAGCCCCTTGATCGACGGCCTGGCCGCGGCGGGCAGGATCGACGTGCGCGACATCCGCGGGAAGTGGGAGGCCTCGCTCACGCAGGTGGTGGCCCGGCCCTGGCCGGGCGTGGCCCGCGCGCTGGTGATCGCGGGCAGCGACCGCCGCGGCACCATCTTCGGCCTCTACGACCTCTCCGAGCAGATCGGCGTCTCGCCCTGGTACTGGTGGGCGGACGTGCCGGTCACCCACCGGGACCAGCTCCACGTGCGCGAGGGCCGCCACGTCCGCGCGCCGCCGGCCGTCAAGTACCGGGGCATCTTCCTGAACGACGAGGCGCCCGCCCTCAGCGGCTGGACGAAGGAGAAGTTCGGCGGCTTCAACAGCCGGTTCTACGTCCACGTCTTCGAGCTGCTGCTGCGCCTGCGGGCCAACTTCCTGTGGCCGGCCATGTGGGGCAACGCCTTCAACGACGACGACCCCGAGAGCCCGCGCCTGGCCGACGCCTACGGCATCGTGGTCGGCACCTCGCACCACGAGCCGCTGATGCGGGCCCACGACGAGTGGCGCCGCTACGGCACCGGCCCCTGGAACTACGCCGCCAACGAGGCCGTGCTGCGCGACTTCTGGACCCAGAGCGTGCGGCGCACGAAGGCCTACGAGAACATCCAGACCCTGGGCATGCGCGGCGACGGGGACGCGCCCATGTCGCGCGAGGCGGACGTGGCCCTGCTGGAGCGCATCGTGGCCGACCAGCGCCGGATCATCGCGGCCGAGCTGGATCCGGACGTGACGCGGGTGCCGCAGGTGTGGGCGCTCTACAAGGAGGTCCAGGAGTACTACGAGAAGGGCATGCGCGTGCCCGACGACGTGACCCTCCTCTGGTGCGACGACAACTGGGGCAACATCCGCCGCCTGCCCACGGCCGAGGAGCGCGCCCGCCCCGGCGGCGCCGGCGTCTACTACCACTTCGACTACGTGGGAGGGCCCCGCTCCTACAAGTGGATCAACGTGACGGCGCTGCCCAAGGTGTGGGAGCAGATGCACCTGGCCGTGGAGCACGGGGCCACCCGCCTGTGGATCGTGAACGTGGGCGACCTGAAGCCCATGGAGCTCCCCATCCAGTTCTTCCTCGACTACGCCTGGGACCCGGCCCGCAGGCCGGCGGAGAGCCTGGGCGGCTACACGCGGCAGTGGGCGGCCCGCGAGTTCGGCCCCGACCAGGCGGACGAGATCGCGGACATCGTGGCCGCCTACACGAGGTTCAATGCGCGCCGGAAGCCCGAGATGCTGGAGCCGCGCACGTTCAGCCTCGTGCACCACCACGAGGCGGAGACGGTGGCCGGGGAGTGGAACGCGCTGGCCCGGCGGGCGGAGGCCGTGCAGGCCGCGCTGCCGGAGGCGGCGCGCGACGCGTACTTCCAGCTCGTGCTGCATCCCGTGAAGGCCGGCGCGGTGCTGAACGACCTCTACGTCACCGCGGGCCTGAACGCGCTGTACGCGCGGCAGGGCCGCACCTCCACCAACGCGCTGGCCGAGCGGGCGCGCGCCCTCTTCGCCGAAGACGCTTCCCTGACCCGCGCCTACAACGAGCTGGGCGGAGGGCGCTGGCGCCATCTCATGGACCAGACCCACATCGGCTACACCTACTGGAACCAGCCCCCGCGCAACGCCATGCCCGGCGTGCAGGAGGTGCAGGTCCCGGACGCGGCCGAGATGGGCGTGGCCATCGAGGGCTCGGAGGGGAGCTGGCCCGGCGGTCCGGCGCCCACCCTGCCCGTGCTCAGCGTGTTCGACGGAAAGGCCCGCACGGTGGACGTGTTCAACCGCGGGCGCCAGCCCTTCGACTTCACCGTGGAGACGAGCGCGCCCTGGCTGGAGGTGGAGCCGGCTCGGGGAACGGTGGGGCCCGACACGCGCCTGCAGGTGCGCGCGCGCTGGGCGGAGGTGCCCATCGGCACCGAGCGGGCCACGTTCACCGTGTCGGGCGCGGGCGCGAAGGTGATGGTCACGGTGCCGCTGCTCGACCCGCCCACGCCGCGGCCGGAGACGCTGGACGGCTTCATGGAGGCGGGCGGCTTCATCGCCATCGAGGCCGAGCACAGCAGCGCACGCGTGGCGCCGCCGGGCCGGGAGTGGAAGCTGCTGCCCGGGCACGGGCGCACGCTCTCCGCCCTCACGCCCTGGCCGGTCACCGAGACGGCCGCGCCCGGCACCATGCGCCTCGAGTACCGCGTCAACGTGCTGCAGGCCGGACCGGTCACCGTCCAGGCCGTGTTCTCGCCCACGCAGAAGTTCCGGCCCGGGCCCGGCTTCCGCTACGCGGTGTCCTTCGACGACGAGGAGCCGCAGGTGGTGAACGTGCACGCGGACGAGTCGCCGGCGGCCTGGGAGCGCTCGGTGGCCGACGGCGTGGCCGTGCTGACCTCGAAGCACACGCTGGCCGCGCCCGGCGCCCACGTCCTGAAGTTCTGGGCCCTCGATCCCGGCCTGGTGCTGCAGCGGCTGGTGGTCGACACGGGCGGGCTCAAGCCGAGCTACCTGGGCCCGCCCGAGAGCGCCTACCGGATCAGGGCATCTGCTATGCGGTCCGGGCAAAGCCCGGACCGCCGCACTAGCGTGCCGGCGCCGCCTTCAGGACGTCGATGACCGCCTGCAGGGCCGGCTTGCCCCGGGCCTGCCGGTCCCACAGCAGCGGGTAGTTCGTGCGGCCCGGGATGGGGAACCCGTTCAGCCACGACTGCGCGTCGGTCACGCCCCAGAAGGTGACCCGCGTGAGCTGGGATCGGTGCTTGAGCAGGAGGCCGAAGACCTCCGCATAGCGGCGGGCCAGCTGCTCCTGCTGCGCGTCGGGCAGGCCGGCCGGGTAGAGGTTCGTGGTCTTGAGCCACTCCGCCTTGCGCGCGGCATCGGCGTGCTCCATCTCGGGCGTGCGCGGCAGCACGTCCACGTCCAGCTCCGTGATCATGGCCTTCACGCCAGCGCCGGCGATGTCGTCGAGGATGGCCTCGATCTCGGCCGCCTTCGGCGCCTGGAGGCTCCAGTGCCCCTGCTCCCCCACGGCGTCGATGCGCACGCCCTTGGCGCGCAGGTCCCCGACCAGGGCCAGCACGGCCTTGCGCTTGGCCGGCAGGTAGAGGTCGAAGTCGTTGTAGTAGAGCTCGGCCTGCGGGTCCGCCTCGTGCGCGAAGGTGAAGGCCTGGGCGATGTAGTCGGGGCCGATGGCCTTGAACCAGGGCGTCTGCCGCCAGGAGCCGTCGTTCTCGAAGGCCTCGTTCACCACATCCCAGCCGTGGATGCGCCCCTTGTAGCGCCCGGCCACGGCGGTGATGTGCGCGCGCAGGCGGGCCAGCGCCGTCTCGCGGTCGAGCGGCCGGCCGTCCTTTCCCTCGAACGCCCAGCGCGGGGTCTGCTGGTGCCAGACGAGGTTGTGCCCGATGACCGCCATCCCGTTCGCCTGTCCGAAGGCCACGTAGCGGTCGGCGGCCTCGAAGGTGAAGCGGCCGGGCTCCGGCTCGGTGGAGGTCCACTTGAGCAGGTTCTCGGGGCTGATGGTGTCGAAGTGGCGGACGACCACGGCCTGCGCGGCCGCGTCGCGCCCGTCCACCTGCGCGCCGCTCAGCGCGGCCCCGATGAGCAGGCCGGGCGGCATCAGGTCCTTGAGTCGGGGGCCGTCGGCTGCGGGTACGGCCAGGGCGGTCAGCACCACACTTGCGAAGAACACTTTCAAAGGGACACCTCCGAACGTTGCGTCCATAACGAGTCTTGACAGGCCGCATGCGCGGGTGTTATCACCTCTCCAACAATTGGCCCCATTAGAGACTAAATCGTACCCCGTGCCCGAAGACCCTCGGGCACCGAAAGAAGGAGGCAGGCCGATGCGGCCGTTCGGCGAGCGACTCGCTTCGATCATGGATCTGACCAAGGCCGCGCGGGGCGTGCTGGTGGCCCCGCTGCTGGCCGTGCTGGCCCTCGCGGGACCCGCACACGCGCAGGTGCTCTACGGCACCCTCACCGGCGAGGTCACCGACCCCACCGGGGCGGTGGTTACGGGGGCCAAGGTCACGGCCCTCAACGTGGGCACCAACGTCGACAGGACGACCACCACCAACGACCGGGGCCTGTACAGCTTCAACGACCTGCAGCCCGGGGTCTACGACCTCACCGTCGAGGCGCCGGGCTTCAACGCGGCTACGCGCAAGGCCATCCGGCTGGACACGAACGTGGTGCGGCGCGTCGACACCGAGATGCAGGTGGGCGGCGTCACCGACACCGTCGAGGTGAGCGTGGCCGCGGCGCCGCTGCAGACCGACCGCGCCGACCTCCACGTGACCCAGACGGCCCGTGAGGTGAACGACCTCCCGCTCACCGGCACCGCCGGGCGCAACTACCAGAGCCTGATGGCCGTGGTCCCGGGCGCGGTGATGGCCGGCGAGCAGAACTCCGCCGCCGGCAGCCCGCAGCGCTCGATCTCGTTCAACGTGAACGGCGTCTCCCGCCTGCAGAACAACACCAAGCTCGACGGGGCCAGCATCGTGTATCCCTGGCTGCCCACCAACACCGCCTACGTGCCCTCGGCCGAGGCCATCGAGGAGGTGAACATCGTCACCAACTCGTACAACGCCGAGCAGGGCATGGCCGGCGGGGCGGCCGTCAACGTGATCATCCGCTCCGGCACCAACCGCCTGCGCGGCACGGCCTGGGGCTACACCACCGACAGCGACCTCAAGGCGCGCAACTACTTCCAGACCGTGCCCAAGAACCCCCATGACGACCTCAACCAGTACGGGGGCAACCTGGGCGGGCCGATCATGAAGGACAAGCTCTTCTTCTTCGGCAACTGGGAGCACACGTCGCGCATCAACAGCTCGCCGGTGCGCATCTACAGCCTGGCCCCAGACGCCCTGCGCCAGGGCGACTTCCGGGGCACCGGGGCCATCATCTACGATCCAGCCTCCAACCCCGACCCCGCGCTGCGCACGCCCTTCCCCAACAACGTGATCCCGGCCAACCGCATCGACCCCGCCGCCCAGTGGTTCGTCGACCGCATGCCCGCGCTCACCGGGACCGGCTTCTCGAACAACTACACGGCCGCCGGCGAGGGCGAATACAAGCGCGACAACATCGACTTCAAGCTGAACTACCACGCCAACGAGTCGCTCACCATGTTCGCCCGCTACAGCAACTCGCCCTCCGACATCATCGATCCCTCCTCCCTGGGCGAGATCGGCGGCGACGCGCTCAACGGCGGCCAGGTGGGCACCGCCCCCGGCCGCACGCAGGTGGCGGGCTTCGGCACCACCTACACCATCAGCCCCACCATGCTGTTCGACGCCAACATAGGCTACACGCACCAGAAGCTGGGCGCCGAAAACGTGGACATCGACACCAACTTCGGCCTCGACGTGCTGCACATCCCCGGCACCAACGGCCCCGACCGGCTGCAGGGCGGCATCCCGTCGTTCCAGGTGAACGGCTGGGCCAACATGGGCAACCCCAACACGGGCAATCCGTTCCAGTTCAACGACAAGCAGTACGTGGGCACGGCCAGCCTGCTCTGGATGAAGAGCTCCCATTCGTTCCGCGTGGGCTACGACTACCAGAACCAGCAGATCAACCACTTCCAGCCCCAGGGCGGCACCTTCCAGACCGCGCGCGGCACGTTCGTCTTCAACGGCAACTCCACGCGCCTGCAGAACGGCGCCGCCCCGGCCGACACCCGCTTCAACTCCTGGGCCGACTTCCTGCTGGGCCTGCCCAGCCAGGCGGGCAAGGTGGAGCAGCTGCGCAATCCCAACTCCGTCTACATGAAGGTGCACGCGCTCTACGCGCAGGACCAGTGGCAGGCCACCCGCAAGCTGACCGTGAACTACGGGCTGCGCTACGAGTACTACGCCTGGCCGACGCGTGACGTGGGCGGCGTGTCCCGCTTCGACCCCGCCGACGGCAACGTCTACATCGGCGGCAACGAGGGCGTGCCCATCGACACCGGCGCCAGCGGGGGCGGCCAGTTCCTGCCCCGCCTGGGCCTGGCCTACCGCCTGAGCGACCGGACGGTGGTGCGGGCCGGCTACGGGCACAGCTCCGACCCCAAGCCCTACATCGACTTCCGCAACGCCTTCCCGATCAACTTCGCCTGGTCGCACCCGGCGGTCACGTTCAACGGCGCCACCAACGCGTTCATCCCCGTGACCACGCTGCGCCAGGGCCTCGACGAGGCCCGCTTCGGCGTGAAGCCCGACCTCACCAAGGGCGTCCTGCACCTCCCCCCCGGCGCCGGCACCACCACCTTCCCCAAGGAAGACGACCGCAAGTACATCAAGTCCTGGAACGTGGCCGTGCAGCACGAGATCTTCTCCGGCCTCACCGGCCAGCTGGCCTACGTGGGCACGCGGGCGCTGGGCCAGCAGGGCTTCATCAACATCAACGCCTCCGCGCCCGGCACCGGCAACGCCGGCCGCCCGCTGGCCGCACTCGGCATCGTGACCGACATCAACTCCATCCAGCCCTTCCGCGACACCACCTACAACGCGCTGCAGGTGGAGCTGAAGGGCCGGGGGGCCAGCGCGCAGTACGGCATCGCCTACACGCTCTCCCGCACCACCAACTACGCCGACAACGACGGCAACCCGCGCATCCCGTTCGAGCCGGCGGCCGAGCTGAACAAGGGCCCGGCCAGCTACGACCGCACGCACAACCTGCAGACCTACTGGGTGTGGGACCTGCCCTTCGGCAAGGAGAGCACGGGCCTGAGCCGGGTGCTCCTGCACGGGTGGCAGGTCAACGGCGTGATGACCATCCAGAGCGGCCAGCCCATCAACATCATCCAGGGCAACGGCTTCAACCTGAACGCGGGCGGCAGCGGCCAGTACCCGGACAAGGTGAAGGACACCGTGAACATCCCGGGCGGCATCGGCTCCGGCAACGAGTGGTTCGATCGCAGCGCGTTCCAGGCGGTCAACATTCCGGCCGGCCAGACGCAGCGCTTCGGCAACTCGGGACGCAACCCGATCCGCGGGCCCGGCTTCTGGAACGTGGACTTCGGCCTCTTCCGCACCATCGGCATCACCGACCGGGTGAGCCTGCAGCTCCGCGGTGAGGCCCTGAACGCGCTCAACCACGCGAACTTCCAGAACCCGGGCGGGGACATCTCGAACGCCGGCGCCTTCGGCTTCATCACCGCGACCACCGGCGTGGGCGAACGCACGATCCGTTTGGGAGCTCGCCTGTACTTTTAGCCATGCGGCCCGGGAGTGAATCCCGGGCCGGACACACAAGCGCCGGGGCCCCCAAGCCCCGGCGCTTTTCTTTGTGGGGCCCGGCTTGACAGCGGGTCGATTCGGGGTGGTAATCGCCGGCATTCGGACGGTCTTCTGTGGGCAGGGGCGAGCCATCAATGGGTGTGCGACCGGCGGAGCCGGCGAAGATCCGTGTCCTGATCGTCGACGACCACCCGGTGTTCCGGCTGGGCCTGGCCGCCATCATCCAGCTGCAGCACGACATGCTGGTGGTGGCGGAGGCGGGCTCGGGCGAAGAGGCGCTGGCCCTCTGCGGCACGCGCACCGCGGACGTGGTGCTCATGGACCTCCGCCTCCCCGGCATGAGCGGCGTCGACGCCATCGCCGCCATCCGGAGCGCGCACCCCAAGGTCCGCTTCATCGTGCTCACGACCTACGACGGCGACGAGGACATCCACCGGGCACTCGCCGCCGGGGCCAAGGCCTATCTCCTCAAGGCCATGTCGCACGGCGAGGTCACCGACGCCATCCGCAAGGTCCACGCCGGGCTGCACGTGATCCCGCCGCCGGTGTCGCGGGCCCTGGCCGAGCGGCCGCCCTGCTCGGGGCTCAGCCCGCGCGAGCTGGAGGTGCTGCGGCTCATCGCCGGCGGCCGCAGCAACCGCGAGATCGGCGACGCCCTCGGCATCACGGAGGCCACCGTGAAGTGGCACGTGAACAGCATCCTGGGCCGCCTCCAGGTGGGCGACCGGACCGAGGCCATCGTCTCCGCGCTCCGGCGCGGCATCATGCACCTGCCCTGAGCGGCCCGCCGCATGCGCCCGGCCCTCGCCCTCCTCCTGCTGCTGGTCCCGCTCGCGGCCTCCGCCGGCCCGCCCGAGCTCCGCGGGCCGGCCCGCCGTCCTGACTACAGCCGCCGCGTCTGGCAGAGCGCGGACGGCCTGCCCGAAGACCTGGCCCAGGCGCTGGCCCAGACGCCGGACGGCTACCTGTGGATCGGCACCAGCGGCGGCCTGGTGCGCTTCGACGGCCTGCGCTTCACCGCCTTCCACCACGCGGTCGAGCCCGCCTTCCGGGACGACAGCGTCTACTCGCTGCTGACCGCGCGGGACGGCACGCTCTGGGCCGGCACCGAGGGCGGGGGCCTGGTGCGCTACCGGGACGGTGCCTTCCGCTCGTTCGGCGCGGCCGAAGGGCTCAGCAACGGCTTCGTGCGCGCCATCTTCGAGGACCGGGCCGGCCTGTTGTGGGTGGGGACCGACGCCGGCCTCTTCCGGATGGAGCGGGAGCGCCTCGTGCGCGTCGACGGGCGCGATGGCGTGCCCTCCATGTCCGTCCATTCGATCTGGCAGGATCGAGAGGGGCGGCTCCTCGTCGGCGGCACGGGCCTGCTGGTCCTGGACGGCGGGCGCGCCGAGCACTACGGGTCGAGCGAGGCGCTGGCCGACAACAGCATCCGCACCATCCGCGAGACGGCGGACGGCGCGGTCTGGATCGGCACCATCTCGGGCCTGCGCCGCCTGGAGAAGGGCGTGCGCGGCAACCCCTTCGCCACCCCGCGCACCCTGGACGGCACGAACGTCTGCGTGCTCCAGCAGACGCGCCGCGGCGACCTCTGGATCGGCACCTACGGACGCGGCGTCCTCCAGGTCCACGGCGGGCGGCGCACGAACATGACGGCTCCCGGGGCCCTGCCGCACAACAACGTGCTGGCGCTCTTCGAGGACCGCGAGGAGAACATCTGGGTGGGCACGCAGGGAGGCCTGCTGCGGCTGAGCCCCGGAGCCGCCAGCACCGTCACCACCGCCGACGGCGCGCCCCTGAGCATCAACACCGTCTACGACGACCCGCGGCAGGGCCTCCTGGTCACCGCCCTCAACGGCCGGCTCTTCCGGGTGGCGGGCGACGTGCTGGCTCCCCTGCCCTTGCCGGCCGCCCTGGCCGGGCTGCCCATCCGCAACGCGTTTCGCGACCGGGAAGGTCGGCTGTGGCTGGGGACCGACGGCCAGGGCGCGGCCGTCGTGTCCGGACGGTCGGTCGAGCGCTACACGATGAAGCAGGGCCTGGTGAACGACTTCGTGCGGGCGTTCTGCCAGGACCGCGACGGCGGCATCTGGATCGGTACCGACGGCGGGCTCAGCTACTGGCGCGCGGGCGCCTTCGCCCGGCTCGACACCGCCGGCCTGGTGTACGGCAGCATCCGCCGCCTGCTCATCGACCGGGCCGGACGCTTGTGGGTGGCCACGGAGGGAGGGCTGAGCCGCTTCGAGGACGGCGCCTTCGTGGCCGATGACCGGCTGAACGCCCTGCGCGGCCACAAGGTCTGGGCCCTCCACGAAGACGACGGCGGCGGACTGTGGATCGGCACCCAGGGCGCCGGCCTCTTCCTGCTCAAGGACGGGGCGCTGCGGCAGTTCACGGTCGATCAGGGTCTGGCCAGCGACAAGATCCACTTCATCGCCGAGGACCGGGCGGGCCGGCTGTGGCTCACCGGTCCCAGCGGCATCGTGTCGGTGTCGCGGGCCGACCTCGAGGCCAGGGCCGCCGGGGCCGGCCAGGTCGCGGTGCGCGTGTATGGGACCGCCGACGGCCTGATCACCACGCAGATGAGCGGGGGCGTGCAGAGCGCCGGCGCGCTGACCGCGGCCGGCGACCTCTGGCTCCCCAGCACCAAGGGCGTCGTCCATGTCGTTCCGGAAGCGGCCCCGCGCGGGTCGCCCCTGCCGGTGCTGGTCGAGCAGCTCATCGCCGACGGCCGGCCGGTCCCGGTGGCGGCGGGCGTGCGCCTGGCCCCCGGCGGGGGCAAGCTCGAGATCCACTACACGGCGGTCGAGCTGCGGTCGCCGGAGCGGATCCGCTTCAAGTACCGCATGGACGGCTTCGACCAGGACTGGACGGCGGCCGGATCGCGGCGGGTCGCCTACTACACGAACCTCCCGTCCGGACGCTACCGCTTCCGCGTGGTGGCCTACGAGACGAACGCCCCCGGCGACGCGGCGGAGCGGTCGCTGGCCATCGAGTGGCAGCCGCACTTCTACGAGACGGCCTGGTTCGTGCTCTTCTGCGGGGCCTGCCTCACGCTCCTGGCCTGGGGCGGCTACCGCTTGCACGTGAGCCGCCTGCGCCGCGAGTTCGCGGCCGTGCTCGAGGAGCGCAACCGCCTGGCCCGCGACATGCACGACACGCTGATCCAGGGCTGTGTCGGCGTCTCCGCCCTGCTGGAGGCGGCCTCGCATGCCGAACACGTGTCGCCCCACCTCAGCCACGAGCTCCTCGACCGCGCCCGCGGCGAGGTGCGGGCGGCCGTCGACGAGGCCCGCCTCGCGGTCTGGAACCTGCGGCACGGCAGCCAGGACGGCGTCGGCTTCGTGGAGGCGGTCTCGCGCCTGGCCGAGCGCATCGGCCTCGAGTCGCAGG
>Ga0111538_10006024_pt1 | contig 16463 bp, 11 predicted proteins | sample SoiMethybrSBSTD1_FD_79669 | JGI IMG/M metagenome (GOLD analysis project Ga0111538, IMG submission 79669) | Bulk soil microbial communities from a Populus tree surrounding site in Tennessee, USA - Soil MetaG P. TD hybrid SBSTD1 (version 2)... | ecosystem: Environmental > Terrestrial > Soil >...
CCTTCTTCCCCTGCAGCGCCCGGAGCGTCGCGAGCGAGTTGCGCAGCACCGGGTTCTCCGGCCGGATGGCCAGTCCCTTCGCGTACAGCGCCTCCGCCTCGCCGAGCTTCCCCTGCTCCTGCAGGCACAGGCCGAGGTTGTTGTAGGCGCCGGCGTAGCGTGGGTCGGCCCGGATCGCGTCCTGGTAGGCCTGCATCGCCTGCGGCAGCCGGCGGTGCTTGCGGTGCAGGTTGCCGATGTGGTTGTGCTCGATCGGGCTCAGGGGAGAGATGGCGACCGCCCGCTCGAACTCCACCAGCGCCTCGTCGTCGTGCCCCTGCTTCTGCAGCACCTCGCCGAGCTTGGTGTGCGCCAGCTGGAGGCTCGGATCCACCGCGAGCGCGCGCCGCAGGCCGGCCGCCGCCTCCTCGAGGCGCCCCTCCTTGATGTCGATGACCGCGATCGTCACCTCCGCCTGCTTGGCGCGCGGCTCATCGCGCAGCAGATCCGCCGCCATCTGCCGCGCCCGCGCCAGGTCCCCCTTCTGGATCAGGGCGCGCGCCAGGTTGAGCCGCACCTCCGCGGAGCCCGGCCCCCTGGTCATCGCCTTCTCGAAGTGCTCGATGGCGCCGTCCACGTCCCCCTCGTCGAGCGCGATCAGGCCGCGGTTGTTCTGCGCCGTCAGCCGCTCGTCGCCGATGTAGCCGATCGATCGCAGCTTCTCGACCAGCTCGGCGTCCCCCGCGGAGGCGATCAGCGCGTCGTCGTCCTCCGGCCGGGCGCCGCCGTAGGTGTCGATCCAGGCGACCGGCCGGGTGCTCTGGAACTCCGGCGTGAACGCCTCGGTGAGCGGCTGGCCGTCCATGTCGCGCGCCGCCGGCAGGCCGAGCAGCGCCAGAATGGTCGGGGTGATGTCGAGGATCGACGCGGCGCCGATGTCGGAGCCCCGCCGGATGTCTGGACCGGCGAGGGCCAGCACGCCGACCGGGGAGTGCCACTCGGCGGCGCGGCCGCGATCGATGCGCGGATCGCTGTCGGTCGGGCGATCCTCCCCCGACTTGAAGCCGTGATCCGAGACGACGACGATGGTGGCCTCCTCGCCGGCGTCACGCACGATCTCGCCGAGGTAGCGGTCCTGCGTCTCGTAGTAGCGATCGACCATGGCGCCGAAGAGCGCGGCGTCCTCAGGCTTCACGCCGGGCAGGAGCGGCGGGCGCGTGCGCATGAACAGGTGCGAGGTGGTGTCCGGCCCCTCGTAGTAGAAGAGCTGGACCGACGGCGCGCCGGCGGGCGCGGCCGGGTGCTGCATCAGGTAACGCGCGATGGCGTGGTAGGTCTGGCCGGCCGCCAGCACGGTGCGGAACTGCCGGATGAGATCCGTCTGCTCGGGGGTCAGGCCGTCCGGCAGGCGGCCCGGCGCGCCGCCGGCGCCGGGGCGGCCGGCTCCGAGGTAGGGCGCCACCTCCGCGTCGGCGATCTCCGACGGCGCCTTGATCATCGGCAGGAGCGCCGGGAACAGATCGGGCGGCGACGTCTTGCCGCGCGCCTTCTCCGGATCGGCGCTCTTCCAGTCCTGCTCCCCCTGCTCGAACAGCTGGAACGCGACCCGGTCGGAGACGATCCGCCCGCGCACCGGCTCCGCCGGCCACGAGGCCCACCAGGCGACGACGTCGCACGCCACCTCCTGGCGGCTGAGGATGTTCCAGATCGCCGGAACGCGCCGCATGGTGCTGGTGACCGGCACCAGCGCCCCGGTGTCGCGCGCCGAGACGACGAAGTCCACGATGCCGTGCCGCGACGGCTTCATGCCGGTGGCGATGCTCGTCCAGATGACCGGCGACAGGATCGGCGTGATGGTCCGGAGGTTGGCGCGGGCGCCCCGGTCCACGAGCGCCTTCAGGTGCGGCATCCGCCCCTCGCGCATCAGGGGATCGGCGATGCGCCAGGTGAACGAATCGAGCCCGACCACGACGATGCGCGACGGCCGCGGCGCCGCCTCCGCGCGCACGATGTCGCCGCCCGACTCTCCGGCCCCGGCCACCTGCACCAGCCGCAGGGAGGCGACGGCGACCCCGTCCGCCAGGCGCCGCTCCACGTCGGCGCGCGCCTGCTGCGTCAGCCGCGGGTCCCGATCGCGCAGCGCGTCGTAGGAGACCTGCGCCAGCCGCTCCCCGACGGCGCCGCGCACCGCGGCGTCGATCCACGCATCGACGTCCGGTCCGTGGGCGCGATGCAGCGCCAGGAGGCGATCGGCCGGCAGCGCATACGCCAGGACCGCCTCGAGATCGACCCGCGATCCCTCGCGGCTGTGGGCCGCCCGCTCTCCGGTGAGATCGACCCGCCGCCGCGACTCGCCCTCGGGATAGGTCGTGATCCGGAAGAGTCCGCGCGGCACGAGGCGCAGCCCCGGCTCGACGAAGCGGGGCGCCAGGCGCAGGAGCGGCGCATCGACGACGAGGCGCTGCCCCGGGGCCTCGAGGCGGCGCACCGAGGCACCGAGCCACAGGATGAGCGCGGCGCCCGCGACGAGCGCGGCGAGGATCCGGGGGCGGGGCAGCGGTGGTTCCTACGGGACCGGCGTCACCGGGATCGTCACGGGGTCGGGACGGATCGCGCCGAAGTCCATGGTGGCGGCGTTGCTCCGGCGCGCGTGCAGCGAGTAGACGCGGTCGTAGCACGCGAACCCGTTGGCGGCGAGATCGACGTCGATCCGCCTGGGCGGTCCGCCGCCGGGCCCGTGCTCCCCGCCGGGGACGATGCCGCTGTCGAAGCGCACCTCCGGCCGGCCGTTCTCGCTCAGGAACAGGGTCATCCGGTGGCTCGGCATCACGGTCGTCACGCCGCCTCCCGGGCGGGTGCGATAGATGCCGAAGCCGGTCACCGGAGTCCCGCTCGCGCTGGTCGCGTTCGCGTCCCGCACCATCCAGCGGAGGTCGAGCACGGCGTAATCGACCCCCAGGTTGTCGGACCGCAGCTTCATCAGGCCGAAGCGTCCCAGGAGCGGCCTGGAGACCACGGCGCAGTCGCACGGTCCGAAGCACCCCTCTTCGTATTCGGATCCGTACAGGCCATACGGCACCAGCCGCGGGGTCACCGGTTGCGCCGCGACATGGAAGACCGTGTCATGGCAGACCATGTTGTTCATCGAGATGGTCAGGGTGATGGCGGGGAACTCCGCGCCTCCGAGCTGGAGCCCACTGTCGAAACGCTGCAGCGGGCGGCCGTCGATGAGCAGGTCGAGGGTCAGGCGATGCGTGAGGGCGAACTCTCCCCCGATGCGATAGGTCCCCGAGCCGGTGATCCGTTGATCGAACTGCGGCAGGAACCAGTTGACCTGGTCGATGGTGTACACCGCGAACCCGGGCTCCGGCGTGGCCGGGCGCATGCGCCAGGTGCCGGCGAGCCCGTCGGTGAGGTGCACGGGGCAGAGGCACGGATCGAAGCAACCGTCCTCGTACCCGCTCGCCTGCGTCAGCGCGTACAGCACGTCGCCCGTGTTGGACGTCTGGGCCCGCGCCACCGAGGTCGCGGCGGCAAGGAGCAGGCAGGTGACGGCGAGGAACCCGAACCGGGAGCGGCGAAGAGTCATCGAGGACCTCCTCATATCAATGAGGGACAGGGGCGGTATGAGGCATGCTGCCACAAACGCCCGCGTTGCTCAAGGAGGCGGCCGGCCCAGGAGGTCGGCCCGCCGCCCCCCTCTCCGCGGCACCGGCACGTCCTCCCGGGGTGGGAATTCACCGACAGACGGAGCCCTTGCGGGACAAGGGATTTGGCTGGCCAGGTCAGATTCTGGTTGACAAGCGGTGACTTGATGGTAGATTGCCCGGGTCATGATTCATAAGGCTTACTGCTGCTGTTGTACGGACGGGGTCGAGCCCCCGTCCGCGCGCATTTGGAGAGATGATTTCTAGCTAACCGATAGCAGCGCAGACGGAATCTCGGCCCAGAACCCTCCGGTTCTGGGCTTTTTTATTTTGCGCGCCATGCGCGGAGTCGAGTGGACGAGATGAGCGAGAGTGCCTGGGGAGAGGGAAGCTCCGGAGGGGCGGCGGCCGTCGCGGAGTCGACGTTTCCGCTGTATCCGGTGGCGTTGAAGCTCGCGGGGCGGCTCGCCGTCGTGGTCGGCGGAGGGACGATCGCGCTCCGCAAGACGGCGGATCTTCTGAAGGCGGGGGCGCGCGTCTGGGCCATCGCGCCGGAGTGGCCGGCCGACTTTTCCGGTCTCGAGGGCGACCAGGACAGCGGCGGCCGGCTGCTGCGGGTGACGCGGCGGTTCACCGCCAACGACCTGGTCGGCGCGTTCCTCGTCGTCGCCGCCACCGACGATCCGGCCGTGCAGCGGGCCGTGGCGCGTGCCGCCGAGTCCCAGGGCGTGCTCTGCAACGTCGTGGACGTCAACGACCTGTGCTCCTTCTACCTGCCGGCGACCCTGCGCCGCGGCGCGCTCGCGATCGCGGTCCAGACCGACGGCCGCTTCCCGCTCCTGGCGGTGGCGCTGCGCGACCGGCTGGCCCGCCTCATCGGCCCGTCGTTCGCCGCCGCGCTCGACCGCCTCGCCGGGGCGCGCGCCGCCGCGCGGCGGCGGTTCCCCGATGACGCGGAGCGGCGCACTCGGGAGTTGCGCCGGCTGCTGCCGGACGAGACGCTCGATCTGCTCCTCGCGAATCGCCTCGACGAGTTCGAGGCGCACGTCGAGCAATGGCACCGGGGGCTCGCGTCATGACGGCGCCGCGCGGGCTCGTGAGTCTCGTGGGGGCCGGGCCGGGCGACCCGGACCTGCTCACCCGCGCCGCGGCCAAGCGGCTGCGCCGCGCGGAGGTCGTCTACTACGACGCCCTCATCGCCCCCGCCGTGCTGCGCCTGTGCCGGAAGAACGCCCGGCTGGTCCCGGTCGGCAAGCGGCGCGGCTACGCGACGCTCCGCCAGGAGGCGATCGAGGCACGGCTCGTCCGCGACGCACAAAAAGGGCTCCGGGTCGTCCGGCTGAAAGGAGGCGACCCGTTCGTCTTCGGCCGCGGCGGCGAGGAGGCGCTGGCGCTGCGGCGGGCAGGGGTCGCGGTCGAGGTCATCCCGGGTGTCTCCTCCGGCATCGCGGCGCCGGCGCGGGCCGGGATCCCGCTCACGCACCGCGGCCTGTCCTCGTCCGCCGCCTTCGTCACCGCGCACGATCTTCTCGACGGCTCCGCAGCGGAGGCCGTCGTCTCGCGGCTGTCGCACCTGGCGCGCGGCGCCGACACGCTGGTCATCTTCATGGCCGGGGCGCACCTCGCCCGGCTGGCGGCTGTCCTCCTCGCCGCCGGCCTGGACCGGGCCACCCCGGCCGCCACGATCGAAAACGGCACGCTCCCCGGCGCCCGCGTCCGGCACGGGAGGCTCGACGAGCTGGAATCGCTCGGGGTCGGGCGCGGCACCGGCCCCCTCCTTGTGGTCGTCGGCCGGACCGCGGCGCTCGCCTCGGACCTCGCCGGTCCGCTCGCTGCCGGGGCGCGCCTCGCGGCGGAGACCGGCGCGGGTGGCGCCGCCGTCGAACCTCCGGAGACCGCGGAGACCGCCGCCATTCCCTTCAGGAGGACGGGACGATGAGCGACACGAATCCGATGACCCTCCCTCCCGACACCGCCGCCGAGATCGCCAACATCGAGTCGGAGATCGGCCGCTTCCTCGCCGGAACGCTCGCCCCCGAGCGCTTCCGCTCCTTCCGCCTGGCGCACGGCATCTACGGACAGCGCCAGCCCGGCGTGCAGATGATCCGGGTGAAGATTCCGACCGGAGCGCTCGACGGTGCGCAGCTGCGTCTGGTCGCCGATCTCGTCGAGGAGTTCAGCAACGGCTCGGCGCACCTGACGACGCGGCAGGACGTGCAGTTCTATTACGTCCAGCTCGAAAGGGTTCCCGACATGCTGCGCCGGCTCGCCGCTGGCGGTCTGACGACGCGCGAGGCGTGCGGCAACAGCGTGCGCAACGTCACCGCCTGCCCGCTCACCGGGTCCCTGCAGGACGAGGCGTTCGATGTCCGCCCGTATGCCCTGGCCTCGTGGCGGTACCTGGTGCGCAACGCGTTCTGCCAGCAGATGTCGCGCAAGTTCAAGATCGCCTTCTCCGCCTGCCCGGAGGACTGCGCGGCGACCGCCATCCACGACATCGGCGCTCTCGGGCGGGTGGTGTTCCGCGACGGCGGCCAGAAGAAGGGCTTCCGCGTCGTCGTCGGAGGCGGGCTCGGGCCGACGCCGTTCGTCGCGCAGGTGCTGCGCGATTTCGTCGCCCCGGAGGACCTGCTGCCGACCTTCAAGGCGATCCTGCTGGCGTTCTCGGAGCAGGGGAACCGCCGGCTCAAGAGCAAGGCGCGGCTGAAGTTCGTCCTGCACCGGCTCGGCATCGAGCGGTTCCGGGCGCTCGTGGACGAGAAGCTCGCCGCTCTGACGGCGGCGGAGCGCGAAGAGGCGGACCTCGCCCGGTGGCTTCAGGACGACGACACGGCGGAGGCCGCGGCGCGGACCGACGAGCGCGCCGCCGGGGATCGCTTCATCGCGGCCGATGCGATCGTCGCAGCGAACTCAGGGGTTTGGAGCCCGGCCGCGTCGCCGGCGGCGCCGGAGGCGACGGATGTCACCCCGCAATCGGGGAGGAGCCATCCCACCCCCGGGTTCGCGGCCCCGCTCAAGGGGGGGTGCAGCGGCGTCGCCGACGATGCCGGCTTCGCCCGCTTCTTCGCGCGCTCGGTGCGGCGCCACCGGGATCCGGAGCGCGCCATCGTGACGATCACGGTCCCGCTCGGAGATCTCAAAGCCGGGGCGCTGCGGACCATCGCCGACCTCACGACCCGCTACGCCTCGGACGAGGTGCGGATCGCGCGCGACCAGAATCTCGTCCTGCCGCACGCCCGCCGCGCCGATCTGCGCCCGCTCTACGAAGGGCTCGCGGCAGCCGGCCTCGACGACGGTACTGCCGGCACGGCGCTCGACGTCACCTCGTGCCCCGGCGCGGACACCTGTGCCCTCGGCATCACGTCTTCCAAGGGGGTGGCGGCGGCGGTGCGCCGGGCGCTCCTGCCTCTCGCCGGCAACGGCGGGGCGGCGGCGCTCGAAGGGGTCACGATCAAGGTCAGCGGCTGCCCGAATTCCTGCGGCCAGCACCACATCGCCAACATCGGGCTGCACGGCGTCGCCCGCACCATCAACGGCAAGCAGGTCCCCGCCTACCAGATCCACCTCGGAGGATCGATCGCCGACGGCACCGGGCGGATCGGCCAGGCGCTCGACAAGATCCCGGCGCGGCGCGTCCCGGCGGCGGTGGCGACGCTCCTCAAGTGGTACGCCGGGGAGCGCGGCGAGACGGAGACGCTGCCGGCCTTCTTCGATCGCCAGCCCAAGGAGAAGGTACGCGCCACGCTCCTGCCGTTCGTGGCGGTGGCGCCGAACGGAACCGATCCGGTCGAGGACCACGAGGTGGACGGGGAGGAGGAGCGGCTCGAGATCGACTGGGGCGCCAGCTCCACCTTCTCCACCGACGATCTGGGCACCGGAGAGTGCGCCGGCGCCGGCCAGGACAAGGCGGACGACCCGTTCGATAACGCGCGGGCCGAGCTGCTGCAGGCGCGTCTGTTCCTGGAGCGCGGCCAGACCGTCGATGCGCTCGCCAACCTGAACCGATCGCAGTACAGCGTCGCCCGCGTCCTGCTCGAGGCCCTCGGCCGCAAGCCGGACTCGGACTACGAGACCACCTGCGAGCTGCGGGCGCGCGTCATCGACCGCGGCCTCGCGGACGAGGGATGGAACGAGATCCACGGGACGCTCGAGGACCTCCTGAAAGCCCGCCGTCCGGAGGAGGACGCGGTCGCCCGCCTGCACGCGCGGGCGCTCGCGGTCCTGGAAGCGTCGGTGCCGGTGCACGCCCGGCTCCGGAGGGTCGCCGCCGCGGCGACCGCGGGCGCGGAAGTTCCTGCGTGAGGGATGGGACCATGTCGCACACACACGGAGGAGGGACCTTGAAGACGCAGACGGAGATGGAGGAGATCGCAGCGCTCGTCGAGTCGTGGACGGCGCCGGAGGTCGTGCACTGGGCGCTGGATCGCTTCCATCCGCGACTCGCCCTGGCGTCGTCGTTCGGAGCTGACGACGTGGTGATGATCGACCTGCTGTCGCGGCAGCGCCGCGACGCGCGCATCATCACCCTCGACACCGGTCGCCTGCACGAGGAGACCTACGACGTTATGGAGCGGATCCGTCGGCGCTACGGTGTGACGATCGAGGTCCACGCCCCGGACCGCGAGGCGGTCGAGCGGCTCGAGCGCGATCGGGGTTTCTTCTCCTTCCGCGAGAGCATCGAGGCCCGCAAGGAGTGCTGCAAGGTCCGCAAGGTGGAGCCGCTGCGCCGGGCGCTCCACGGGCTCGAGGCGTGGATGACCGGGCTGCGCCGCACCCAGGGGGTGACGCGCGGCGGCGTGCCGAAGATCGAGTACGACGCCGCCTTCGGCCTCATCAAGCTGAACCCGATCGCCGACTGGAGCGAGGTGCAGGTCTGGGACTACATCCGCGAGCACGACGTCCCGTACAACGCGCTGCACGATCGCGCCTACCCCTCGATCGGCTGCGCTCCGTGCACCCGCGCGGTGCAGCCGGGTGAGGACGCGCGTGCCGGCCGCTGGTGGTGGGAGCAGCCGGACCAGAAGGAGTGCGGGCTGCACGCCGCCCACGCGGAGGCCGCAGTTCCGAATCCGGCGGCCGCCGCGCCGCCGGAGCCGATCATCGCGGCCCCGGCCCCCGTTCCTCCCGGCCGGCGCTAGAGACGCGCTTCGGGATCGCCGCGCAGGTTGACGGCGGGGGGACGGGCCGCTAACATCCAGGCCCGTTCGGGGGGTGATTCCAGTGGAGCTCGATCCCAAGCTCGACCGCGCCTATCGACTGCTGGAGCGCGGCTACGAGAGGCAGCGCGCCGGCGACCTCGAGGCGGCGCGGCGGCTGTACCAGGCTTCGATCGAGGAGCGGCCGACGGCCGAGGCGCATACCTACCTGGGCTGGACCTACTCGTTCCAGGGGAAGTTCGACGACGCCATCGAGCAGTGCAAGACCGCCATCCTCGTCGACCCCGACTTCGGCAACCCCTACAACGACATCGGCTCCTATCTCATCCAGAAGGGAGAGCTGGACAAGGCGATCCCCTGGCTGCAGATGGCGAAGAAGGCGTCGCGCTACGAACCGAAGCATTTCCCGTACCTGAACCTGTTCCGTGTCTATCTCAAGCAGGGACGGCTGGACGAGGCGCAGCGCGAGTTCGAGCAGGCGCGCTTCATCCAGGAGGTGCTGGAGATGGAAGCCGGGGTCTCCCCCGACGAGGAACCCGCCACCACCCACTGAAGGGGAGCGAGAGGTCGTGGCCCCCTGGGATCTGACGCGCCGCTCCTTCCTGCGGTTGGGCTCCCTGCCGGTCCTCGCGCCGCTCGCCTCCGTCCTCCCGGCGGCCGCCGCTCTTTCCGAGGCCGCTCCGCCCGCGCCCACGCCGGCGCAGCCCGACTCCGCGAAGGCGAGCGACGCGCTCGACGACGCGCTGCGAAGGTTTCAGGCGCGGGCTCCTGAGTCGGGCCGCCCGGGCGGCCGGCTGACGAATCACGGGCCGATGGTGGCGGAGGCGCTCGAGACGATGCGGCGGCCGGAGGCGATCGAGCCGTTCGCCGCCGCCTACCTCCCGGGACAGGAACAGGCGCCCGCCGCCTCGAAACCTCTCCGCCTCGCGGACTGGCGCGAAGCGCTCGGACGCGACGCCGAGTTCCCGCGCTGGCTCGCTCTGTTTCGCAAGGAGATCGATTCCCTCGGCTGGCGGGAGGTCACGCGCGTGTGGGTCGGCCGCCTCGCCCCCGGTCTCGCCGGCCAGGCGACGCACGGCATCCTGAGGACCGGGCACGCGGCGCGGGCGCTCGAGAGGCGGGACAACGCGGTGCGGCAGGACGAGCTGGCGCACGGGCTGGCGTACTGGGCGTCGACCTATCGCGAGGTGCTGCCGGGACGGCCGCTCCGACCGGGGACCCTGATGCCCTCGCGGGCGCTTCGGGGAACGCCCCTCCTGCCGGCGGAGCGCCGGATCACGCGAGGGCTCACGGTCGGGCGGCTGGCGCCGCTGGCGGAGTTCACGCCGTTCCTCGAGGCGGCGGATCGCGTCGACTGGCGCGCGGAGCCCTCCGGGTACCTCAATGATCTGTGCCGCACCTTCGCCGCCGTCTACCTCGCCAACACCGACACGTCGCCGATCATCCTGCTGCACGCCGTGACCGGATCCTCGGCGGCGCGGCTGCTGTTGCCGTGCGCCGACACCGCCGGACGGGAGGCGCTGCTGGCCCACGCCTGGCGCGCGTCCGCCGGGTTCTTCGCGGTGACCGCGCTGCGCTTCCCCTCCGCGGCCGGGCCGCTGCAGGGAGTCGATCCGGAACCGCCGGCGCTGGTGGATGCCGCCATCGGCAACGGCGCGGTCCACGCCATCAAGTTCACCGAGGCCTGCCTGCGGGAATGGCACGTCGCCGCCGATCCGATCCTGCTGCGCGCGGCGGCCGACGGGGTCCGGCGGCTGAACGCCTAGACGGGTCCGATCCCGACCAACGGACCGGGCTCGGGGCGCGATCGTCAGGGGAAGACGCCCAGCTCCATGTAGGTGCGCGCCACCTTGGCGATGGCGACGGCGTAGGCGGCGGTGCGCAGGTCGCCGTGGCGCGGGTCCTGTTCGAGCGCCTGGCGGATCTCCCGGTAGGCGTTCTGCATCGACCCTTCCAGCCCCGAGTTGACCAGGTCCACCTCGTCCGCGCCGTGCAGCAGGTCGCGGCGCAGGTTGTCGGGGACGTGTGACTTCGTGACCTGCTCGATCGTCGAGACCAGCTTCTCCCGGTACATCTCGTCGAGGCGTTTTTCCATCCGGCCGTAGCGGATGTGCGACAGGTTCTTCGTCCACTCGAAGTAGGAAACGGTGACGCCGCCGGCGTTGAGATAGATGTCGGGGATGACGAGGATGTCGCGCTTGAGGAGCGTCTCGTCGGCCCCCAGCGTCGTCGGGCCGTTGGCCGCCTCGGCGACCATGCGCGCCTTGACCTTCGCGGCGTTGGCGAGCGTGATCTGGTTCTCGAGCGCCGCCGGGATCAGGATGTCGCAATCCACCTCGAGCACGTCGGTCGGGGTGTTCAGGGCCGTGGCCCCCTTGAAGCCGGAGATGCTGCCGCACTTCGCCCGGTGCTCCGTCAGCGCCTGGATGTCGATGCCGCGCGCGTCGTAGAGGCCGCCGGTGACGTCGCCGATCCCGACGACCTTGCAGCCGTCCTCCTCGGAGAGGAAGCGGGCGACGTGGTAGCCGACGTTGCCGAATCCCTGCACGGCGATCCGCTTGCCGGCCAGATCGCCGTCGAGGCCGCACCTCTTGAGGTCCGCCGTGTGCTTGAACGCCTCGCGGATACCGTACTGCACGCCGCGCCCGGTCGCCTCGCGCCGCCCGCGGATCCCGCCCTGGGTCACCGGCTTGCCGGTGACGCAGGCGAGCGAGTCGATCTGCCCGGGCATCAGCGCGTCGTAGGTGTCGGCGATCCAGGCCATCTCCTGCTCACCGGTGCCGAGGTCGGGGGCGGGGACGTTGATCCCGGGGCCGATGAAGTTCTTGCGCAGGAGCTCCGCGGTGAAACGCCGGGTGATGTGCTCCAGCTGGTCGCGGGTGTATTTCTTCGGGTCGAGCTTGATCCCGCCCTTGCTGCCGCCGAACGGGACGTCGACGATGGCGCACTTGTAGGTCATGAGCGCGGCGAGCGCCATCACCTCGTCCTGCTCCACCGCGGTGGAGTAGCGCAGCCCCCCCTTGGTCGGCTTGCGATGCTGCGAGTGCTCGGCGCGCCATCCCTGGAACATCTCGTAGCGGTCGCCGATCTTCACCGGGAACTGGACGTAGTAGACCGCGTTGCAGGCCTTGATCTGCTGCAACAGCCCTTCGGGGATGTTGAGGTTCGCCGCCGCCTTGTCGAACATCAGGCCGACGATGTTCCAGAGATTGAGGTCCTCTCCACCCGGTCCGACGTGCCGACTCGCCATCGCTCGCTCCTCGCCTCGACTGCCTGGGATGTCTTGGAACGGAGAATCCTTGCACAGGGGCCCGCTTCGGCTCAAGGGACCGGCGGTGGCAGCCCGGGTGCATATAATCCGCCGAGGGCCCATAGCTCAGGTGGTCAAGAGCAGCTGACTCATAATCAGTTGGTCCCTGGTTCGAATCCAGGTGGGCCCACCTCGAGTCCCGGCGCCCGATTCGATGGAACCGACCACCGGCGCCTGCGTAGAAGGAGCCGGAGGAGAGCGCCGATGGACACCTTCCTGCAGGACCTGAGATACGCCTTCCGCTCGCTCCGGGCGCGGCCGGCGATCTCGGCGGTCGCCATCCTGGCGCTGGCGCTCGGCATCGGCGCGAACAGCGCCATCTTCAGCCTGGTGCACGCCGTCCTCCTGCGGCCGCTGCCGTTCGCCGACCCGGACCGCATCGTGATGATCTGGCACGAGTACAAGGGGATGAACCTCGCCAAGGCGACCATCTCGGTGCCGACCTACATCGAGTACCGCGATCACATCGAGGGGTTCGAAAGCGTCTCGGTGGCGACGAACTGGAGCGCCAACCTCACCGGGACCGGCGACCCCGAGAGGCTCCCCGGCGGGCGGGTCAGCGGAAATCTCTTCCGCACGCTCGGTGTGGTGCCCGCCCTCGGGCGCGACTTCCTGCCGGAGGAGGACGCCCCGGGCGCCAACCGCGTCGTCCTCCTGTCGGACGGTCTCTTCCGGCGGCGCTTCGGAGCCGACGCGTCGATCGTCGGGAAGACGCTGTCCCTCAATGGCGAGAACCACACGGTCGTCGGTGTGCTCCCGGCCGGGTTCCAGTTCCTGCAGCCGGTGGACGTCTACCGGCCCGCGGGCTTCACCCCCGAGGAGTCCTCACCCGACAACCACGGCTACGAGTACCTGGTCGGCGTGGCGCGCGTGAAGCGCGGCGTCACGTTCGAGCAGGCGCAGGCGCAGATCAAGTCTCTGGGCGCGAAGCTCCAGAAGCAGTTCTATCCCGAGGGGTGGGGTCCGTACATGGTCTCGGTGCGGGACGAGATCGTCGGCGACCTGCGGCCGGCGCTCCTGATGCTCAACGCCGCGGTGGCGTGCGTGCTCCTCATCGCCTGCGCCAACGTCGCGAACCTGCTGCTCGCCCGCGCGACGGCCCGGGGCAAGGAGATCGCGGTGCGCGTGGCGCTCGGCGCCGGACGGAGGCGGATCGCCCGGCTCCTTTTGACCGAGAGCCTGCTCCTCGGGTTGCTCGGAGGCGCCGCCGGGCTCCTGGTGGCGCGCTGGGGCATCCAGGCGCTCCAGGCGCTGGCCCCGACGCGCCTGGTGCAGACGGTGCTCGGCGGCCGCCCGGTGACGATCAACGCCGCCGTCCTCGCGTTCACGTTCGGCGTGTCGATCCTCACCGGGCTGCTGTTCGGACTCGCGCCCGCCCTGCGCGCGTCCCGCGCCGACCTGCACGGCAGGCTCAAGGAAGGGGCGCGCGGCGAGTCGGTCGGGGCACACGGCCATCGCCTGCTCGGCGGCTTCGTCGTGTCGCAGATGGCGGTGGCGTTCGTGCTGCTCGTCGGCGCCGGGCTGCTGCTCCGATCGTTCGCGCGGCTGCGCGAGGTCGATCCGGGGTTCCGCGCGGAGAAGATCATGACGATGCGCCTCACCCTCCCGTCGAACCGCTACGACGGAGATGTCGCCGTCGGCGGTTTCTACGGCGGGCTGATGGAGCGGCTGCGGGCGCTGCCCGGCGTGACCGCCGCCGCCGGTATCTCCAATCTCCCGATGGCGCAGAACAACGCCTCCGGATCGTTCGAGATCGAGGGCGCGCCGACCCCGGACGGACAGCCGGGGCCGCACGGCGACTCGCATTACGTGACGCAGGGGTATTTCGAGACGATGGCGATCCCGGTCGTCGAGGGACGCTTCTTCGACACGCGCGATGGGCGCGACGGCACGCCGTCGATCATCGTCGATGATGTCCTGGCGAAGCGCTACTGGCCGAACGGCGGCGCGCTCGGCCACCGGCTTTCCAAGGCGGGGGAGGGGACCGACGACAAGCCGGTCTGGCGCACCGTCGTCGGCGTCGTCGGCCACGTCAAGAAGTACGGCCTCGACGGGCGTGTCAAGGAGCAGTACTACATCCCGGCCGAGCAGAAGCCGATGGCCGCCATGTCGCTGGTGCTCAAGAGCGCCGCCGATCCGAAGAGCATCGTCTCGGCGGCGCGCGCCGCCATCCGCTCGGCCGACGCCGACCTGCCGGTGTTCGAGGTCAAGACGATGGACGAGGTGATCGACGACACGCTGATGATGCGGCGCTTCGTGATGTCGCTCATCGCCGGCTTCGCCGCCACGGCGCTCCTGCTCGCCGCCATCGGCCTCTACGGCGTGCTGGCGTATTCGGTCACGCAGCGCACCCACGAGATCGGCGTGCGCATGGCGCTCGGGGCGCGCGCCCGCGACGTCATTCTGATGGTCGTGCGGCGCGGCATGCTCCTCGCCGTCGCGGGGCTGGCCCTCGGGGGACTCCTGGCGATCGGGCTGACCCGGCTCATCCAGAGCCAGCTCTTCGGCGTCGGCGCCGCCGATCCGGTGACGTACGCCCTCTTCGGGCTGGCGCTCGCCGGGACCGCGCTCTTCGCCTGCTGGCTGCCGGCGCGGCGGGCGGCCCTGGTGCCTCCGACGGTCGCGCTCAGGTACGAATAGTCGTCACCGCCTGGGCGTATGATCTCCCCTCACAGCAAGGAGGGGATCATGAGACGGGCATTGGCAGGCGCCACGCTCATCGCCACAGGTCTCCTGGCCCTCCATTGCTGGGCAGGGAAGAACGGGACGACGCACACAGGCAAGAAGGGCAGTCTGAATTCGTTCTGCGTCTCCGTGTTCCAGCCGGATGGGTCCGAGGATCGCTGGAAGCTCCAGACCGAGGAAGATCTGACTCCAATCCCTGGCCCGGCGACGAAGAAGTCGATCGAACTCGCCCTGCAGACGTTGGCCGACAAACGCCAGGACCCGGACCTGAAGCTCGCCGCGAAATCTGTGTCCTATCATCTCGAGCCGCGAAGACCTGGGAATTGGGGCGATTCGCCTGGCGGAACACCGAACGGCTACGACTGCGTCGGCGCGAAGAGGATGCTGGATTCGAACAAGAACTTCCTGGGTTGTCTCGCGGGAAGTTTCGACGGCTGCTACATCTGCGTGGCACGAAGCTAAGAGCTGCCCGCAGGCCGCGGGTTCACCCGGCCCACCCGGGCTCTCCTCAGGGGCGCTCGCTCAAGGGCCGGCCTTCCGCGCATAGATCCCGTCGAACGCCGTCGTCCAGGTGGCGCCGCCGTCTTTGGACTGCTCCCAGTGCTGCCGCACCGTGCCGTCGGGGCGCGGCGTCCAGGTGATGCGGTCGCGCACGGTCCCGCCGCGCGGCCCCTTCCGGTCTTTCCCGTCCAGGACCATGCGACCGTCGCGCAGGCCTCCGGAGAGGTCGAGGCGCGTGCCGTTGCTGTCCACCCAGATCTGGTGCCAGGCGCCGTCGGCCCGGTCGTAGATGTTGAACGAGGTCCCTTCCATGCCGCTCGCGCCGCGCCATTTTTCGAGGAGCACGCAGCCGCCGAGGATGCGGGTGATGCTGTTGGTCCCCGCCTCGCTGCCGTCGGTGGCGTCTTTGACGTTCCATTCGCCGGCCCAGAAATCGAACTGCCGGTGCTCGGGACCCGCGCAATTCTGCGGAGGCGCGGCGGTGGTCGTCGGGGCGGCGGGAAGATTCGCGAGCAGGAGAAATACGACGGGAAGTATCGCCGGTGTGAGTCCACGCGGGGTCATGGATTCCTCCCTCGGTCCGGGACCACCGGCGGCCGTGAGACCGGAAGAATACCTCGGAGAAGGACGTTGCCGCGAGCGCGAACCGGCCGTATAGGAACGGCATCCGGAGTTCTTCCCCGATGTGACCTAGGGCACCGTGTGGCATCGGGGATCGACCCTAGACTCGCGGCAACCCGGAGGGAATCCGTCATGATGATGATGCGGCTACGTCCGATCGCGGCGGCGCTCGGTCTCTTTGCGCTCACGGGAGGGACGGCCTTCGGCGGCGCCCACACCTGGGACGTCAACGAGGTCTTCAGCAACCCCGACGGCACCATCCAGTTCATCGAGCTGAGGGAGACGGGGGGAGGGCAGTTCGAGACCGGGGTGGGCGGACACACCGTGACGAGCGACTCCAGCTCCGTCCTCATCACGAGCAACGTTGCGAGCCCGACCACCTTCAAGCACATCCTCTTCGGAACGGCCGCCTACGACGCGCTGCCGAACTCGCCGACGCCGAACTACTTCATCCCGGCGAATTTCTTTTCCATCAGCGGCGACACCATCACCTACAACCCCTACGACACCATGACCTTCCCGGGGGGGGTGCTGCCGACGGACGGGGTGATGTCGCTGAACCGC
>Ga0111538_10006026_pt1 | contig 16462 bp, 7 predicted proteins | sample SoiMethybrSBSTD1_FD_79669 | JGI IMG/M metagenome (GOLD analysis project Ga0111538, IMG submission 79669) | Bulk soil microbial communities from a Populus tree surrounding site in Tennessee, USA - Soil MetaG P. TD hybrid SBSTD1 (version 2)... | ecosystem: Environmental > Terrestrial > Soil > Tree...
AATATCCGCGGGAATTCGGCGGCTGGAATGTTGTGGCGGCTGGAAGGAATTGACATTCCCAATCCCAATCACTTCGCCCGCAAAGGTTCCACCGGCGGTGGCATCACCATTTTTAGCAGCAGCATGCTTGACAATTCGGATTTTTCCAGCGGAGCCTTTCCTGCCGAATACGGCGATGCCTTATCCGGCGTGTTTGACATGCGGTTCAGAAAAGGCAATAATGAAAAAAACGGGTACACTTTCAAGGCAGGATTGCTTGGACTTGATCTCTCAGCGGAAGGACCGATTAAAAAGGGACAAAGCTCATTTCTTTTCAACTATCGCTATTCAACATTGGGCATTTTAAATGCGCTTGGATTTCATCTTACCGACGAACGTGAAGACAACAATTTCCAGGACCTGTCATTTAATCTCAGTTTTCCTTCAAAAGATAATCGTTCAGTCTTTAATGTTTGGGGCATTGGCGGCTTGAGCAAGGAAGATTATGCTCCTGTTGAAGAAGTGGCGGATTGGGACGAATATGATGACTATGCCATTTACGACTTTAAGACGAATATGGGAGCGGCCGGTATCGGGCATTCTTTACAAGTGGGTAAAACCGGTTTACTGAAAACTTCACTGGCGGTCATGAACCAAAAAATAACTTATGCAGACGATACCCTTAATACACAGAAAGTGCCTTTTACTATCAACGATGAATTATATAAAAACAGCAGGGTTTCGTTTGCCATTTCATATAACACGAAGCTTGCTAAATCAGTAAGCTGGAAAACGGGATTATTTATCAGCCGTATCGGGTACGAATTTCAGCAGAGTCTTTATGATTTTGAAACCAACGTCTATAATGAAAATATCATTGATGGCAATGGAAATACAATGCAATGGCAGCCGTACACCCAATTTAACATTAAGATTAGCCCAAAGCTAACCTTTAACGCCGGGGTGCACGTGCTATACCTGGCATTAAACAAAACAAGTTCAGTTGATCCGCGTGCAAGTTTACAATATCGCATCAACCCGCACCACAGCATCAGTTTTGCAGCAGGCAGACATGGGAAAACACTTCCATTGGGTTCTTATTTTTATAAAGCTCCCGATGGCTCATTGCCCAATCTTGACCTCGATATGATGAAATCCGCCCATTTCATAGCAGCTTATGACTGGCTTATGAAAAAGAACTGGCGTTTACACCTTGAAGCATACATACAAAAACTTACCGCTATTCCCATCGTAAATGATGAAAGCCGGACTTTTTGGTTGCTCAATATGCTCGAGGGCTATGCCAATGAAGCATTGGTGAGCAGTGGCACCGGCAGGAATCGAGGTGTTGACATAACGCTCGAAAAATTCTTCTCAAAAGGGTGGTTTATGCTTACCGGTTTTTCAGTTTTTAATTCTATGTATGAACCATTGAATGGTGTCAGCTACAATACCCAGTATAACAGTCGCTCTGCCGGCACGCTCACCGCGGGCAAAGAATGGAAGTGGAAAAAAAATAAAACTTTTACGGTTGGCGGCAAAACGTTGTATAATGGTGGGATGCCTATTACTCCCCTGTTAGCTGGCGCCCCGGTTAATTCCCGTGAACCGGTACTGGATGAAAGCAGGCCATACAGCGAAATCGTTCCCGCATATTTCAGGTTGGATACCAGGATTTCATTGCGAAAAGACAAAACAACAACCGCCTGGATACTAGCCCTGGATATTCAGAACCTTCTTGGCATAGAAAATACCGACGCGCTAAGCCGGCGTTACGATCCGGGAACTAATCAATGGATATACAAAAAATCCTCGGGTTTTGTGCCGGTAATCAGTTACCAGATTGATTTTTAATTTTGTTCGGTAAAACTTAATTCTCTTACTAAACGTAAGTATTCGGAATGCAATTGCGCTTGTCTGTGATACAAATAATATTGCTGCTGCTTATTAACTCGAGCTGCGTAAAAAAGGATCCGATGGAAGTATCTTTGGGTAATACACCAATGCGCCCGTTATACAACCCGGTTCGAATATTGAAAGAAAATACCTCGCTCTTGGCGACTCTTATACTGTAGGTCATGCCGTTTCTCCTGCTGAAAGCTAGCCCATACAAACAAAAACCTGGCTGAAGGAAAATGGGATCAAGGGAATAAATGATCCGCAAATCATTGCCACCTCCGGATGGACTACGTTAAATCTCCAGGCCGCTATTGCAAGAGAAAACCCCGCAGGTCCTTATGACGTCGTTAGCATATTGATTGGAGTGAATGATCAATACCAGGGATCAGATACAACGGGATATAGAATTCGCTTTACTGAATTAGTTGAGACCTGCATTTCGCTTGCCGATAATCTTCCTGGTCATGTTGTTGTCTTATCTATTCCCGACTATAGTGTAACACCCTTTGGAAAAAATTTTGACGTGAACCGAATAAGCCGGGAGATTGATGCATTCAACGCCATTAATAAGGAGATCGCTCTAGCATACAAAGTACACTACCTGGATATTACTTCGTCAACACGCGAAGCGGCCCATGATCCTGACCTTATTTGTCCCGATGGATTGCACCCCTCAGGTATTGAATACAAAAAATGGGCTGATAAGCTGGGCCCGATCATGCAGGAAATTTTGAAATAAAATTCCGTTTACCACAATACAACTTTCAAGTTGGACATGGTTTTAAGCGTGGCTGTGGATATAGTTATAGGTTGTGGTTTTGGGGTTGCCGCACAACTATGACCATTGACTAAACCCGCTGCTCTGACCACCTCCTACTTTCCCAACCTAAAAATTTTTCAGATTATGCTACTTATTTATTTGTCATTTCCACAACACCTGTCCAGTCGTCGGGGACTCCTTCGCGGATATATCCATTGGTGTTGTTGAGAAAAAACCGGGCAGTCAGGTCTTCGGGATGCGTTTCGGCGATTGATTGAAACGCCTGCAATGCCGAAGCAAACGACCGGTTGAGATAAAATTGCATCGCATTATTGAACAAAGGGAGTGTCTTCTGCTTTTCCGTCACTTCTTTTTCGGTGCTTCCGCTAAAGCATTCATGAATACCAACCGAAGATAGTTTGCCTTTCACCTGGACTTTACCGAGGTAGCGCAAGTGAAAATCACCGGGATTATCAATTAGTTTTAATGTCGCATCGCTCAAAAGAATACCTGCTTTGTAATACTTTGTAAGATTTTCAATTCGTGAGGCAGTATTAACGGTATCTGAAATCGTTGTAGCATCAAGCCTGTCTTTGTCACCAGTTATTCCCATGATCAACGGGCCTGTATGCATGCCAATTCCGATCTGAATGGGAGGTTGCATTTTCAGGCTTCTCTCTTCATTGAGTTTCCTGATATTCTCTCTCATTTCAATACCCGCTTGCAGGGCATCGGATGCACTTCGCGGAAAAAGCGCCATGATTGCGTCGCCCAGGTATTGATTGATAAATCCGTTATGACGGCGAATGATTGGGCCGAGTGTCTCATTGTAGGCGCAAACAAAACGGAAATTTTCTTCCGGTGTCATTCTTTCGGACAAGGTTGTGTATTCACGGATGTCAGTAAAAAGCACCGTAACAACTTTTTCTACCTGGTCGCCCAATTTTACATCAGTAATTACATCATGACCCAGTGAGCCAATGAATTCATAAGGAACAAACTTACCCGCCACTTCATAAATGCGGCGCATAGCTTCCTCCCTTTCCCTTGCCTCGCGTATACTTTTTTCATACAGTAACGCACTTTCTATAGCGGATGAAGATTGCAGTGCAAGCGTCGTTAAGAATTTCAGGTCCGCGGCGTCATATTGTGTCGCATCGCGGCTTTCAAGTATGATGGCCCCCATTACCCGGTGTTTCACCTTGAGTGCCGAATACATCAATGATTGAACGGAGGGGCTTATGCTTCCCGACTCTTTAAGTGTTGTCAGGTCACTCATGATATCAGAACGGCCGCTCAATCCTATCTTAAGCATCAGCCCTGCGTTGGCATTTAACCTTTCCTTGTTAAACAATTCATCACCGGAAGCAGCCAGCACCTGTAATTGATTGCTGGTTTCATCCCACAACGTGACAAACCCGCTGTCTGATTTCACGAGGCGCATAGCTTCCTCAACTGTAATCTCTGCAATGGCAGCTGGCCCTATTGCCTGTGCCAGCTTATCGGAAAAATTAAAGACCATGTTTACTTCCTGGTAAAGCGAAAGCACTTCACTTCCAAGTTTCTTCTTTTCCATTTCCTTTTGGGCCAGGAGTGATAACATCGTGGCTATGATTTCAGTATTCTCATCACCTTTAACCCAGCCCAGTATTTCGTCATCACACCGTACAGGAAACCGGCGAGCTATTTCTGCGTCAATATTTCCCGATAAAAACTTACCCTGGTCGTCTTCAATCATCACGTTCGCTTTCAATTGCTCAAGTAATGAGTGAACAGACGTCGCATTACCGTTTTTCTTTCCTATGATATGCTTGAGGTTGAGTTTGGACATGGTAGCTTAGAAATATGATGTTCAGTTGTTATGAACCGGGCCTGGCAATGGGCTGGCGGCTATAAGAGTTCCAGCACGGTGCGTGCTTTTTGCAATATCACTTCCGGATCAAATGGCTTGGTCATATAAACGTCTGCGCCAACTTCCTGGCCCTTCTGCCTGTCAAGCTCCTGCCCTTTTGCGGTGAGTAATGCTATATAGACGTCGTCAAGTCCCAGTTCTTTCTTAACCTTTTTGCAAACGTCCATCCCATTCATCTTTGGCATCATCACATCTAAAAACACGAGCTGGGGTTTTTCCTGCTGAATAATTTCCAAAGCGATTTCCCCATTTTCCGCGGTTAAGAATTCCACTCCCTCATCTTCCAGCTCCTCCAGCGTTTGTTCAATTAGCATACGGATATGCGCTTCATCATCCACAATCAAGATTTTTTTAGCCATTTGTTTAGATTTTGTTGCTTGCCAATTTCCAGTCTCCGGGAAACCGGAACCTTATATTCCTTTTTTACTTTTTACTGATAAACCAAAAACAAAACATTTTCGAGCCCTTTCTCAAACCGCAGTGACTGAACAATCTCATGCTTATCTGATATCACAGAATTGAGAATGATTATGTCAGGCTGGGCACTAATTGCTTTCTCAAGAAGTTCCTTTCCATCTGATTCAACAACTACGTATCCTTTCGCCTGCAATACATCTGTTAAACTGCGCACGGCAGTGGTATCTTCATCTACCACCATCACTTTCTTCTTTGATTTACCCTGTTCCAGCAAACTGCCTACTTCGGAAAATAGCTGTGTCGTGTCAATAGGTTTGGTAAGATAACGGTCAACTCCGATTTTAAATCCTCTTGCCTTATCCTGCACAATGGACAAAACAATGATCGGTATGTCCATTGTTTCGGGATCGTTCTTCAACACGGCCGCCACATCAAAACCATTCATCTCGGGCATCATCACATCCAATATCACGAGATCGGGCCTATGATTTCGAATACTTGCCAACGCTTCTTTACCATTTTTTGCCTCTTCGATAAGGTAGCCAGCGTCACCCAACTCCTGTTGCAACAACGAGCGTATTGAATCATCATCATCTACAACGAGGATCGTCGCATGATTCCCATTCATTTTTAGTTGTGAATGGGCCATTTGTTCTTTCAGCTGCCTTACGAGGTCGTTGAATTGAATCGGCTTGCTACCATCCGTTTTTGGTATAGGCAAGGCAAAATAGAATGTGCTTCCTTTTCCTAATTCACTTTCAAGCCAGATGCGGCCTTCATGGTGTTCAACGATTTCTTTGCAAATCGGGAGACCCAACCCCGTACCCTTTGGTTTATCAGTAAGCGTATCTCCCACTACCTGCTTAAATTGCTCAAACACAGCAGCATGATCATGTGGCGCAATTCCTATACCTGTATCCTGGATGCCGACGACTATTTCATGTTTCCTTTGTTCAGCCCTGCAAATCACTTTTCCTGCCGGAGTAAACTTCACAGCATTCGAAATCAGGTTTACAACTACCTGGATCAGCTTATCACGGTCACCACTGATCAATGGCAAATTTGGCTCGATGTATTTTTCAAGCGCCAGGTTCTTTTGCTCAAATAACGAAGTAGTCGCTGCTGTAGCTCTTTCCATTATTTCCTGCATGGAAACACTCTCCATGTTCCATTCCATCTTACCGGCCTCAATTTTAGCAAGATCCAATACCTCGTTAATCAGGTTTGTCAACCGCTCACCTTCTGACACAACCACATTGAGATTATCCGAAACCTGTTGAATCGTCTTTTCAATTTTGGGATCTGCCCTGCTTGTAGCCGGAAATATTTTTTCTTCCAACCGCTTCTTGATGATTTTGGCAAATCCCAACACGGATGTAAGCGGAGTTCTTAATTCATGGCTAACTGTAGACAGAAATGCACTCTTTGCCTGGTTGGCCTTTTCGGCAACCTTAGTGGCCTCCTCAGCCTGCTTTCTTGCGCTGCTTACTTCTTCAAACAATTGCGCCTTTCTCAACGCAACACCAACAGATGCAGCGATTGTTGATAGCAACCTTTCATCATTTTCATTGAACCGGTTTTCACTTTCGGTGCTTTGAACACTTAGCACACCGATGATCTCATCTCCTACAGGAATCGGCACTCCTAAATAAGAAGCCGCTGGAACACCCACCGAGGTGATACCCAACTCTTCCGCTTTGGCAGTTACTTCTTTATTGATCAGAAGTGGTTTACCGGATAAAATAATTTTTGATGTTAGCCCTTTACCCAGCTTCATGGGTGTCAGGGTATCTCCCTCCATGTACGGGAAATGAATAATTTTTGTTTTTTCATCAAGGAGGGCGAGGTACACAATATTGGCATTAAAGAGGTTCTTCATTTGATCGCCAACCAGCTTGATGAGTTCTTCTGTATTGAGTTGCGATGTCAACGCCTGGCTGATGCTATTAACCGTGCTTAATTCAGTGGCCCTTTGTTTTGCTTCACCAAGCAAACGGTTCGTTTCATCAAACAAACGCGCATTTTCTATTGCCACGCTCATACTGTTGGTTAGCGTGGTCAGCAACCGCAGATCCGAATCCGTAAATGCATTTTCCTTTTCCACGTTTTGCAGGCTGACTGATCCCCGAACCACGTCACCTACAACCATTGGTACAAAAAGAGCGGATTTCGGCGGCAGGCCTTTGCTCACTCCGGCGCCACCGTATTTCTGTGCGGTTTCAAGATAGTTTTGGTTAATGAGCAGTGCCTGTTTGCTTTCAATAAGCAATTTATTTGCCCATATAATCTGTCGTGGATTGCTATAGAGACGCTGACCTTTTTCAATGGCATATTGCCAGTTTTCGATTTGTGCCCTGTGTTCAAATGTGCGGATAATTACAGTTTGGGTATCGAACAATTCACAAATGCGGGTTCCAACCAGGTCATAAATTGCCTGGATATGCATTTCGCGAACCAAACCTTCCTGCACGCTATTGATCACTGCAAGTTCAGCAGTCTTTTGTTCTGTCTCGTTCAGCAGGCGGTTGGTTTCTTCAAATAATCTTGCGTTTTCAAGCGCAACGCTCATGCTATTGGTAATCGTAGTTAGCAACCTGATATCGGCATCGCTGAATGCATTTTCCTTATCTACATTTTGCAAACTAACTGATCCCTTTACCACATCACCCGACACCATCGGAACAAACACAGCGGACTTGGGAGGCTGACCTGCCGTCACCCCGGTGCTACCATGCACTTTCGCGATTTGCACATAGTTCTCCCTTATGTCTAATGGTTTCCTGGTTTCAATCAGCAGTTTACTATTCCAGTTAAAGGGTCGGGGATCAATAAACTGCCTCGATCCTTTCTCCTGTGCAAATTGCCACGTTTCAAGTTTGGTTTCATGATCAAATGTGCGTATTACCAGGGCATGAGAATCCGGGAAAAGGTCACACAGCCGTTCTCCTACGAGATTATAAATACCCTGGATATCCAATTCTTTTGCGAGGCCTTCCTGCACACTATTAATAACAGCCAATTCAGCAGTACGCTGCTCAGTTTCTTTAAGCAGTCGATTAGTTTCATCAAAGAGTCGGGCACTCTTGAGCGCAACGCTCATACTATTTACTAATGTCGATAACAGGCTCACATCAGATTCAGAAAATGCATCTTCCTGGTCAAGATTTTGCAAGCTGATGACCCCTGTCACTTCGCCGCCGGCAATCATGGGTACCAGCACAACAGATTTTGCCGCCTGCCCTGTCACGACCGTGTTATCATATAAAGGCCGGAGCTTTTCAATGTCTTTATTGATCACCAGGATTTGTCCCGATTGTATCACATGTTTTCTAAAGCCTTTGGGTGCCCTGGCTTTTACCAGTGTTCTGTCGCCCTTTTCAAAAGAATAACGGTCTTCTATAACGTTTGATTCTTTATCGTAAGTGACGATATCAATGACCTGGGCATTAAAAATCGTTCGCATCTTTTCGCCGACAAGATCATAGATAGACTGAATGTCAATTTGTGCCACCAGGCTTTCCTGCACGCTGTTGATAACAGCCAGTTCCGCATTACGCTGCTCGGTTTCCTTCAACAAACGATTTGTTTCATCAAACAGGCGTGCACTCTTGAGCGCGACACTCATGCTATTAACCAGTGTAGAAAGCAGGCTGATGTCTGAATCAGAAAATGCATTTTCCTCATCAACGTTTTGCAAACTGATAACACCGTTTACTTCGCCTCCGGCGACCATAGGTACCAGCACTAACGATTTCGCCGCCTGTCCCACTATGACGGCATTGTCGTATATGGGCCTCAGCTTTTCAACGTCTTTGTTGATAGCCAGCATCTGCGCCGTTTGAATAACATATCTTCTGAATCCCTTTGGTTCTCTTGAACCAAGTAAGGTTCTGTCACCTTTTTCGTACGCGTACCTGTCTTCAATATGATTGGTTTTCTTATCATAGGTAACGATGTCGATTACCTGCGCGTTGAAAATCTCCCGCATTTTCTCTCCAACCAACTCATAGATGCTTTGCATGTCCATTTGCGCCACCAGGCTTTCCTGCACGCTGTTTATTACCGCCAGTTCCGCATTTCTTTGTTCCGTTTCCTTGAGAAGCCGGGCTGTTTCATCGAAGAGGCGAGCACTTTCAAGTGCCACGCTCATACTATTGGACAAAGTAGTCAACAGGCTCCTGTCAGATGCAGAAAATGCATTTTCGTGATCTACATTTTGCAAACTGATGACGCCTGTTACTTCATTTCCCGCGATCATGGGAACAAACACCAGTGACTTCGGTGATTCGCCTGTCAACACAGGGTTGTTATAATCTTTTGCATGCTTTTCCACATCTTCATTAAAATACAAAGCCTGCATCGTTTCTATGACATGTTTTCTGAAACCTACGGGTTCGCGTTTGCCCAGCAAGGTCCTGTCACCCTTTTCAAAAGAATACCTGTCTTCAATGGTGTTGCCCTTGCGATCATAAGTAACAATATCTATAACCTGCGCATCAAATATTTCACGCATTTTTTCACCTACCAGGTCGTAGATACCCTGGATATCCATTTCACGAACCAATCCATCCTGTACGCTATTGATTACGGCCAGCTCGGCATTCCGCTGTTCCGTTTCCTTTAATAAATGCTTGGTCTCATCAAATAACCGTGCACTCTCCAGGGCAATGCTCATACTATTTGAGAGCGTAGTGATAAGTCTCACGTCTGAGTCGGAAAAGGCATGTTCATGATCCAGATTCTGCAGGCTGATAATGCCACTGACCATTTCGCCTGTTTTCATCGGAACAAATACGGCCGATTTCGCAATCTCGCCGAGAATAACCGGGTTGTTATATTGTTCGCTTTTCTCAACTATACCACTATTAAGGATTAATTCCTGCCCGGTTTCAATGATATGCCTGCGGAAGCCACTTGCCGGGCGTGGCCCTACCAATGTCCGGTCTCCCTTTTCATAGGAATACATATCCACAATCATATCAGATTTATGATCATAGGTGACAATATCAATAACCTGTGCATCAAAGATCTCCCTGATTTTCTCTCCTATCATCTCATAAATCCCTTCCATATCCATTTTTCTGACAAGCCCGTCCTGCACGCTGTTGATGACTCCCAGCTCAGCATTGCGCTGCTCGGTCTCCTTAAGAAGGCGGTTTGTTTCATCAAACAGGCGGGCGCTCTCCAAAGCAACACTCATGCTATTGGCAAGCGTAGTAAGCAGGTTTACGTCAGAGTTGGTAAACGCATTTTCATGATCCAGGTTCTGTAGACTAATAACACCTTTAACTTCATTGCCTGCGATCATCGGCACATACATTTGTGATTTAGGTATATCGCCAATTAAAACTTCGTTGTCGAATTCTTTCATCTTCTGTTCCACGTTCTCATTATGCATCAGCATCTGGCGTGACTGGATCACATGTTTCCTGAAGCCTTTGGGCTCTCTCGGTCCAAGCGTCGTCCGGTCACCCTTCTCATAAGCATAACGGTCTTCGATAAGGTTAACCGTTTTATCGTAGGTTACGATGTCTATAACCTGTGCATCAAAGATCTCCCTTATCTTTTCTCCAACGAGTTCGTAGATGCCTTGTATATCGATTCTTGCCACAAGACTTTCCTGTACACTATTGATCACAGCAAGCTCTGCGTTGCGTTGTTCCGTTTCTTTCAGCAACCGGTTAGTTTCGTCAAACAGCCTTGCATTTGCCAGTGCGACACTCATACTGTTAGCCAGGGTTTCCAACAGGCGGACATCGCTTTCGCTGAATGCTCTTTCCTTATCAACATTTTGCAGACTTACATAACTCTTAACCTTATCCCCGGAAATTAATGGTACAAACAAAAGCGATTTTGGATGCTCAGTTCCGGGAAGAACTTTCATTCCGAAACGTGCGGCAGCATCCTGGTAATTTTCACTGATCAAAATTTTTTGCTTCGATTCTATCAGGTGTTCCCTGAGTTTATCATATTGCCGGGGCTTTAAATAAAATCTTTCCTCTTTTTCCATTACATAATTAAAGTGCTCGGTCCTTGAATCCTGGTCAAGCGACGCTATTAGCACGGCCTGGGCATTTTCTTTAAAGACATCCGCAATCTTATTGCCCACGAGATCATAGATCGCCTGCATATCAAGTTCTTTTGCCAGGCCTTCCTGTGCACTATTGATGACGGCCAGTTCAGCAGTGCGCTGTTCCGTTTCTTTTAATAAACGATTGGTTTCATCGAAGCGCCGGGCACTTTCCAATGCTACACTCATGCTGTTGGCTAACGTCGTCAACAACCGAATCGAAGAATCGGGAAATGCATGTTCCTTATCCAGGTTCTGCAGGCTGATCATCCCTTTGACTTCATTGTTCGTAATGAGTGGCACAAAAACAGCAGACTTCGGTTGCTCGCCATGAATCACCGGGCTGCTGAACTCAAAGCTTTTCTGCTCCAGTTTTTCATCAATTAATAGCAATTGCCCGGTTTCAATTACATGCTTTCTGAATCCCTTGGGTTCCCAGGACCCCACTAATGTTCTGTCACCTTTTTCGTAAGCGTATTTATCCTGCAGCAAATTTGTTTTCTTGTCATAGGTGGCAATATCAATGATCTGTGCATTGAATATGGCCCTTATCTTTTCTCCGACCATATCATAGATGTCCTGCATTCCCACTTCTTTTACCAGCCCTTCCTGCACGCTGTTAATAACCGCCAGCTCTTCCACGCGGTGACTGAGCTCACCTGTACGTTGCGCTACAAGATTTTCGAGTTCTTTATGTTTTGCTTTTAATTGCCTCGTGCGGTAGCGAACAATTAAGCCTAATATGCCTGCCGCAGCCAAGGCATATAACGCATACGCCCACCAGGTGCGGTACCACGGCGGTAAAATTTCAAAGGAGTAAACGGCCTCGTCACTTTGTTTGTGAAAAACATTTACTGCCCTGACATGAAAAGTGTATTTCCCGGGAGATAGATTTGTATATTCCTTATAATAATTGACATCCAGGTCCGACCAACTAGGCTCAAATCCTTCCAGCCATGTTTGGTACTGCGTCCTGCTTTCCTGCTCGAAAAATGGAGCAGCATATTCAAACCGAAGTGTATTATTGTTATACGAGATGGAAGGACGTTTCTTATCCTCATTATTAATAGTTAACGGCATTTTTTCAGCCGAAACATGACGTAATAACGTTTTAAATGACTGATCAGTACTTGTTTCTACATTTTCATCATAACGAATCAGCCCGTCGGTAGTACCAAGCCAAAGTATCCCATTTTTCTCCGGGTATAATTTCTGAATTGTGAGCTCAGACAAAGAACCCAACTGGTTATCATCTAAAGTATACCCTCCTCCTGGTTTGGGAACGGCTAATCGAATCAGTTTGCCGGCCCTGATCCACACTCTTTCCCGGTAGTCTTCCGCGATGTCAAATTCCGTCGACAACCCTGCATTGGGGAATGTTCCGAATGTAGTATCCACCACAAAACGTTTCAGCTTATTATCAAACTTGTACAGCGCTGAATCTGCAACAAAATAATTTACCCCCTTAATATTATATACAACCCCCAGTGCATTCTTGATCCCCGCTTCGGCACCGAATCTTTCCACTTTTGTCTTTTGAAGATCGGGAATGCCTTTGTCATCGTAAGCTATCGTAAAGCGATAAGTAATTCCATTTTGTGTTCCGCCCCATATTTCGCCGTCCTTATTTTCTACAATATTCCAGACCTGGTCAGTAATTCCAGTCATTTTACCAACGTAATTCCAGGTTCCCGATCCCCTTGTTCCAGATGCGGTATTCTTTTTTGTGAAAACGTAAACGCCAAATACCCCTCCTGCAACGAGTACATCAGGGTTAGAATTGAGGACGTGTAGTGACCCAACTGTTAAGTCCGCGCTTACCGATGAGCGGATTGTCGTCGCTTTTCCATTTTTTACGGCAAACAGGCCATCTCCCGGCACCAGTAACTCTTCTCCGTCCGACAAAAGGTTGAAAATTTGGTTCTGAGGTATTCCAGGCACAAGATTAAAATATGCCTTGCTCTTGTCGAATTTTAGGAGTCCATTTGTGCTGCCCACATAAAGATCGCCATCAAACCTTATAACTGTCAGCACACCTGTATTAATTCCTGACTGCAATGTAAACTGGCTAAGCGGCGAAGATGTTTCCACCCGGGAAATTCCATTATCCATTGCGAGCCAAAGAGTTCCTTTTTTATCTTCATACGTGCCGTAGATCGATTCATCCTGTAACCCGACATCGCGATTTATTCTTTGTAATAGCTTCCCGTTCGCGTCGATCACCATGAGTCCCAGCCCCGTTGAAGCCAATGCATAATTTCCATTTTTCAAACGAATTCCTTTATACAGGATCGCCCCAGTTTGAAAAAAAGGATCTGCGCCAGTTACAAACCGTCGAAAAGTATTTCCATCATATAAATAAAGCCCTCCATAAAACAATCCCAGCAAGTATTGCTTGCCATTACCTCCCTGGTCATAGGGCAACATTACCTGCATCCTTTCCTTTCCAAGAAATTCGCTTCCTGGTATTAATACCAGCGAATCATTCGTCATTTTAAAAAGCCCCAGGCCCTGCTGATGGACGTAATAGTTACCATCCAGATAAAAGGAATACATGAATTTGGTCTGCGGCTTCCAAACCTTCACGTCTCTTTTTTCGCTTCCCTGTTGCGGTTCACTTACCCTGAATATGTATTCACGGGCTTGAAAATAAATGCTGTTATCGGTGGCATAAGCTGACCAGATATCTGAGAAAGTCCTGTTTTCCCTGGGAACAAATTCCAGCAGCGATTTTCCCCTTGTTTGACCAAGGCTGTCAATCTCCAGAAATCCAAAATCGCCAAGCGCGCCAAAATAGATCCGGCCATTTTTGTTTTTAGTCATCGCCCGCACGACGATAGACGAACCGGTAGTGTGAGGAGTTATTTTTCTCCACTTTATACCGTCATATTCCAGTATATGATTCTGAATACCGAAATACATCATTCCCCTGTCATCTTCCTGGACACACCATGTCTGGGGAAGTGCTTTGAATGTTTTATACGAATAGTTGGTTATAAAAGGTAAACCCTTCTCAGTATCATTTTGGCCAAATAAAAGAAAGGGAGACAATAAACTGGTCACGCTAAAGACAACCAACAAGAAGGCGGGTCTCTTTAGACATAGTAAAGAGTATTGTTTTCGCATGATGATTGTTCTGTTTATAAAACCACCGATTCAAAAGGGTAGAATAACGCTTTCAAAGGTGCGGATCGACAACGTAGACGTTCACAGAAGATCACTAAATATAGCACATTATTAATAACCAGTAGCGGTCATTTTAAATATTAATTAAGCAAATACAACGCAAATCTGTGAACGGCATGTACAACCGCATGATCCGGATCAAAAGAATGGTTTATCTTGATTGATCGAATGCCCCGGCTGGCAATCATTATCACATTTTTTCCAATGGAATTGACGCCATGAAATCTTTTCCAGTTATAGCAAACATTAAGGCCGGCCCGGTAGCACAAACCGACCGGATCGTGATTCTTGATTCGCTTCGTGGAATTGCTATATTAGGGATTTTGCTAATGAACATTCCGGGGTTTAGCATGGCCATTAACGGACACGATCCGTCCGTGCTTAATGAATTTGGTTCGGTTAATTTTAAAATATGGTATGGAGTCGACTGGGCGCTTGCAGGAACTCAACGCGCTCTTTTCTCCATGTTGTTTGGTGCGGGAATTATCCTGTTTATCAATGGAAAAGAAAAAAGAACAAGTGGCATGCTGCCGGCCGATTATTTTTTCCGGCGCCAGTTGTGGTTGATGGTTTTTTCGTTCTTCGACGTTTTTATCCTTCTATGGTTTGGTGATATTTTATTGGACTATGCGTGCCTGGGCATGGTGATGTTTGCCTTCCGGAATTTACCTGCTAAACGTTTACTGGTTGGCGCAGGCCTTTGCTTCTTATTTATGCTGACCAGGGAAAATGCAGATCTCTACCGCGATAAGCAAATGATCTATAAAGGAGAGTTGGCAGCGGCCGTAGATACAACGAAATTTAAACTTAGTGTTTTTCAAAAAGATGAGTTACAGGCGATGCTTGCTTTTAAAGAGCGAAACAACCACGAAAATAAGGTAAGACGAATGGAAAGAGCAATTCTGAAGACTACGGGCAGCTACGAAGAACTGTATGCATTCAGAACGAATCTTTATACCGACAGCTTGGTCCGGTATCTATTTTTTGGGGTATGGGATGTGTTGACATTTATGTTCCTCGGCATGGCTTTTTTAAAAATGGGAGTGTTAACAGGCCAGGCGCCATCGAACGTTTATTGGTGGATGTGTATCGTGGGACTGGGTGCAGGATTGACGCTGTCCTTTTTTCAATTGCGGCCAATGATTGATGTCCGTTTTAACTGGTTTGAATACACTAAAAGAATACCGTTCGAATTGCATGAGTTTTCGCGCACCTTAAGATCAGTTGGCTTCCTGGGGTTCATCATGCTTATGTATAAATCCGGGTGGCTAAAGTGGCTGTTTGCACTGATGCGCCCTGTAGGGCAAATGGCATTTACCAACTACCTGGGGCAATCCTTACTATGCGGAATTTTCTTTTATGGAATCGGTTTTGGCATGTTTGGCAAACTACAACGCTATGAAACTTACTACGTCGTGTTGGCGGTATGGGCGATTGAAATCGCCTGGAGTCATGTATGGCTAAGATATTTTCGCTTCGGGCCACTGGAGTGGCTCTGGCGCAGTCTCACCTATTGGAGATTACAGCCGATGCGCAAAGAGCCAGCATAAAAATTAAACAAACAAAAAGAAATGAAAAGTTTATTCATGGTGTCCCTTGCGATACTGGCATTTGCCGCATGCAGGCAAACAAAAAGGACAAATGTCAGTGCCGATGAAATGATTATTTCTGATTCATCTTACAAACCAGCTTTTTTTGCCGATGTATCTCGCCTGGAAAAAATAAGATCTGCATTTCCCGTCATTGACAGCCTATATAAAAATTACGCAACTCAAAATCATTTTCCCGGGATTGCATTTGGTTTGGTTGTCGATGGTAAACTGGTGTTCACCGGCAGCCAGGGCTATACCGATATTGCAAAACAAATTCCGGTTACTTCATCTTCGTTGTTTCGGATCGCCTCCATGACCAAGAGCTTTACCGCAATGGCTATTCTAAAACTGCGCGACGAAGGAAAATTACACCTTGACGACCCCGCATACCTGTACATTCCCGAATTGAAGAAAATAAAATATCCTACCGCTGATTCACCTCCGTTGACCATCCGTCACCTGCTAACCCATGGTGCGGGTTTTCCGGAAGACAATCCCTGGGGCGACCGGCAGCTTGCTGACAACGACAAAGACTTTGTAGAATTTATCAGCAAACAAATTTCTTTTTCCAATCCTCCTGGCATTGCTTATGAATACAGCAATCTCGGGTTTGCGATGCTCGGGAAAATAATTACTGCCGTATCGGG
>Ga0111538_10006028_pt1 | contig 16460 bp, 14 predicted proteins | sample SoiMethybrSBSTD1_FD_79669 | JGI IMG/M metagenome (GOLD analysis project Ga0111538, IMG submission 79669) | Bulk soil microbial communities from a Populus tree surrounding site in Tennessee, USA - Soil MetaG P. TD hybrid SBSTD1 (version 2)... | ecosystem: Environmental > Terrestrial > Soil >...
CGCGACCGGCGGGATCGAGGCTGCCGGCATCATCGTGATCGTCCTCGGCGTCGTGATCGACCTCGGCATGCTGGGCGGCTCCGGGCGAGGGATCGCCAGCCGCAAGTGAGGTGAGCCCGCCCGCGTTCGAGCACGGGGAGGCGACCCTCGCCGACCTTCGGGCCTCGATGGCCTCGGGCGCCATCACGTCCCGGGCGCTCAGCGAGGCCTACGTCGCCCGCATCGAGGCGCTCCATGCCGAGCTCGGCAGCGTGATCGAAACCAATCCGGACGCCCTCGAGATCGCCGACGCGATGGACGAGGAGCGGCGGGGCGGCAACGACCGTGGCCCTCTGCACGGCATCCCGGTGCTCGTGAAGGACAACATCGACTCGGCCGACCGCATGCGGACGACCGCCGGTTCGCTCGCGCTCGGTGAGGTGACGCCCGCTCGCGACGCGTTCGTCGTCGAGCGCATCCGCGCAGCGGGCGCGGTGATCCTCGGCAAGACCAACCTGTCCGAGTGGGCGAACTTCCGCTCGGAGCGTTCGGCAAGCGGGTGGAGCGCCCGCGGCGGCCAGTGCCGCAATCCGTTCGCGCCAGACCGGAGCCCCTGCGGCTCGAGCTCGGGTTCGGGCGTCGCGGTCTCGGCCAACCTGTGCGCCGTCGCGATCGGGACCGAGACCGACGGCTCGATCGTCTGCCCCTCATCGATCAACGGGATCGTGGGGATCAAGCCCACGCTGGGGCTGGTGAGCCGTTCGGGCGTGATCCCGGTCGCGCACTCGCAGGACACGGCGGGCCCGATGGCGCGAACGGTCTCGGACGCGGCCGCGCTGCTTTCGGTGCTGGCGGGCGTGGATCAACGCGACCCCGCCACCGCAGACGCACGGGTCGAACGCGACTACACGTCGTTCGTCGACCCGGACGGTCTCCGAGGAGCCCGGATCGGCGCCGCCCGCAACCTCGCCGGGTTCAACGACCTCGTCGACCGACTGTTCGACGAGGCGCTCGAGACGATGCGCGCGCTCGGTGCCGAGATCGTCGACCCCGCCGACGTGCCGCACAAGGACGAGCTCGACGACCCGGAGTACGAAGTCCTCCTGTACGAGTTCAAGGCCGACGTCGAAGCGTACCTGACCGCGCTCGGGCCGTCCCAGCCGTACCGGACCCTGGCCGACCTCATCGCGTTCAACCGCGAGCGCGCCGAAGAGGAGATGCCGTTCTTCGGACAGGAGGTGTTCGAGAAGGCGGTCGAGAAGGGGCCGCTCACCGAGCCCGCGTACCTCGAAGCGCTCGCCACGTGCCGGCGCCTGGCTCGCGAAGAGGGCCTGGATGCCGCGTTCGCCGAGCACCGGCTCGATGCGATCGTCGCGCCCTCGAACCAACCCGCGTGGCTGATCGACTACGCGAACGGCGACCACTACGTCGGCGGCGAGTCCACGCCCGCCGCGATCGCCGGCTACCCGAACCTCACCGTCCCGATGGGGTTCTCGTTCGACCTGCCGATCGGCATCTCGTTCATGGGCAGGCCGTGGACCGAGGGGATGTTGATCCGGATGGCGTCGGCGTTCGAGCAGGCGACGATGCACCGGCGCCCGCCGGTCATCGGCTGATCTGGTGGGCGCTGAAGGACTCGAACCTTCGACCGCTCGCTTGTAAGGCGAGTGCTCTACCTCTGAGCTAAGCGCCCGTGCTCCACGCGGGCTCGACCGGCTCGCCCCGCACGTGGCCGCACGCCCGGCACACGACCTGCCCGAGCATCGCGGTCAGCCGCGTGGCCCCGCAGTTCTCGCACCGATCGAGCTGGACCGCCCAGTCCGGCCGCTCCTCCTGACAGGAGGGGCACACCAGGACCTGGTGGCCGCCCGAGGTCGCGCGCACCCACGGCCGTTCGCGCCTGTCCGGGTCGTAGGTCGCGCGTCCGCACAGGAAGCACCTCGGCTGGTGCTCCAGGACGATGCGTTCCGTCGTCGGGTCCTCGATCGAGCCCACGACCCGCAAGGATATCGGTGGATCAGGCGGGCGGGTCCGAGGTCTGGAAGACATCCCCGGCCCGATGGACGTCGGTCCCGCCCGCGTGGCGGACCATGACGGTCCCGACCCCGAAGACGCGCCACCCGAGCCCGTCGCCCAGGATCGCCGTGCGCTCGTCCAGCCCGACGAACCACGAGCCCCTCGGGATCCTCGCCATCACGAACGATCGAAGCCCCGGGATCACCTTGACCTTGTCCCAGTGGACGCCGAACGACACGTGCGGCACCAGCCCGAGTCCGAACACCCACCCCGTCTTGGTGCCACGCTCCCGGCGCTGCTCGCGGGACTGGCTGGCGATCAGCGCCCCGGCGCTGCACCCGGCGTAGACGGCTCCGCGGTCCAGCGCCACCTGCATCGCGGTCCAGAGCTTGGTCCCCAGGATCGTCGAGGCCAGGTGAGCGGGCTTGCCGCCCGAGAAGAAGATCATCGCGGCGTCGTCGAGCGCGCGGGCGTTCGCCTCGTCCTCGGCGTCCTCGCGCGTCTTCACCGGCAAGACGCGGGCCTCCAGGGCCATCGAGGCGTAGTGGTCCAGCCCCATCCGGCCCCACCGGTCGAACACGGTGTCGCCCTCGGTCGAGCTCGCCGTCGGCAGCACCGCGACCGGGCCGCTCCGGCCATCGAGCGCGGCGCGTTCGATCTCGGAGGACCAGGGCTCGAACTCGCCCGACCCCATCAACAGGAACGTCCGCGCCTGCGCCACGACGCGAGGCTACCTACCATGGCGCGAGGAGGTGTTGCCCGTGGATCCGATCGAGGACCAGGAGCCGGAGCAGGGCATCGTCAAGGCGGTCGAGGCGGCGGGGGACGTGCAGGTCGAGCGCGCGCTGGTCGGCGTCGTCAGCGCCCGTGACGTCTCGGTGCGCCAGGGCGCCGCGGGGCCGGTGGCGGCACAGGGCGATGTGACGATCACGCAGGGCGGCTGCGGCCCCGTCCTGGTGGGCGGGGACATGACGATCCGCCAGGGAGGCTGCGGGCCGTCGATGGTCCGCGGCAGCCTGTCGATCCAGCAGGGTGGGACGCAGAGCGTGCTGGCCGCGGGCAACGCGACGATCGGTCGCGGCGCGTTCGTCGGCTTGGTGGCCTCGCCTAAGGTCACCGTCGAGGACGGCGGTCGGGTGCTGGTGGGCACGCCGTTCGCGTTCGCGGCCGGGGCGGCGCTCGGCGCGGTGGTCGGGATGGTCGCGAGCCGGCGGCGTTCGCAGCGGGCCTAGACGCCCGCGGCTTAGACGCTCTCGGCCTCGGCGAGCCGCTTCGCGAGCACCGGGAGCATCTTCACCGCGACTCGGGGCTCGCGCTGCAGGAGCTCGGTGAACGCCATCCGGCTGATCGCGAGCCCCTGCACCGCCGTCTTGGCGCGGATCCGAGCGACCCGGGTGAACCCGTCGGCGAGCAGCGCGAGCTCGCCCACGAACTCTCCCGGCCCGCGCTCGATCACGCCGCGAGGCAGCTCGATCGAGATCGTGCCGTCGGTCACGATGAACATGCCCGAGCCCGGCTGCCCGTGTTCGATCAGGACGAAGCCGGCCGGCACGTCGAACTCGGTCGCGAGCCCGGCCACCCAAGCCATCTCCTCGTCGTCGAGCTCGGCGAACATCGGGACCCGGCGAACCAGCTCGGCCGTCTCGGTCACAGACCCGCCCCTTCCTCGCCCATCTCGCGTTCGATGACCATCGGCTCGGGATCGGCCGAGGCGTACGCAGGCATCTTGACACCCGCACGGTGCCGCCCGCCGCTCGTCCGGACGCCACCGCCCGAACGGCTCCGCCAGATCGCGATCGCGCACGCCCCCAGGCCGAATGCCGACCCCGCCAGCCACACCACGCCGTCCACGAACGGGATCGCCGCCACCGCGGCCACGATCGCCCATCCGATCAGCAGCGACAGCACGCGGCTGCGCGGCTCACGCCACAGAAGCCGCCCGAGGGCGAACGCGCTCCACGCCAGGCCGGTCGAGTACAGAAGGAACAGCGCCAGCAGGATCCCGATGCCGAGCGGGAGGAGCGCCAGCGTGAACAGCCCGACCAGGCCGGCCAGCGGGAGCGCGACGAACGCCGCCACCCCCCACCCCGCCGACGGCCAGGGCGACCCGAGCGCCGCCCGCACGGTCGCGTCGGCGCCACGAGGGGCGAGCCAGATCAGCAGGAGCCCGAGCGCGAGCACCGAGAGCCAGATCGCGAGCCACGGCGCGAAGTGGTCGCCGAGCGCCCGGATCGGCGTGCCGAGCGCGAACGTGGCGCCCTCGCGCACATCGCCGCCGACCTTGGCCCCTTCCGAGCGGGCGACCCCGCCGTGGGCCAGCACGTCGCCCAGCACCTGCGAGCTCGGGCCGAGAACGATCGGGCCGTTCGCGTTCACGACACTGCCGCCGACCTGGCCCGTGACCTTGATCACCCCGTCGACCACGATCACGTCCCCGCGCGCGACGCCGGCCACCACCACCTCGCCGTGCAGGACGACGACCTCGCCGACCTCCTGACCGCGCCGGACGAAGACGTCTCCCGAGAGGACGATCTGGTCGCGGGGTTCGGCGCGCGGGTGACCGGGCTGCGTCTGGGCAGCGGCGGTTCCGGCGACCACGAGGAGGCACAGGGCCCCGAGGACGAGCACGAACACCGAGCGGGCACGCGACATCACCGCATCCTACCGGTGCGTCCCCGCGCATCGGCCCGACGTGTCGCCGTGGAGCGGTAGCGTGTGCCGGTGAGCCTGGAGCGCTTCTCCCCCGCGGTCCGAGCCTGGTTCGAGGGCACCTTCCCCGAGCCCACGCCGGCCCAGGCGCTCGGCTGGCCGGCGATCAGCGAGGGCCGGCACACGCTGGTGCTCGCGCCCACGGGTTCGGGCAAGACGCTGGCGGCGTTCCTGTGGGCGCTCGACCGACTGATGACCGAGCCGCCGCCGGCGCGCGACCAGCGCTGCCGCGTCCTGTACGTGTCGCCGCTTCGGGCGCTCGCGGTCGACGTCGAGAAGAACCTGCGCGCCCCGCTCGTCGGGATCGGCCTGGCCGGCGAACGCCTCGGCGAACACGTGCACGAGCCGCGCGTGGCGATGCGGACCGGCGATACGCCGGCCAACGAGCGGCGGCGACTGCAGACCCACCCGCCGGACGTGCTCATCACCACGCCCGAGTCGCTCTACCTGATGCTCACGTCCCAGACACGCGAGATCCTGCGCAGCGTTCGCTGGGTCATCGTGGACGAGATCCACGCGATGGCCGGAACCAAGCGCGGCGCTCACCTCGCACTGTCACTCGAGCGGCTGGAGGAGCTCGCCCATGTGGCGCCGCAGCGGATCGGGCTGTCGGCCACCCAGCGCCCGCTCGAGGAGATCGCCCGCTTCCTCGGCGGACGCACCGAACGTGGACCGCGCCCGGTCACGATCGTCGACGCCGGGATGCGCAAGCCCATGGACGTCGAGGTGGTCGTCCCCGTCGACGACATGGCCGACCTGTCCGACGTGGCCGAGACCCCGCAACGCTTCCCGGCCGTCGACCTCGGGCCGGCTTCGGCCGGCACCGCCCCGCCCCGGGCCTCGATCTGGCCGGCGATCCATCCCCGGCTGCTCGAGTTGATCCGCGCGCACCGCTCCACGATCGTGTTCGTGAACGCGCGCCGGCTGGCCGAGCGCCTTGCCGCACGGCTGAACGAGCTCGCCGGCGAGGAGATCACCCGCGCGCACCACGGCTCGATCGCGCGCGAGCAGCGGCTCGAGATGGAGGACCGCCTCAAGCGCGGAACGCTGAAGTCCATCGTCGCCACGAGCTCGCTCGAGCTCGGGATCGACATGGGCGCCGTCGACCTGGTGATCCAGGTCGAGTCGCCGGGCTCGGTCTCGCGCGGGATGCAGCGGATCGGGCGGGCGGGCCACCAGGTGGGCGAACCGAGCCTGGGCAAGGTGTTCCCCAAGTTCCGGGGCGACCTGCTCGAGTCCACCGTGGTCGTGCAGCGCATGCTCGAGGGCGCGATCGAGGAGACGCGCTACCCGCGCAACCCACTGGACGTCCTCGCCCAGCAGATCGTCGCGATGTGCGCGATGGACGAGTGGACGGTGGCCGATCTGGGCCGGGTGGTCCGGCGGGCGGCGAACTTCGAGGATCTGTCGGACGAGCTGCTGCGCAACGTGCTCGACCTGCTGGCCGGGCGATACCCGTCCGACGAGTTCGCCGAGCTGCGGCCTCGGATCGTGTGGGACCGCCGCACCGACCGGCTCCGAGCGCGCGAGGGCGCGGGGCGGATCGCGATCGCCTCGGCAGGGACGATTCCGGACCGGGGACTGTTCGGCGTGTTCACGCTCGACGGGCGGCGCGTGGGCGAGCTCGACGAGGAGATGGTGTACGAGAGCCGGCGCGGCGAGGTGTTCGTGCTGGGCGCGACGTCGTGGCGGATCGAGGACATCACGCTCGACCGTGTCGTGGTCTCGCCGGCCCCCGGTGAGCCGGGCAAGATGCCGTTCTGGCACGGCGACAAGCCCGGGCGGCCGATCGAGCTCGGCCGCGCGATCGGCGCCGCGACGCGCGAGCTGGCCGCGACCGAACACGACGAGGCGATCGAGCGTCTGCGATCGGCGTTCGGGCTGGACGAGCTCGCCGCCGAGAACCTGACCGCGTACCTGGAGGACCAACGCGAGGCGACCGGCTCGGTTCCCGACGATCGCACGATCATCGTCGAGCGGTTCCCCGACGAGATCGGCGACTGGCGAGTGTGCGTCCTGTCGCCGTTCGGCGGGCGCGTGCATGCGCCCTGGGCGATGGCGATCGAGGGGCGGCTGGCCGACCGCTACGGCCTCGACGTCCAGGTGCTGTGGAGCGACGACGGCATCGTGATCCGCTTGCCCGAGTCCGAGGAGCGGATCCCGGTCGAAGACCTGCTGTTCGACCCCGACGAGATCGAGGAGCTCGTGGTCGAACGCCTGTCGGGCACGGCCCTGTTCACGACGGCCTTCCGGGAGGCGGCCGCCCGCGCGCTGCTGCTCCCTCGTAAGACGCCCGGCCGTCGGACGCCGCTGTGGCAACAGCGCCAACGCGGCGCCGACCTGCTCGAGGTCGCGGCCCAGCACCCGACCTTCCCGATCCTGCTGGAGGCCACGCGCGAAGTGATGCGTGACCGGTTCGACGTGCCCGCGCTGAAGGAGGTGCTGGGCGACATCGCGTCGCGTCGCGTTCGGGTCGTGCCGGTGGACACCGCGAAGTCCTCGCCCTTCGCGCAGTCGCTGCTGTTCAACTGGATCGCGGTCTACATGTACGAGGGCGACTCCCCACTGGCCGAGCGCCGGGCCGCCGCCCTGTCGCTGGATCGGGACCTGCTGCGCGAGCTGCTGGGCGCCGAGGACCTTCGCGAGCTGATCGACCCAGGGGCCCTCGCCGACACCGAGCTCGAGCTCCAGCACCTGGCCGAGGGCCGCCGAGCGCGGAACGCCGACGACCTGCACGACCTGCTGCGCCGGCTCGGGGACCTGAGCGCCGAGGAGGCCGACGTGCGTTCGGTCGCCGACCCGTCGGGGTGGCTCGACGCGCTCGAGGCCGAGGGAAGAGCGATCGGCGTTCGGGTGGCCGGGCAGGAGCGCTGGATCGCGATCGAGGACGCCGGGCGGTACCGGGACGCGCTCGGGGCCGCGCTGCCGCTCGGCGTACCGGCGGTGTTCGCGGCGTCCACGCCTGCCCCGCTCGAAGGCCTCGTGGCCCGGTACGCGAGGACGCACGGTCCGTTCGGCGCCGCCGACGTCGCCGCCCGGCTCGGGGTGCCCGAGGATCGCGTGTCCGGCGCGCTCGCCTCGCTCGAGGCGCAGGGCAAGGTCGTGCGCGGCGAGTTCCGCCCGGGCGGGCTCGAACGCGAGTGGTGCGACGCGGACGTGCTGCGTTCGATCCGCCGGCGCTCGCTCGCCGTGCTCCGCAAGGAGGTCGAGCCGGTCGAGGCAGGCGCGCTCGGCCGTTTCCTCCCCGAATGGCACGCGCTGGCGAACCCCAGGAGCGGGCCAACCGCGTTGATCGACACGATCGCGCAGCTGCAGGGCGCGTCGATCCCCGCGTCGATCGTGGAGTCCGAGGTCCTGCGCGCCCGCGTTCGGGGCTACCGGCCCGCCGACCTCGACGCGCTGTGCGCGAGTGGCGACGTGGTGTGGATGGGGGCGGGCGGCATCGGCGCCGACGACGGCCGGATCGCGCTCGGCTTCCGGGACTCGCTGCGCCTGGTGGCGCCGCCGCTGCCCGAGACGCGGCCCGAAGGCCCCATCCACGACGCGATCCGGGCGCACCTGTCCGCTCGCGGCGCGTCGTTCTGGCCCGAGCTCCTCGCAGCCGCCGGGGTCCCGGACGAGCGAACCGTGCTCACCGCTCTGTGGGAACTGGTCTGGGCCGGAGAGATCACCAACGACACGATCGCGCCGATGCGCGCGTTCCTGATCCGCCGCCCTGCCAAGGCGGCGAAGGCCGGTGCGAAGCCGAGGCCCGGCGCCCTACGCCGAGCCGGGCCGCCGGCGGCCGCCGGTCGCTGGTCGCTCGTCGAGACGCTGCTGCGACCCGAACCCTCTCCGACCGAGGTCGCCCATGCGCGGGCGATGCAGCTGCTCGAACGACACGGCGTGCTCACGCGCGAAGCGGTGCTCGGCGAAGGCGCACCGGGTGGCTTCGCCGGCGTGTACGGCGTCCTGCGGGCGCTCGAGGAGTCGGGCAAGGTTCGGCGCGGGTACTTCGTGGACGGGCTGGGCGCGGCACAGTTCGCGCTGCCCGGCGCCGTCGAACGGATCCGCGACCTGCGCGAGGTCGGCCGCGAACCCTCGGCACTCGCGCTCGCCGCGGCGGACCCGGCCCAGCCGTACGGCGCTGCGCTCCCGTGGCCCGAGAGCTCCGGGAGGCCCTCGCGCACGGCGGGCGCCTTCGTCGTCCTCGTCGATGGTGAGGCGGCGGCGTTCCTGGAACGCGGGGCGCGGAGCCTGGTCACGTTCGGAGCCGCCGAGGGGCGCGCCTGGATCGACGCCCTGTCGTCGCTCGTCAAGGACGGCCGGCTGCGGCGGATCGAGCTCTCGCGCATCGGCGGTGCGCCTGCCGCCGAGTCGCCGTTCGCCGAGGAGCTTCGGGGGGCCGGGTTCATCGACGGCTACCGTGGCTTGGTGCTTCGGGGCTCCTAGCAGCCCGAACCCGAACTGCGTGAGATCGGCTGCCTGCCGGGCTACGATCCCGCCCGATGACGGCACCCATCCGGGACCCTGCCCTGCTGGCCCAGGGCTCGCAGGACGAGCTCGAGAGACTCCGGGACCTGATCGACCGCTTCCCAGGGATGATCTATCTCGAGGACGCGGACCCTCACGCCGAGGGTCCCGGCCGCTTCCTGTACGTGAGTCCGGGGGTCGAACGCGTCCTGGGGTACACCCCCGAGGAGTGGCTCGCCGACCCGGCCGGGTGGGTGGTCCGGCTGCACCCCGACGACGTCCCGTCGATGCGCGCCGCGTACCAGGCCATCCTCCCGACCGGCGCCCCCTACAGCGCCGACTACCGGATGTTCGCCAAGGACGGCCGCATCGTGTGGATCCACGACGAGGCCGTCCTGATCCGGGACGAGGCGGGCACGCCCTTGTGCTGGCAGGGCGTGATGTACGAGACCACCGACCACCCCGAGGCCCTCGAACGGCTGCAGGAGGCCGAACAGCGCTACCGCGCGCTCGTCGAGCAGACCCCGGTGGTGATCTACATCGACGCGAGCAGGCCAGACCACACCAGCGCGTACTTCAGCCCGCAGGTGGAGGCGCTCCTCGGCTACACGCCCGACGAGCTGACGCAGGACGATCCGCTGTGGCCCGAGCTCGTGCATCCGGACGACCGCGACCGGGTCCTGGCGGCATCGCTGTACTCGGAGAACACCGGTGGGCCGTACGACGTCGAGTATCGGATGATCGCCAGGGACGGCAGCGTGGTGTGGGTCCACGATCAGGCCGTCCTGATCAGGGACGAGCACGGCAACGCGAAGTTCTGGCAGGGCGTCTGGGTCGACCTCACCGAACAGAAGCGCGCGGCAGAGCTCGAGCTGGAGCTCAAGGCCGAACGCGAGGAGGCGGCTGAGCTCCGCGCGATCGACGAGCTGAAGACGACGTTCCTACGGGCCGTCTCGCACGATCTTCGAACGCCGCTCGCCGCGATCCTCGGGCTCTCGGTCACGCTCGAGACGCAGGAAGACCTCGGCTCGGCGGAGGCGCACGACCTCGCGCGGCGCATATCGATGAACGCGCGCAAGCTCGACCGGATCGTCTCGGACCTGCTGGACCTCGACCGCATCTCGCGCGGGATCCTCGAGCCGAACCTGGAGGAGACGGATCTCGGCGAGCTCGTGCGCCGTGTGGTGGACGAGTCCGAGCTGCCGGCCGACCGCGACACCCAGCTCGAGATCGAGTCGGTGACGATCGAAGCCGACGCGGCCAAGATCGAGCGCATCTTCGAGAACCTGCTCTCGAACGCGGTCCGGCACACGCCGCCGGATTCGAAGATCTGGATCCGGGTGGGCGCGGAAGCGGGCGGCGCCCTCCTGGTGGTCGAGGACGACGGGCCCGGCGTCCCCGAGGAGCACCGCGAGAGCATCTTCCAGCCGTTCGGCCAGGGCGCCGGCGCGCCAGAACACGCACCCGGCGTGGGCATCGGCCTCGCGGTCGTGGGGCGCTTCGCCGAGCTTCACGGCGGACGGGCGTGGGTGCAGGATCGAGAAGGCGGCGGCGCCTCGTTCCACGTGTTCCTCCCGAGACGCGGGGACCCTGCGGGTCCCGCAGACCCGACCGGAGCCTGACCTAGGCCGGGACGCGCTCCCGCTCCTCGGACTCGGTGGCGAGCCAGGAGTAGGCCTCCTCCTCCTGCGCGAAGTGCAGCCGAAGGATCGCGTGCAACCCGTACAGCACGCGGCGCAGGTCGACCAGGTCGTCGGGGCCGGGACCCTCGGGCGGCAGGTCCGAGAGCAGGTGCCCGAACACGCGCGCCAGGTGCTCGATCTCCATGTGCGCGCGCTCCATCGTGCCCATCGGGTCCTCCCCGCCCATGAGCTTGGCCACGACCGGGTAGACGGCCGCCTCCTCCTCCTCCTCGTGCTGGACGAGCCGTTCCAGCAGGAACCAGCGGATCTGCTCGAGCTCGGCCATCGCCTCGGCCGGCTCGTAGGTCTCGAGGCGGTCGGCCACCGTTCGGATGCGCTGCAGGTGTGGCGCGAACTCTTGGTGCTCGGCGCGGAAGCGCTCGCCGACGTTGGAACCGGGTCCCGACCGCTGACGTGTTTGCCGGTCGGGCCGGAGCGCCCGGAGCGCGTTCAGGATCACCGTTACGTCGATCGCCTCCTGGACCAGCGCGCCCGCCACCGGCAGCAACAACCCCAACGCGCCGAACACCATCCCGACGAACGACAGGCCCATCCCGATCAGCACGCTCTGCAGCGCGATCCCGCGCGAACGCCGGGCGATCCGCATGGCCTCCGCCACTCGGTCGAGGCGATCGACGATCAGGACCACGTCGGCGGCCTCGGACGACGCGGTCGCGCCGCGCGCGCCCATCGCCACGCCGACGTCCGCGGCCGCCAGCGCGGGGGCGTCGTTCACGCCGTCGCCCACCATGACCGTGGGTCCGAACTCCCCCTCGGCCTTCACCGCGTCGACCTTGTCCGCCGGATCGCGCTCGGACAGGATGCGGTCGACGCCGATCGAGATCCCGACGGACTCGGCAACGTCCGGGTGGTCGCCGGTGACCATCACGACGCGCTCGATCCCGGCGCGCCGAAGCGTGCGGATCACCCGGGGCGTGTCCGGCCGCACCGGATCCTCGAGGACCACCGCACCGGCGATCTCGCCGTCCACCGAGACCATCACGCAGGACGAGCCCTCCATCGCGCTGCGGCGCCGAACGTCGCGCGCCTTCGGTGGCAGCGGCGCCCCGCGCGTGACCCAGCTCGCCTTGCCGAGCGCCACGTCCCGGCCGTCCACCCGGCCCCGGATGCCCGAACCCGCTTCCTCCCGAACGTCCTCGGGGAACGCGAGCTCGAGCCCGCGTTGGCGGGCCGAGGCAACGAGCGCCGTCGCGAGCACGTGCGGCGAAAGCTGATCGAGCGAGGCCGCGAACCGGTGCACCTCGTCGGGGACCAGCTCGCCGAACGCGAACACCTCGGACACCTCGGGCGTGCCCGTGGTGAGCGTGCCGGTCTTGTCGAACAGCAGGACGCGCCCTCGCGCGAGCGACTCGAGCGCGCTGCCGCCTTTCACGATGATGCCGCGCTTGGCCGCCCGCGAGATGCCGGCCACGATCGCGATCGGCGCGGCGAGGATCAACGGACATGGCGTCGCGACCACCAGCACGGAGAGCGCGCGCACCGCGTCGCCGCTGATCGCCCACGCGAGCCCGGCGATCACGAGCGTGACAGGGATGAAGATCAGCGCGTATCGGTCGGCGAGGCGCACGAACGGCGCGCGCTCGCGCTGTGCCTGCTCGACCAGCCGGACGATGCCCGCATAGGTGCTCCGGTCCGCGCTCGCCACCGCCCGCAGCTCGAACGCGGCCCCGGCGTTCACCGCGCCCGATCGGATCTGCTCGCCCTCGACCCGCTCGACCGGCCGGGACTCGCCGGTGAGCGCGGACTCGTCCAGGACCCCGTTCCCCGATGCGAGCAGGCCGTCCACCGGCACGACCTCGCCGTGCTTGACCAGCAGCAGGTCGCCGGCCCGCACCTCGCCGACCGGCACCGAGGTCAGCGAGCCGTCCTCGTACCGGTGCGCCGAACGCGGGGCGCGCTCCAGCAACGACGAGAGCTCCCGGTGCGCCCGGGCGTCGGCGAAGTCCTCGAGCGCGCGACCCGTCGCCAGCATGAACGCGATCACGGCGCCGGCCAGGTACTCGCCCAACGCGAGCGCTCCGGCCATCGCGAGCACCGCGATCAGGTCGACGCCCGGCCGCCGGTGCACGATCCCCGAAAGGACCTCCCAGGCGATCGGGACCAGTCCGATCGCGGTGGTGATGCCCCAGACGAGGTTCGCGGCGTCGGGTTCGTCGGTGCCCCAGCGCAGGACCGCGCCGATCACGATCCCGAGCATCGAAAGCGCCAGGAAGATCACGCTCGCGGAGAGGAACCGGGTCCGGGGCGCCGCCATCAGACCCGCTCGAGCCGGGACCGGACGTGCCACCGCCGCTCGATGCCCTCCATCGCCATCTCGAGCTCGTAGGTCAGGACGTCGTCCCTCACCTCGATGCGACGACGCAACTCAGTGACCGGGCTCGCCGTCGGCGCGAGCGAGACCGCGGTGGAGGCGACCGAGACCGCGCCCTCCGCGACCGTCCCGACGGCCACCTCGGTCATCCCGATCGGGTGCGCGAGCATGAGCTCGACCCGGCGGTGGCCGGCGGTGCGGAGGAAGCCTCGCTCGAAGTGGATCGGCGAGCCGTCCTCCGGCGACCACGACCGCTCCGTGTACACGAGCCAGGTGTCCCCCACGTCCTCGAACGTCAGGTCCTCGACGTACGCGAACGGCCCACCCGGCGGCCAGACGCCCTCGCCGGTCCCCTTCCAGGTGCCGAGAAGGAAGGCGAGCTCGGACAGGTCCTCGTGCAGGCGGCCGGGCGCTTCGGGAGACATGTGTTCGTGTGCGGGCACGATGGATCGCGGCTCGACCCCCATGCGCCCGACGCTACCACGCAGGCATCTTCGGACCGGGCAGACCGAACCCCTCGACCGAGGGATCGTCTACGTGCAGACTCGGTCCGTGAATCGCGTCCTGGTCGGCCTCATCGTCGTCGTGGGGGCTGCCTGTAGTGGAAGTGGCGGGGGCGATGCCGGTGGCGAGACGCCAACCGGGTCGACCGGATCGAGCTCGACCACGACCGGCAGCCTGACGCCGACCGCCGAACCTGCCGACGAGCTCGTTCGCGTCCAGACCGCGTTCTGCCAGGACTACCTGCCGCTCCTCGCCTTCACCCTGGACGTGGGGCTCGTCACCGGCGGCGATGCGATCGGTGCGAAGAACGAGGACGAGGTGCTGGCCCTCGCCGAGACGAGCAGCACGATCCTTCGCCAGACCCACACGCAGATGACGATCTACGCGGACAGCCTTGCCGACCTGGGCGAGCAGGACGCGTCGGAGGCGGCGACGCGGACCGCCGAGCTGGCCGACGACATCGCGCATGCCTCGGATGGTCAGGAGCTCGCCGCCGCGATCGACCCCACCATCCTCGACGCCGTCTTGCCGAGCGACTACTGCCAGGACTTCATCAACCCGTCCTTCGGGCGCGGGTACTTCGACGGCTGGCTCCTCGAACCCAAGGACTCGGACGACCCGGAGTACGTCCGCGGCTATCGGCTCGGCCGCGCCGAAGGGTGGCGCGCGGACGCGTAGGAGGCCGGCGTCGGAACGCCTTGGTAGCGTTGGCGCCGATGCCGACGGTTATCAGGTTCAACGTCACGCCGGTCAAGTCGACGGCGCTGCACCACCCCGAACGCATCCAACTCGGCCCCCAGGGTGCCGCCGGCGACCGCCGCTTCTTCTTCGTGGACGGGTCGGGCAAACGCTTCTCGGGCGCGACCAAGGCGCCGATCCTTCCGATCCGGGCCGCGTACGACGAGGAGCGCGACGAGCTCGAGCTCCAACTCCCCAACGGGATCGTCGTCTCGGGCGACGCCGGGGCCGACGGCGAGGCGATCGAGGTGAACTTCTACGGCCGGCCGGTGGCTGCGCACACGGTGGGCGGCGACTTCGAGGAGGCGCTCACGGGCTACGTCGGACACGAGGTTCGGCTCGCCCGGCCGGACCGGCCCGGCGACGCGCTCGACGTGGAGCCGGTCACGCTCGTCTCGCTCGAGTCCGTCGCCGAGCTCGCCGAGCGCGGCCACCACGACGGCGGCCTCGACCCCGGGCGCTTCCGCATGACGATCGAGATCGAGGGCGTCTCGGCTCCGCACGAGGAGGACTCCTGGGCGGGGCACCGGGTTCGGGTGGGGGAGGCCGTGATCCAGGTCGGCGAGCCGGTCCCCCGCTGCGTGGTCACCACGCTGGACCCGAACACCGGCCTGCGCGACTTCCCCACGCTGCATGTGATCCGCGAGTACCGTGGGACCAACGCCGAGAACCAGCTGGAGTTCGGCGTGTATGCGGCGGTGGTCGAGCCCGGCGACGTCCGGGTCGGCGACCGGGTCGAGCCGCTCGCCTAGCCCTCGACGGCTCGTTCCGTCGCCTGCTTGCCCCTCGGATCGAGCCCGCAGATGATGCCTTTACCACCGCTCGAGGGGGGCGTCATGCGCAGAGACGGGGACGAGGGACCAAGCCAGCAGGCCGACAGCCGCAGGCTCGGCGGCGGGGCGATCGCCTCCATCACCGGAGCGGGCCTGCTGGTGGTCTTCATGCTCCAGAACACGGACGACGTCCGGCTCGACTTCCTGTTCTGGCACTTCACCTGGCCGGTCTGGCTGCTCACCATGGCGTCCGCGGTGCTCGGCGCGTTCGTCTGGTTCGGCCTGGGGGTCATCCGTCGCCACCGGCGCCGCAAGGAGCGCAGGCACGACCGGCGGAGCTGACCGTCACTCGATGTCCTGCGGGCTCGACGGCGAAGGAGGAGCGATGGCCATCATCGGCGTGCACAGGGTTCCGAGCCTCACACAGGAGCGATACGAGCAGGTCGTTCGGCGCCTCACGAACGGCAAGTCCCGCATCGAGTCACCGGCCGATCTCCCGTTCCGAGGGCTCGCCGTACATGCCACCGGCACGGGGAAGAACGGCTTCGTCGTCATCGATGTCTTCGAATCGAAGGCATCGGTCGAGGCGTTCCAAGAGGCTGTCGGGACGTTCCCCCGGGAGGTCGGGATCGAGGAACCGCCGGACTTCTTTCCCGCGCACACGTTCTATACGGACCTGATCCGTGGGGCGGGAAGGGCATGAACATGCGACCGAGGGATCGTCAGGGTGCGTCCAGGCTCGTCCCAGGCGATTCCGGGGCGCCCCTGGATCGTCACGTTTCCGCACCGACGCGCACAGCCCGGACCGCCCGGTCCTGCTCGCAGTCGATCAGGAGCTCGGCGAAGGTGCGCGTCGGGCCATCTCACCCATACGGCTGATGGATCCGAGTAACGCCCAGTCTAGAGTGGAGCGGGAGGAACAAGGGGGCACTGGATGGGTCTCACAGGTCAGAACCAACCAGGGTTGTTCGGCCAGGAGCGTATCCACGAGACGGAGCGCGATCTCGCCGAACGGGTCACCGATTCCCGCTCGCACCACGGCGCCCATCGAGTCACCCACTCACGGCGGCGATGGTGGCGGTTCTGGTCCAAGCGGACGGGCTAGCGTTCCCGGTCGCCATCTCGCAACATCCCGACCAGCACCGCCCGCAGCGTCCGGTCCTCGCGATCGATCGGACGTTCGGCGACCAGATGGAACGGGAAGCCGGCCGACCTACAGGTCGATCCGGCGAGAGGGCGAAGACGCCACGAACACGATGCGGCCCTCTTCGACCA
>Ga0111538_10006029_pt1 | contig 16459 bp, 15 predicted proteins | sample SoiMethybrSBSTD1_FD_79669 | JGI IMG/M metagenome (GOLD analysis project Ga0111538, IMG submission 79669) | Bulk soil microbial communities from a Populus tree surrounding site in Tennessee, USA - Soil MetaG P. TD hybrid SBSTD1 (version 2)... | ecosystem: Environmental > Terrestrial > Soil >...
CACGGGTGAGGCACAAATTGCCAAGACGGCTGAAGAAGTAGTGCCGGCCGCGACTCTTCGTTCCGAGCTGGACGATATAGCCAGAAAATCGAGCAATCCTCGCGAGGTACACCGTCCAAAGGATCCTGACTCTCCTTACGATGCCGAAATGACCGCTTCTGATGGCCATGGGTATCACCGAGACAAACAGACATCCACATGGTGCCGAACCTCACCCGATCCTTGTAAGCCGGTGAGCGTACCGCCCAAGGTGAATGACAATGTAGACGAAATTCTTGTACGGGAGCCGTTGCCGGATAAAGTGCCGGAACATCCGAATTTGCCTCGTAGCGTCTCGAGTCCCAAGAATTACAAAGTCCAGGACGTGGCGGATTACTACCGTCAACATCGAGCGAAGTACCCAGAAGACGTGCAGTCACTCATCGATCAGATTTCAGCGGCGAAGCCCACAAGGGCCTCGGTAGAGCGTGTCGACAAGGCGATAAAGGATCTACATACTGCGGAGGCTAATCGCATGGCCGGCTACGCGAATAAAGCGGAAAAGCCGTTCATAAATAGCGTAAAAGGTGCTTCCAATGAAGGCGGGGAGTTCAGCAGCCTGGTGACAGATCAGAAACAATTAACGCTGGTGGGCCAGTTGAAGGGCGGTCGCGGCACGGCGGAGTTCGATAGCGTGCAATTTCAACAGAGCCGAATCATAGAAACCAAGATGAATCTGGATCGCTCGACGCAAGCGCAAGTCAGAGATCAAATGATGCGACAAGTTTCTTTTGCCAGGGATTGGAATTTCAGCCAGGTTCAGTGGGAAGTTTGGGACCACGTCAGTTACTTGAAGGCTAAGATCGCCAAACGCTGGCTGGACCGGGTCCATCCGGACCTCGCCGCTCGTGTCGAAATTGTAAATCCCGCGCAGTCTCATTGATCGCCCGACTCGAACTGCAACTCCTTGCAGTTCACACTGCCAGCTTCTTCAGTAAGTCGAGTTCGAAGTATTACCCTTCATACGTTTCCGGTTAGTTCTGCTCTCGCATCCCTACCTCAAAACACTTACTCCGCAAGGCATTTCCGTGAGTCACGCCCGCGCGATTCATTTCACGTCCTGCCCGGCAGAGAAATTGCCAATGCTCTGACCCGAGACATCACATGTCTTCCGCAAACACTGCACAGATCGGCGACCGGGTGAGTTTTCGCATGTCCGACGTGTTTCTACCGGAACCCGCGGAGGTGCTTGTGGATTTGACTGTTGAACTCGAGGCAATTGGATCCGTAGTTGAGTTTTCGGATTCCGGGAACAGCATGCGTGCTTTCGCAGTGGTGCAGATTACGGCAAACCAGACCGTGGTGCTCCCGGTAAGTGCGCTCCGCCTGATCCGCGAGATAGGAACCTGAGGAGGAAGCAATGCCGCCGACTTTTACTTATCCAGGCGTTTACATCGAAGAAATTCCGAGCGGAGTGCACACCATTACGGGCGTCGCGACCTCGATCGCGGCGTTTGTAGGATGGGCGTCGCAAGGTCCGACAGATAAGGCCACGCTGGTGCAAAGTTGGGCCGACTTCGCCACGCAGTTCGGGGGTCTCGATTCGCGCAGCTATCTGGGCTATGCCGTGAATCAGTTTTTCAACAACGGCGGGCAGCAGACATACATCATTCGCCTGGTCTCCGACACAACGGGCGGCAATACTGCTGCAGCTACGGCTTCCGTGAACATCAAGGATGTTGCGTTCGATGGCAGCACGAACCCGACCAAGGTCACCATCACACAAGGCACGGGCCTGACACTGTCGGCTGCAAACCCGGGAGCATGGGCGAAGAACTACCTAGTCCGTATCCAGCCAAGGCCGGATGACTTCACGCGCTTCAGTCTGGACGTCATTTACAAGGATCCCGTTACGAATACGGAGAGTGTTGTCGAAAGCTACACGAATCTCTCCGATAAAGCTGCCGACGCGCAGGGACGCTATGTGATCAACATCATCAACGAGCAGTCCAGCTACGTCATTGCGAAAATGGCCGCCACCGCGATGACGGTTACCCCGACGAACGTGCCGACCACACCTCAACCCTCGGAACTGAAGAGCGTCGCATTGAACGCCGCCGTAACAGGTGACGATGGCACCGTGCTTACTCCAAATGTCGCCCCGTTCGAAAAGATATTGAATTCGGACGGAAGCGGCACCGGCGGCGTCCGGCTGCTCGACACGGTGCCGATTTTCAACATCCTTTGCGTGCCTGGTGAGACCACGCCGAAGAACATTCAGGACCTGCAGAGCTACTGCGTGGAGAAGCGCGCCTTTTTGATCGTCGATTGCAAGGAAGACGACAAAGCAAAAGACCTGATCGCAAGCGGCCCGAAAGATCTGACCGGTGTGAAGTCGATCAACTCGGCTTTCTACTTCCCGTGGGTCAATCAATTCGATCCGCAAACGAACGTCACGCGTGCGTTTCCGCCATGTGGGTTCGTTGCGGGCCTCTATGCCGCGACCGACACGGCGCGCGGGGTTTGGAAGGCCCCGGCAGGGATCGATGCCAGTCTCTCAGGGGTGAGTGGCCTAAAGGTTGACCTGACGAATCTGCAGAATGGGAGCCTGAATATCCAGGCGATCAACTGCCTGCGCAACTTTCCCGTCTACGGCGATGTGATCTGGGGGGCCCGCACTCTTCGCGGCAACAATCAGGTTGGGTCGGAATGGAAGTATGTGCCGATACGGCGGCTTGCTCTCTTCCTGGAGAGTTCGTTGTACGAAGGCACGCAGTGGGTCGTCTTCGAACCGAACGACGAAAAACTATGGGGACAAATCCGCATGAATGTCGGCGCTTTCATGCAGGGACTGTTTCTGCAGGGCGCTTTCCAGGGGACGTCGCCGCAGCAAGCGTATTTCGTGAAATGCGATGCCGACAACAATCCCCAGCTCAGCATCAACCAAGGCATCGTCAACATTCTCGTCGGATTCGCGCCGCTGTATCCCGCTGAGTTCGTCGTCATTCAAATCCAGCAGATGGCTGGGCAACTCCAGGCATAAGGAGAGAAGTGTATGGGTGCTCCGTTTCCTGCAAATCCAAAGCGTTTAGATCCGTACAAGAACTTCAAGTTCCGTTTGAAGTGGGACGGCAAGTATGTGTATGGAGGCAGCAAGGTTTCCGGCCTGAAGCGCTCCACCGAAGTTGTGGAGCACCGGTCAGGGGGCGATCCCTCTTCTTCCCACAAGTCCCCGGGCCGCACCAAATATGAAGCGATCACGCTCGAGCGTGGCCTCACGCAAGACCTGACCTTTCACGACTGGGCCGGAAAAGTCTGGAATTTTGGAGCCGGCCTGGGTTCGGAGGTCTCGCTCGCAGATTTTCGTAAAGACATCTATCTCGAGTTTTACAACGAAGCCGGGCAGTTGGTGATGGCGTACAAGATCTTCCGCTGCTGGGTCTCCGAGTACCAGGCCTTACCGGACCTCGACGCTAATGCCAATGCGATTGCCATTGAGCACATCAAGCTCGAAAACGAAGGCTGGGAACGCGACACCAGCGTTTCTGAACCTAAAGAGCCGACCCTCACCACAGTAACAACGTAGCGTGCGCAAGCTTTCCACATCCGACATTCTCGACCTGTGGGAGCGCGGCGCGCGACTGCATCCGCTGGATCGCGCGCTGCTCACCCTCAATGCCGCTATACCGGAGGCCAGTCCGGAAACGATCGCGGACTGGCCGCTTGGACAGCGCAATCGTGCATTGCTCGAGATGCACATTGCAGCGTTCGGTCCTCGGTTGCAGGGGTGGAGCACCTGCCCGCGGTGCGAAGAGAAGATGGAATTCGACCTCGACGCTCGAGCACTCGTCGCGCAATATCGGATAGCCAGAAACCATTCGATCACCTCAAAGAGCCTCGCGTTTCGGTTGCCGACAACTCGCGACCTCGCGGAAATTGTCCAAAATTCGAACCTTGAGTCCGCTCCATATGAACTCGTCCGGCGCTGCCTCACCAGTGCCGACTCGATCGGTGACTGGAGCGAACACGATTTCGCAGCGCTCGAAGAGGCCATGGCGCTCGCGGATCCGCTGGCGGAAGTGCGCCTCTCTCTGACGTGCCCGGTGTGCGGCAAGGACTCGGAGGAGACGATTGATCCCGTCAGCTTCCTCTGGTCGGAGATTGAAGCACGTGCGAGGCTCACCTTTTGGGAAGTACACGCGATTGCCTGCACGTATGGCTGGAGTGAAGGGGAGATTCTCTCGCTTTCGCCAGCACGACGCGCTCATTACATGGAGATGGTGCAGGCATGAGCGGCTACCTCCAAAGGCTCACCCAGTCCGCGATCCAGCCATCGCAGCGTGTCCATCCGATGGTGGGTTCGATGTTCGCACCGGCGGGCCCGGAAGTATTCACCCACGGAGGGGCGCCATTCGAGAGTTCAGAGACTGTGATTTCAAAGCGGACGGACAGTCGACGATCCCAGGATCCGGGGGATGACGCGCCTTCGCCGGACAAGGAAGAGCAGGAAGTACAGAGACAACCCTACATCGAAGAGAAACCGTTCGAGTTGTTGCTCCCGGAGGCAAGGGAAGTGGAGGCTTCTCTAACGCCGGCCGAGCGTCTTGATCCTGAGTCTCTACGCGAATCGACCCGCGAGCCCGAAGACAGGCCTCCGTTTGCGCCCTTAATGCCTGCGAGTGAACAGCACGCTGTCTCCCTTGCAAAGCCGCCGGCAACCGCGGCGCAGCGGGTTGCCGCGAATGCTTTAACAAAGCTGGATACTCATCGCGAACCGGATGAGATCCGGATCCATATCGGTCGCGTGGAAGTCCTCGCGATTCCCCAGGTGCAGGCGCCTGTGATTTCGAAGGCGGTGCGCACGGCGCCGAGCCTCGACGATTACCTGCGGCGGCGCGATAGGAGGTCGTCATGAGCAACGCCCTTGCTCTCGCGGCCGTCACGGCGGTCCTTCAGTCGTATTTGAACGCCGTATTTAACAATCCATCCTCCGTGTTGGGCGGCGTGACTGTTTCGGCGATTGCGCCGGATCTTATCCAGGGCGGCGTCGCCGGTGGCGGCAACTCACCACTGCAGGCAAATCTGTTTTTGCACCAGGTCACGTTGAATGCCGCGTGGCGCAATGTCGACATGCCATCGGTCGCGCCTGACGGCCAGACCCGCCTCGCAAATCGCCCGCTCGCGCTTGATCTGCACTACTTGCTGACGGCGTACGCCCCGGAAGACAGCCAGGCCGAGGCGTTGCTCGGTCTTGGCGTTTTCTTTCTGCACCAGAATCCCGTGATCGCTCGCGCAGACATTACGTCCGCGCTCGGTGCGCTGCCGCCGAGTTATCCCGCAGCTTTTGCTACAGCGCTTCAGGCGTCGGGACTAGCCGACCAGATCGAGATGATCAAGATCACGCCGGCAACTCTTGGTCGAGAAGAGATCGCATGGCTGTGGACTGCACTGAAGGCGGACTATCGGCCGACATTTCCGTTCCAGGTCTCGGTGGTGTTGATCCAGCCCCAAAACCCCGTCTTCGCCGCACTGCCGGTGTTGCAGCGAAATCTCAAAGCGAAGCCGCTCACGCCGATTCCAACACTAACGCAGGCCGACCCGCCGAACATGCGGCCTGTGGCGTGCCTGGGGGAGACGGTAACAGTCCGCGGCGCATTCCTTAACGGAGTGACGGCAGTAAGGCTGATCAATCCAAAGCAGGGATTGCAAACCGACATCAGTCCGGTGGCGGGCGTGACGAACTCTTCATTTCAATTCGCAATACCGAATCCGAATCTGCCGGCACCGCAACTGAACCCGACTGACCTTCCGGTCGGTGTCTATCTTCTGTCAGCGAGGATCGCGGTCGACGGCGACACGATGGATACGAGCGCAGTCCCTCTTGCGATCGCGCCTAAGATCGCTGCATCCTGGAATCCTGGCACTATCGCGTCTGGAACGAATGTTTCCGTTACCGTGCTTTGCACACCCTATTTGCGGCCAGGGCAGCACGCGGCGTTGTTGGTCGGCACGCAGAGCGCACCGGCGGATTTCTTCGATACACCTACGAATTCTCCGAGCTTCACATTTGCCACACTGACTCCGACAGCAACAGCTGTCCCCGTGCGGCTTCGTGTGGACTCGATCGATAGCCCCATCATCGATATGACCACGAAGCCGCCCCAGTTCACGGGACCTTCGGTGACGGTGACGTAATGAGTTCCACCACCGTTAGGACTTGGGCCGAAGCAAACCAGGCGCATTTGATGGCGGAGTTCGCGCGTCTGAAGCAGCGGCTCGGAATTCCCGTCGAGAGTGTCTCACCCGAACTCGAGTCGCACGAAGAGCCGTTTGCGATCGAGCGCCTGGCCGCGATTTTCGGACTGACGGCGTTTGAGCGCGACCTGCTCCTGCTCTGCGCCGGCGTCGAGATGGATTCCGAATTGGCTGGAAGGTGCGCGGAATTACACACGCAGAAACCGTACGCCACATTCGGTTTGGCTATCGCAACACTCGAGGATCCTCACTGGAGCGCGTTCACACCAACGCGACCGTTACGCCGTTTCCGGTTGCTCGAGTTGGGCAGCAGCGGCGGATTTACGGCCGCTCCGGTCCGTATCGATGAGCGAATCCTTCACTTCCTTGCTGGAATGAATGTGATGGACTCCGCGCTGCACTCGCTTGTTACGCCACTCGTGAGTGCGCCTTTAATTTCCTCAGAGCATCGCGCCACGGCGACCTCCATTGCACGCATCCTGCGCGAGACGTGGCAGTTTGCCCCGATTGTTCACCTTTGCGGCGATGATCCATTCGGGCAAGAGGATGTTGCCGCACTCGTAGCCGGCGAAATCGAACAGCAACCGTTTGCGATTCGAAGCGAGGACCTTCCGACGTCGTCGCAAGATCTTGAGCGGCTCGTCTGGCTGCTCGAGCGAGAGGCCCTGTTGCTGCCGGGAGCCTTCCTGCTCCAATGCGGCAACTCCGGGTTGACACAGTCCGCGAGCTACCTGGCTGACAAATTACCAATCACGTTCTTCCTGGGCACCGGCGAGCCTGTGCGCCTGCATCGCGCGTTTGCACGATTCGATGTCAATAAACCCAGCCTGCGCGAACAGCATGAACTTTGGGAGCGGGCACTGGGTGATGGCGCGGGCCGCATGAATAGTAAGCTGTCGGAGATCTCGCAGCAGTTCCGCCTGAGTGCCCGGATGATCTACCACACGGGCATGATGGCTTCCGCCTCGGAAGAGACACTCAATCACGACACGTTGTGGACGGCGTGTCGGTCGCTCGCACGGCCGAAATTAGAGGACCTCGCACACCGCATCACCCCGGCCGCCACATGGAACGATCTCGTCCTTCCCGATCTGCAGATGCGCATCCTCCGGCAAATGTCGGCACAGGTCTGGCATCGCATGCGCGTACATGAGCACTGGGGTTTTGGCGAGAAGGGTAACCGCGGCCTTGGCGTCAGCGCACTGTTCTGCGGCGAATCGGGCACCGGCAAAACGCTGGCGGCGGAAGTGCTCGCAAACGCGCTCGGTCTCGATCTCTATCGTGTCGATCTCGCGTCGGTGGTGAGCAAGTACATCGGGGAGACGGAAAAGAACCTGAAGATTATCTTCGACGCTGCGGAAGAGGGCGGCGTGTTGCTTCTCTTCGACGAAGCCGACGCGCTTTTCGGCAAACGGGGCGAGGTGAAGGACAGCCATGACCGATACGCCAATATCGAAGTCGGATATTTGCTCCAGCGGATGGAATCGTATTCTGGACTGGCGATCCTTACGACCAACCTGAAAGCGTCACTCGATCGCGCTTTCCAGCGGCGACTACGATTCACGGTAAATTTTCCGTTTCCCGACGCAGCCCAACGGGAATTGATTTGGTCGAAAGTCTTTCCCGAATCTACGCCCACCCGCGGATTGGATCTGAAGAAACTCGCACAACTGAACGTTCCCGGCGGAAACATTCGCAACATCGCCTTGAATGCGGCGTTCATCGCAGCGGACCACGGCACGCCGGTCGAGATGCCGGACTTGCTCGAAGCGGCACGACTCGAGGCGCACAAGATCGAACGATCGCTGGCTGATGCGGAATTGCGGGGGTGGGCATGAGTCGCATTCGCCTCACGATCGATAGTCTGCTGCTTAATGGACTGCAGCCTGGACAGGAGAAGGCCGTGGTCGAAAGCCTGAGAGCGCAACTGACCGAGATCCTGGCGGACCGCAGCACGCGCGGCGCTTGGGCCCGTTCGCACCGCACTCCAGTCGTGAAGCTAGGACCGGTATCGCTGCACGACAGCGATCGGGACGGACAGCACATTGGCGCGACCGTCGCGCGTGGTATTGGGCGGGGGTTGAAGGCATGAGTCACGGTTCCACGACCCGCATCCCTCCGGAGACCGAAAAGGCTTCGACCTCTGCACTTCGAATAGGCGATCCGAACAGCGCATTCGAGCGTGAAGCCGACCGCATCGCCGATCAAGTCATGGCGGGCGAGATCCCGAAACGGGACTGGTCGCTCACCCTGGTCAGTTTTGGGCACACACTGCACCGCAAGTGCGCTTGCGCCGGCTCGAGCGATTCGATGTCCGAATGCGACAAATGCAACAAGAGGAAACTGCTGCGACGTAAACCGGCGGCGGCCAATGCTCCGGATGTCGCGCCGCCGATCGTGGACTGCGTGCTGAATTCCGCCGGGCGCCCGCTGGATCGTGCGACGCGAACGTTCTTCGAGCCACGCTTCGGCATGGATCTCGGCAACGTGCAAGTGCACGACGACAGCCGTGCGGCAAAGTCCGCCGAGGCGGTAAACGCACATGCTTACACCGTCGGCAACTCCATCGTCTTCGGTGCCGGCCGATATCGTCCCGACAGCGCTGAGGGTCGTCGACTGCTCGCGCATGAGTTAACGCACGTTATGCACCAGCGCGACACGGCCGGTCCTCTGGTGCAGCGCGAGGAAAAGCCGGAAACCGAAGTCGTTGAGCCGCCGAAAACGGGGTCCCTCATGGAGCGGGCCTTCGATGCTGCTGACGCCACACGCTGGCAGGAAGCAGCGGAACTCGCGAACGGCCTCAAGGCGAGCGATCTGAAGGCATTCATCGCAGCGCTCGGTGCCGGATGGAAGATCGAACAGCTCCACATTGGCGCGATCAACAATCCGCGCGTCGGGCGAGATTCGCAGGTTGCGAAGGCGACACGCTCGGCTTTCTTGAATGCGAAGTTCGCTGAGCAAATGAAGGGCGGTTTCTATCAGGCGGCTTCGGAGTTTCTGAACGGCTTCAGTGAAACCGAGATCCGAGGGCGCGTTGCGAAGATGAAAACCGAAGTTGTGGCCGGCTTGCACCAGGGCGCTTTGGCGCACCCCGGCGTCGGGCCGCAGTCGAATGCCGCGAAGGTCACCGCCGAAGAGCTAAACAAGCGCAAAGAGAAAGGCGACGCGGCCGCGGATGCAGCGACAAAACCCATCGTCGAGGAGACCCCGCTCGAACGGAAAAAGAGATGTCAGGACACCGGCGGCCAAGGGTTCAAGGTCTTCCCACTCCGGCTGCCGAAAGGCATGTGGCAGATCTCGAATGCTCCGATTACTGCGGAACTCAAAGGCGACGAAATTCTCGTTAAGCAGCCGTTCAACGAGGTAAAGGGCGATTCGATGTTTCGTCGGGAGACGAGGACGCTGCCGCTCGAAACGTTTCTCGGCGGGATCCGATTGAAGAAAGACGACGTCGTGGGCGTTCGTCTTTACGACGACAAAGAGCGGCTCGTCTGCGTGACCGCCGAAGACATGCTGAAGTTCAGCGAAGCCACGGATATGGCGCTCTGGTTCAGCGTTGCAAGAACTGCGCTGGATGCGGCGACCGTCGTTGCGCCCGGAGCGAGCGCCGGCGTCGGCAAAGCCATGGGGTATGGTGCGGCCAATATTCTTGCCGGCCAGGCCCTGGAGGTCGGCCGCCAGGAAATGGAAGTCCACTACGGTCTTCGCGAAGAAGTGGACTGGGGCGGCATCGCATTCGAGACGGCGTTCCAACTCGCGACGCTCGGCTTCTCGAAATATCTGAACAACGCCGCTACAAAGGCCGTCCTCGGCAAAGCGCCCGAACTCGGTCAGAAGCCCGTTCAACTCGCCATTCAGGCCGCGGTCCAGGGTGGCATTGGGCTTTTCCATGCAGCAGCACGCACCGCATTCGACTTACTTCGCAAGGAGAAGAAGAAGTTCGTGATGGAGGAGTTCCTGCTGCAACTCGCGCAGGAGTTCGCAACGGGCGCGCTCTTTGCATTCGTCGCCGGTGCCGCACATCACGAAGAAGGCTTGCCGCAGCAGAAGAAGGGAGCTCCAGTCGAGCCCGAGCCGGGTGCGACACCGGCTCCACGACACGAGGAAGTTCCAACACCTCAGGCAAAACCGCAGAAAAAAGTAGCAACGCCCGTCGAGGAGCCTCCACCGGCTCTGCAGCACGAGGAGGCGCCTGCACCCCAGGCAAAACCGCAGAAAAAAGTAGCGGCGCCCGTGGAGGAACCCCCGCCGGCTTCGCAGCCGCAGAAGAAGACAGCAGTACCGGAAGAGGCGACGCCGACACAAGCCGGAATGCCTGAAGAGCCGGCGCCCGCCATAAGCAAGGACAAGAAGAAAGTCCGCGCGAGCGAGAAAACAGAGGACGGGCATGAGGTTGTTGTTACCGATGAAGGAGTCGGTCGCTGCAGTCCGCCGCCATGCCCGGTGATTCGCGTCGAGTACAAGAAAGAGCTCAAGACCAACCCCGAGCTTAAACAGTGGGAAAAGATCGTCCAGGGTCTTCGCAAGAACAATCCCGAGCTGGCAGCAAGTGAAGGCAAGAAACTGATCGCGGCGCTCGAAGAAGCCCGCGCGAGTGGAGGTAGCGTCAGTCCGGATGTTGCTGCGCGTCATCGCCAGGCGATGCTCGACTCGCGCATTGCCGCTGTGGACGCTGAACTCCCCGTTGCTCGTGAGGCAACGTTGAGTTACCAGGCGGAACGCACCGCTGCGGGAGAAAGCATGAAAGGCGGCCCGTCCAAGCGAATCTGGAATCTCAAGGAAAGCAAGTGGGTCGCTCTGCGTCAAAAGGCGTTTCCGGATCGCACCATTCTAGAGCAGGCAACAATCGTGGGTGTCAAAGACGCCAACGGCAAGATGGCGACTACCAAAACCCTGGCGGGTAGCGGCCGGATTGCCGACTTCGTCGAGGTCCGAGGTTCGAAGTTTGTCGCTGGAGATATTAAGTCGGCGGAAGAGTTCATGGGCAGCGTCCAGGGTGGCGTGAAGACAGGGCCCGTGGAAGCGGAGTTACGTGCAACCAGCAAGATCGCGCAACAGCACGACGTCGAAGGGAAAGTACTTCAGGCCGCGCAAGCCCAGGGTTCGAAGATCGTGATCACCGGTCGAGATGTTGCGACAGGCAAGAAGATGACGATTGAAGTCGATGCTGCGAACTACGCCTCCGAAGTTGTGACGTACACAGACGTGAAACCGAATTAGCAGAAGACGGAGCGGAGATATGAGCGGTTTTCCAGGTTCACCACGACTCGTGAAAGGTGGCATCGTCACCATGGACCCGGACACGACTGCATTGCAGAGCGTGATCGCGCTCCAATACAACCCGGACTCGCTGTCGCGCACGCTCCAGATTCAGGCTGTGCAGGGCGCGCAGGACGGCACGCGCGTCGATGCGCTGCGCCTGCGAGGGCCGGCAGTGGAAACCATCAAGCTGGACGCCGAGCTCGATGCGACCGATAAGTTGGAGTTCCCGAAAAAAAACCCCAACGCGGTGCAGTTTGGCCTGCAGCCGCAGTTGGCGCAGCTCGAAATGCTCGTCAATCCTTCGGTCGAGACGCTGATATTTCACGACAACCTGGCGAACAGCGGGCGACTGGAAATCATTCCCCTCGAGCAGTCGCTCACGCTCTTCGTATGGAGCAAGAGCCGCGTGGTCCCGGTTCGCATCACCGATTTCTCAATCACCGAAGAAGCGTTCGATCCGAATCTGAATCCGATTCGCGCGAAGGTCAGCCTGGGGCTGCGGGTGTTGAACGTTAACGACATCGGTTTCTCGCATCCGGGCGGGCGCATGTTCATGAGCTACCTGACGAACAAGCAAAACCTCGCTTCCAAGGCGAGCAGCGTCGCGATCTCCGTGCTGGGCCTGGGAGGGCTTCCATGAACTCGCCATTGCAAAGCTTGATCCAGATGGGTGTTGTGCCTGAGGTCAATTTCCCCACGGACAGCCGCTATTACGCATTCAGCACGTTGACGTACATCGGCCCGGACGGGCAGACCGTTGCCTATCTGGCACGGCGCTTCGTGCCTCAGCCCGGCCCGCCGAATTTCGCAACGGTTGCGAAGCACGTGGTTCATCAGGGTGATCGGCTCGACTTGATCGCGGCGAAATACCTCGGCGACCCGCTGATGTTCTGGCTTATCTGCGATGCCAACGGTGCCACGGATCCCGACAAGTTGACCGAAACACCCGGGGACGTTGTGAACATCACCACGCCGTTCGGCGTGCCGGGAGCATCGAATGCTCGATAACGTTCAATTGAACTTGATGATGGGGCCGTTCATCCCATTGACGGTGCCGCGTCCCGTTCTCGACGCGCTCGACACCGTCGAGGTGACGGTGAACGACACGGGCACCAGCGGGTTTCAACTGACATTTATCATCGACAAGCAATCGCCGCTCAACATCCTCTTCCTTCTAACGGGCGGCAGCCCCATTCTCTTCCTGCGCGTCGTCATCGTCGTGGTTGTGAACGGCGTATCCAGCGTGCTGATTGATGGAGTCATCACGAACAATCACGTCTCGCCTGGAGACAAAGGATCCAACTCTACAATCACGCTTACTGGCGAAGACCTCACGGCACTGATGAACCAGTCGGATTGGAGTGGCTTTCCTTTCCCGGCCTGTCCGGCGGAGGCGCGCGTCGCGTTGCTGTGCGCAAAGTACGCCATGTACGGCGTGATTCCGATCATCATTCCCAGCGTTTTGATCGATGTTCCGTTACCGATCGAACAGATTCCGAGCCAGCAGGGCACCGACCTCTCTTACATCCGTGCGCTGGCGGATCGCGTGGGCTACGTCTTTTACCTCGACCCCGGGCCACTGCCCGGAATGACCAAAGCGTACTGGGGACCGCAGATCAAGATCGGCCTCATACAGTCTGCGCTGAACGTGGACATGGACACCTTCACGAACGTGGAGAGCCTGCATTTCAACTTCGATCAGCAGCAGAACAAGATTCCGATCGTCTACATCTACAACCAGCAAACCGGTGTCTCGTTTCCGATTCCGATTCCGCCAATCACGCCACTGAACCCGCCGCTCGGACTGATACCACCATTGCCGTCGAATATTCCTCCAGACCTGACGCCGATTCGCGAAGACCTGTCGAAGCGCCCGATTCCGCAGGCGATCATGATCGGCCTTGCGACGGCTTCGCAGTGGGCGGATGCGGTGACCGGCGAAGGCACCCTGGACGTCGTGCGCTATGGCGGCGTGCTCAAGGCGCGTCAACTCGTCGGCGTACGCGGTGCAGGCCCCGCATTCGATGGCCTGTATTACGTGAAGAGCGTGACGCACAAGATCAAGCGAGGCGAATACAAGCAAGGTTTCAAGCTGAGCCGAAATGGCCTGGTATCCACAGTACCGACGGTGCCGTCATGAGTCAGAAAACAGCAGCAGGCAGCAATCCGACAAAGTACTACGGCAAATACCGAGGCCTGGTGATCGCGAATATCGATCCGCAGCAGATTGGACGCGTCATTGTGCAGGTCCCCGATGTATTTGGCGCGATCCCGTCCAGTTGGGCGATGCCCTGCGTACCTGCGGCAGGAATTCAGTCCGGAATCTTCGTGGTTCCGGCAATCGGATCACAAGTCTGGGTCGAATTCGAGCAAGGCGATCCCGATTATCCGATCTGGACCGGTGGGTTCTGGGGTATGGCCGGCACAGTTCCTGTTTTCGCGTTGGCGCCGCCGGCAATTCCCCCAGGACAGAACATTGTCTTGCAAACCACAGGACAAAACATGGTGTTGATCAGCGACGCACCGCCAACCCCCGTGAGTGGCGGAATCGTTTTGAAGAGCACTACCGGCGCGATGATCGTCGTGAACGACAGCGGCATCTACATCAGCAACGGCAAGGGCGCGATGATCACCCTGATTGGCCCGACCGTTGACGTCAATCTTGGCGCGCTGACAGCGATTTAAGGAGGAGAAATGCCCGGACCAATTCTGCACATGGGAGCCACGGTGCTCTGCGCTCACGGTGGCCAGGCAATGCCGACCGTGCCGAGTCCGCGGGTGATGGTATCGGCGATGCCAATAGCGACCGTAACTGCACCCTACGTCGTTGCGGGCTGTCCGTTCGTTACTCCCGGCGGGAATGGCCCCTGCGTCACCGGACAGTGGATCGTCGGGACCGTGCGCGCGCTTTCGCTGGGACAACCCATCGTGATTCAGGCCGGTGTTTCGGTCTGCGCGCCCACGGGCACGCCGCTGGTGCCGGTCGCCGGACAGCCCCGAGTGTTGGCCACATAACGGAAGGTGTATCGATATGAACATCTACTTTCCCTATCAGTTCGATGGGCGCGGCCGAACGCGCGAGGCTTCACTCGAGGAGTACGTCAAGCAACTCGTCGAGCAGGTACTGTTCACGTCGCCGGGCGAGCGTGTGAATCTTCCCGACTTCGGCAGCGGCCTCCTCCAACTGCCATTCGCGCCAAACAGCCTCGAGATGGCGGCCGCGACGCAATTTGCAGTGCAGGCCGCGCTGCAGAGGTGGCTCAGCAATTACGTGAAGGTGCAGTCGGTGGTGGCGTCGACGCAAAACGAGAAGCTCACGGTCACCGTTTCGTACACGATGCTAAACACCGACGTTACCCAGGTACAGACATTCACCTACGGATCCGGATCATGATCTACCGGTGTTGCAACGAGAACCGCAAAGGTGCGGTGCTGAACAATCCGAACTTGAATGGGATCGATTACCTCGAAGTCCTCGATAACGATGCCATCCCGTTAAACAGCCCTCGCCAACGCACATTGCTTTTACACTGCCTGCGTGCGGTTCCTGCAACGATCACGCGGGACAACGTGCTCATCTCGGGTGGCGAGAGCATCGTGAATGTCGGGATCGACTGGGTCGCGCCTGCGTTGAATCCACCGGCTACGCCCGTGACTAACGCGCTGGAGCAAACGTACTTCTCGTCGCTGGGCGATGCCCCCAACGTGCTGCTGGTACGCACGAGCGAGGCCGGCGATTTCTCTCCGTACGTGTTGCGGCTGGTCGACAGCGTCTCACAAGCGACGCAGTCTCCATTCGAAGTCACGGATGTTTTGCCGGGCTTTGACCCCCAGCTTGCGGAAGTCACCTTTTCGTTCAAAGTCGAGTGCGGCCCCGATTTCGACTGTGCACCGCCGTTGCCAAATTGCCCCCCGGACCTGCCGGTCCCTCCGCCGGTCAACTATCTGGCGAAGGACTATGGCAGTTTCCGCGGAATCATGCTCGATCGCCTCAGCCAGTTGCTGCCGGATTGGGGAGCTAGCAGTGAAGCCGATTCCGGTATAGCGATGACTGAACTGATCGCGTATGTAACCGACCGCATGAGCTACCAGCAGGACGCTATCGCCACTGAGGCCTATCTCAACACGGCACGAAGCCGAATCTCGCTGCGGCGCCATGCGCTGCTTGTCGACTACTACGTCAGTGACGGCTGCAACGCGCGTACGTGGATGCACATCGACCTCAATGCGGATGTCGGCACAAAGGTTTTCATCGATCGAAAGCTCACACGCTTTTATACCTTCGCACCGAAGCTGCCGGACACGCTTGCCGTGGGCAAAGGCAATGAGCAGGCCGCGCTGCGTTGCGGCACCCAGGTTTTCGAGCCCATGTGGGACGCCGTGTTTTACCCCGAGCACAACCAGCTGTCGTTCTACACCTGGGGAGACAACAGTTGTTGCTTGCCGAAAGGTGCGACGGAGGCCACGTTGCTCGGCTCGTATCCAAAGCTCAATTCCGGCGATGTTCTCATCTTCCAGGAAATGGTCGGGCCGAAGACCGGCTTCGCTGCCGATGCCGACATTCGACATCGCTGCGCTGTGCGTTTGACCAGGGTGGCGATTCAGGACGGGGCCGGCAATCCGCTCGTGGATCCGCTGTTTGAAGAGGGAACGGAGCTCCCGATTACAAGCGCGGCGCAGAAGCCTACCCCCGTAACGGAAATTCAGTGGTCGAAAGAAGACGCGCTCCCGTTCCCCGTTTGTATTTCATCGACATTCATCGATGGCGACGGTGATACACAGGTGCTGACCGATGTCAGCGTCGTATTTGGAAACAACGTCCTCGCGGATCACGGACTCACGGTGACTGGCATCGATATGGGGACGGTTCCCGCGCCGACAATCTTTCAACCGCTCGACCCAGCCGCCGATCATTGCGATGACACGCGGCCGGCCCCTCTACCCGTGCGGTTCCGGCCCCAGG